>Ga0075471_10000891_pt1 | contig 18818 bp, 20 predicted proteins | sample DEB19_08_DNA_2_FD_74787 | JGI IMG/M metagenome (GOLD analysis project Ga0075471, IMG submission 74787) | Aqueous microbial communities from the Delaware River and Bay under freshwater to marine salinity gradient to study organic matter... | ecosystem: Environmental > Aquatic > Marine > Coastal ... | reverse complement strand
GTCGCCGAAATTGCCGCGGGTTCGGCGCGTTCGATATCAGTCCCCGTTACAAATCGCCCAGCTTGTCCAGCAACAGACGCCAGCGGCGGCGCGCGACCAGCATCGTCTGGCCGTTCGACAGCAGGATCTCGCCGGTGCCGTCGTTGAACGGCTTTGCCTCCCTGACGGCGTCGAGCCGGATGATTGCGTTTCGCGAGACCTGGAAGAACGCTTCCGCATCGAGGCGGCGAGACAGCGATGCAAGCGTGGGCTGCATCGACAATTGCTCGCTCGCGGTCGTGAGGTGAGTGATGCCATCCACGAACGTGAAGGCGACGACCTCGCCCACGGGCACCACGCGGAAGCGGTTGCCGCGCTTGGCGAGAAACCGCGTCGGCGCCATGCCGCTGGCCTGCGTCAACTGTTCGAGCGCTCGGTCACGGCCGGCCGGCGCCGAGGCCATGCGCACGCGGTCGATGGCGGCGGCCAGCCGCGCGCGGTTGACCGGTTTAAGCAGGTAGTCGAGCGCCGACAGCTCAAAGGCATCGACCGCGTATTGATCGAAGGCGGTGCAGAAGATCACGGCCGGCCGGGGCTTGCCGAGCGATGCCGCGACATCCAGTCCGCTGGCGCCCGGCATTTGGATGTCGAGCAGCACCAGGTCCGGCGACAACTCGGTAATTCTCTCCGCTGCCTCGATGTCGTCGTCCGCTTCGCCCACGACCTCCACGTCAGGATGCGCCGTCAGCAACTGCTTCAACCGCTCACGGGCCGGTTGTTCGTCGTCCACGATCAGGGTTCGGATCAACTCGAGACCTCGGTCACGCTCTTGACCACCATTGCCGTCACGTCATCCTGGTCTTGCAGGGCGCCACGATGCTCGTGGACGGCGTTCAGGATGGCGGCACAGATTTCCGACGCGCTGCGGTCCCGATGGTCCGCGACAAGCTGGATCAATCGTGCCTCGCCGAAGTCGTCGTCCGCCGCGTTGCGCGCTTCGTGCACGCCATCTGTATATGCCACGAACAGCGAGCCGAGCGTGAGCGTTAACGAATGCGAGCCGAACGTCCCGGCCTCGATCAGGCCGAGGGCGGGGCCGGTGGCGGTCAGCAACCTGTTGGCGCCTGAAGGCGGTGGTGGCAGCACGAAGGCGGACGGGTGGCCCGCATTCACCAGCGTGAGCCGCGATGTCGCCGCATCGAGCACGCCGTAGATCGCCGTCGCGTACCGAGCGCCATCGGTCGTCGCATACACATCGCGATCGACCGCGGCCGTCAACGCTTCGGGATCCAGATGCGCCAGCCGTGCAGCGGTGTTGACGCGCGCCTGGACCGCCGAGGCGACCAGGCCGGCCGCGACGCCCTTGCCCGAGGCATCGCCCAGCAGCAATCCCCACGTGGCATCGATCGGGAAGACATCATAGAAATCCCCGCCGACGCCGCGCGCCGGCAATGAGGCAGCGGCGCAATCGAAACCAGGGATGCGCGGCAGCTGTCCCGGCCACATCTGGGCCTGCACGCGAGTGGCCGCCACCACGTCCCGCTCGACCGAGAGCTTGGTCAGCCGCGCGCGAACCCGATCGAGCGGCGCCGACAGTTTCGCGCGCGAGACCGGCTTGAGCAGGTAGTCGGTCGCTTCGACGGCAATGGCGTCGAGCCCATAGTTGTCGAACGCCGTCGCGAAGACGATGAACGGGCGAGGTTCTGGCAGGGATGCGGCGAGCGCCGTGCCCCTGACTTCGGGCATCTCGATGTCGAGGAATACCAGATCCGGCCGCGAGTCGCGAATCAGCAGGAGTGCGTCCGACGCATTGCCGGCTTCACCCACCACGGTGACACCGCCGGCTGCTTCAAGCAGCTGGCGCATCCGCACGCGCGCCGGCGGCTCGTCGTCGACGAGGACGGCGCGGATCACGCGACCACCTTGTTCTGCGGCATTGCGATCCGTGCCACCGTCATCCCCGCCTGTTCATCACGCGTCAGCGTGAATGACGCGCGATCGCCAAAGTGCCCTTTCAGTCGCTCGCGCACGCTGTGCAGCCCGAACCCCTCACCGCTTTGCCCTGAGCGGCCGGACGTGGATCGCGGCGTGAACGGACCGCTGTTGCGCACCTCGATCGACACGGCGTCGGGCGCCGAGCGCACGACCACCTGGATGCGACCCGGGCCGCGCTCTTGCGACACCCCGTGCTTGACCGCATTCTCGATCAGTGTCTGGAGCAGCATTGACGGAATCAACGGCGCCGGCGCGGCGTGATCGGAATCGATTGAGTAGGTCAGCCGCTGTCCGAAACGCGCCTGCTCCACGTCGAGGTAGGCGCGCGCGAAGGTCAGCTCCTGGTCGAGTGGCGCCCACTCCGAATCAGACCGGCGCAGCGTGTAGCGGAAGACTTCGGCCAGCTGTTCGACGGCCTCATCGGCGCGCGCGGGATCGGTGTGGATCAGCGACGCGATCGCGTTCAGCGCATTGAACAGGAAATGCGGGTTGATCTGCGCGCGCAGCGCCTTGAGCTCGGACTTGCTGGATTGCAGCCGCAGTTCCTGCGCGACCTGTTCCTGCTCGACGCGGTGGCGTTGCAGCCGGATGTTTTCCAGCATGAACCCAAACACGCTCCCGAGCGATCGCAGCAGCGTCAGGTCTTCCGAGAGCAGGTGCTTGTGGTGCTCGCCCTTCAGCACCGCCAGGCGAACGATGGCGCCGGACACCGGGCTGACCAGTTTCACTTCCGTCTGTGTTGCGGGCTCCAGGATGGCGCGGGAGCCGACCAGCACGACGATCCTGGCGTCGAAGATCTCGGTCAGCCGCGCCTCGGTCGCCTCGATCAGCGACTTTTCGTCGGTGGCCGGCTGCATTGCCGCCAGCACGTGCGTGACGGCCTGCACCGGCGTGAACAGGCGCCCGAACCACTTCTGGTCCAGCCAGCGTTCGGTGCGTTCGTGTACGCGCCGCATCAGCATGGCGACCGGAGCCAGGGCGACCGCTGCCAGCCATGGTCGTACCGAACCCAACGGCAGTTCGCCGATAAAGGGGAGCGTGATGGCGAGGTAGGCGCCGATCATTCCGACGCTGATCACCAGCAGCAGCGCCCGTTTCACGACCAGGTCGTAGAACGCGAAGCGGTTCTCGAAGTAGACCGACGCGATCATGAAGTAGATCGGCGCGGCGCGCGATGCGCGGTCGAGTATGTAGACCGGCAGCCGTTCGCCGTCGACCGCCATCAGCGTGACGAAGATCGTGATCAGCGCGGCAAACAGGAACAGGATCACGTTGCGAAGACGAGTCTGGTCCGCGGTCATTGCCCGCCGCGGGCGGCGCAACATCAACGCGATGGAGTAGAAGCTGGCGAGGGTGAACTCGATGCCGATGGTGATGCCGATGTACGGGCCGACCTGCGCAGGATGCGGCACGAGGTCCAGAATCGCGCCCACGAAGTACCCAAACGCCACGACGGAGACGGCGAACATGGCGGCGGGAAGAACCCGGTAGATGGCCGGCGCTGGTGCGGAGCCTTGCGGATGCGACTCCAGGTACATCGTCCGCATGATGACCGGCGGGAACAGGAAGGCGATGAAGGTGCCCAGGTCGAGCCATCCCCGTCCGGTGCTCCCCAGCAACGTCCGGAATTCGATCAGCGTGTGCAGGAAAAACCACGCCGTGCTGATGACAAAGAGGGCGATGCTGCTGCGGTCGATCTGGCGCTGGATGTCCGGCTCGTAGTCCTTGTCCATCCCCCACAGCGAACGGGAATGGCCAAGGCTGAGTAGCGTTGCCGCGCCGTAGGCATAGGCGCCAAACAGGTAGACGAACAGGAAGAACAGGGAGACGAAGATCACTCTGCTGGTTTATACGCCAATCCCATGCCTGACGCCGGCTGGCGCGACCCGAACGGTCGATCCTGGGTCTCGAACGGCGGGCAGGCTATCCTGATCGGCACCGTGCGTACGCGCTTCGCACCGGCACCGACCGGACACCTGCACCTCGGACACGTCGTCAACGCCCTCCAGGTGTGGCGCGCGGCACGGGCGGCTGGCGGATCCGTGCTGCTGCGCATCGAGGACCACGACCGGCAGCGGTCGCGGCCGGAATTCGAGGCCTCGATCCTCGAAGACCTCGCCTGGCTCGGCTTCACCCACGACGGGCCGATCGTCAGGCAAAGCGAGCGCGAGGCGATCTACCGCGCCGCGCTGCAACCGCTGATCGAGCATGGTTGGGTGTTTGGGTGTACGTGCTCCCGGGCGGAGATGGGCAGCGGACCCTACGCAGGCACTTGCCGTGAGAAGGGCATCGCACTGGCGGACGGGGTTGGCTGGCGCGTGCGTATGGATCCCGGCGAAGAGCGATTCGACGACGGGTTCAAAGGACAACAGGTGCAGGACCCATCGACGCAGTGTGGAGACCTGCTGATCCGCGACCGTCTGGGCAATTGGACCTATCAGTTTGCCGTCACCGTGGACGATGACCAGCAGGGGATTACGGACGTGATCCGTGGTGAGGACCTGCTTGACTCCACGGGCCGGCAGATCCGGCTCGCACGGCTGCTCGGCCGGACCCTGCCGCCGCGCTTCTGGCACCACGCGCTGGTGATGAAGACGGCGTCGCAAAAGCTCAGCAAATCCGACGGCGACACGGGTATTCGGGATCTCCGCGCGGCTGGAGCTACGGCCGACGCCGTGCTCGCGCTTGCGCGCAAAGCTGGTAATCTACCGGCATGAAGCACCTGATGTTCGCTGTCCTGGCGCTGACCTTGCTCGCGCCCGCCTTGCCCATGGCCCATCCCGGCCACGATCACAAGCTGATGGGCACCATCACCTCGGTCGACAAGAACAAGGTTGTCATGAAGACGACCGAAGGCAAGGATGCGACCTTCGAGGTCACGCCGACCACCACCTTCAAGCGCGGCAAGGACAAGGGCATGCAGTCGGAGCTCAAGTCCGGCATGCGCGTCGTCGTCAACGTCGGCGACGGCGTGGCGCCGATGAAGGCGAAGGAAGTGCAGTACTCGGCGCCTGCGACGACGGCCGCGAAGCAGTAACGAGATTCGGTGCGCGACGCCTTCACCATTGCGGTCAAGGACGCGACCGAGACCTGGCGGGACGGCCGCTTTCGATCGGCGGCCGGGCTCCTCATCCTCCTGATCATTGCCGCCGTGGCCGGCGGCGTTCACAACCAGTCAGAAATCGCGCGCCAGCACCGTGACGCGCAGCGGGCGGAGCGCGACGTGTGGCTCGAGAAGGGCGACATGAATCCGCACGCCGCCGCGCACTACGGGGCGTTCGTGTTCAAGCCGGTGCAGCCGCTGTCGGCGATCGATCCCGGACTCGATCCGTTCGTCGGGGTGTTCGTGTTTCTCGAAGCGCACAAGCAGCAGCTGGCTCGCCATCGCCCCATCGAGGATGCCACGCCCACGCGGCGACTCGGCCAGCTCACGCCGGCCTCGGTCGCGCTCGTGCTGTTGCCGCTGCTGATCGTGTCGCTGACGTTTTCGAGTTTTGCCGGCGAGCGTGAACACGGCACGCTGCGGCCGCTGATGGCGATGGGCATCAGCCGCCGCTCGCTGCTGACCGGCAAGGCACTTGGGGCGATGTTGCCGCTGGTGGCGATCATCGTGCCCGCGGTGGTGATCGGCGCCGTCTTCGTGTGGACGAATGCGCCTGCGGATCCTGAGGCGCCGGTCGCGGCGCGTGCCGTCGCGATGCTCGCCGTCTATCTCGCCCACGCGTTGATCTGGGTCGGCCTGGGACTCGCCGTGTCGGCGCGCGCCAGGACGCAGGGGACGGCCCTGATCGTGTTGCTGGCATTGTGGTTTCTGAACGCATTTGTCGCGCCGCCGCTCGCGATGGCAACAGCAAAATGGATCGATCCGTCGCCGTCGGCGATTGAGTTCGCGGCGTCGATTCAGGACGAGAAGGATTCCTGGCCAACGTGGGACGCCCGCGTCGAGGACTTGACGACACGTTTTCTCGACGGCGAGTTTGCATCGACGATGGCGCCGTCGAACGTCGAAGTGACGGCGCTGCTTGAATCCGAAGCGGACGAGACGGCGCTCTACAACCGCCGCTTTGATGCGCTGTTTGCGCAGTATGCGCGGCAAGCCCACACGTTCGAGCGGATCGGCACCTTGGCGCCGACCCTCGCCGCGCGCTCGTTGTCGATGGCGTTTGCCGGCACGGACGAGGCGCATGACCGGCAGTTCTCAGCCGCGGCATCGGCCTACCGCACCCAGATGCTGACGACGCTGAACGGCGAGCTGGCGGCGTACGGGCAATTCAACACCTTCGACTACACGCGTGGCCGGGACCTGTGGGAGAAGGTTCCGCCGTTCGATTACGAGGTGCCGTCGGCGGCGTGGGCGTTGTCGTCACGCGCCTGGAGCGCGATCGTCCTGGCCGGCTGGCTGGTGACCGTCTCGATCGCCGCGGCGTGGTCGGTGGTCTCCATGAAGGTCGGGCCATGATCCGCCTTCTGGTCCGACACGAATGGCACGTCCTGACCTCCCACGCGGTCGTGCAGCTGGTGGTCTTTGTGTTCGTATCGGCGTTGCTGGCCGCGACGTTGCTGGGCGTGGCGCGAGACGTTCGGGAGCGTGCCACCGCGCTGGTCTTCTCGACGAGCGGTGAGATCGGGCGCGGCGGCCGCCCGCCGTCACTGCGCGCCGATGCCGTGGCCAACGAGCGCGGCTCGCTCGCCTTGCTGCCGCCGGCGCCGCTGGGGGCGCTCGCGATCGGCCAGAGCGACGTGTACTCGAACTACTTCAAGATCACCGCGCGGTCCCTTGACGGGCTGGTGACCGGCGACCAGATCGAACATCCGCTGCAGGTGGCGAGCGGGCAGTTCGATGTCGCGTTTGTGATCCTGTTCCTGTATCCGTTGCTGATCTTCGCGGTGAGCTTCGACCTGACGGCCAGCGAGCGCGACCGCGGCACGCTGCGCATGGTCTTGTCGCAGCCGGTGAGGCTGCGCGAAGTGGTGGCCGGCAGGATGATCGTCCGAGTCGTGCTGCTGCTGGTGCCGGCGCTGGTGGTGCCGCTGGTGGCGGGGTTGATCGCTGCGCGTGTCGAACCGTCGTATGTTGAACGCGCACTCGCGTGGAGCCTCGCCGTCGCCGTCTACGCGGCTGTGTGGCACGGTATTGCCTTGATCGTGAATGCCGGAGGCCGCAGCGCGCCGGCCAACGCCTTGGTCCTAGCCGGCATCTGGCTCTTGCTGGTTGTCGTTGGCCCCTCGACGGTGAACCTGCTGATCGGCACGTGGTACCCCATGCCGTCGCGTGTCGACGCGGCGGTGCAGGCGCGTTCCGCAACGCAGGAGGCCAGCGTCCAGGGAAGCCGGGAACTGGGGCAATTCCTGCAGGATCACCCGACCAGCGGCAACGTGGGCCAGGAAGGCATGCGGCAGTTCGCCTTGCTGCAGGCGCAGCGCGACCAGCGCGTGGCAGACCGGCTGCAGTCAGTGGAAGCGGCGTTCAACGATCAACTCGCCAGGCAGCAGCGTCTCACCTCGCGGTTGAGCGTGCTGTCGCCGACGATGATCGCGCAGGGCGTGTTGTTGGACGTTGCCGGGACCAGCACACATCGCTTCGAGCACTTCCGTTTCGAGGCCGCGGCATTCCAGCGTGAGTGGCGCGCGTACTTCGAGCCGCGCGTGCTGGATGCTGCGACGCTGACGCCCGAGGAATACGCCCGAGCGCCGGTCTTCACATACCAGGACGAAGGGACGGGCGCGATGCGCGGCCGCATCCTGGCGCCAATTGCGACGTTGACCGTGCTCGCGCTGTTGTTGTGGTGGGCCGGTTTCCGTCGCTACGAGGGCTATCAATTGTGATTGAGGCAGCGGACCTCTGTAAGTCGTTCGGGAGCAACAAGGCCGTCGATCACGTGTCGTGGTTGATTCAGCCTGGTGAGGTGTTCTGCCTGCTCGGCGCGAACGGCGCCGGCAAGACGACCACGATCAACATGTTCCTGAACTTCATCCAGCCCACGTCGGGCGAAGCGCGGATCGGCGGACTTAACGTCGCCGCACATCCGGTCGAGACGAAGAAGAAGCTGTCGTACATCCCGGAGATGGTGACGCTTTATCCAACGCTCTCTGGGCTGGAGAACCTGCGCTTCTTCACGCGGCTGGCACAGGCATCCGTAGATTCGGACGTTGAGCTGATCACGATCCTTGAACAGGTCGGGCTGACTGCAGATCAAGCTCGTCGTCGCGTCGGCGAATACTCAAAGGGGATGAGACAGAAGGTCGGCATCGCGATCACGATCGCGAAGGGCGCATCCGCATTGCTGCTCGATGAGCCGACCTCCGGTCTCGATCCGAAGGCCTCGAACGATTTCTCCGAATTGCTGACCACCTTGAGTGTCCGCGGCGTCGCGATCCTCATGGCGACCCACGACCTCTTTCGTGCGAAGGAGTCCGGCACCAGGGTCGGCATCATGAAGCACGGCCGCCTGGTCGAGTCGATCGACACGAAGCGACTTGGTCATAGCGACCTTGAGCAGATTTATCTTCGGCATATGCACGACTAAGCGAGCCCTGCTCCAGGGACTCCTTCCCGCGGCGTCGGCCTCCAGGCGGACTGTTCCTCTTCCTGCGGCGTCCGCCTTTAGGCGGACTGTTCCCCCAGGCTGGTTCCGACTCTCCTCGTTCGCGGGATCGCGACGAGGCATCGCCCGGCGAGGGCCGCTCAGCTCGCCGGACCAATCTTCGCTCGGCGCATCAAGCGCACCGCGAACTCGCGTGATGCTTGGCTCAGACAACGCCTGTCGTGGCCTCCGCTCGATTTGTCGTTGAAGAGCACTGAGTCGGCTCGTTCGAGGCCCTCGCCTCTCGACGCCTCGTCGCGGCACAAGAATTCTTCCTGCGGCGTCCGCCTTTAGGCGGACTGTTCCTCGGCTGGTTCCCACTCCCTCGCCTGATTCGCAACGAGGCATCGCCCGGTGAGGGCCGCTCAGCTCGCCGGACCAATCTTCGCTCGGCGCATCAAGCGCCCTGCGAACTCGCGTGATGCTCGGCTCAAACAGCGCCTGTCGCGGCCTCCGCTCGATTTGTCGGTGAAGAGCACTGAGTCGGCTCGTTCGAGGCCCTCGCCGGTCGATGCCCAGTCGCGGTGGGTGGCGAACGGATGTCCGGGCTGGCGGGTAGGCTATCTGCCATGCCGGTAGGCCGTAACTTCCACAACCCACTGATGGGAGTCGTCCCGATGAAGCATATAATGTCAATAATGCTTTACATTTAGTAAAGCTTAGATTACAGTTCCTCGCCAGGAGCTGAACATGCTGACCGCCATCCTTCATCGTCGACGCAAAGCCGCCAGGGAAGCCGCTGAAGCCGCCAAGCTCGCTGGGAAGAGCGCAGGTGAAATTGCGGAGGCGACGCATCGCGTCTACGGCGTGCGTCTTTTGATTGCGGGCCTGCTGTGGGTCTCCGTCTTTCTCATCGCCCGCGGGCTGCTGGCGATGGACGTCGGTTCATCATGGGTGCGGGCTGGCATCGCGCTGGTGCCGGTGCCGTTCTTCGTCTGGTATCTGATGACGTGGACCAAAGGCGTTGCGCAGATGGATGAACTCGAACGGCGCATCGAGCTGGAAGCGCTTGGCTTTGCGTTCCCCGCCGCGCTCGTGCTGCTCATGACGCTCGGCCTGCTCGACGTCGCCATCACGCTCAATCCGGACGACTTCAGCGTGCGGCACATCTGGGCGATGCTGCCGCTGTTGTACTACGTCGGCCTGTGGCGCGCGAAGGCGCGCTACCAGTGAAGAATCGATTGAAAGTGTTGCGCGCCGAGCGCGACTGGTCGCAGCAGGACCTGGCCAATCACCTTGGCGTGTCGCGACAGACGATCAACGCGATTGAGACCGAAAAGTACGACCCCAGCCTGCCGCTGGCGATGAAGATCGGCAAGCTGTTTGGCCAGTGCGTCGAGAAGATCTTTACTTTGGAGGAATAGGCGCGATCGCGTCGCTCAGCGGGCCATTCAACTCGTCGTAAACGCGATGCAGGAACCAGTCGACCAGCTGTGTCTCGAACGCGCGATTGACCGCGGGCACATCGCCGGTGTCGGCCACCATCAGCTCCTTGATCTGCGGCATGATCTCGGTGCGCGCGGTGTCGGGATCCGCGCCGCGTGACCTTGCGTCGGTTCCGCGCTTCACCAGTTCCTTCAACACCGCGTTGGTCGCCTTCAACAACTTCTCGTCCCGCAACGGCTCGCCATGGCCGGGGACGATGATCGAGGCATCGAGGCTGTCGATGTAGTCGAGCGTCTTGATCCACCCGCTGGGATACGAACTCAGCGCGAACGACACCGGATTCACCAGCAGGTCACCGGTGATCACGATCTTCTCCTTCGGCAGATACAGGAACGTGTCGCCGGGCGTGACCGCGCGATCGATGTTCCGCAACTGCACTTCGCGATCGCCAAGCGTGATGACGTGCGTGCCGGCGTAGGTCTCGGTCGGCAGCGTGTGCGTCACGCTGGTTTTCTGCTCGAGAAAGAACCTCGCGTCCGCAAGCCCTTGCTGCAGTTGCGGCAGGTTGGCCGGCTGTGGTGTCGCCGCTTCACCGGTGGCGATCCGCTTCTCGAGCATCGCGATATATCCGGGCAGCTGCGAATCGAGTCCGAGCTTGTTGAACTCGATCGCCGGGCCGGCCATCATCGCCTTGGTCTTCTCGTGCGCGATCACCTGGGCATTCGGATAGGCGCGCTTATAGACCTCGGTCCCGTACCAATGATCCCAATGCCAGTGCGAATTGACGATGTAGCGGACGGGTTGTGAGGTGAGGGTTTTCAGGTCGGCGAGCACGGCAGCGGCCGCCGACGGTGTGCCGTTGGTGTCGAACACCAGCACGCCGCCGCCTTCTGAAACACCGTCCGAGATGATGACGATCGAATTGCCGTCCAGGCCGACCTCGCCATACGGCGCCGTGCGATAGAGATAGATGCCGTCGGCGATCTGCACCCGCGTGGGCGCTGGACGCGGTGTCGGCTGCAGGCTGGTGATCAGCAGCAGCGCCGTGGCGACGGCAATCTTCATTTGGTGAAGTTAATCACCCACTCGCTTCGCCCGCCCATGAAAAACCGCGAGGTCGCGCCCGCGAGCTTGTCCGTCCCGGTACCGGGGGACGAACCGATCACCTGCGGGTACCAACGTCCGCCGTTGAGGATTTTTTGCGGCGCCGACCAGAGCGACGGATCATCGAGCCGTGGCGCATACGAAACGTAGACTCCCTCCTGGCTGTAGTTCTCGTCCTTGGCGCGGTTGAGCAGCATCACGTACTGCTCGATGGCCGTGTTCCAGTGCACGGCGGGGCCCCAGAACGCGTCGACCTTTTCGTCGGTGTCGTGCCATGGTTGTGCCGGCGGCACGAGCGGCGTGGCCGAGACGTACGTCCAGGCCAGGGTCGGCTGCGCGCCTGGTAGCGCCGCGACGAGTTCGCGGCGACGCGAACTGTCCCACACACCGTTGCGCCACAGTTCGACGCGCCTCGAAGGACGGTCGCGATCCGCCCACGCGATGCGCGCCACCGCGACACCTTGCGAATACTGCAGGGTCGGATACTGGCTGTAGAACATGTAGAGAAACTGCTTGTCCTGGTCGAGCATCACGCTCAGGTCACCGACGCCGCCGATCACGTAGCGATTGGTCGAGCCGCAGGCGATGGTGTTCAGCCGCGCCTGAATGACGATGCCGAGGTCCTGCCAGGTGCGCCCGCGATCGGTGGACTTGGCGGCGCCGATGCGCGGTTCGAAGCGGTCATCGCGTCCGCAGCGCGTGGCCGGCATTTCGTTGTGGTAAAAGCCGTACCAGGTGTCGACGTTGTCCGAGATGATGGCTTCCATCCAGACGCCATAGCCGGGATGCGGTGTCAGCGTGATAGGGGCCGCAGTACCCATCCTGACGACCTCGGGCCCTTCCGCGATCGACGGCACCCCTGAGTGGGAGGTCATGACGAACATCTTCCGCAGGCCGTCCTCGAGGTCCCAGATGACCGGACTGTTCGAGTCGACCGTGCCCGGCAAGGCCAGCACCGCGGCCGGCGTCAGCGTCACGCGTACACTGGGCGCCGCCGCGAACGGCACAGCCTCCGCAAGAGCGAACCACGCCAAAACCACACAAAACAACGAACCTGCAACCTTCATAACCTCAGCCATTCAGCTCCGAGCTGGCACGATCGGATACTGTCTTTTCATACGGCGGAATACCGGCTTCTGTTTAGGCAATCGACAATCGGCTATCCTTCACGAATGTCTCCGGTTGTCTCGACCGTAAGTGACGTCGACACCGCGCAGGATGAAATTGCGGCGCTGCAGCGCGCGTTTCACGGTCCAGGCGATACGGCGACGCGCTCCGCCACCAAGATCAACAATGCCCAGCTCACCGTGACGCGAAACAACGCGTCAGATTTCCAGGATCGCCAGGTGTTCCTGTATGTCGACGGCGAGTTGTGGGGGAAGGTGAAGTACAACCGGCCGGTGACGCGCGAGATTGCGCCCGGCCGTCACACCGTGCGGGCGTTCAATACGCTCTTTTCACACACGATCGAGATCGAGGCCGCGGCCGGGGAACACGTGCGGCTGAGGTGCAGCAACGCGCTGGGAAGGGGCGGTTGGATCATGATGGTGATCTGGCAGATCGCCGCCCTTCGGGTCAGACTCGAACGCGAGTAGTTACTTGTCCTTCACGATCTTCGACGCGGTGATCCACTTGCGGCCGTCCTTCTCGGACACGGTGCCGGTGATGGTCACCTTCATCGGTTCCATGCACGCCTCGCCGGTTTCCTTCGAGACGTCATTCTTCGTGACGTAGAACTCGGCGGTCGGCGTCTTGGCGCTGCCGACCATCAGCACGTCCTGGCATTCCTTGGCATCGGGCCGCTTCAGGAAGCACTTCGCGCAGACCATCTCGCCCTTGTAGGTCTGGTCGGCGGCGGCAAACGCGGGCACGGCAACGGCCAGTGCGCCCAGGGTCGCGATCATTTCACGTCGGGTAATCATGTGACGCTCCGCTTATTGGCCGGGCTTGAGACCGGGCCGTTCCACTAATTCTATGCGCGCGCCGGCGGGTCCTGCCACGTACGCGAAGTTGATCGACGGCCCGTTGGGCAGCGTCAGTGGACGCGGTTCCGAGGTCGCCACCACCTGTTGCGACTTGAGCTTCGCCATGGTGTCGTTGAGCGGACCCACCGAGCGCCAGCCGATGTGATCGATCGCGCGGCCCTGGCTGGGTTCCGCCTCGCCCTTGGTGATCAGGATCCACACGCTGCTGAAGCCTTCGTAGTCGTAGCGGATGCCGTCGATCGTGCCTTTGAGGCGATCCTTCTTGCCGCCGAACTTGTCGAGCAGCCAGGCAAAGCCTTCATCGGGATTGGGATTGCGCAGGTGCACGTGGTGCAGGCCGAGCAGATCCGGATCCTGCACGACTTCAATGCGCGTGCCCCACGGATCCTCGAGAAACGCCAGCTTGAACAGCTTGGGCACATCGCGGACCGGCGAGGTGACCTTGATGCCGGCCGCTTCCCATTCCTTCATCTTGGCGTCGAGATCGGGAACCGAGAAGCCGAGGTGATCAATCGAGCTGCCGGCGCTGGGCTTTGCGTCCTTGGAGACGAGGAACATCAGGCGCGTGCTGCCGTACATGATCCGGTTGGGCGCTTCGGTGATGCGACGGCCGCCGGGGATGTGCTTCTCGTACCACGCGGACGCGACGGCCGCGTCTGGCACGTTGAGGTGAATGTGGTCGTACGGATAGGTCGGCGTCTGCGCTGTGGGCACGCTGCTGAACAGCCCGAAGACACCGGCAAGGACGAGGGCCCGAACGAGATATCTGGAGACGTGCTTCATGGCGGGCTATTGTATGCTGACGCGAAGTCTCCGGAGGGATTGGTTGAAACGATTCGGCGCAATGTTCCTGGTGTTGGTCACGGCTGGCGTCGTCACGCTCTCGGCGCAACCCAGGCGGACGTTTACGAACCCCCGGCCGGAGCCCTATTTCAAGACGTTGTTCCCGAACGCCGGCGGCTTCTCGACCTTTGGCGGCACGCCGCTCCATTACAAGGTCTACGGCGTCGATCCCAAGACCAACCCGAACGCGCCGCCGATCGGCTTCATTTTCTGGACCACCGACGTGGTGCCGACCGATATCGGCTACCACGGTCCCGTGCATTTTCTGGTCGGCATGGACACGCGCGGCGTGATCCAGAACGTGATCATGGACTACAACTCGGAGCCCTACGGGTACTTCTCGGTGGATCCGCCGAAGTTTGTGGAGCAGTTCAAGAACAAGAGCATTCGCGACCCGTTCCAGGTGGGCAAGGACATTGCGGCAGTGTCGCGCGCGTCGATCACCATCAACCACTCGGCGCGCGTGCTGCGTGAAGCCACGCGGACGATGGCCAAGACCTTCCTGCGGCCGGAAGACCTCAAGCAGTGATGCTGCAGCCCGATCCGTGGGGCTTCGAGGAAGCGCCGGTCGAGACCTGGGCCGACATCCTCGCCCCGCAGTACCAGGACATCGCGCTGTTGAGCGCGTTCATCATCCTGGCGCTCATCAGCTTCCATCGCAAGAGTGTTGCCCTCAAGTACGTGACGTTTGCCGCGGCGATCGGCTACATGGGCTTCGCCAAGAGCTACCTCATCTCGATCACCAACATCTTCAGCGTGGTCGACTGGACCTGGCCGGTCTTCAAATACAACATCGCGTGGTGCCTGTTCTTCGGCTTCACGGTCGTGTCGACGGTGCTGTGGGGCCGTCTGTACTGCGGCCGGATCTGTGCCTACGGCGCGCTGACGCAGACGCTGGACGCGATCCTGCCGGCGAAGATGCGCGTCGACGTGCCGTACGCGATCGAGAAGCGCGCCTCGCTGATCAAGTTCGGCATTCTTGCCGGCGTGCTGGTTTACTACGTCGCCACGCACAACGTGCTGATCTACCAGTACACCGAACCGTTCTGGATGTTCAGCCTGCTGGGCACGCCGGTGATGTGGACGTTGCTCGCGGTGTTGCTCGCCGCGACCCTCTTTGTCCGCAACCTCTATTGCCGCTTCCTGTGCCCGGTCGGGGCGACGCTCGGGCTGATCTCGTTTGCGACGGTGTTCAAGATCAAGCGCTGGTCGGAGTGCAAGACCTGCCGCATCTGCGAGAAGACCTGTCAGTGGGGCGCCATCGACGGCCCGAAGATCCTGGTCACCGAGTGCGTCCGCTGCGACGACTGCGAGCGGCTCTACGCCGACGAGCAGAAGTGCCCGCACTGGCGAATCATCGAATATAACGAACGGAAGCTTCGAGTATTACCGCTGCAGCCTGTTCGCTAGCCGAGCGCGCTTGCTGTCCGCCCTGCAGGCCCGTAGGCCTGCAGGCCTGATATAGAATTCCTTCCGCACATGGCAACCATAGCGACCGCGACGAGCAAGCCACGCATTTCACCGACCGCGCAGATCATGATCGGCCTGGTGGTCGGCCTGATCGCCGGCATCCTGATCAACAACTACAACCGCGATCTCGTGGAAGTGATCCGGCCGTTCAGCCAGATCTTCATCCGCATGATCCAGATGATCATCGCGCCGTTGCTGTTCGGCACGCTGGTTGCCGGCATTGCCGGCGCCGGCCACTTCAAGGACGTCGGCCGCATGGGCTTCCGCGCCATCGTCTATTTCGAGATAGTGACGACGCTGGCCTTGCTGATCGGGTTGCTGGCCGTCAACATCATGCGGCCCGGCGAGGGGCTGACGCTGCCGCCGCCGACCGGCGCGCCGCCAGTGAGCGCCCAGGCGCAGACCTGGCAACAGATCATCCTGCACATGGTGCCGACCTCGGTCATCGACGCGATGGCCAAGGGCGATGTGCTGCAGATCGTCGTGTTCAGCATGATCTTCGCGATCGGCCTGGGCATGGTCGGCGAGAAGGGCCGCCCGGTGATCGAGTGGGCCGAGTCGCTGACCGAGGCGATGTTCAAGGTCACGAACATCATCATGCTGTATGCGCCGTTCGGCGTTGGCGCCGCGATTGCCGTCACCATCGGGCAGAGCGGTCTTGCCGTGCTGCAGAACCTTGCTTATCTGGTGTTCACGCTCTACGTGGCGCTGGCGGTGTTCTTCCTGGTCGTGCTGGTCCCGGTGATGCTGATGTTCCGCATCCCGATCGTCGGCTTCTTCAAGTCAATCAAGGAGCCGATGTTGATCGCCTTCTCGACCACGTCGAGCGAGGCGGCGCTGCCGCGTGCGATGGAGTGCGTCGAGGCGTTTGGCGTGCCGCGCAAGATCGTCTCGTTCATCATGCCCCTCGGCTACAGCTTCAACCTCGACGGCAGCACCCTGTATCTGTCGCTGGCGGCGGTGTTCGTGGCGCAGGCGGCCGGCGTCGAGCTGACCGTGGGCCAGCAGATCACGATGATGCTGACGCTCATGCTGACCAGCAAGGGCGTGGCCGGCGTGCCGCGCGCGTCGCTGGTGATTCTTGCCGCGACCCTTGCGAGCTACAACCTGCCGCTCGAAGGCGTGACGCTGATCCTTGGCGTCGACGCGATCATGGACATGGCCCGCACGATGACCAACGTCACCGGCAACTGCCTGGCGTCGGTGGTCGTGGCCAAGTGGGAAGGCGAGTTCAAGCCGCCATCGGCGGCGGCCGCCTAAGGCGCGTTGGTGGGCGGCTTGATCTGTTCGAGCCGCCCACGCAAACCGCTCGACACCATCACCTCGTTCTCAGCCGTCACAATCACGCCTTCCACGCCGGGGAGCTGTTCGATCAGCTTCATGCCGTCGTGCGGCCCGAGCAGGAAGACCCCGGTCGACAACGCATCCGCAATCACGGCGCGATCGGCGACGATCGTCACGCTGCGACAGCCGCCGACCGACGGCTCCCCGTAATCCGGATCGATGATGTGGTGGTAGCGCCGGCCGTCTTTCATGAAGAAGCGCTCGTAGTCGCCTGAGGTGCTGAACGTGCCGTCGCGCACGTCGAGGGTTGCAAACGGCTCGTGCGTGCCGCGCGGGTCGGCGATGCCCAGCGTCCAGGGCGCGCCGCCATTGGTCCCGGCGACGTACAGATCCCCACCCGACTGGATGATGAAGTCCGCGAATCCACCCGCGCGCAGCAGGGCGATGGCCCGATCGACGGCGTAGCCCTTGCCGATGCCGCCAAGGTGCACCTGCGTGTTGGGCTTGTTGATGAACGCCGTGCGAGCCGTGGCGTCGACCTGCACCGCCCGATAGTCGATCCGTGGCAGGCGGATCTCGATCAGTTGCCGGTCCGGCACCACGTTGTCCTGGTCGTGGTCGAACCGCCAGATGTCGCTGAGCGCTCCGAAGGTGATGTCGAACTTGCCGCGAGTCAGCTCGCTGATCTCGGCGGCCTGCTGGAGCACTGCGATGGTGTCGTCGCTGACTCGCACCGGCGCCAGGCCGGCGTTCCTGTTGATGCGGACGACGTCGCTGCCATCCTTCCACACGCTCAGCAGGCCTTCGAGGCGATCGAACTCCTTGAAAATGTCTTCAATGGCCGCAACCGCGCGCGCCTCATCCGTCGTCCAGGCGCCGACGCGTAACTGCGACCCCATGGCCATCCGCGAGCGCTCGACCAGGCGGGGCGCCGGCGGCGGCGACGCGCACGCGACGGCCAGCAGCAAAGCCAGTATGCTGAGGAGGTGAGTACCACCGCGACGCTCGAGATCGTTCGCAATCATCCGCAGGACATCCAGGATCGGCCAGTGTACCTCTGGATCGACGGCGTGAAGTCGGACCGCATCCTGCGATACGGCGCGACGTTCACGCAGCAGATTGAGGCCGGCCACCACACGTTGAAGGCGCACAACACCTTGTTCGGGCAGACCGTGGAGTTCGACGCGGCGCCGGGCGAGACGGTTCGCTACACCTGTGAAAACGGGCTCAGCCCGGGCGGCATCGTCATGGTGCTGATGATGGGCGTGGCGTACCTCAAGGTGCGGCTCAAGCGAATTTGACGGCCGGCGCCCGCCGCGTCCTGGCCAGCTGCCACATCTCGTTGAGCGCCATGCCGGCGCTGATCGCCCCCACCACCGCAAACGTCCACCAGATCGACCGGTTGAGCCAGAACTCCGCCCGCGCCAGTTGCGCAGCTTCGGACGGCCCGCCGATCAGCGTGATGAAGTGGTCTTCGCGCAAGACGACGGTCGCGATGATCAGCGCGGCGATGCTGACCACGATGTCGACGATCGACGCCGCGCTCGTCCGCCAGGGCCGGATCAAGTCGGCCAGCGAGACGTCGATGCTGGCCACGATCGTCAGCACGATCGGGTAGTAGAGCTGATTCCAGATCGGGTCGGCGGTGAACTGCACGCGCGCGCCGTCGTAGAGGATGAAGTCCGGCAGGCCGACCACCTTCGTCCAGTAGATCAGGAACGCGATCTGGAACACGAGACCAATGACGGTCTCCGAGCGCGGAATCTCGCGTCCCTGGCCTGGGGCCGGCAGGCGACGCGGGTTCCAGTTCTCGAGTGCGGTGAACTTGACGCGCTCGTGCTCGAGGAACGCAAACACGATCGTGACGATGCCAACGGCATAGATGGCGCCGTTCCAGGCGGAGCTGAGCATGCGCGAGAACCACAGGCTCGGGTGGTCGGAGTAGAGCGCTGTGACCGCGCCGCCGACCAGCACGATCGGCAGCACGACCCAGTAAACGGCGATCGACACCGTCTGGCGGTAGTAGGGATACATCGCCGGCCCGATCAGGTGCTGCTGCGGCATGTAGCGGCTCGCCATCAGCCACGGATGTCCGTGCGGCTTGAGCAGCTCGGCCTGCTCCTCGTCGTTGAGGGCGCGGCCGAGCGCCTGCTCGCGCTCTTCGGCCTGCGAGCGCAGGTTATCGGTC
>Ga0075471_10000890_pt1 | contig 18855 bp, 14 predicted proteins | sample DEB19_08_DNA_2_FD_74787 | JGI IMG/M metagenome (GOLD analysis project Ga0075471, IMG submission 74787) | Aqueous microbial communities from the Delaware River and Bay under freshwater to marine salinity gradient to study organic matter... | ecosystem: Environmental > Aquatic > Marine > Coastal ... | reverse complement strand
TCCTCACCGCTGGATGCGGCGACAGCGAACCGTAGAAAACCTTGCTTTTCGCAGGTTCGCCCTCGTGGGAAAAGGCCATGGATGGCTTTTCCCACAGCATGTCCTCGCCGCTGGATGCGGCGACAGCGAACCGTAGAAAACCTTGGCTTTTCGCAGGTTCGCCCTCGTGGGAAAAGGCCATGGATGGCTTTTCCCACAGCCAGTTAGAACTGCGCGCGAGTCAGCCTGTTCTGCGGGCCGAACCGCCAGTTGACGAAGGCTCGGAACTCGCCGTCGAAGAACCGGTCGAAGCCGCCGCCCAGGGGCGTCACATAAGCGAACGTGATGGTCGACCGCTTGTTGTACTCGAGGTTGCAGCCCACCAGGCCGTTGGTCACCGACACCACGCCCAGGTCGTTGCCCAGCGTGTAGCCATAGGCGTTGATCGGTTGGAACTGCGTCATGCCCTGGTTGACGTGCACCTCCATCATCGGCGAGAAGCCGGTGAGGCCGGGGCCGTTGCCCTGGTAGAGCCAGTAGCCGCTGCTGAAGCTCAAGTACATGAACGTGGGAAACAGGATCCGGCCGGCGCTGTCGAGCTGCTTGTTCGTGATGCCGGGCCGCAGCTGGCTGTTGACGTAGGCGGGGCTGCCGTTGGTGTCGACGTCCATCTGGAGCATCGCCTGGTTGAACCACCGCTCGCTGGGCGCCCAGACCGAGCCCACGAAGGGCATCGTGTGGACCGACTGGTTCTCCACGTAGACGAACTGCGTCGGGAGGCCGTTCTGGTTGAGGCCCGTGACGGAGGTCGACTGCGCCGTCGGCAGCAGCACCTGCATGCCCCCCGTGATGCCCCACGTTTCGCGCTGCATCAGGAACGACTTGAAGATCACCGACATGTCGCCGAACTCGATGTCGCGGTATTCGGAGAGGCCGCCGCAGGCTCCGCCCTGCACCTGCTGCGAGTTGCTGAGCGTGGCGGCGAACGGGGTGCGGATTTCGATCGACGTCCACTGGTCGAAGAACGTCTTCTCGAAGCCGGGCACGAAGCGATTGATGTCGGCGCGCTCGGCCGAGATGTTGGCGTTGTGGAAGTAGCTGTAATTGAAGTAGACGCGGTCCCGCGGAATCGGGCTCGTGTTCTCCACGAGCTTCACGAAGCCGACGTTGAGGCCCGGGATCAGGGCCAGCGAGTCGACCTTGATGACGTAGTTGTAGAAGAGGAAGGCGTCCTGCGGCGGCTGCACCGTGTCGACCGCGGGCAGGGCCCCTGAACTGGCGGCGTCGTACACGGTCGTGGGGTTCTGCGCGGCGTACTGCGAGGTGTTGAGAGCAGGGCTGGTGGCGAACGCCTGGTCGACGGAAGCGGTGTACAGGGCCGGCGACTGCACGGGCGTGATGCCGCCGCTGGTCGGCCCCGCGACCGGAATCTGGACGTCGACTTCCGAGACAGGCACGGTGCCGACCTGATCGACCGGCACGAGAAACGCCGGATAGCCGGCAGCCTGGATCGCCTGCACGCTGCTGATCCCGGCCGGGACGGTGCCGATCACCGGGGACGGAGTCCCCTCGTTTCCAAACAGCGTGTTTCCAATCTGAGTGAGCCCTTGCGCGTAGACGAGCAGCCGGCCGACCACCAGGTCCGACGCCACGGAACTCGGCGCACAGCCGTCGCCGATGAAGCTCGGCGTGTTGGTCCAGGCTTCGCGCAGCCCGCCGACGTCGAGGTTCGCGAAGTCCTGGGCGAGGTTCGGCACGGCCTGCTGCGGCACCGGCGGCACTTGCACCGGCGGCACGGGAGGCGTCGCGGCGGGAGCGGGAGGCGCCGCGGGGGCGGCCGGTGGAGCGGCCTTGCCCGTCTGCCCCGCCGCTGCCGGAGGCGTCGCCGGTCGGCCGGCATCCGCGGCGTCCTGGACCTTCGCGGCCGGCGCAGCCGGCGCGGAAGCCGGAGGCTGCTGCGCCCGGGCAAACGACGGCGCTGCGAGCAGCGACGCGGCCGCCCACGCGAGGCCGCAGCGGCGGACACGGCCGTCGGCCGTACGCCGCGTCGAGGTCGTGTGAGCGTGCGAGAGAGCGATTCGCATGGCAGCCATCCGATGTCGGAACGCGTGCGCGGTCGGCAGCCCGTCCGCGGCCGCCACCCAGACGACCGCCCACCATCCCCCCCGGGGACCGCCACCGATCCCCGCTTCTTTGTCGACAGCGGCCGTTCTCCTCTGAATCGAAAGCGGCGGGAAACGCACCGCCCCCCGGTCCCCCCGACGCGAGCCGTACCGGCTGTGACGCCTGCGCAGGCTGTGAGGCCGCGGGGCTTGACCAGACGGCCAGGCCGCCCCCGAAGCGGGCGGTCGTCGGTGCCGGGGGTTTTTGGATTATCCTCAAGAAAGCTGGCCGACTCCCCTGCGGCTGGTTCGCGGGTGGCTGGCTCCCGAGCAGTTGGTTTCCCTGCGGCAGGGTCGCCTGAGATCGCCACCCCCTCTCCACCCGCGCAGCGACTCGCTCCTCTTCATGGACACGCTTCGGGCCATCTGGTCGATCCTGACACCCCGCCAGCGCCGCGCCGCCGGGCTGCTGCTCGCGATGCTGCTGGTGGGAACGATCCTGGAGGTGCTCGGTGTCGCCATCGTCGTGCCGGCGCTCCGCGTCGTGGCCGGCCATCCCGTCGCCGACGCTCCGTTCGTCGCCGGCTGGCTGGCCTGGATGGGCCACCCGACCGAAGCCCAGCTGATCTACGCCGGCCTGCTCGTCCTGCTCGGCGTGTACGCCGTCAAGGCGGCCTATCTCCTCTTCGCCGCCTACTGGCAGGCACGGTTCGTCGCGGCCCTGCAATCGAGCCTGGGCCGGCGGCTGTTCGAGACCTACCTAAGACAGCCATGGACCTTCCACCTCGAACACAACTCGGCCAGGATGATCCAGCAGATCGGCGAAGTGCAGGGATTGGCCGCAGTCTGCTCGCTGGCGATCATCACCGCGTCGGAACTGCTCGTGATGGCCGGGATCGTGGCGCTCCTGCTCTGGCTGGAGCCTGTGGGCACGATCGTGGTCGGCGGCGTGTTCATCGCCGCCGCCGGCCTGTTCGAGTGGCTGACCCGCGGCCCGACGCGCCGCTGGGGCGCCGCCCGGCTCACGCACTCCACGCTCGCGCTGCAGCAGATGCACCAGGGAATCGGCGGGCTGAAGGACGCGAAGGTACTCGGCCGCGAGCCCTACTTCATCGATCGCTTTCGCGCACATGCTGATTTCGTCGCGGCGATGCTGGCACGGAATCTGTTCGTGTCGGCTGTGCCGCGGCTCTGGTTCGAACTGCTGACGATCGTGGCCCTCTGCCTGCTCACCGCCATCCTGATCTGGGAAGGACGGCCGGCCCGGGCACTTCTCCCCACGCTCGGTCTGTTCGCCACGGCCGCCTTTCGCATGCTGCCCTCGATCAATCGCATGTCGTCATCGTTCCAGCAGCTCTCCTTCTCGAAGGTGATGATCGACCGGCTCCGGAAAGAGCTCGCCCTCGGCGTGCCGAACCGGCCGCACGAGCGGTCCGTGCCCCTTCCCTTCCACGAAGCCATCGCGCTGGAGGCGGTGTCGTTCACCTACGAGGGGCGACGGCAGCCGGCGGTCGACCGGATCAGCATCCGCATCCCGCACGGCTGCTCCGTCGGTCTCATCGGCGGCAGCGGGGCGGGCAAGAGCACGCTCGTCGACATCATCCTCGGACTGCTGCCCCCGGCAACGGGCAGGCTCACGGTCGACGGCGTCGACGTGCGGAACGATCTGCGCGGATGGCAGCAGCTGATCGGCTACGTGGCCCAAAGCATTTACCTCGCCGACGACACCATCCGCCGCAACGTGGCCTTCGGGCTGCCGGACGACCTGATCGACGACGCGGCGGTGCGCCGTGCGCTCGCGGCGGCCCGGCTCGACGAATTCGTCGCCGGACTGCCGCAGGGACTCGACACGCTCGCCGGCGAGCGGGGCGTCAGGCTTTCCGGCGGCCAACGGCAGCGGATCGGCATCGCCCGCGCGCTCTACCACGACCCGCCGGTGCTCGTGCTCGACGAGGCCACGAGCAGCCTCGACGACGCCACGGAAAAGGAGGTCATGGCCGCGGTCAACTCGCTCCACGGCACCAAGACGCTGATCATCGTCGCCCATCGACTGTCCACGGTCGCCGATTGCGACATGCTCTACCGGCTCGATGGCGGCCGGGTCGTGCAGGCGGGCACCTTCGCCGAAGTGGTCTGCCCCTGAACGCGGCCGCCGCGGGATTCCTGTCCCGCGCGCCGGCTCCGCGTTGCAGTCTCGGACGCGGAGCCCGACGGCCGGATCAGATGTCGGCCGAGCCCCGGGCCGCCGCCACGAGCTTTCCGACGATGTCATCCAGGCCTGACGCGGCCTGCCATCCCAGCAAGACGCGGGCCTTGGCCGGATTGCCCCTGCTCGTGACGATGTCGGTCGGCCTCGACAGCCCCGGATCGGCGTCGACGTGATCGCGGGCGTCGAGGCCGACGGCGGCGAACGTGCGCTCGACGAATTCCCGGAGCGCGTGGCTGCGGCCGGTGGCCACGACGAAGTCGTCCGGCTCCGCGTGCTGGAGGATCCGCCACATCGCCTCAACGTATTCCGGCGCCCAGCCCCAGTCGCGGGTGATGCCCACGTTGCCCAGCGAGAGCCTCTCCTGAGATCCGTTCGCGATGCGCACCGCCGCCGACACGATCTTCTGGGTGACGAAGTGCGCGGGCCGCAGCGGCGACTCGTGATTGAAGAGGATGCCCGTCGACGCGAAGAGCCCGTAGGCCTCGCGGTAGTTCGCCACGGCGTGGTGGGCGGCCACCTTGGCGATGCCGTACGGGCTCCGGGGATTGAAGGCCGTCGCCTCGTCGGCGGGGGTCAGCGCGTTGCCGAAGACCTCGCTCGAGCCCGCGTTGTAAAACCGCACCGGCCGTCCCAGGAGCCGCAGGCACTCGAGCAGGTTCATCGTGGCGACCGTGATGCTGTCGAAGGTCTCCAGCGGATGGCGAAACGACGCGGCCACCGAGCTCTGCCCGGACAGGTTGTAGATCTCGTCGACAGTCAGCCGCTGCAGCAGCGACATCACGCTGCTGAAGTCGGACGGCATGGTCGCGTGCAGCTCGATCCGATCGCGGATGCCGAGCCGCCGCAGGTTCGGCAGCGCGGCCGTCTCGTGGCCTCGGGTGCTGCCGTGGACCTCGTACCCCTTCTGCACGAGGAGCCTGGCGAGATAGGCGCCATCCTGGCCGGAGATACCGATGATCAGCGCCCGCTTCATGCAACGGCCTCCGACGCCGAGAACCCGACGCCGCCCACCGTTCGGGGGCTGCCCGAGCGGCCCCGGGCCCGACGGCGGCGCCGGCAGGGAGCGACCGGCACAGTCTATCCGGTCGTGGCTCCACCCGACCGGCTCGGGCGGCCGGCACCGCCCGGCGGAAAACAGGAAAACATGGTGTTTCGCATGGCCGTGGCCTTGGTAAAATCGCGGGTTTCCTCCATGCCCCGCCCGGACCTCGCCCCGCAAGGATCGCCCGCGACGTGCCCAGCACAACTCCCGTCAGCAAAGCGCAGAAGCAGGCCATCCAGAAGGCCGACACGCTCATCGAGGCGCTCGGCTGGATCCGCAAGTTTCGCGACACCACCACCGTCATCAAGCTCGGTGGCAGCGTCGTGGAGCATCCTGACTCGCTCCGCCACCTCCTCCTCGACATCGTCTTCATGTCGACGCTCGGCATGCGGGTGGTCGTGGTCCACGGCGGCGGGAAGGCCATCAGCCGCGCCATGGACAAGGCGGGCATCCAGCCGCGGTTCGTGCAGGGCCGTCGCTACACCGACAAGGCCACGCTGGACATCGTCGAGAAGGTGCTCGCCACCGAACTCAACCACGACCTTGCCGCCAAGATCGAGGAATACGGCGGCCGCGCCGTGTCGCTCAACTTCCTGTCGACCAACGTGCTCTTCGGCGAGAAACTGGCGCTCGCGGACGCCGACGGCCGGCCCGTCGACCTCGGCCACGTGGGCGAGGTGACGCGGGTCGATCGGCTCACGATCGACAACCTCACCTACGCCGGCCAGGTGCCGGTGATCCCGTCGATGGCGATTGGCGCCGACGGCGAGAAGCTCAACGTCAACGCCGACACCGCGGCCACGGCCGTGGCCGCCGCGATCGGCGCCGAGAAGCTCGTCGTGCTTAGCGACATCCCCGGCGTGCTGCGCAACGTCGACGATCCGGAGAGCCTGGTCCACTCGCTGACCGCGACGGAGGCCCGCCGGCTGATCGTCGACGGCACGATCTCGGCGGGCATGATCCCGAAGATCGAAGGCTGCCTGACCACGCTCGAGCAGGGGGTCAAGAAGATCCACATCATCGACGGCCGGCTGCGGCACTCACTCCTGCTCGAGATCTACACCACCAGCGGCGTCGGCACGGAGCTCATTCGCGACGACGCCGTGGACCTGTCGAGCCGCGGCGGCCAGGCCGCCGTGGCCGGCCGCTAGCCCCCTTCCCGTGCCCTCTCCCCGCGAGGATCCACCCATGGCCACCATCGATGCCTCCCCCGCCGCGGCCGGCCCGAAGACCCGGGCTGTGATCGACGTCTTCGACCGCTACGTCGTCCCCAACTACAAGCGGTTCCCGGTGTGTCTGGTCCGCGGCGCGGGCTCGCGGGTCTGGGACGCCGAGGGGACGGAATACCTCGACCTGTTCCCGGGCTGGGGCTGCAACCTGCTGGGCCACTGCCCCGAGCCCGTCGTGCAGGCGGTGCAGAAGCAGCTCGCCACGCTGATCCACGTGCCCAACACCTGGTACACCGAGCCGCAGGGAGAATGGGCGCGGCTGCTCTCCGAGCGGTCGTTCGGCGGCCAGGCGTTCTTCTGCAATTCCGGCACCGAGGCCAACGAGGCCGCGATCAAGCTCGTGCGTCTGCGGACGGACGGCCGGCGCTACAAGATCATCACGTTCAAGGGAGGCTTCCACGGCCGCACCATGGGGAGCGTGTCGGCGACGGCGCAGCCGAAGTATCACGAGGGCCTCGGCCCGATGGTGGCGGGCTTCCAGTACGCTCCGCACGGCGACCTCGCGGCGGTCGAAAAGCTCGTCGACGAACACACCGGCGGCATCCTCGTCGAGCCGATCCTCGGCGAGGGGGGCGTGGTGCCCGCGCCGGAGGGATTCCTGCAGGGGCTGCGCAGGATCGCCGATGAACGCGACCTCCTGCTCGTGTTCGACGAGGTGCAGTGCGGCTGCGGCCGCACGGGTCGGTGGTTCGGCTACCAGCATTTCGGCGTCACGCCCGACGTGGTGACGCTGGCCAAGAGCCTCTGCGCGGGCATCGCCGGCGGCGCGATGCTCACCACCGCCGACCTGGCCAAGCACCTGCGGCCGGGGATGCACGCGGCCACCTTCGGCGGCAATCCGATCGCCGCCGCCGCCGGCATCGCGGCGATCCGCATGATCGAGGATCAGCGGCTCTTGGAGAACGTCGACCGCACCGCGGCGATCTTCCGTGAGCGGATGACCGACCTGCAGTCCCGCTGCGACGTGGTCCGGGACGTGCGCGTGTTCGGCATGATGATCGGCGTGGAGCTGTCGATCGACGGCGCCGCGGTCGTGCAGTCGTGCCTCGAGAAGCGGCTGCTCGTCAACTGCACGCAGGGGAAGGTGATCCGGCTGCTGCCGGCGATGACACTCTCCGCCGACGAGGTCCACGAGGGCTGCGACCGGCTCTCCGAGGCCATCGTCGAGGTGGCGGCCCGTTCCTGACCAGCCTCCCCATGCAAGCCAGAGCCATGCGTCACCTGATCGTTCCCGAGGATCTTTCGGCACACGAAATCGAGGCCGTGTTCGCGGTCGCGCGCGACCTGGAGGAGAAGTACGACGCGGGCCGCCGCGACGCGCTCCTGCCGGGCCGCGTGCTGGCGCTGGTGTTCGAGAAGCCGAGCCTGCGGACGCGGGTGAGCTTCGAGGCTGCGATGGTGCACCTGGGGGGCTCGAGCCTGTTCCTGGGAGACGACGCCGGCTTCTCCTCGTCGCGGGAAAGCATCGCCGATTTCGGCCGCGTGCTCAGCGAATACGTCGACGTGATCGTCTGCCGATCGAAGGCCCACGCCACGATCGAGCAGCTCGCGGCGGCGGCCAGCGTGCCGGTCATCAACGGCCTGTCGGACTACTGCCACCCCTGCCAGGCGCTGGCCGATGTCTACACGCTGCGGCAGCACGTCGGCAGGGTCGCTGGACTGACGCTGGCCTTCGTCGGCGACGGCAACAACATGGCCCGCTCGCTGGCCGTGCTCTGCGGCCTGCTGGGAATGCGGTTCGTGCTGGCGGCCCCGTCGGCCTACCAGTTCGACGAGTCGTTCCGCGGCCATCTGCGGAAGGTCGTGCCACAGGCCGAGATCGAGGAGACGACCGACGCCGTGGCCGCCGTGAAGGGGGCGGCGGTCGTCTATACCGACGTCTGGGCGAGCATGGGACAGGAGGGGGAGCGGGCCCGGCGGCTGGCCGACCTGCGGCCCTACCAGGTGAACGAGGCCCTGATGCGGCACTGCCCCGACGCGCTCTTCATGCACTGCCTGCCCGCCCGGCGGGGTGAGGAGGTGACCGACGCCGTGATCGACGGCCCGCAGAGCGTGGTCGTGGAGGAGGCGGCCAACCGGATGCACGTGCAGAAAGGGCTCCTCGCCTGGCTGCTCGGCCCGCAGAAGTGATGCCTGCCCGGGGGTGATCACCTCGCCGACACGCATCTCGAGCCCGCACGAGCTCGGTGCAGCCCGGCTCCGGGCTCACCGTACCCCTTCGCCGGACGTTCGCTGCGCCCATCCTGGGCTTCGCTCTCGAACCCGACTGCGCTTCGTCATCCATGACTGCGCTTGTCGGCTCACGCCGGCTCCTGGGGCACGGTGAGCCCGGAGCCTCCCATCGCGTGAGCGATTATCGAGCACCGTTCTCCTTCTTCGGCTCGTCCTGGCCGGCGGCCGGCTTCGACGGCTCGAGCACGATCGACGCGGAGTTGATGCAGTAGCGAAGGCCGGTCGGCGGCGGGCCGTCGTTGAACACGTGACCCAGATGCGCGCCGCAGCGGCGGCAGGTCACCTCCGTGCGGATGCCGAATCCCGGGAGGCCGGCCAGCGAGCGATCCTCGTGCTCCGCGATCGTCGTCCCCTTCACGCCGTCGATCGGCGCCGTGAAGCTCGGCCAGCCGCAGCCGCTGTCGAACTTCTCCCCCGACTTGAAGAGCGGCTCTCCGCAGCAGATGCAGCGGTAGGTGCCCGGCGTCTTCGTGTTCCAATACTTCCCCGTGAACGCCCGCTCCGTCCCCTTCTTGCGGGCGACCTGAAACTGCTCGGGCGTGAGCCGCTGCTGCCACTCCCGGTCGGTCGTGGGAAGCTGCTCGTCGGGCACGCGGCCGAGCGTGGCCGGATTCTTCGGATCGATGTCGGACGCATCGGCTGGCATCGGCCTGGCTCCTTTGGGTGCGGCGGGCCGCGCCGGATCCGCGGCGACGGCCGCGATCGACGCGACGAGCATGAGAAGGACGGGGCCGGCGCCGCGGCGGCCGGCCGCCCACACGACATCGCTCGGGCGCGTGTGCATGGTGCTACCCCTTTTTTCCATCGGGCTTGGTCGTGGGAACGTAGGCATGGTCCCGCTTCCGCACTACCTCCGCCTTGACGATCCCGTCGCGACCGACGCCCTCGAGCGGCTGCCCCTGACCGTCCTGCGTGCGGGCGAGCTTGGGCAGCACGTCGAGCCCCTCGATCACGCGGCCGAACACGGTGTGGCGGCCGTCGAGGTGCTCCGTCGGGCGAAACGTGAGGAAAAACTGCGAACCGCCGGTGTTCTTCCCGGCGTGCGCCATCGAAATCGATCCGAGGAAGTGCTTGCGGGCGTCGGGCAGCGTGCACTCGCAGTCGATGACGTGGCCGGGCCCGCCGGTGCCCGTGCCGGTGGGGTCGCCGCCCTGGGCCATGAAGCCGCCGATCACCCGGTGGAACGGCGTGCCGTCGTAAAATCCCTTCTCCACCAGCGCGATGAAGTTGGCCACGGTGTTGGGGGCCTCGTCCTCGAAGAGCTCCACCACGATCGGGCCCTTCGAGGTCGTGATCTTCACCCGCGGGCGGTCGTCGGCCTCGGCGTCGGCCTTGCGTCTGGCCATCTCGGCCTCGACCTTCGGCCGCTCCAGGTCGATCGACTTCCGCAGGTCGGCGATCTTCTCCTTGTCGCCCCCCGCGGCGACCGCCTTGTCGAGCCAGGCCGCCGCCTCGTCGAGCCGCGAGAGCATCATCGACGCGGCCGACGCCATGGTGTCGACGGTGGCGTCGGCGACGCCGGCCTTGTCGAGCAGCGCCGCCATCTGCACGACCTGCGTCGGCGCGTCGCCCTTGAGCCGGGCGGCGATCACGGCACCGCAGATATCGCGGGCGAGCTTGTCCTGCGGATCGGCCATGGCCAGGGCGAAGGCGGCCGTCTCCAGCCGCTCCTTCGTGGCCGGAATCTTCGCGCGGACGACCTCGAACTTCTCGGCGATCGCCTTCTTGTCGCTGCCGGGCTGCTGGAATTCCGCCTGCAGGACGGTGATGTCGCCGATCAGGTCCTTCTCCTGCTTGCGGGCCGCGTCGAATTCGGTGCGGGCCGCGGCCGGATCCGGCCGCCCCTCGATCACCGGCACCTGCGCCTGGCAGGCGGCGGCGACCGCCGTCAGCCAGCCCGCGGCGACCATCCGCATCCATCCCACGCTCATCGGCTGTCTCCTGGAATGCTGTCGTCGGGAAGCACCGTCTGCACCCTGCTACGATAGCAGGTTTTCACCCCGGCCCGGAACCGTTTCCATGGCACGCCAGCGGCCCCGACCCGACCGTCGCCCGCCGCCCGGCGAGGCCGCCGAACCTGCCGGTCGCACGCGGATCATCGGCGGCGATCTCCGCGGTCGATGGATCGAGTTCGCTCCCTCCGGCCGCACCCGGCCGATGAAGGACCGCGTCCGCGAGACGCTCTTCGACCTCCTCGGCACCGACGTGCGGGGCGCGGTCGCCATCGACCTCTTCGCCGGCACCGGCGCCCTGGCGTTCGAGGCGATCAGCCGCGGGGCGGCGCAGGCGGTGGTGGCCGAGCGTCACTTCCCCACGGCCGACGCCCTGCGCCGCTCGGCCCGCGCATTGGGCGTCGAGGCGCGGGTGGACGTGCGGCCCGGCGACGTGCTGCTGTGGGCGAAGCGGATGCCCGGCCTGCCGGCGACCGGCCGGTGGGTGGCGTTCGTGTCGCCCCCCTGGTCGTTCTTCGCGGATCGCTGGGCCGACCTCGCGGCCCTCGTCGGGGCGATCATGGCGGCGGCGCCGCCCGGCAGCGTCGTCGTGGTCGAATCCGACACCTCGTTCGACGCGGCCCGGCTGCCCGAGGCGGCCGCCTGGCAGGCCCGCGATGTGCCGCCGGCCGTGCTGCATTTCTGGCGCCGGCCGTAGGCGGCGGGCGTCACTCGACCTTCTTGGACACGCGAAACACCTCCTCCAGCGACGTGATGCCGCGGAGGGCCTTGTTGATGCCGTCGTGGTACATCACGGTCATGCCCGAGGCGACGGCCGCCCGGCGGATGTCGGTCGTGGCCGCCCCCTGGAAGGCCAGTTCGCGGATCTTGTTGTTCATCACCATCAGCTCGAAGATGCCGAGGCGGCCCTTGTAGCCCGACTTCTGGCAGTTGACGCAGCCGCGGCCCTTCATGAAGGTCGCCGTCTGGAGCTGTTCCGGCGTGATGCCCGCCTCCTCGATCTGCGAGTCGAGCGGCGTGTGCGGCTGCTTGCACCGCGGACACACGACCCGCACCAGCCGCTGCGCCAGCACCGCGACCACGCTGGAGGCCACGAGGTAGGCGGGCACGCCCATGTCGATCATGCGGGTCACGGCGCTGGGGGCGTCGTTGGTGTGGAGCGTGCTGAACACGAGATGCCCCGTCAGCGACGCCTGGATGCCCATCTGCGCGGTCTCGGTGTCGCGCATCTCGCCGACGAGGATCACGTTGGGGGCCTGCCGCAACATCGCGCGGATGACGCGGGCGAAGTCGAGGCCGATCTGGTGCTTGACCTCGACCTGGTTGATGCCCTTGAGGTAGTACTCGACCGGGTCCTCGGCGGTGATGATCTTCGTGTCGGGCTTGTTGAGCTCGTTCAAGCAGGCGTAGAGCGTGGTCGTCTTGCCGGAACCCGTGGGCCCCGTCACGAGGATGATGCCGTTGGGGCGGCGGATCAGGTTGCGGAACTGGCGGAAGTCGTTTTCCGACAGCCCCAGCTGCCGCACGCCCACACGGATCGCGTCCTTGTCGAGCACCCGCATCACCACCGACTGGCCGTGGTTGGTGGGGAGCACGCTCACCCGCAGGTCGTAGTCCTTGCCGTCGGCGGTGAGCTTGATGCGTCCGTCCTGGGGCCGCCGGCGCTCGGCGATGTCGAGCTTGGAGAGAATCTTGATGCGGGAGAGGATCGCGCCGAGGAGGCGGCGGGGCGGGTTGTCGCGCTCGACGAGCCGGCCGTCGATCCGGTAGCGGATGCGGATGCGGTGCTCGAACGGCTCGATGTGGATGTCGCTGGCCTTGAGCTGCACGGCCTCCGTGATGATCAGGCTCACGAGCCGCACCACCGGGGCGTCCGACTCCTCCTCGGCCTGCGCGGCCGCCGCCTGCTCCACGGCCGTCTCGGTGAAGTCGATGGCTGTGTCGGTGAACTCCTGCAGCATCGAGTCGGCGCTCTCGCCGTCGCTCAAGCCGTAGTGGCGGTTGATCGCCTCGACGATCTGCGCCCGCGGCGCCAGCGCCATCTCGATGTCGCGATTGAGGATGAACCGCAGCTTCTCCTGCGTGTCCATGTCGGTCGGATCCGACGTCACCAGCCGCAGCTTCCCCCCCACGTCGGCCAGCGGGAAGATCGTGTTTTCACGGGCGATGCTCTCCGGCAGCAGGGCGACCACTTCCGGCGGCACGACCATGCCGGCGAGGTCGACGATCTTCATCCGGTAGGCCTTGGCCAGGGCCGCCATCACCTTGTCGGCCGGCGCGTAGTTGAGCCGGACGATCTCGTCGGCCATCCGGGCCCCCGAGTTGCCCGCCACGCGCGACGCCTCGGCCAGCTGCTCGGGGCTGACGATGCCCTGGGAGGTGAGGATCTTGGCGAAGGCGTCGGTGGCGGCCATGGTGCGAGGGGGGCGGCGGCGGGCCGCCGGACGGCACGTCCCGGAGAGGGGCATCAGCCCGCGGCGGGAGCGGCCTCGAGGAAAGTATCGGAGTGTTCGTAGCCCGGCGCGCAGGTGCAGAGGAAGACGAGCTCGCCGGGCCCGGTGTTGCGGATGGTGTGCCGCGCCCCGGGGGGGATGGCGATGGCGTCCCCCGGCCCTACGCCGCGAGTGTCCTCGCCCACCGTCATGGCAGCCGTGCCGGAGAGGATGTAATAGATCTCCTCTGTGACCGCGTGGTGGTGGGGGGTCGTGGCGCAGCCGGGGGCCAGCCGGGCTTCGGCCAGGCTCTGCTTGCGGACGCCCGAATTGCGGTGGGCCATGAGCTCGCGGATCGTCGACCCGTCGACGGTCGTGAAGGGGACGGTATCGCGGTGGTTGACGACGTCCATGGCCCACACCTCTGGCTCACCCGCCGGGAACGGCCCCCCCTGCCGGAGGCGACGGTGGAGCGGATCCTGAAGCACCTCAAGATACCACAGTTTTCCCGGGATCGGGGAGCGGGAGGCCGCCCGCCGACCTCCCCCTGATGGCGACCCGCTGCTTTCCCTTTTGCGAACCGCAAGCGCATAATGGAATTGTCCGGTCGACGGCTGTCAGGGGCCCGGGTCGATCGGCTTCGACAAGGCGGTGCGCGAGAGTGGGCCATTCTGCCGGCGCTGGCACGTCCGCGATGCCGTCGGGCACGGGTGCCGGCGTGGGGGAGTCGATTCTCGGCACCGCTGCGGGCCCGAATGCCCCGAGCCCCTTTCCGCCACGATCGGTGACGTCGCCATGAGCACGGTTTCGCCCCTCCGCCCGCACATCGACAAGCTCCTGCAACTCGCCCGTGACAACTCGGCCACGGAAGTGCGGCTGTCGTCCGGGCAGCCCCCGATGCTGCGGCTCAAGGACCAGATGCGGCCGCTCAAGGCGAAGCCGCTCACCGACGAGGAGGTCGAGGGGATGATCGCGGCGATCCTGCCGCCGGGAGCCGACTCCAAGGCGTTCGTCTTCGAGACGGCGGTGGGCCCGCACCGGGGCTCTCTCCTCGACGTGCAAGGGACGAAGATCCTGGCCATGCGTCCGGCGACGCCGGAAGAAGTCGCGGAGGCGGCTTCCGCCGCGGCGGCACCGGCGCCCGCGCCCGAAGACGGCGGCGAGATCACGCTCGACGTGCAGGAGGAGCAGAAGCCGGGCATGGTCGGCGACTCCGAAGGCGTCCGCGTCGACGCCTACGCGATGCCGAAGGCGGTCGTTGGCACCGTGCAGATCGACAAGCTGCTCACGGCGGCGATCAAGGGGGGCGTGAGCGACATTCACATCACCGCCAACTCGCCGCCGATCTTCCGGCAGAGCGGCTCCATGACGCCGCAGCCGACGAAGGTGCTCACGCCCGACGACACCAACGGCCTCATGAAGGCGATCACGCCCGAGCGATGCCAGGCCGAGTTGGCGGAGAAGGGCGGCACCGACTTCGGCTTCGCCTTCAAGGACATGGCCCGCTTCCGCGTGAGCGTGTTCAAGCAGAAGGGCACCATCGCGATGGTGCTCCGGCAGATTCCCAAGAACATGCTCACCCCGGAGCAGCTCGGCGTGCCCGAGGTCTGCAAGGTGATGGTGCAGCGGCCCCGCGGCCTGTTTCTCGTGACTGGTCCCACCGGCTCTGGCAAGAGCACCACGCTGGCCAGCCTCATCAACTTCATCAACGAGACGCACGCCCACCACATCATCACGATCGAGGACCCGATCGAGTTCTACCACTCGTCGAAGAAGAGCACCGTCAACCAGCGCGAGATCGGCACCGACGTGACGAGCTTCTCCGAGGCCCTGCGCCGCGCGCTGCGGCAGGACCCCGACATCATCCTCGTGGGCGAGCTTCGCGACCTGGAGACGATCGAGGCGGCGATCTCGGCGGCCGAGACCGGCCACGTGGTCTTCGGCACGCTCCACACGTCGAGCGCCCAGGGCACGGTCAACCGCATCATCGACGCCTTCCCGTCGAACCAGCAGGAGCAGGTCCGCACGCAGCTCTCCACCGCCATCATCGGCGTCGTCTCCCAGGCGCTGATCCCCAAGATCGGCGGCGGCCGCGTGGCGGCCTACGAGATCCTCCGTGTCACGCCCGCCATCGGCAACCTGATCCGCGAAAACAAGACTTTCCGCATCAATTCGTCGATCCAAACGGGCGCCAAGCTCGGCATGCAGCTGCTCGACGACCACCTTTTCAAGCTTTGGAACGACAAAAAGATCACCGAGGAGGACGCCCTCGCGAAGTCGCAGGCGCCCGACGACCTCAACCTGCGCATTCTGAACGCGAAGCGGGGCGTGTTCGAAGACCCCGCCGAACTGGCCAAGAAGGCCGCCCACTGACCCGCGGCTCGCCGCCGCACGCACCATGGCACTTCGCCGCCTCGGACAAATCCTGATCGACCTGGGCATGATCGACGAGCAGCAGCTCGCCGCGATGCTCGAAGAGCAGGCCGTCCGCGGCGGCGAGCTGCTCGGCCGGGTGGGCGTGGCGTTGGGGACGATCTCGGAGGAGCAGCTCTGCGAGGCGCTGGCCGAGCAGTGGGGCACCACCTACGTCGCGCTCGCGGAGCGGGCCCTGCGGCCCGACGTGATCGACCTGGTCAGCGAGCCGATGGCGCAGCTCTACCGCGTGGTGCCGCTGGAGCTCAACGGCAACCGGCTTACGATCGTCACCGCCGAGCCGCAGAAGATCCAGATCGCCGACGAGCTGCGGGTGCTGCTCGGCTACGACATCCAGATCGTCGTGACGACCGAGCCGGAGATCCAGAAGGCGATCTCGAAGTACTACTCTTCGAAGACCGACACGGTCGAGTCGATCGTCGAAAAGCTGGAGGGCGACAAGGAGCTCGAGGCGGCGGCCGCAGCGGCCGCGGCCTCCGACAAGATCGACCTCACGAGCGTCGAGGCGCTGGCCGACAGCGCCCCGGTCCGCAAGCTGCTCAACATGGTGCTCTTGATGGCGATCCGCGACGGCGCCAGCGACATTCACTTCGAGCCGTTCGAGCACGACTTCCAGATCCGCCTCAAGGCCGACGGCGTGCTGCAGGAGATGGTGCCGCCGCCCAAGCACCTCGCCTTCGCGATCACCACGCGGATCAAGGTGATGGCGAACCTCGACATCGCCGAGCGGCGGCTGCCGCAGGACGGCCGCATCGAGCTGACGGTGGGCGGCCACCCCGTCGACCTCCGCGTGAGCGTGCTCCCCACGCTCTTCGGCGAGAGCGTGGTGATGCGGGTGCTCGACCGCGGCGTCGTCAGCTTGAGCCTCGACAACCTCGGCATGGATCCCGACATCCTGCGGCGGTTCCGCGGGATGATCAAGCGGCCCAACGGCATCGTGCTGGTGACCGGGCCCACGGGCTCGGGCAAGACCACCACCCTCTACTCCTCGCTCTCCGAGCTCAACGACATCGAGGACAAGGTGATCACCACCGAGGATCCGGTGGAGTACGACATCGAGGGCATCGTGCAGTGCCCGATCGACACGGAGATCGGCAACACCTTCGCCGCCTGCCTGCGGGCGATCCTGCGGCAGGATCCCGACCGGATCCTGGTGGGCGAGATCCGCGACGTGGAGACGGCGGAGATCGCGGTGCAGGCGGCGCTCACCGGCCACATGGTGTTTTCCACGCTCCACACCAACGACGCCCCGGCCACGGTCACGCGGCTGCGCGACATGGGAGTGCCGCCGTTTCTGATCACGGCGACGGTCGAGGCGATCCTTGCCCAGCGGCTCGTCCGCCGGATCTGCAAGAACTGCAAGGAGGAGATCATCCCGGGCGCCGACGTGCTGGCCGACCTGGAGATCACGAGCGAGCAGCTCGTGGGGAAGAAGTTCTACCGCGGCAAGGGCTGCGAGAAGTGCCACAACAGCGGCTACAAGGGCCGCCTGGGCCTCTATGAGCTGCTGATCATGACCGACGAGCTTCGCGACATGGTCGTGCGCAACGCCTCGACGGAGGAATTGCGGGAGGTGGCCCGCCGCGGCGGCATGGTCACGCTCCGCGACTCCGGCATGGTGGCGATCTACGACGGCCACACCACCGCGGAGGAAGTGATCCGCGAGACGATCCTGGAAGCCTGATTCACCGACACGCCACACACACCAGCCCCACAGCGGCCCAGAGACAGCCATGCCCACCTACATGTTCGAAGCCATCGACGCCGCCACCGGCGCGCCGATCAAGGACACGGTCGACGCCGCCACGGAGGCCGAAGCCCAGGCCACGATCCGGTCGATGGGCTACATGGTCACCAAGCTCAAGGTGAAGAAGGCCGCGGCCGGCCCGGGCGCCAAGAAGAAGAAGTTCGTCTTCGGCAAGGTGAAGGGGAAGGATCTCACGCTCTTCACGCGGCAGCTCTCCATCCTTCAGGACGCGGGCCTGCCGATCCTGCGGAGCCTCAAGATCCTGGCCGACATGCAGAAGCCGGGCCGGCTCAAGGCGAGCCTCGAGGAGGTCTGCGAGGAGATCGAGGGCGGTGCCACGCTGTCGGAGGCGATGGCGAAGTGCCCCAAGGCCTTCGACAAGCTCTACGTCAACATGATCCGCGCCGGCGAGGCCGGCGGTGCGCTCGAAGTGATCCTGCGCCGCCTTTCGGAATTCATGGAGCGGGCCGAGGCGCTTAAGCGCAAGGTGAAGGGGGCGATGGTCTACCCCGTGGTCGTCGTGAGCGTGGCCGTGGGCATCCTCACATTCATCATGATCAAGATCGTGCCGCAGTTCAAAAAGATCTTCGACGACTTCGGCACGACGCTGCCGCCGATGACGGAGACGCTCATCAACATCTCGAACGCCGCCGTGAACTACTGGTATTGCATCCCCCTGATCCCCATGGGCTTCAACCTCTTCATCAAGGGGCTGAAGATGATCCCCTACGGCCGCCAGGGCTGGGACCTCTTCACGCTGAAAGTCATCATCTTCGGGCAGCTGGTGGAGAAGAACATCGTCTCCCGCAGCGCCCGCACGATGGGCACGCTGCTCGGCGCCGGCGTGCCGATCCTCGAGGCGCTCAACATCACGAAGGCCACGTCCGGCAACTGGATGTTCGAGAACATGTATGGCAAGGTGTCGGATTCGATCCGCGACGGCAACGCGATCGCGAAGCCGCTCAAGGAGTATTCGGTGCCGCCGTTCAACGCGATCGCGCTGCTCTTCTGGGCGATCTTCCTGCCGGGCATCGGCGCGCTGCTCTACATGAGCAAGTACAAGCAGCCGGTGGTGGACGACCTGATGATCAACATGGTGGACGTGGGCGAGGAGTCGGGCGAGCTCGACACGATGCTCTACAAGGTGGCCGACACCTACGACGAGGAGGTGTCGGTGCTGACGGAGAGCCTGACGAGCCTGATGGAACCGCTGCTCATCATCTTCCTGGGCGGTGCGGTGGGCTTCATCGTGATCGCGCTCTTCCTGCCGCTCATCAAGCTGATCAACGACCTGTCGTGAACGGGGACACAACGTGAATCGGGGGTGGACGATGGCGAGGCTGGGTCAGGGATCGACGACCACGGAACAGGGCGCGGGGCGACCGGCCCCGGGCGGCTTCACGCTCGTGGAGCTGCTCGTGGTGATCATGATCATCGGCCTGCTGGCCGCGCTCGTGGTGCCCGCCGTGATGCGGGCCCAGTCGAGCGCCCGCAACGC
>Ga0075471_10000889_pt1 | contig 18857 bp, 8 predicted proteins | sample DEB19_08_DNA_2_FD_74787 | JGI IMG/M metagenome (GOLD analysis project Ga0075471, IMG submission 74787) | Aqueous microbial communities from the Delaware River and Bay under freshwater to marine salinity gradient to study organic matter... | ecosystem: Environmental > Aquatic > Marine > Coastal ... | reverse complement strand
TTCGCCGCCGCCGTGTCGCGCTCGGCCTCGCTGTAGCAGTAAATCGTCTCCTGCTTGTTGCGCACGCGGAAGAGCGGAGTCTCCAGCACATGCACATGGCCGCCGTGAACCAGCGGCTCGAAGAACTTGTAGAAATAGGTGATGAGCAGGTTGCGGATGTGCAGCCCGTCCACGTCGGCGTCGGTGGCGAGGATGATTTTCTCGTAGCGCAGGTGGTCTGGGTTGTCCTCCACGTCCAGCGCGCACATGAGGTTATACATCTCGTCGTTCTTATACATTACGTCCCGCTTGAGATCCCACACGTTGAGCGGCTTGCCCTTGAGGGTGAAGACAGCCTGGGTCTCGACGTCGCGGCAGCTTGTGATAGAGCCACTGGCGGACTGGCCCTCGCAGATGAAGACCATCGAGCCGTGGCCCTTGTCCTTCTCCTTGTCGAAGTGCCGCTTGCAGTCCTTGAGCTGCGGCACGCGGATGCTGACCGCCTTGGCGCGCTCGCGGGCAAGCTTCTTGACCTCCTGGAGTTCCTTGCGCAACTGCCGGCTGTCGTCCGCCTTTCCGACGATGCGCTGCGCGATCTCCTTGTTGCGGTTGAAGAAGTGCAACAGCTCTTCGCGCACCTTGTTCACGAGGTCCGTGCGGATTTCCGTGTTGCCCAGCTTGTTCTTGGTCTGCGACTCGAACATCGGATCCTTCAGCCGGATCGCCACCGCGCCGACAATGCCTTCGCGCACGTCGTCGCCCTCGTAATTGCCCTTCGCGTATTCGTTCACCGCCTTGAGCAAGCCCTCGCGGAAGGCGCTCAGGTGCGTGCCGCCGTCGCTGGTGTATTGGCCGTTGACGAAGGAGAAGAGGTTCTCGCCGTAGCGGCTGTTGCTGTGCGTGAAGCAGAACTCCAGCGTCTTGCTGGTGAAATGCAGCGGCGCGTAGATCGGCTCCGCTCCGTCAATGGCCAGCTCCTCCATCACCAAGTCGTTCAACCCGTGGCGCGAGACAAAAGTCTTGTCGTTGAAGACCAGCTTCAGCCCCGCGTTCAGGTAGGTGTAGTGCCTCAGCCGCCGTTCGATGAACTCGTTTCGGAACTCCGATTGCTTGAAGATTTCCGGGTCCGGCGTGAAGCGGACGAAGGTGCCGTTGGGCTCGGTGGTCTTGCCCTTTTGCTCCTTCTTGAGCCGGCCTTGCTTGAACGTCGCCTCGAAGAACTCCCCCTCCCGATGGCTGCGGACCACGAACTCCTTGGACAGCGCGTTGACCGCCTTGGTGCCGACGCCGTTAAGGCCCACGCTGAACTGGAACACCTCGTCGTTGTATTTCGCGCCGGTGTTAATCTGGCTGACGCAGTCAATGACCTTGCCCAGCGGGATGCCGCGCCCGAAGTCGCGCACGGACACGGTGCCGTCGGCGACCGTGATGTGGACCTCGCGACCGTAACCCATGATGAACTCGTCGATGGTGTTATCAATGACCTCCTTCAGCAGCACGTAGCAGCCGTCATCGTGGTGCGCCCCCGTGCCTATGCGCCCGATATACATGCCGGTGCGGAGCCGGATGTGTTCAATGCTGGAGAGCGTCTTGATTTTGCTCTCGTCGTATGCGTGAGGTTTTTTGTCGTCGGCCATGTTCGCGCGGGTAGCTACCGGAAAGCGTGGCCGTTGCCAACCTGAAACACGTTCAGACCGGAAAGAACCCCATTAGGCTGGTGGGACGCCGGTGGAGCCACTACCAGTTGACATGGTGGGAGTGAGGTCGGCCTCTGGGCTGAGTCCGAAGCTGCGTTGGCGGCAGCCTTTGCCCCTTAATTGCCCTAGGTAATGCACCCGACTAGTCAGTTTCGTCATAACTTTGTAAATACATTGCCATGACGTCAGGCCTCTCCGCTCTCTGGTTTAACTCGTTCCGTGTCTGCGGTGTGCTGCTATTGGGTGTCCTGTTCCTAGCGTCGCACGTTCAAGCCGCCACCCCTCCCGCGACCTGGACCACCGGCCACAAACGGGTGCTCGTCATCCCGGTGCGCTTCACGGATCAGGCCGGTCCGTCGGACGCGCCCAACGCGAGCGGCTACTACTCCGGTTGGGGCAACATCACGAACGGCACCACGGCCGCCGCCATCAACGCCTTCTTCCAACGCTCCTCTTACGGCAAGCTCTCGATGGAGTTCACCGTGCTGCCAGAAATCAACCTTGGCGTGAGCTACACGAATTACAACGCGACCTATGGGACCAGCGGCATCTCCAAGTTCGCCGCGTGGGATGAGCCCGGCTCGTTCGCCGATGACGTGCGGGCGAAGGCTCGGCAGGTCGGTCAATCGCTCGGCCAGCTCGCGCTTTACGACTCGGACAACTACGACCTCGACTTCCTATTCTGCGGCTTCATCCCCGGCCAAGGCACGCTCGCGTCGGGCCGTGCGCACGGCAAAGGCATCTTCGGCACGACGAGCCTCGCGCTGGCGCATGAGTTCGGCCACAACTTCGGCCTCCAGCACGCGAACGGCATTTCGCGCAGCACTTACTATTCGCCGATCAAGGGCGGAACGTTCTTCACCGACACCTACGGCGACGTTTACGACCTGATGGGCTGGAAGAACACCACGCCCATCCCACTCGTGCCGGACCGCGATCTGAACCCGTATTGGAAATGGCAGATGGGCTGGCTGACCGACGCGAACATCGCCACGCCCGCTGTGTCGGGCACGTATCGCATCCACGCGTTCGACCAACCCGCGCTGGAGGCCGGCAAGAACTACGCGCTGCGCATCGTGCGCGACCCGAGCCGCGTTTACTGGTTCAGCTATCGCGCGGGCATCACGAACCCGGAGAGCATCTGGTCTAACAACGGCCTCGAAGTCCGCATCGGCGGCGAGTCAGTCCCGGCCACGGGCGGCCACACGACGTTGCTGGACATGACGCCCGGCAGCCGGGGCCTCGCGAACATCCCGAGTGTGACGAACATTCCTTACGCCACGCTCTACGACGCGCCGCTCGCCATCGGCCGCACCTACTCGGACAACGAGGCGAACCTCCACATCACGCCGGTCAAGAAAGGCGGCACCGCGCCGGAGTCGCTCGATGTCGTGCTGAACTACGGCCCGTTCCCCGGCAACGTCGCACCGACCGTCTCCATCAGTCCCGCCACGCTCACGCTTGCGGCCGGTGTTGCGCAGGCCTTCACCGCTACGGCCTCGGACCCGAATAGCGACGCGCTCTCATACTACTGGGAGTTCGATGACCCCGATGCGCTCGGCGGCACAGCGGCGGGCAATACGCATCCCGACGCGCGCCTCTCCACGCAGGGTAGCCACACGTGGACGCGCAGCGGAACGTTCCTCGTCCGCTGCACCGTGTCGGACATGAAGGGCGGCAAAACCATCGCCTCCGCCAGCGTGACCATCACCGGCGGCACCACCGCGCTTCGCACCATCAGCGGCGTCGTGAAGGACGAGAACGGCAACCCGCTCGCCGGCGCGGTCGTGAACAACTACAAGGGCGCCAATCCCAACCTCGTCCGCTACGGCGCGACCAATTTTGTCGGTGCCAGTGAAACGGCGGCGGACGGAAAATACGTTGTGCACGTCCCCGCCGAAATCACTGGCACCTTCTATTTGAACGTGCTGCACCAAGGTTTCTCCTTCACCAGCTCCGTTCCGAGTGGCGCGGTCGGTGTTTACTCCGCCAACGTGGCCAATGTGGACTTCACCCGCGTCCGCACCAACCGCACCATCTCCGGCGGAGTTTACGTCGCCGGGCGCGGCTACAACCCCGCCACCGACGGCACGGTCACGGTCAACGTCAACGGCCAGAACATCGCCGCGACCGGCGGCGGCTGGACCACGAACGTCGCCGACGGCACGCCGCTGAACATCACCGCTACGACCGGCACGCCGGGCAATTCTGTCTTCGGCACGTTCCCGAATCCCTACGTCGCCGTGGATGACTTCAACCTGCTGCACCTGTTCCTCAACGTCCCCGGCCTCATGCCTCAAGTGGGCTTCACCTCCGCCAGCGCGAGCAGCGATGACACCGTCGGCACGGTCAACATCCCCGTGACACTCACCCCGCCGCCCGGCTCGAACTCCTGGCCGGCGAACCAGTTCATCTACTATTGGCTGGACCGGAGCAGCACGGCGGAATACGGCGTGGACTTCAAAATGGCGGGCGGCAGCATCTCCTTCACGGGCGGACAGGCCCCGACGCCCTACATGATTCCGCTGAAGATTCTCCCGACCGGCGAACCGAAGAACAAAACCGTCGTCATCAAGCTCGGCCCGGCCAGCTCCATCGTGAACATGGGGCCCGTGACCACGTTCACTTACACCATCACGAACCCACCCGCGCCCATCAACGCTGGCGTCATCCAGTTCGCACAAGCCAGCTACTCCGTGGCCGAGGCCGCAGGAACAGTCACACTCGTCGCAACCCGCACCGGCGGCAGCAGCGGCTCAGCTTCCGGCTACTACCGCACCGCCAACGGCACCGCGACCGCAGGGCAGGACTACACGCCCACCACCAACTTCGTGACCTGGCTCGACGGTGACACGGCGAACAAGAACGTGGTTCTCACCATCCTGAACGACGCGTTGGTTGAGCCAGCGGAGACGTTCACCGTAAGTTTCTTCACCAACACCGTCGGTGCCAGTCTTGGTGCGCTGACGACTGCCACCGTGACGATTACTGACGACGACACCCCGCCGCCCACTCCCGGGGTGATTCAGTTCGCGCAGGCTGCTTACAGCGTGGCTGAGGCCGCAGGCACCGTGACACTCGTCGCAACCCGCACCAGCGGTTCCAGCAGCAACGTCAACGGCTACTATCGCACCGCCAATGGGACTGCCACCGCTGGTCAGGACTACACTGCCACCACCAACTTTGTGACCTGGGCTGACGGCGACACAGCCAACAAGAATGTCACCATCACCATCCTCAACGATTCGGTAGTCGAATCGAATGAGACCTTCACGGTCACCTTCTTCACCACCTTTGGCGGGGCCACCATCGGCGCGCAGGCTTCCGCCACCGTGACGATCACCGACGATGACACGCCGCCACCCAGCCCCGGAGTGATTCAATTCGCGCAAGCTGCTTACACCGTGGGTGAGGCAGCAGGCACCGTGACGCTCGTGGCGACCCGCACCAGCGGTTCCAGCAGCAACGTCAACGGCTACTATCGCACCGCCAATGGCACGGCCACCGCAGGTCAGGACTACACTGCCACCACCAACTTCATGACCTGGGCTGACGGCGACACAGCCAACAAGAATGTCACCATCACCATCCTCAACGATTCGGTAGTCGAATCGAATGAGACCTTCACGGTCACGTTCTTCACCACCTTTGGCGGAGCTGCCATCGGCGCGCAGGCCACCGCCACCGTCACCATCAACGATGACGATGTTGTTGTCCTGCCCGAAAACCACCCGCCCGTCCTGCCTGCCAGCACCGTCGTCACTCTCGTGCTTCCGGCTGTTTTGGTCCTCACCAACACCGCCACCGATTCCGACATGCCCGCGCAGACACTGACTTACGAGCTGCTCGTGAAGCCCAGCGGCGCGACGATTGATGCGAACGGCATCGTCCGTTGGAGCCCGATGGCTGCGAGCACGAACTTCTTCCAAGCCAAAGTAACAGACAACGGCTCGCCCACCTTGAGCGCAACGAACAGCTTCTATGTCATCGTGAACGAGCTTGTCGTTGTCCCTGAGAACCACGCGCCGGTCCTGCCAGCGGGTGCTGTCGTAAACCTCGTGCGGCCGGCGACATTGATCTTTACCAACACAGCGACGGACTCCGACCTGCCTGCGCAGATGCTAAGCTACCAACTGCTTGCCAGCCCAAGCGGCGCGACCATCGACGCCGATGGCATCGTTCGTTGGACTCCGCCTGCAGCGAGCACGAACTTCTTCCAGGTCAAAGTCACCGACAGCGGCACGCCGGCGTTGAGCGCCACCAACAGCTTCTACGTCATCGTCAACGAGCCAGTGGTCGTCCCCGAAAACCATGCGCCTATTTTGCCAGCCAACACCGTCGTGACCCTCGTGCGTCCCGCCTCACTGGTTTTCACCAACACCGCCACAGACATTGACGTGCCCGCGCAGACGCTGACCTACCAACTGCTCGCCAGCCCCAGCAGCGCGACCATTGACGCCAACGGCATAGTGCGCTGGACGCCGCCGGCTGCGAGCACGAACTTCTTCCAAGCGAAAGTCACGGACAGCGGCACGCCCATACGCAGTGCGACGAACAGCTTCTATGTCATCGTGAACGAGCCCCTCGGGCCCGAGAATCATCCGCCGGTCCTGCCAGCGCCCACCGTCGTGACGATCATGCGGACGAACGTCCTGGTTTTCACCAACACCGCCACGGACATCGATGTGCCGGCGCAGACGCTCACCTACCAACTGCTCTCGGGCCCCAGCGGCGCAAGCATTGATGCGAACGGCATCGTGCGCTGGACTCCATCGAGCGCCGGCGCGAATTTCTTCCAAACGAAAGTCACCGACAACGGCTCGCCTGCCAAGAGCGCCACCAACAGCTTCTATGTCGTCGTGAACGAGCCCGTCGCGCCGGAGAACCATCCGCCCGTCCTGCCTCCGTCCGGAGTCGTGACGATTCCCAAGCTCACCCCGCTGGTTTACGTGAACACCGCCATCGATGCCGACCAGCCGCCGCAGGCGTTGACCTATCAACTGCTCGTGAGTCCCAGCGGTGCGACCATCGACGTCAACGGAATCGTTCACTGGACGCCAGCCACCGTCGGCACGAACTATTTCCAAGCCAAGGTCACCGACAACGGCTCGCCCGCCAAGAGCGCCACGAACAGCTTCTACGTCATTGTGAGCGAGCCGGTCAGCTCCGAGAATCATCCGCCCGTTCTGCCCCGGCCCACCGTGGTGACCGCACTGAAATTGACCGAGACGGTTATCACGAACACGGCCACGGACATCGACCTGCCCGCGCAACTGCTCACCTACGAGCTCCTTGCCAAGCCCGATGGCGCAACCATCGACAGCAATGGCATCGTGCGCTGGACGCCGTCAGCCACCCAAGGTTCCAGCACCAACCGCTTCCGCGCCAAGGTCACGGACAACGGCACGCCGCCCCGCAGCGTGACAAATGTCTTCTACGTCATCGTCAACGAAGGCAACACCGCGCCGGTGCTCTTCGGCCGCTCGTTGCTGACGCTGACCAATCCGGTGTCGTTGTCTGAAATTTACACGGCGACGGATTCTGACACGCCGGTGAACACGTTGAATTTCAACCTCGTCTCCGGCCCCGCATGGATGTCATTCACCAAGGTTGGCGAGCGCAGCGCAGCGTTGACCGGCACCCCACCGGTCGTCACAGCCGAGACGCCGATGGTCGCCGTCCTGCAAGTCACGGACAACGGCACGCCACCACTCTCGAACCAGTTGCGCGTGTATCTCCTGCTACGTCCCGCGCCACCGACGACTTCCACTGAGAGCTTCGTCACGCGCGACCTGCCCTCGGGCTACGTGCCCGGCACGCGGCTCACCGTGACGCTCCAGGCCAACCCGCCCAGCGGCTCGGCTTACGCAGTCAACGACACGCCGCCCGGGGGCTGGGCGCTCGGTGCCATCAGCCATGGCGGGCAACTTGACCCGGCAACCGGGCAAGTGAAGTTCGGCCCCTTTGCCGACGCCGCAGCGCGGACGTTGACCTACGAACTGACGCCGCCGATTTCGGAGACGGGTCCGAAGAATTTCGTCGGCATCGCCAGCAAGGACAACGTCATTTCGGGCATCAGCGGCGAAGGCAGTTTGAATCAGGTGCAAGCCCACCCGGCGGACCTCAATGCCGACCTCCAGCTCAACACCCCCGAACTCGCGGCTTATGCGTCGGCCTGGCAGAATGGCAACGCTTGGCCGGCGGGACCCAACCCGATTGAAGTTTCCTTCGTCACGCGGGCGGGCTTCCTCGTGCAACGCGGCGGCACTTACTCCGTCAACGCGCCCGCGAAGTTGCCGCTGGCCTGGGTGTCGGCCGGGCCTGCGGCGCAGAGCCGCTGGGCGACTGCCGAAGTTACCACGACACCCACGGGCAAAGGCTCCTGGCGCTTCCTCCCGCCGAAGCTCGCCGTCGGCACTCCCGCCACGGTCACCATCATCCTCAACCCCGGAGCCACCGACGCCTGTCATGCCGTCGAGGAAATCCCGCCCGCCGGCTGGGCCGTGGCGAACGTCAGCCACGCCGGCGTGTATGACGCCGCCACCGGGCGCGTGCGCTGGGGCCTCTTCACGGACCAGACCTCGCGCACGCTAACCTACGAGGTGACACCGACTGGCGCTCTGGCACCGTTCGCGGGAGTCGCCTCCTTCGACGGGACCAACGCCCCCATCGCCGGAGCCTTCGAGCCGCAGATTGTGCCGGCCATCGCCGAGCCGGAGTTCGCGCCCGTCACCCGGCTGCCCTCCGGTGAGATGGTCCTGCCGCTCTCCACGCGCTACGGCACCATCACGGTGATCGAAATCTCCGACGACCTGCGTCTCTGGGCGCCGGTATGGACGAACAGCCCGGGCAACCAGCTCTTCCGCGACCTGCCCATTAACACACCGCCCGGCCGCTACTACCGGTCGGTCGAACAATAGCGGCAACTCGTGTAACGCAGGAGGGTGCGTCCGCAGCTCGACATTCCGATGTCGATCTACCTCTGTCGCGAAGCCTCAACGGTTCGCCTCCGGTCTCGGTTTAGCGCGCGAGCTGCCAGAACATGCCGATGGAAACCCCTCCGTAAAATAGCGCACAGAGCACCAGCGCGGCCCGACGCCACAGCGGTGGCCGCAGTTCCGGCGGCAGCAGGGTGGTGTTCACGCGGAGGATCTGCACTGCCGAGAACGCGGTGATGGGGGCCGCGGTCGCGCCGAGGATGGCGAGCAAGGTCCGGGCATCGCCCAGAAAGGCTCCCAACACCGCCAGCCCGGTAAACAGCAACAACAACCCGCCGTAGATTCTTCCCGCCGGCATGCGCCGCACCTTGGGCGCGCCCGCCCAGGCCATGTCGGTCACCAGCCGGACCAGCACATCGGTGTTGGTCAGGGCGGTGGAGAAGAGGATCCAAAAGCCATTGAGCAGGCCCAGCCACCAGAAGCCTTCCCACAGCTTGCGCATCTCGGCCGCCTGGAAGACGCCCGCCGCGACGCCGGAAATCTTCAGGCCCGGGGTGAACAGGTTGGCGGCCAAGTTCACCATCAGGAACATGCCGATGATGCAGCCGCCGGCCCAGAGCAGCGACTGGTCCACCATCGAGTAGCGCCACCAGTCGCGCCAGCGCCGTAGGTTTTCAGGGGTGATGGGGAAGACCGCGCCGGTGGGGGAAAGAGTTTGTTCCTGCGACCACACGCCGCCGAGGTTGCCGGTCTTTGCCCCCATGCCGAAACCCTTGTCGCGAAACCAACTGGCGATGGCGAGATTGCCCACGCCGCCGGAGCCCGCCAGCGAGGCAAACACCGCGAGCATCACGAAATCCATTTCCTTGGGCAGGGCTCCGACTTGGAAGAAGCCAATGAAGGTGCGCTGCCACTCGGCGGCGGGCACGAAAGCCACGTTCACCCAAATAAGAAACGCAAAGATGTAGGCGATCATCAGCCAGGACGCCCGTTCCAGCAGGCGTTCCACCTTCTTGCCCGAGGCCAGCACCGCGGCAGCAACGAGCACCAGGGCAACCGTGATCCAGGCCACGTTCGCGGCATCGCCCGCGGCGGGCGCGCGTCCCACACCCATTGCGAACACGATGCCCGCGCTGCCCGCCGTGGCGGCCGGCAGCCCAAGCTGCGCCACCGCGCCCAGCGTATAAACCGAGCCCCACACGCCCGGCCCCGGACGAAGCCGCATGAAGCCCGTGAGAATCGGCTCGCCGGTGTAGAGCGTGTAGCGCACGGCTTCGAGGTTGAGCAGCGATTGCAGGATGAAGGCGAGGGTCGCGATCCACAGGATGCCGCGTCCGTGCTGCACCACGAACATCGGGCCCACCACCCATTCGCCCATGCCGATGGCTCCGACGAGCAGGATGGCCCCGGGCCCGATGGTGCGGAGCGCGTTTCGCGCGCTGAAGGGCAGGGGAGCGGGCAGTTCCTCCACGCGCCATGGCGGCAGGCAGCCGTGCGGTTGCGGCGGCGAATCGGGCTGGGGTTCAGGCTTCATCCGGGTGGCGGACAAACTTCTCCACCGATTGCATCAGCCCGCGCATGTAGCCGTAGGCGAAGAGCCGGCCTAGCATGGTGTAGCCCGGTTCACCGGCCTCCTCGCCGATGAGTTGCGGCACATGGTCGGGGCGCATCGGTCCGCGGAAGCCGGCTTCGCGATACGCGGCCATCGCGGCCACCATGTCCGTCGGTCCGTTGTCATGAAAGGTCTCCACAAAGTTGCCCGGCCCGCTGCCGCGCACATCGCGGAAGTGGACGTAGCGGATGTGCGGTCCCAGCCGGCGGATGGTGGCGGGAATGTCCACGCCCATGGCCGCGAACGTGCCCTGGCAGAAGCAGATGCCATTGTGCGCGCTGGGCACCAGCCCGACGAGCCGCTCGAAGTTCGCGACTGAATTCATGATGCGTGCCTTGCCCTGAAACTCGTGCAGCGGCGGGTCATCCGGGTGCATCACCAGGAAGACGCCGCTTTCCTCAGCGACCGGCACCAGCTCTTGCAACAGGCGTTCCAAGTTTCGCCACAGTTCGTCTGCGCTGATGCGGTCCGTGCCGATGGTGCTGGCGGTGGCGCTCAAGGACATTGCCCGTTCGGCCTCCGCCAGATCGAAGCCCGTCACGCGCGCCCCGCCGCGCTCCGGCGCGTCCAACCGCGTGCGCACCCAGTCGGTGCCGGCCATGAAGTTGTAGCAGAGCAGGGGAATGCCCGCCTGGCCCATCTGGCGGATGAGCGCCTTCATCGCGGCGAGTTCCTTGCCGTCTTCATCACGGCCCAGCTTCAGGCGCTCGATGGGCAAGTAGCCTTCCACGATGGCCAGCCGCAATCCGTGCGCGGCGATTTGCCGCTGCTGGCGCAGCAACACCTCCGGGTCAGGTCCCGGATAACGCACGGTGATGTCCTGCACGCCGCACTGCGCGGCGAGCGTGAGATGATAATCGTTGAGCGGGGTGAGAACAGAAGCCAAGCGCATGAGGTGCAGGGAAATGCTGCGGCCAGTCTCCAAAGCGTGCCCCCGCGCGGCAAGCCCCAATCTGTCTGGAGCAACTTCGTGTTCACAACGTCGAGGTGAGGGACCACCGAAGAACGTCCCGCCTCCGCTTACTCGCGGCACCTGCGGGGCTGCTACAGCGTGAGCACGAAGGCGTGGCTTGTCGGCTGGCCCAACCGGGTTAGCATTCACTGGAGCACGATCCTGTCGGCCATCTGAACCAAGCAATGCTGGCTATCTTTATCACCCTTTGTGGGCTGGTGTGGGGAGTTGCAAACTGCCGAGCGCAAGTTTGGCCGCGAGCGGATGCGTTAATCACAGGTTGGGATCTAAGGCGGAGCCTCACCAACAGCCTCATGCCGGAAATGGCATGGGGCACCTCAATGCCATTTGGCACCTTCGGTGTTGGTGCCAGCAAGTCGGAATACTCTCAGGGGGAGCCAGTGATTCTGAGGATTGCTGTGCGAAATGATTCTCTCACAAATTTGCATGTCTCTCACTCGTATGAGGACTGGGGGCGGAGTGACATAAAGGTGTTTCTGCTAGCCGGCAACCGAGAGCTGGTGCCATCAATTCTTCGGGAGAAGGATGCTTCGCGCATGGTGCGTGAAAATGGAAGACATATGGAGGTGAAGCCAGGCAAGGCAGACGAATTTGGTGTTCGTTTGGACCGGCTTTTCCAGCTCAAACCAAACCAGACATACTTCGCCTATGCGAAGAAGGCGGTGGGACGAGGTGTGGAGCTTGTCAGCGGCAACGCGATGTTCACCATCACTGGAGCATCGCCGCCTTCTGAAACGCCAGGTGCTTTAACTGCCACGCCCGCATCTTCCAGGTCGGCACCCGCTGCGGCTGTAGTGCAGCCTAAAGCCAGTTTAACACCCCCAAAGCCAGTGTCGGTTAGCATTCATCAAGTAGCTCAACCCGTTGTTAGCAAAAGCTTGGAGCAGGGCGGGGACTCAGCCGTGCCAACCAGCACAGGTCTGAAAGCGACTCCTGCCGTTTCGGGTGTGTTGGGTTCGTCCATTGGCCTCGTCGGCTGGTTGCTGTTGGCCATGCCGCTGGGCGTGCTCCTGTGGATTCTGGGCCGGGCCACCCGCCGGGCCCGCCCGCCCAAGGCGTGAGGCGGCTGGTTACTTCAGCGTGAGCACGAAGGCCTGGATGTCGGCGAGTTCCTGGGCGCTGAAGATGTCGGCCATCGGGGGCATGGGGGAGACCTTGAGCTGCTCAAAACCCTTCGCCAGCACCTTGCTCGGCTCCAGCAGGCTCTCGCGGATGTAGTCCTTGGTGGCCCGCGTGGCGATGCCATCCAGTGCGGGGCCGACGGTGCTGCCCTGGCCTTTGGCCGTGTGGCAGAGGATGCAGGCGGCGGCGTGCTTGAAGAAGATTTGCTCGCCGCGCTTCACGTCGCCGGCGGCGAGCGCGTTGGGGTCCTCGGCGGGGAGCAGTTCGCAGAGCTTCACGTCGTCCCACAAGCCATCTCCCTTGGCGACGTGCAGGAGGTTGATGCTCGCGGTGGTGCGGTTGCCGCTGGTGAAGAGCACCTCCACCTCGGTCCAGTCGGTGTCCCGGCGGCGCACCGTATCCGTTTCCGCCCGGCCGAGATGGTCGTTGAGGCTGACCTTGCCTTGCAGGGCGTGGGTCTTCACCCAGCCGCTCAGGCGGTATTGGGTGTTCGGCTTGATGGGCACATCGGCATGCAGGCTGGTGTCGGCGTCGCCGCGCGTGATGCAGCGGACGGCCTGCTTGCCCCCGTGGACCTGCCCGGCGTCGGCAACCACCTTCCACTCGGCGGTTTTGTTGGCCTCGCGGTTGCCGTAGTCGCGGCGCTTCCAACCCTCGGGCAGGCCGTCCTTGCCCACGACTTCAAAGCCGGGATTGGGCAGGAGGTTCGGGCCTTCCTTGTAGGCTTCGGCTTTGTGCAAGCGGGCGATGACCCGGAGCGCCTCGGTGTGCCATTCGTCGGCGCGGTTGGCGGGATTGCGGGCGAGGCTGGCGGTGACGGTGGTGATTTCCTTGGTGGTAGCGAACTCACCGAGCTTCACGAACGCGGCGAGCTTGGTCATCGGGTCGGGGTCGCTGATGACGCCGGAGCTGAAGAAGGTTTTCACGCCCCGCGCATCCGTGCCGATGGCGCGGGTGGCATTGCGGCGGACGGCGGGGTGCGCGGCGTGCAGGGCGGTGTTGTGCGTCTGCTCGTCGAGCTGGCCCAGACCGTGAAGCGTCCAGAGCGCGTGCAGGGCCGGGAGCGGGGCGCTGTTGGTGGCGGCCTGCTTGAGGGTGGGCACGGCGTCGGTGCGCTTGCCCTCGATGAGGAGGCGCTGGGCGGTGAGTCGCCAGAAGGGGTTGTCGTGGCCGAGGGCGGCGACGAGCTGCGGCGTGGTGGCGCCTTTCAGTGAAGTGACGGTGGACTTCTTTGCCTCGGGCGAAACCACGCGGTAGATGCGGCCGCGGACGTGGTCGCGGAGGGGGTTCTCGTGCGCGCCGCCCACGCCAGTCTTGGCCGGATAGCCGCCGCGCTCGACGCTGGGCGTGGGGTTGTGCTGGATGATGAAGTTCTGGAAATCAGCGAACCACACCGCGCCATCTGGTCCGACCTCGGCGAAGACGGGCGACATCCACTCATCACTGCTGGCCACGAGGTTGAAGTAATCCTTCGCCACATAACCCGCGCCGCTGGGCTGCAAGTCCATGAGCGCGATGTTCTTCATGGTCGGCTCGCAGATGAGCGCCTTGCCCTGGAAGCGCGCGGGAAGATTTCCCGAGTGCAGAATGGCGCTGCCGGCCGCCGCCGTGTAACCGCCCATCACGTCCACCTGCCGGAAGTTCGGGGTGATCGTGTGGCATTTGTCCACGAGGTTGATGCGCTTGGCGGTCATGGCGCGGAGGCCCTTGGGAACGATGGTGGCTGGGATGCCGCCGAAGAATATGGGGGCATTGTTGGCCGTGCCGCCGAACTGGTCGCCCCACTCGTTCGCGCCGTGACCCCAGGAGTTGTTCGAGAACTGATGCAGGAATTCCAGCGCGGAGCCATCGGCTTTGAAGCGATAGGTGCCCATTGCGAACTGCTTCTTCACGCCGCGCACCTCGCCGTTGAAGCCCGAGTAGCCCACGCATCCGTAAAGCCAGTTGTCATGGCCGTAATGCAGGCTGTTGGCCTGCGCATGCGTGTCGCCGATGCCCCAGCCGGTGAGGATCTCCTCTCGCACGTCGGCCCGGTCGTCACCGTTGGTGTCCTTCAGGAAGAGGAAGCGCGGCGGCTGCGAAACGATGACGCCGCCGTTGGCGAAGACGAGGCCCGTGGGGATGTTCAGCTTCTCGGCGAAGACGGTGAACTTGTCCGCCCGGCCGTCGCCATCGGTGTCCTCGCAAATCGTGATGCGGTCATTGCCCAGACCATCAGGCTTCACGTCGTGCGGATAATCGCGTGTCTCGGCGACCCAGCAGCGGCCGCGCTCGTCCCAGGCGAAGGCGATGGGCTTGCCGATCTGCGGCTCGCAGGCAAAGAGCTGAAGGCGCAAGTCAGCGGGCACCTGCGTGCGCTCCATGCTGCCCTTCACACTGAAGGGATGCTGAAAAGTGATCGGCTGCGGGCGCTTCTCGTAGTTGGCGATAGTCGGGCTGGCCTCGCGCTTTTCCGGTTCGCGCTGGGCAAGGAACTTCTCCCAGTCCGCCTTGCGTGGCGCGGAGAGGGCGGCGAGCAGGGCGGCGCGGAGTTGTTCGGGCGTGGCGTCGGGGGCGACCTTCAGCACGGGCACGAGCGCGCCAGAGGGGAGTTTGATGACCTGGCTGAGCGCGGGCTGTCCGTCGGCCTTCGGGATCAGTGCCAGCGCGTCATAGCGCCCGAGCACGTCCGCGCCGGGCGTGGGGCCGGTGGCGTAGTCGAACCAGATGGCGTCACGCCCGAGGTCGCGCATGGCGGCATGCAGCGGGCCGACGGCGGTCTGCTCCGTGCCGGCCGCGTCGAAGTAGAGCACCCGCACCGGACCGGTGGCGGCAGCGGAGGAGGGCGGACAGAGCAGGCAGCCCACGACGGCAAGGGTGGCGGCTCCCACAAAAAGGCGGCGGCGAAGGTCTGGCATAAGGGCGCAAACCCTAGCGATTCGCTCCGGGAAGGCCATTAACTTTCGCGCATTTGAAATGAGGTTTTTGGCTCCGCACCGCAGGCAAATAGCTTAGTTCAAATACGCGAAACCTCATGGTCTGGCCGGAGGAGGCGGGCTACTAAATTATCCATACCGCAAACCGGAATACTGACCTAGCGTTCATGAACAAACCCGCTACTGCTCGCCGCCAGACAGCTTTCACCCTCATCGAGCTGCTGGTCGTCATCGCAATCATCGCGATTCTCGCCGGGATGTTGCTGCCTGCGCTCGCCAAGGCCAAGGAGAAGGCCAACCGCGCCAAATGCCTGAGCAACATGCGGCAGACCGGCCTGGCCCTCCAGATTTACGCCGATGACAACGACAGCAAATATCCGCCCTTCACGGCGGGCGGCTGGCCGTGGGACGTGCCCGTGCCGGTGCTGACGTTGCTCTCTAATTTCAACATCACGCGGCCGCTCTATTACTGCCCCTCCAACCCCAACGGGAAGGACCAGGATCAGCGGTGGAACTTCGGGCTGCCGAACTTTCGTGTCACCGGCTACACATGGCTGTCCGCCAGCCAGTTTCCCGCCACGCTGCGGGTGACCAACACCATCTTCAGCCCGCGCGGCACGCCTTCCAACACCGAGGTGGTCACGGATGCCGTGATCCGTCAGGCCGGAACCTTCCAGTTCGTGCAGGGCGGGTTGTGGACCTCGGCGCAAATCCACGACAGCACCAGCCACCTCAAGACGCCGGCCAGCGCGGCCGGCGGCAACATCGCCTTCCAGGACGGCCATGTGGAATGGCGGGAGTTTTCCAAGATGACCGTCAACGCCACAATGGGCACGGTGGACTTCTTCTTCTAACGCGGTCGCGCGGTCCGCGCTCGACAGCTTTCGCCGGCCCGCTGATGCTTTATGCGTGCCCGCTGCCCCCACGCCATTGCCGGTGCGCCCACGCAAGGTCGCGCTGCTCATTGAGACGTCCAACGCCTATGCCCGCGGCCTGCTGGAGGGCATCGTGGCCTACCAGCGCGAGCAGCGTCCGTGGTCACTTCATCTCGCCGAACACGGACGCGGGGACAAGCCCCCGGCGTGGCTCGCGGATTGGGATGGGGACGGCATCATCGCCCGGGTCGAGAACGCTGCCATTGCCCGCGCCCTGCGCCCGTTGCGCCTGCCCATCGTGGATGTCAGTGCCGCACGCCTGCTGCCGTCGCTGCCGTGGTTTGAGACGGATGACGCGGCGGTGGCGCAGATGGGCTACGAACACCTGCGCGAACGCGGCTTTCGCAATTTTGCCTACTGTGGCGATCCGCGCTTCAACTGGTCCAACTGGCGGCAGGAACATTTTGAGCGCGCGGTGCGGGCCGAGGGTGGCAGCTTCTTCGCCTACACCTTGGCTGGTGCGGCGGCGGGCGGCGGTGATGAGCCCGAGGCCATCGCCCACTGGCTCCGCAAGCTGCCCAAGCCCGTTGCGGTCATGGCGTGCTACGATTTGCGCGGGCTGCAGGTGCTGGACGCCTGCCGCCGCCTCGCCATCCCCGTGCCCGACGAGGTGGCGGTCATCGCCGTGGACAACGACGCGCTACTGTGCGAGCTCGCCCATCCGCCGCTCTCCAGCGTCATCCCGAACACCCGCCGCACCGGCTACGAGGCCGCCGCGCTGCTGGACGCCCTGATGGCGGGCGGCCAGGCGCGCGGGGAGACGCATTTGATTCCACCGCTGGGCGTGGCCACACGGCAGTCCACTGATGTGCTGGCCATCGAGGACCCGCACGTCTCGCGGGCGGTGCGCTTCATCCGCGAGCACGCCTGCGACGGCATCAACGTGCAGGATGTGCTCCGCGCCGTGCCGCAAGCCCGCCGCCTGCTCGAGGCGCGCTTCCGCAAGTTGCTCGGACGCACCCCGCACGCGGAGATCCTGCGCGTGCAACTGCAACGCGTGAAACAGCTCCTGACGGAAACGGATCTCACCATCGAGGTGATCGCCGAGCGCACCGGCTTCGCGCATTCGGAATACCTCAGTGTCGTTTTCCGCCGTGAAGTCGGCCTGCCTCCCGGCCGTTATCGCGAGCAACACCGCTAGGTTCGCGGCCGCTGCTTCGCTCTGTCGGCCACCTTTTTTGTGGCCGGTCCCGGCTGGCTTCCGTAGCCTCCGCGCCATGAAGTTCACACTGCGATTTGCCCTCCGCGCGACCGCCCTGCTGGCCGCTTCTGCACCGCTGCTGGCCCAGGCCCAGAAAAGCTACTCCTTCGGCATGATTGCCAAGTCGCAGGGCAACATGTTCTTCCTCGCCGCCCGCGCCGGGGCCGAGGACATGGCCAAGGAGCTCAGCGCGAAGCACGGCATCAAGATCAAGATCGACTGGCGCACCCCCAACGAGGAGGACGCCCAGCGCCAGGCCGAATACATCGAGCAACTCCTGCTGGCCGGCACGGACGGCGTGATCATCTCCTGCTCCGACGCGAACAAACTCACCGACGCTATTAACAAGGCGGACCGCCAGGGCGTGCCGGTCGTGACTTTCTCCGGCGATGCCCCGGCCAGTCGGCGCTTCGTGAGCATCGGCATTGATGACTTCAAGTGCGGCGAACAGACCTTCATCGAACTGGCGAAGTTGATGGGCGGCAAAGGCACCGTCGCCGCCATTGATGGCAATCCCAATGCACAAAACCTCCAGCAGCGCGCCGCCGGTTTCCGCACCGCCGCCAAGCGCTCGCCCGGCATCAAGGTGCTCGACATTTTTTACCACAAGGAGACCCCGCAGGACGCCGTCGCCAAGATCGAGCAGGTGCAGCAGGCCAATCCCGACATCGCCGGCTGGGGCTTGCTGGGCGGCTGGCCGCTCTTCACCGACAACGCGCTCAAGTGGCCCGCCGGCACCATCAAGTGCGTCTCCGTGGATGCCCTGCCTCCCCAGCTCGCCTATGTCCGCAGCGGCCACGTCGAAATGCTCCTCGCGCAGGACGTCTATGGCTACGGCCAGCGTTCCATCCAGCACCTTGTCAACAAGCTCCACCTGAAAAAGAATCCGGCCTCCCCGCAGGATGTCACCCCGCTCATCGCCGTGACCAAGGCCAACGTGGAGGCCTACGCGAAGAACTGGGAAAAGTGGCTCCCCAAGTAACCCGGCCCGGCTGAAGTCCCGCCGTCCGGCCTGCCGCACTTTTCCCGTGCAGGCCGTGCCGTCTCCGTGTTTCATCTCCACCCCGACAGCCCCGCTGCCGGACACCTTTTATGGACGACACCAATTCGCTCATCGAACAACGCAAGGCCAAGCTCGCCTCCCTGCGCGGCAAGGGCATCGACCCCTTCCAGAACAAGTTCGCCACGGACAGCACCTGCGACAACGCCCGCTCCAAGTTCGACAAGGGAGAAGTCCCCGAGGGCACGCGCTTCTCTGTCGCCGGCCGCATCACCGCGCATCGTGACATGGGCAAGTCCATCTTCATCGACGTGCGCGACCAGTCCGGCCGCGTGCAGGTCTATGCGCAGAAGCAGGCGCTGGGCGACGAGCAGTTCGACATCTTCAAGCACCTCGACCTCGGCGATTTCATCGGTGTGACGGGAATGATGTTCCGCACCAAGACCAACGAGCCGAGCCTCAAGCTCGAAGCCTTCACCATCCTC
>Ga0075471_10000887_pt1 | contig 18877 bp, 36 predicted proteins | sample DEB19_08_DNA_2_FD_74787 | JGI IMG/M metagenome (GOLD analysis project Ga0075471, IMG submission 74787) | Aqueous microbial communities from the Delaware River and Bay under freshwater to marine salinity gradient to study organic matter... | ecosystem: Environmental > Aquatic > Marine > Coastal ... | reverse complement strand
TTCTTTTTTTGTTTCGTCATAACTTAAACCCATAAAACGTTTTATAGAATAAATTGTTTTTTCAGGATTTGTGACCGCCTGACGTTTAGCTGGGTCACCAATTTTTCTATCACCATCTTTGGTAAATGCAACTATTGAAGGTGTGGTTCTTTTACCTTCGTTATTTGTGATAACAACGGGTTCGCCATTTTCCATTACAGCAACGCATGAATTTGTAGTACCCAAATCAATTCCTATTATTTTTCCCATAATTTTTTTTTAAATTTTAGTTTTTTTATTTTGAAGTGTCAATTACATTAATCATTCCAAATCAAAATATTGGACAAGTTGTCAGTTGATTATGACACTATTTATAATTAAATTTAAATATGGAGATTATTAAAGCACCACATAGAAAATGGCAACATATTTTTGAAGATGAAATTGCCACTTATATATGGAAATATAACTCGAAAATAAATGGAAATAATCCTGTTGAGGTTGAAATCAAATACAAATCTAATGTGGACCCTTCAGGTAGAAAAGTAAAACATACAAAATTACCAAAAAAGTAATTATTGATATTCTATCATCATATTAATTAAAAAATCTTTCAACCACTCCTCACCATTTTTCAATTTAGAAAAAAAAGCATACTCCGTTAAATAACAAAAGTATTCAATTTTTTTCTTAGTCATATCAGTTTTCCAAGTTTGAATCTCCAAATGTTTTGATTCAAATACAATTGAACAAGCTATTACATTTACCGAACGTTCTTCAAAAATTTCAGTATTGAGAATTAGTATTGAATCTTTTGATACTTGACTTGGGTCGGTTAAAAATTTAATTTCTCGACATACTTTATTCAATATAGAAAACCTTAAGTCATCAGTTTGTTCAATTAATTTAATTGCCGAGTCCACATAACTCTTCCAAATTAAATTAGATTGGTCGATTTTTAGATTACTTGTTTGTGCTTTTGTGAAACAAGTTATTATTAAAAATATTGAAATTAAAAATCTAAAAAACATAATAATAAATATCAAAAAATAACTAGTTTTCTAACCCGTGTAATCTGATAAAGTTTCTTAATAGTTTTTTTCCTGATTTTTTAATTAAAGGTTCAAAATTTTTAATCAATTCATATATGTGTTTGGATTTTGTAACAAGTTTAATTGGCTTATAACCCATTAATTTTGTTATCACATTATATTGTACTATGAATGAATTGTATATTTCAGTTAAAATTGAAATTTTTTCATCATCACCATAAGATTCTAACTTATTGACCAAATAATCAAAATATGTGTCGGAATCAAAATTTATCATATAATAAGCAAACTTCCAATACCTCGTTTGTTTTAGTTCATCATAAGACATTCTTAATTTTTTACTATACATTTCTTGTGTCATCGCATTTATTTCTTGAGGTTGTGTATACTCGACTAACTCTAAGAAATAACCCCATATTTTTTGAATTTCGTAAGGTATTTTTTCTGAATCTGTTTTGATATGAGAAAAACTCGTGTTTAATTCTGAATTTTTTTGATTTCTTTTAAAAATTTCCATTACGTGGTTAAATTCGTGGGCAATAGTATCTCTTAAGTCAAAAATTAATTTTTGATTATCTTTATTTTTAAACTCCAAATTTATCGATGCGGTAAGTTCAATTCTACAAACCAAAGTTTTATTTACTTCAGGTTCATTCAATATTTTTTTTGGTAAACTTAAACTTGGTGATTTTAAGTAACTTTCGGATTTATTTTTTCGAATGCCATACGCTCCTCCACCAGTTGCAAATGTTTCATTATCGTAAACCCTATCTTCTTTTTCTAATACCAATTCTATGTGAACCATTTCAATTGGTAACTCCAAAAAATCATCGATATCATTTTGCCAAATTTTTTTAATATCATCTAATCCTATTTTTACTTCTGTCTCAATCTTTCCCTCTTCTTCTCCAATTTGATTTAGCAATTTTAACAAAATTGGTTCAATTTTATTTAATGTTAAATTTGTGTAAGCTATCGAAGGTCTCGATACCCCCAAATCTTCTTTAATAATATATCTATAATGTTCTTCTTTGATGATGAACTTCATAATCTATAAATATGAAAAAATATTTTTAGAGACCACAAATATTTATAATAAAATCAATTAATTATGAGTTTCAAATTAGAAAAATTAAAAGGACACGTTCCTGACTCGGTAATCGCGCAAATACCCGATACCGCAGCAAAATTCAACATTACAACCCCACTTAGATTGGCTCACTTTTTAGCCCAATGTGCCCACGAAAGTGGTAACTTCAAAGCTGTCAGTGAAAACCTAAATTATTCGGCAGATGGTCTGAAGAAAATATTTCCAAAATATTTTCCGGGTACTTTATCTGAGTCTTACGCAAGAAACCCTGAAAAAATTGCTTCAAGAGTTTATGGCGGAAGAATGGGTAATGGTGATGAAACAACCAAAGAAGGGTTCAAATTTCGTGGCAGAGGTTTCATACAATTAACTGGAAAACAAAACTATACTAACTTTACAAAATTTATCGGTGAAGATTGTGTAACAAACCCTGATTTAGTTGCAAGTAAATATCCTTTAGCTTCAGCGGCATTTTTCTTCAATAGTAACAAACTTTGGGAAATATGTGACAAGGGTGCAGATGATGCTACGGTAACTGCACTAACGAAACGAATAAATGGCGGGACTATAGGTCTTCCAAATAGAATTAAACATTTTAAAGAGTACTACTCTTTGTTAGTTTAACAAGAATCCCCTCTTTTGAGGGGGTTTTTTTTATATTAAAACCACAAACTTGTTATTAATTTTTTTGGGTTTTGAATCCTGAAATTCTAATTCAATTGAATCTTGATTACTTTTTATATAGTTTAGAATACCTTCGTAAATGGGGTATTCATTTATGAAATTTGTATTTGGGTTGTTTATTGTTTTGTACTTGTAGTACCCAATCTGATTAAAATCAATCTTCATACTTATCAAGTTTAGTATCCTTGACAAATTTAGGGAATGCTTCCTTATAAGATTTTTGTGTTTCGTCATTAACATTTTTAGTGAACTGCCAATTCCAATACAAACTATCATTCGGTTCAAAACCATAAAATTTATGAACTTTTTTTTGTATTTCAGTTACATTTTCTCCATTCCAATTTTGACCAACAGCAATAAATCCCGTTTGAACTCCCTCGATGATATTTTTTTCTCCAAGAGTGTTATGTCTATTTTCTATCCAAGTTAATCTTTCAATTAAATTTTGATAATACATATTTGCTTGTCCCCATCTAATTGATACAAAAAATATAACTAAATCCGACTCAAATAATTCTTTAGAAACCTTCCAAAGTTCATCCGATTTTTCATTTAAACTCGCCCAACATCTATGATATCCTGACGGATTTTTCTTGTCGTTCTTTAACAAAGCTTTCTTAATACCACAACTATTTCCCTCTTTTCTTGATACGTTTCCTTCACAAGCAACTATATTAAGTTCAGGTACGTCTATGAATACCGCTTTATCACCTAATTCTTCTTTGAGATAAACGGCTAAAATTTTTGACTTTGGTGTATCTACATTATTTTCATCCCAATTGAATCTATTTGAACAACTGAGTAATAAAACTTTTTTTTTGGTTTGACAAATGTCTAAGGTTTCCTTTAATTTTTTATAAGCGTCAGATTGAACCATATCTTCCGACACCATAATTTTACGGATTTTTTGTATCTCCTCTTGTAGATTCACTCAAAGTATAAATATCACTATGAGTGATAATTAATTTGGGAATACTTTTGGGTTTTGTTCCTATTGAAAACTCCGTGTAAACTCAACTTTTTTTCATCCGACATCTCCCAATCCCACTTTTCTAAAAAAACTTCAAATAATCTTATGGAAGTATTAATATGGTTGTTATTTATGGACGAGTTTAGGACCTTTATCACCCAATTGAACTCTTTTTCGATTTCAATTATATCCATATTATTTTCTATTGAATTGTTTGAAACTTTCCATCATCTTCGCCATATTTGCCAATCCTGAAAAGGGATTTTCGGAAGAATTTAAATTCGTATTATTTTTAAATGATGAAATGTTTTTGAACGCTTTTTTCCCAACTTTGAACCACCATAAGATTATCAAGGTAGGAAACAATAACAATACAATTAAGATGAGAGTTAATATTATTTCTAAATACATAAAACAAGTTTACAATAAATATTCAAATCAGTCAATATACATTTGTGTTAAAATATTTATCGTTATAAACAATGAAGAAATCCTTTGAAAAAATAATTAATAACTTTAATAATGAAGAAAAAAAATTATTGTTCGGTGAAGATTGTAAAATTGTTGTTAACCATATAAAATATTCAACAAACACAAAAAAATTTGTTTTAGATTGTAAATTATTGATAGGGGATATAAATCTTTTGGAAGGTTCATTCCCTGATGGTGTGATTTATTTAGCACTTGAATCCTGGAAGATTATGGGTTTTAATCAAGAACTTGATGTAATTTCAAGCGTAGATTTACTTGATTAAACCTTCTTGTTTGTAGTTGTGATAAATTAATTCGACTTTTTCAAGATATTCCATTTTTGGATTTTCTTCGTTCAATTTTTTAATTTTCTTATTAAAGTCACGATTTAAATTTGAAGTGTGAATATGTATTAACATTTCTTCCAAAAATTCTGAGTTTGTCATATTGATAAATATTTTACAAATATACTATTCCCACTTGAATTAACAAAAAAAAGTTTTAAATTTATAAAAAAATTAACATATGAAAAAAGTAGAAATTGGTAGTTATGTTTCAGTAAACTACACCGGTAAATTAGAAGATGGGACAATTTTTGATAGTTCCTTAACTGAAGGTAGAGAACCTTTAAAAGCGAAATTAGGTGAAGGAGCTTTAATTAAAGGATTTGAAAATGGACTCATCGGAATGTCTGTTGGTGAAACAAAAACTATTCAATTAGAACCTTCTGATGCATATGGAGATGTTAGACCTGAATTTTATGGTGAAATTCCTAAATCACAATTTCCTCAAGATGTTAAAGTTGGTGAATTACTACAAGGTCAAGGACCTAATGGTCCAATTAATATTAAGGTCGTAGCAATTAACGAAGAATCAGTTTCAGTTGATGCGAATCACCCTTTAGCAGGAAAAAAACTTATATTTGATTTAGAAGTGGTGGATATAAATTAATTTATTGTACCACCTTTCATTGGACCAATTACAAAAACTTCTGGTTTCTTGTAATCCTTTTCAACTATATCATTATCACCCCAATCAATAGTATCTCTATCAGTATCTAAATCCCAAAAATTATCTTTTACACTTTCCAAAGTATTTTCAAGTAAAGATGGAATTGAGTAAAAAGTTGCAGAGTAGGTTACATACTGAATTACTTGTTCTTCAAAATATCGGGTGATATGATATGAGTTAGCCCTTTCGATTGGAGCTTCAAAGTTATTGTTTTTAACATTTTCATAGTTAGTTATTGCATAGTATAAACATTGAAGCCCTAACATCCATTTGATATCTGATTTAAGGTCTTTGATTGCCAAACTTTTTATTATATCCTCGGCGCATTTTGAATAACCATCCTTACTATTTTCATCCAAATCCTTTTGCAGGTCCTCAATAGAAAAGTTTTTTACCAAATATTTGATTATAACTTGTTCTTTTTTTGAAGGTGAAAGTTCTTTTCCCATTATGTTAATAAATATTAAAAGAATTGAAAATAAAAATACTTTAAGTATATTTGGCGTCGATGTTACTACGTGAGAAGTTGGAAATAATACCTAAAAGTCCTGGTTGTTACCTTTTCAAAGATAACAAAGGTCAAATTATTTACGTTGGTAAATCAAAATACCTTCCAAATAGAGTTATGTCTTATTTCAGACCTAATCCTGAAGAAGAGAAGATAATTGCGCTTCAAAAAAACATTGTCGACGTAGATTTTGTTACAACAATCAACGAAAATGAGGCTATTTTACTTGAGGATGACCTTATAAAATTATATAAACCAAAATTTAACATTAAAGGTAAGGATGATAGGGGTAGAAAATGGGGTATTTGGTTCACAGAAGGTGAATTTCCTAAATTAGAGGTCGGACCTGTAAAATTGTCCCAAAATCCCATCCTTTGTGAGTTCACAAGTAGTAATACCGCATATGAAGTTTACGAATCAATTCATAGGATATTAAATTTAAGAACTTGTTCTTACAATTTGACTTCTGAAAATATAGAAAATAGAAAATTTAAATCTTGTTTGGAATATCAAATAAAAAAATGTGACGCACCTTGTGAATCTTTGATTGATAAGTTCATCTATAAACAAATTTGTGAAAATGCTAGGTTAATTTTATCATTTAGGTACGAAAAAATCGAAAAAAGTTTAAACAAACTTTTATATACCTTATCAAACAACTTTGAATTCGAAAAATGTGAACAAATAAAATTCAAAATAGAGGAACTTCAAAATTTGAAACGTCTTTTGGAATCTTCCCGTGTTCAAAGAGTGGTTGAATTAACAAAAAAAATCAAAAATCGTTTTAATTTAAGTAATACACCATTAATTGTGGAGGCGTTTGATAATTCACATAACCAAGGTGATGCTCAAGTTTCGACATCAGTTAGATTTGTTAATGGTTTACCGGAAAAAAACTCATATAGGAAGTATAATTTACGTAGTGTGAAAGGTCCTGATGATTATGCATCATTTGATGAGGTCATTTTTAGACGAATTAAACGACTTATTGATGAAAAAGACATTCTACCCTCATTAATATTGATAGATGGTGGTAAAGGTCAATTAAATGTGGGAAAAAAGGTGTTATCTGAACTTGGTATGTCCGACAAAATAGATATTATTTCAATTTCAAAAGATGAAAATCACCGCTCAAGTTTAATTCATTTGTCAGATGGTACTGAAATTCCTATGGAACAAGGAGAAGAATTTTTTTATCTTGGAAAAATACAAGAAGAAGTTCACAGATTCACTATAAACTTCCATAGAGATAAAATGAGTAAGAAATTATTCGTATAAAAAGTTCTCTATTGATGGAAACGCTTTTTCAAATTTTTTAACAACCTTTCCAGCTTCCGCATTTGCAATATTTTCATTTTTTCCGCCTATATGTTGTTTGTGTGGAATGTTTAAGATGACATCTTCATATTCATGCACCCATTCATGCCCTAACGTTCTCAAAATATCTCTCATCATTCTGTTTTTAGTTAAAATTTTTAGTTCGTGAGTTGGTTTTCGAGAACCTGTTGTCATATGACCGATTCTCTTAGGTAGCAAATGAACATTAATATCCAAATTCAAAGGATACTCTTTGTTTAGGAACTTAATAAATTTGATAATTACATCAATTTTGTCTTTATCTAAAGACATATCTTTATTATGTATGCAAACTTTCATACATAAATAAATACTATTTTATTTTGATTTCTTAATTCTATCTAACATATTCTTCTTGGAAGATATGTATGTCTCAACTCCTTCAAGAACCAATTTCTTGAAATTCTCATCGGAAACTATTTGTTCACAAGAATTACCAACACAGAGGTACCAAATTGGTTCTGATTCAGTCAGATTTATTTTTAATAAAGGTTTTGTTGTTTCAAAAATTTCTCCATTATAATTAATCCACCCATCAATACATAAAATGGTGTCATTGTTTGTGTAATAAACTTTGTTTATAAGCGCAACCATATTTTGTTTTTTTTTGTTAGTATCAGGGTTATGAGTACCCCAAAATTCGATTCTTTGTATTTCGTCTATCATAATTTATTAATTGTGTCGATTAAAAAATAAGTCAATTTATACCCTGAAAACGCCCCCAAAGCCGAAGGAATTGGAAAAACAATAAGTTGTCCCAAATCAGTTACATATTTTGGACGATTTACAATTTTCCCCATATAAGAATAATAACATAGATAACCTAGTAATACGGCCAAATCTATTTTTGACGCGATAAATACGACCAAAATTGAACCAAGAAATCCAAACGTAAAATTATCCCTTATCCCCACCCATATTTCCTGTCTTGAGGCTTCGTTATATTCCTTGATTATCTTTTGATATTTTTTTGACATTACAGAAAATTTTTTAAAAAATATTTCGGAAAATCTTTGTGGTCCAACAATTCAAAAGTCCAAATACCTCCTCCTCGTGCAACCATCCTACCAAAATATCCTAAAGTTTTTCCATAATCATAACTCCAATTATTAGAATTATATGTGATGATAATATTTTTGTATGAAGTGAAACGTAATTTTGCATCTAACACCGGGTCTATCAATCCAAAAATTTTATAATTAGGTGAATAGTTTTTTTGAGCTTGAAGTCCTCCTCGACTGAAACCTAAAATTATGTCAGGGGTTAAATTTTTGGAGGTTTTTTCTGTATAAATTTTTTTAACAAAATCAATCGAAGTATTGTATGAGACCAAAATAAAATTATATTTTGAAATATAACTTTTATCAATTTGAGATTCAATCCATTTTGGGGTCGCATAACCTGTTCCACACCAAAAAACAATAGTTTCTAACTTTGGAGTTTCTTCAAAAATTATGATGTCTTTTGACTCGTAAATTTTATTTTGAGCCAGAAGAGATGAAATAAAAAATAAAAAATAAAATAAAATTTTCACAACATATCAAATATATAAAAAAAATTATATATATTCAATATTAAATATATTAAGAAAACAATCTTTTTATGTCTGACATAATTTTTAATTGGATAGATTCCAAATCTTTTATTTTTTGAATGTCAGTTTTGTTCAGGTCAATACTTTGACCTTTTATTTCTTGGATTCTATTACCGATTTTTGTGTGTTCATTTAACAAATGCCCGTACAAATTAGCTTTTTCTTCGTTAGTCATATTAAGAAATATAGGGTATATTACAAAAAATTAAACTTTTTCCCATTTATTTGTTGATTTCAACCTAAATGAACCAATAAAATCCATATTCCATTCAGATGGGCTTATTATGGATAAAAACAATTCTCCATTATTTTTTTGATATAAATAGTAAATTTCACCAACGATGGGTTCAAAATTAAACCTACAATTATAAATCAATTCGTTCCATTTGAAGGTATCAACCAAGGAGTTATACTTTTCTTTTAATTCTTCAAACTCTGTAGAAAATAATTTATTTACCTTGGTTAAGTTTTTTTGTTTCCAAAAATCTACATTATCAGGTTTAATTTGAGGAGCACCAATATTTGTAGGATATGGAATCAAATTTGGAAAATCCGCAACGTTATCAGGTTTTTTAAAAATTGTATTTTTTTCGATGGAAAACTTCATTTCCTCTGATTCGGTTTTTTTCTCGTATTTTTCGATTTTCATCTAAAATTTTTCTGTGTTCTCGTCTATTTGGGGTTATTGTCCATTTGAACAATTTTAGTAATTCATTTTCTTGTATTTCACCAACTTCAGTTTTTTTATAAATCCAAGGACTTGTTTTAGGTGATTTACCATATTTTTTAACACCCATAGATTTTTCATTTTTTCGTCCTGATTGTTGACCAAATAAAAAACCAATAGAAAAAACTAATACTATAAACCATTTCATCTAATTTAAATACTATCAACAATTAATCAATCTTAAAAAAGATTTATTGATTAGAATTTATTTTGTTGATAATATCAGTTGTTGAGTATCCTTCCTTGAATGGAAAACAAAAAACGTCTCCACCATAAGAGGTTACATATTCAAAACCAACGATTTGACTTATTGCATAGTCACCCCCCTTAACCAATATATCAGGAGAAATTATTTTGATTAATTCAATTGGTGTTTCCTCATCAAAAGGTACTATATAATCCGTTGATGACAAACCCGCCAATACGAACATTCTTGTATCCAAACAATTTATGGGTCGATTAACCCCTTTGTTTAATTTTTTTACCGAAGAATCTGTATTGACCCCAACAATTAAAATATCACCCAATTCTTTAGACCCCAACAAGTATTCTACGTGACCAGGATGTAGAATATCAAAACATCCATTTGTGAATACAATTTTTTTACCTTCACTTCGGAGTTGTTCTGCAATTATTTGACAATTTGACTTGTCGATAATTTTATTCAATAACATTTTTTGTGTCATTTCTTTTTGATTAAGTCACTTGAATTGTGGGTCTTTGCTCCCAAACCATCAACAATCTTTATACCAATACTATCACAAACAACTTTTTCGGGAATTTCGTTAGCAAATCTATCACCACCTTTGGTAAATATTACTTCTGAGTTTGGATATTTTTTTTTAATGTCTGAATAAAATTTTTTTATTGATTCACATACACTACCATCTTGGTCTATGGATATTTCAGCATAATCAACATAACGGATGGATTCAATAACTTTTTTTCTGTATTGTTCATCTTGAAAAGTATCTACACCTCTTTTTAGTTTGGCTTGATGGTCATTATTAACTATAACCCATAACTCATCCACTAATTCTTTAGATAATCTTAAACAATCTATATGACCCGGATGGAGGGGATTAGCATACATTGAAGTGATACCAATTTTTTTCATAATTTACAATAAATATACAATATAATTTGTGAACTACAAGGGTGTGTAAGTAAAATATTTGATTATAAAATCAGAATTAGTTTTTAAATCTTCTTGAATCAAACTATTATTTAGTATAACATTCATTGTGGTATTGTTACATTGGTCCAATACTTTTTTATCCGTAACATTTCGTACCAATTTTTCATTATAATAAAATTTGATACTATCATTTGTCCAAATTAGTTTATACTTAATAAAATTCTTAGCGGGGTTTTTTAAACCAAACCAACTATTTTGTCCTCCCAATTGGATATCTGAATCCTTGTCTTTCCACCAAACATTTGTCGCTACATGCCAAATACTTAATCCACCTTTCAAACTCAAATCAATATTAAAATAACTACCATATTTATTTGAATAAGCTTCAAAAACATCTATTTCAGGAGGCCAAGAATCAAAACTCCACATCCAAAACGCTGGCCATAGGTATTTCCCTGAAGGTAATTTAGCTTCAATTTCATATGTCCCGTGACCAAATTTAGTTGTACAAGAAACCAAACCAATACCATTGTTTGAAGTCACGTTCAAATCCGGAAAAAATTTTGGATTATATTGAGTTTTAAGATGAAGATAATTATTTTCATCTATCAAAACAGCAGTTTCATCATACCACGTAAAAGTTTTACCGGGGTGAATTTGCCCCCAACGTTCTTGAGTTAACCACTCGTATCCTGACCATTGTATCATTTAAATATAGTTAAAAAAGGTAATTTATAATTAGAAAAAATTATAATATAGGTGGTGTTGAAGAGTTTGGTAACCCACTTAAGTCATATGAAAATATAAGTTTTTTACTATTTTCAATATCTTTTTTTAATTGAGTGGCGTCTTTTGGTTTAAGTTGTTGGGTTTGTTTGTCTTTATCAAAAAATTTTAAAAAATTTGTTCCATCCTGCTTAACTATCCTCCCCGTATTATCAATCCAAGAAATATATTTTTCTTTTGTATTATATAGGATTATGAAATTTTGTGTTTGATTTCCGACTTGTATTTGATTAATATTTGTATTCCATTTAACTTTATCAGGAAATTTTTTTCCAAGAGTAGAGAAAACTTCTTGAAAAAAAGTTTGAGCTGGTTGATAATCTATATCTTCAGTAATAAGTGGTTTAACATCACCCATCGTAGATTCCATTAAATTATAGAATCTACTTTTATATTTTTCTAAATTTTCCATTTAAATTTTTATTATAAATAGATTGGAAATAAAAAAAGTTTGTTTATTTACTTATCTCATACCTACCCCATATCACAACGTGATATAACCCATTGTCTAAAAGTTCAATAGTAGTTTTTTTAGTTACTAAAGTAAATTTTTCTTTACAATCTGTTGGGTCAAAATAATTCGAATATATATGGGCATCGACCGTCAATTTAGCATATAAGGTTAATTCCCTGTAAGCCAAAGTTAGTGCTTCATTATAGTTTGAATGTGTGGACTCTCCATAACTATAAGATTTAATCATATTACCAAACTGATATTCAAAACCTCCAGGACAATAATCACATTTTACTTTTAAATCGTGAGAAAAAAACATAGAATCGGACATAATCGAGTCAGGTTTTATATAGTTAAACCTTGGTTTTATATACCCTGTTTGACCAAAATTTAATTTGGATAATAAAATTAAACCTACAATAAAAAGGATGGATTTGATTGATGTCGTTTTCATACCATTCACTTGTCCTTAAATTCCAAAAAACCACCACTGGTAATCTCATACCTACCCCACAACACAACGTGATATAACCCATTGTCTAAAAGTTCAATAATAGTTTTCTTAGTTACTAAAGTAAATTTTTCTTTACAATCTGCTGGGTTAAAATAATTTGAATATATATGGTCATCAACCGTCAATTTAGCATATAAGGTTAATTCCCTGTAAGCCAAAGTTAGTGCTTCATTATAGTTTGAATGTGTGGACTCTCCATAACTATAAGCTTTAATCTTATTACGAAACTTGTATTCATAACCTCCAGGACAATAATCACATTTGACTTTTAAATCGTGAGATTCATACATAGAATCAGACATAATCGAGTCAGGTTTTATATAGTTAAACCTTGGTTCTATATACCCTGTTTGACCAAAATTTAATTTGGATAATAAAATTAAACCTACAATAAAAAGGATGGATTTGATTGATGTCGTTTTCATACAACAAATATACTGATTTTTTACCTAACCAGTTACAGATGTCAATAGAAATATCTGATTTTAACAAATTTTAACAATTAGTCAATCCTACCCAACTTTTTCAAATTTTCATAGGTTTCTTTATCTATACATCCCGTTTCTCCATCGGGAGCCATTATGAGATAATAATCTTCAAATGTATTAATCAAAACAAATTTCATATTTCAACTATCTTGGGAGTGTTAACATTAATGTATCTCCTGAACTATATCTTCCAGTAGTGTCAATAATTCGTAATCCACCACGTACCCTACTACCTTCAATTCCTTTTAACCAATAAGTACATTCACCATTATCTGAAGCTGCTGAGTATTTTATTACAAGTTTAAGTTGTTTTTTTCCATTAGTTGTAATGTATAATGGTCTTTTGTTTGGAAATGCAAGACAAGAAACTAATCCAATTGTAATTAGTGATAGTAATTTTTTCATAACTTAATTTGATAAAGGTGCTTTAATTGCTGGGTGTGATTGGTTTATTAAGCTCAGCACTTTCTTCGGGTGTAAGTATTGTAATAGTTCTTCTAGAAGTTCCATCAGGTCGTACCAATAGCTGTGGTGCAATAATTCCTTGGTTATATAACCAAGATGCTAATTTGAATTGTAGTTTTACTAATAGTGTTTTCATAATTTATATTTTTAATCTTTTATATCCAAAACCCATCTCATTAACGCGTTCATGCTAAATTGTTCATTTGCGTTACGTATATGTTCGTGAATGTTATGAACATTAACATCGTCATGATTATTTGGATTCTGGTATTTATCTGTTAGGAGTTTTGTATGTTCTAACATCTCCTTATACTTTTTTTTAATTTGTTTTTCTGTTTTCATAATTTAATTAGATAAAGGTGCTTTAATTGTTGGGTGCGATTGATAATTCTCTATTTTGTAAACCAATTCAACTGGGTCTAAACTACTATGTTCAATAACTAATTTAGGTAATGGATATGGTTCTCTTGTTCTTCGGGGAATTTTAAATCCATCATATTCGCCGTGCCAATCACTATTAAATGGCCACACATCACAAACATACCCTCTTTCCTCAAATATTTGTTTTCTTTCTTCCAAACTCAACTCTCTACCAATTTGTTCCTTTGCTTGTTCAATATGATTTGAATATAAATGTACATCACCCAAGTTTCCAATCAATTCATCAGGAACCATATTAACTGCTTTAGCAATGATTTCTAATAATAAACCGTAAGATGCGATATTAAACGGCAAACCGAGAAAAGTATCACAACTTCTCATATTGAACATTAAAGAGATTGCTCGTTTAGGAACATTATTACTATCTAATAATCGTTCATTAATCAATTTACCATTTGCTGGTTTACCATATTTGTAAGGTGGCGAGTTTTTTAAATCACTTCTTTCCTTTTGACTCAACTCTCTTGTATAAACTTGAAATGAGTAGTGACAAGGAGGGAGAACTTGATGCTGTAAATCAGATATATTCCAAGCTGACACGAGTAACCTACGATTGTCAGGGTTATCTTTGAGTTGTTTAATCAATTCTGATATTTGGTCTATTCCCTTATTACCAAACTCATTGTTAAATTCTTTATCAGTTTTTAACTTTTGTAAAAACTCTTCTTTTGTAAATGGTGACCCATCTTTATGTGTATATTTACTCATAATTCCAATTTATATATTTTCTACTATTAGATTTTAATCTATTTTTTACTGTTGATAATGGCAATACTAATTGTCTTGCTGCCTCTGATAAACTTTCATATAAAACATCATTTATCATAATCTGTCTCATATTACTAGGTTTATTACCTTTTAATTTTTCAGAAATTTTTCTTTTATGTTCTTCACTTTTAGGTTTAGAACCCAATTCTTTCAATTTTGATTTATGTTCATCGCTATGCGTTTTACCTTTGAAGGGGTTATTTTCTTTCATCCATTCAGAATGTTTTGGATTTGGTATTCCCTTCCTAGGTGATGGTTTTCCTTTTTTACTTTCAGTACTTTTTTTTGATATCAATGACCTTAATTCTGAAGAATAATTTTTTACCCTTTCGGATTGAATTTTGGATATTTCAATTTTAATTCTTTCATACTCATTTGATGTGATTCTATAATCCCTAATCTGTTTTTTATGTTGTCCAATATTACACATTCTCCAAAACGCCCATTTCAATTTATTTTCATTTGGATATATTTCACATAATATTTTATGACAAACATAATGTTCTTTGGCTGTTAATCGGACAATATTTGTTTTTTTATTATCACCACCCATACATTTAGGTATTATGTGATGTTTTTCACTATATCCCAAAACAGTTCTGTTTTTCGCGTTTTCTATGATTCTTTCATATATTTTTTTATAGTTCATATGGTATTACCTCCTTACCAATAAATATGGGTATAAACCAAAAAAATACTGATACTATTTAACTTTTTTCAAATAATCTTCGTAAAGCTCGTCATCGGATTTACCATTCCAGTTACGCCAGCCGTGACCATAGATTTTTCCTAATTCACCCCACTTCTTAGCAAACTCATCATCGGTTTTGATTTTGTTAATGAACTCTTCTTGTGTATAAGGTCTAAACCCATAAGCAAATGATGGATTCGTAGAAAAATGTTCATAGTGACCGTCAAATTCTACTAAACAACCATCCATATAACCCGCAATTCTATCTAAACCTCCCTCTACTCCAGATATAGTATGTTTCAAATAGTTCTTATATGCATCACCATCCCAAATATGACAACCATTATCAACTAAGAATTTGATATTTGTGTCACCTCTTAGAAACCATAACAACTCAGTTACAATTTGCTTCCAAGCCATCTTTTTGGTTGTAAGTAATGGAAAACCATCTTTCATGTCGTGGCGGATTTGTCTTCCAAATACTGAAATAGTACCAGTACCAGTGCGGTCTTGTTTTGTAGCTCCATTATCGAGAATATCTTGTAGGAGTGCTTGGTAATCTTTATCTAGATTGTTCATGGTAATGTTTATAATCAATATAAATTAATATTCCTAATGGTTTGATACTTTCTCTATGTTTTTTAATTTCATTGACTGTTGGTAAATTATCCAAGTTAATGAGTTTTGGATTTATTTTTATGCTTAAAGATTTTGGGTATTTTTCTTTATCACTCATAACTTTATCCTATATATTGTTTCGTGATTATTTTCTTTTACTATCTTTAGATATTCTTTACTAAAATCATATGGTTCCATACTATCCCAATCATCAAAGCTTACGGTTGGTGAATTTGGGTCAAAGTTCTTTCCTCTAAGTCGAACTTCTTCCATGTACTGGTTACATTCTTCTTGTGTTTTAATATATCTTATGTCTTTATTTTCTTCTTTAACCCATTTGCCATTTTCGTTCATGCCGATATAACCCAACTTAAGCATCAGGAAGGCTTTAAATGACCATTCAAATTCTTGAGATTTTTCTTTGACATAGTTATCAATCATTTCTTCTGTGATATCTTCTGTTGGTATATCCAAATCATTAAAACCTAATAGGAAGGTATGTTTCAGCATTATGCCGCCACTATCAAATTGTTCTTCGTTTTTTCTAATCATTCAATAATCCTTTTAATCGTCTAATTTCTTTAATTACATCATCACCTAATTCAATTTTAGACATCATTGTTTGGTTGGTTTTTTATAAACAAATGTTAAAGTGTCACCAATTTTATATGCCGGTTTATTTGTAATGTGTCTTGTACCACAATCTGTGGTATAGATATATCGAACCGCAAAATCAATCGTTGCAATTGGTCTTCTTACCTTTACTTTGGTTATCACACACTTTTCAATATAATCACCTTTTTCAATTTTATAATCTTTTTCGCAAGATATAAGAACAACCAAAAATAATAAAATTAATTTTTTCATAACCAATAATAAACACAATATTTGACTTAATCAATTTTTATACATATTGTTTGAAAAAAAAAACATATGAAAAAGTATCTAACACTAAAAAACCTCGGATGGGTATTGACCGCAATAACATTCATTATGGTAGGAATGAGCGGAGTATCTAAATTATTCTGTTCATCAGAAATGGTTCAAAATTTCGAATTTATGAAACTAACCCCTTATATGGCGTTATGTGGAACACTTGAGATGGCGGGTATTATTTTACTTGCAATGCCAAAAACTTCTCTTTATGGAGCGGTTTTAATTGGTTCTTATATGAGTGGAGCGGTGGCGTTACACCTTTCTCTTATGTCAGGAGCTGGAGTTATGTTTCCAATCTTTTTGGGAGTACTAGCTTGGTCGGCACATTGTTTAAGAGCCTACACCAAATAATTAATTGTAGGTTATTTAAAACTTAAAACCCCTTATTTAGAGGGGTTTTTTATTTTTTGAATGGTGACTTTGATTTTGTTTCACCTCCTGATTGTCTTTTCTTTCTTCCATCACAATGCGCTTTTTGACTAAATCCTTTTGGGTTACTACAATCAATAGATTTTTTATATTCTTTTGACCATTTTTCTTGAACAATTCTTTCCAATTGTTCTTGTGTGATTAAATATTCTTTTGGTTCTGAAGATTGTGAATCTGATTTTAACTTATGTTTTTTTTTAAGTTTAAGTTTTATCAAACTTGTTATACTTAATAATGTTTTTAGTAACTCTCTGAACTCTTCGTTATCTTTATGACGTACCGCAAAAGAATCAATGTCGTTCAAAACAGAATCGAATTCTTCTTTAGTTTTTACCGAAGTTATTTGAGCTAAAAGCTCTTTATATTTTTCCTTGATTGTCACCTAAAATAAATATTTGTTTTTATAAAAAAACAAAAAATATTCAAAATTATTTTTTTTGGGTTTTTAATATTAAAATCCCATTTTTTTTAATTATTTTTAACAAAGATATTTTGTTAAAAACATCTATATTTATGACTATGAAAAAGATTTATTTGGATGATGAAAGAACTCCTAAAGACGAGGGTTGGATTGTTGTTAGAAACTACAAAGAGTTTGTTAATACCATTAATAAACTTGGGCTTGAGAATATTGATTTAATTTCCTTTGACCACGATTTGGGTGACACGGCTAAAGATGAATATTATAACAACGTTAAAACTAATTATGAACTTGATTACGATAATATTGTTGAAAAAACAGGTTACGATTGTGCAAAGTTTTTAGTGGATGAATTCTACTTAAAAAATCCAGATAGAGAAAGGTCTGAACGTTTTGAAAAATTAGGAACTGAAATTAAGTTTCCCACAATTACCGTACACTCGGCAAATCCTATTGGGGCTGCAAATATAATGGGTTATATCAATAACTTTTTAAAGAATGAAGGTCAACCCGAATCTTGTGTTAGAGTTCAGATACCTCATTTTGTTAAAGGTTAATCAATTTTCATATCTTTGAGGATATCGTTCAATTCTTTTAAAACAACATCTGAAAGAGTCCCGTTAGCCAAATTTAAAAGTTCTTGATTCAAATCAACTATACCTGCGGTAATAAATTGTACACTCATTCCAATTGATTCAACCGCCTTTGTAATGGCATTAGAATCAAATACATTCGATGGTATGGTTATTTGAAGTGAATCCAATTGTAGGAAGTATCCAGGACCTCCATCTGCTTCAATATCATACACAAGAGTTCCTGTCCCTGTACCTTTAACTGAACTTGCAATAACGGGCATTTCACCTTTAATTGCTGGAAGAGGGTCTTGCCAAATTTTGTAATAGAACATAGTATTAACTTGTGGTATAACTACGTCCAAATCAATAGAGAATTCTGTAGTTGAATCGGGTTTTAATTCAATGTTAGAAACATCAGTTACCTGGATTCCTCCCACTCCTTTGATATATTCCAATCTGAATTGGTAACCGCCAGTAATATCCAAAGATTTACAACCACTTACACAAGAATTATACATAGAGTCAGCACCACTTTTACAATCTGAGGATGCTTTATTACAAGCATCATTACAACTCTTATAAGGAAACGCATCATCACATCCACTTTTACATTTTGACGAAACATCATCACAAGAATTCTCACATTTTTTACTACCAAAACAAAATGATTTACAAGTTTTTCTGGTTGCATCACAAGTTCCACAACATCCA
>Ga0075471_10000886_pt1 | contig 18879 bp, 20 predicted proteins | sample DEB19_08_DNA_2_FD_74787 | JGI IMG/M metagenome (GOLD analysis project Ga0075471, IMG submission 74787) | Aqueous microbial communities from the Delaware River and Bay under freshwater to marine salinity gradient to study organic matter... | ecosystem: Environmental > Aquatic > Marine > Coastal ... | reverse complement strand
TATCCGGTCACCGGTCCGAGCTTGTTGGCGAATTTCATCCACATCGCCGCAGGTGATGAGTTGTGCACCAGTTGCCATGCCAGCAGCCAAGTCTTTTATGCCATCCGTGGCGCAGGTTTCAGTGTGATCGACGGCAAGACGCTAAGCTGGAAGATGGGGGATCTCTTTGCGTTGCCTGTCACTGGTGAGATTCGGCATCAGGCGAGCGAGGACAGCGCCTTCTATTGGGTGAATGACCAGCCGCTGATGGATTTCCTCGGTGCCAAGCCCGCCAGCCCGAGATTTCGCCCGCTTTATTTCTCACATGAACTGCTCAGGAGCGAACTCGAGAAGGTGCGCAAAGAAAACGAAGGTAAGGACAAGAATCGCAACGGCATCCTGCTCGCAAATCCCGACTGCCCGCAGACGAAGACGCTCACACACTCCATGTGGTCGCTCTACAATCTGTTGCCTGCGAAGAGCAAACAGAAAGCGCACCGACACAACTCCATCGCTCTCGATTTCGCTGTGAAGGCCACGGATGGCGTTTACACCATGATCGGCCGCGATCTTGATGGCGATGGCAACATCATCAACCCCGTCCGCGCCAACTGGGTGGCAGGCGGAGCTTTTGTGACCCCTCCCGGCTGGTGGCATTCCCATCACAACGAGAGCGACGAGGATGCCATCGTGCTACCTGTGCAAGATGCTGGGCTACATACCTACCTGCAGACGCTCGACATCCAGTTTGCACGCGGGTATTGATCTAGGCCCAAGTTATGTCTCTCGTCCGGTGGACAAATCTGGGAGCACCACAAGGCGGTGGCCAAGCTGGATGAGACCGGCCAGCAGCACTGGCTGCAAATCGCGATGGATCATGCCGACCCCGTGATCGGTCCCGTGCCCACCCGCTGCCTGCGCAAGAGCATCATCGTCGGACGCCTTCTTACTCCCAAGGAAATGATGATCGACCCGGCCGACCGTGGCCGCCTCAACCACATCCCCTTCCTCAACCGCCTCAACGCGTGGTGGTGGCAGATGAAGGAGGACGGCTGGCTCAAACGCGCCACCCGCGAGCAGAAGGAAATCCTCGTGCGCGACCTCAACCTGGTCACCCGCATCATCAAGGAACTGCAAGCCTGAGCATCCCTTCATCCCTCATTCCCAGTCTCAAACACCAAACCAAACTCACCCCATCATGGACACCGACACCCCCTCCAAGACCAAGCCCTCAAAATCGTGCCCACTATCAAAAAATTTGCACTCAGCTATTAGGAGCCAACGTGCGTCTGGATGTTTCGAGGTTCTTGAAGTCGGTTATAGATCGCAGTTGGCAAACGCTCGGTGCTGTTCCAATGCCATTTGCGCTGCTAGCGCGAATCGAACGCGTTCTGGCCCTACTTCTTACCAATTCGAGCTTGGGTGGTGAGTCAGTGATCCCTCTCCTTTTTCTTGCAGTTGCATCTAATGTATCCGTTGCTTATTCGTAAAAATGTCATTCCAAAGCCTATTCTTCAAATTGGTTTTTGCGATTGCCCTCTGCTCGTGCGGAACCAATCCAATTAGGTCGACCATGCCTGTATCACTAGCTTCGAAACCCACAGGGGCAAAAGTGACTATTTCAGATTCCAGCGGAACAATTGTTTTTACCGGCTCGACGCCTTGCGTTGCGAATCTTAAGCGCAAAAAGGGCAATTATAGTCCTGCCACTTACACCGCGAATTTCGCATTGAAAGGATGGTATTCAAAAGAAATTCAGATTAGCTCTAATATGAAAGATGGTGATCTTTGGATCGTAAGCAGTGTCACTGTGCTGCCGCTTTTGAGCAGATTGTTATTTGAACCAGTAGCAAATAACACTTTTGTCCTACCAGAAACCGTTAATGTAAATCTTCGCAAAGCAGAATAATCATGAAGAAACAAATAATATATCGCAGTGTGTTGATCTTGGTATGCACAATGTTCTCCAGCAATTGCGCTCTCAGATCATACACACAGGACATATTAACGATAAAGCCGACCGTTAACACGATGTCACGAAGCTTTGCTGGAAAGAGAATTGCATTCGAGGTGGCAGATGATCGTGAATCCAATACATTTGGAAACAAAATTGGGGACTACGGAACAGGAGGGAAAATAGCCCCAGCTAATGATGTTCCCACAGCTGTCGAAAACGCCATGGCTACAGCACTCGAACAAACTGGAGCAAAAGTAATGAGCTCACAATCTGGTTCAAATCTGATCAGCATTACAATTCGATCAATCAAGTACGAAGGATATAGAGGCCTGATGTATGGCGGCGTAGCCCTAACTACTGCGATCAATGTTCGCCTTGTTCACGCTGGGACAACTGTTTATGAACGTCGCTATACTGCAACCCGTGAGGCAGCGGCTGCTCATGCGTTGGGAGGAAAGTCTAAACAATGGAACACGGAGAATATTAATGGTGTTATTGGCGATGCATTATCAAAAATTTTCTCCGACGACCAGTTGGCAGCTAAGATCAAGTAGTGTTCCGTAGCATTACTCGATCAAATGATCAAACAGCCCCGGCTGGAACGGCAGCAACGCCGCCTGCTCCGCCTTGAAGAAGTCCGCCTTCGTCTTGCCCCGCCCGCAGGGGGCACCGCTGCCCAAGGCGATACCCTACTCGCCCTCATGCTGGAGATTCGCGGCGGGAACGGACAGCAAATGGGCCAAGCTTGACAAAAGGTGACGGTCCTTGCAGGATACCCGCGCCATGAAAGCTTGCGTTTGCCTCGCCTTGATTGTCGCAGGTTGTCTCACGGGCTGTATGTCGGCCAAGACCTTCCAGACCCAGGGGGCCGGCGTTTCCGTCCCAGCAATTTCGCAGGTGTCCGTTGCGCCGATGGCCGACCAGTGGCCGCACGACAACGTTATATGGTATGCTGAGAAGAAGGCCAACGATGTCCTTCAAACCGAATTGGAGAAGGCGCTTCGGGCCAAGGGGAAGCTTCTCGGAAAGGGGCCTCGCCTTGAATTCATCGTGAAGGATTTCCGGCTCCGGTCCGGCGCAACTCAGTTCTGGGTAGGCTGGATGGCGGGCAACGATATCCTTGGCGGAACCGTGCAGATCAAGGAGGGTGCGAAAACGATCAAGACCCTTGAGTGCCAGGTAAGCGGTTCCTACAAGGACGCGACCGGGGCGCTTCTAACCGGGAATTTTCCATCCGACGGGAGGCTGAGGAAGCTTTGCCAACTGGTGGCCCAGCAAGTGGCCGACAAACTTTGATTCTTTTCGCGCGTTGAACACCAAGCATCGAACGAAGTCAGCCCCCCTCACACCCCGTCCCCGCTCCACGTCTAGGGCCAACTCGACGCGCACCCCTCAAAAGCAATTTTCTAGCAGTAACTTTGCTGGCCGCCGGAAGTCTGGTGTTGTTGAGCGCGTGTGGAACCACAGCGGTCGGCCTACGCTATGCGACGCCGGCCAGCCTAGCCAAGGCGCCGCCACCGGCACGGCAGGTGGCCGTGGACAGCTTTATTGACGCACGCGGTGAACCGGCCACCTATCTGGGCGCCATCCGTGGCGGCTTTGGGCAGCCGTTGAAAACGCTCGAGTCCGACCGACCGGCGGCCGAGGTGGTGAAAGCCGCCTTCAGCGATGCACTGAAGGCGCGCGGCGTGCGGGTGGAATCGTCCGCGTCGCCGTGGCAGCTCAGCGGCGTGATTCGCAAGCTCGACTGCAACCAGTACGTGCGCCGCGAAGGAAACGTTGAGATCGAGCTCGTTGTGCGCGATGCCGGCGGCAAGCAACGCTTCGCGCGCAGTTACAGCGCCAGCCAGGTGGATGGCTCAGTGGTTTCGCTCAATGCCGGATGGTTCGGATCGGTCGACAACCTGCGGCTGACCCTAGAGCAGACCCTGCGCGAAGCGGTCGACAAGGCGCTGGACGACCCAGCCCTGCGGGCAGCGCTACAGTAGTGAGCAGCGCGTGATGCACGGCCTGTTCCGGGCGGTCGGCTGCTGTGCTCAGCAATCCGTCGGCCTAGCGGCACCCCGAGACGATCCGTGCCAACATCGCAGAGCTTAGCCAGAATCCACCAGACCCCGTCCCCGCTCAGCGTCTAGGCTAAACTCGAACCGGCCCATCCATTGCAGTTGACTCCCCACGCAGGCCATGCCCCGCCTGCGATACCGTGCCGCCCGCTCTCCCTCCCGCCTCGAAGAACACTTCCTGCTGCTCTGGAAAACCGTCGAAGGGCCGCCGCTGCAACGCGAGTTCCGGTTCCACGAAACACGCAAGTGGAGGGCAGACTTCGCTTATCTACCCGGTCGCGTGCTGATTGAGATCGAGGGCGGCATCTGGGTCAACGGCCGCCACAACAGAGCGGCTGGGTTCAATGCCGATCTGGAAAAATATCTGGAGGCGAGTCTGGCTGGCTGGCGTGTGTTTCGCTTCGGCCCCGATCAGATCACCCTTGAGAACGTGGAGCGACTGGCGGTGCTTGTGGCCGCAGCGATTAATCCGCGCGGATGTGCTCTAACATGACCTCCACGGTCCGCCCGCCTGCCAGATGTATGAGAATCTTTCGCCCTTGGCCGCAGCAAAGGCAGGCGGCAGGAGAAATGACGCCGCGTGCCTGACTACCTCTTCCAGTGAGAGGACGGGATCTGTTTTCACCGATTTCCTCCAGAACGCTTTCCATATAGCCTGACGACTGGGATCGAGCCAAAAGGCATCATCAAAGCCGATGGGGGTTTCGATTGGCAGGGTGCTGCCGCGTCTGTTGAATGTGGCACGAATCGAGTCCGCCAGCTCCTGTCCTGAGAAGGCGTAGTGGGTCGCCAGGAACCAGAAGTCGTAATAGTCCTTCATGCGTGAGTTTAGGATGCCAAGGTTGACCGCAGCCTCGAACTTTTCAGCCATCGCGCTCTCCATGCGGTAAGCCCGCAGCTTGGGAGCGGGCATGCCCAACAGGCTGGGAAACTCCACCTCCACTGGATCGACTGCCGTGGCATCGCCAAAGCCCACATCAATCTGCAGTGGTGTTCGCGCGTTGCCAATCTTCCCCTGAATCTCAACTCGGACCCCCACATAGAGATCCTGGGCTCGAATCGGTTCAGCTTTCACGGACGCCGGATCAAAAACCACCCCATCGTTCGCCACTTCGTGCTCACAGATTTCCCGGAACACCTTCTGCAATTCCTCGATGGATGAATCACCGAAACCGAGAAGATCGAGATCGCGCGTCACCCGATGGGGGACCTCCTGCCAGAGTGCAAAGAGAATCGCCCCCTTGAGCACAAACCGCTGCCTGTGCTTGGATTCCGACAGTCGAAACAGCAAGCGCTCAATGGCGTAACGGGTGAGCAGCGTATTGAAGTCTTGTCCGCTGGCGTGCGTGATCGTTTTGAGACGATCATGCACCGATGCAGCCACGTTCTTCAGTTCGTCCTTTTTCTTCATGAGACAACGCTTTCCAGATAGGGACGCATCACGTTAGTCATGCGGCAGAGTTTGGCGATCTTCCAGAGTTCAGTGGCGTTCGCTTTCTTCTTTTGCCAGGCATCACGCAGAGCTTCGACTGCGACATTGATACCCACTTTGCTGCGATACTTAAAGCAATCGACAACGGTCTTCGCCGGGTTGGTGATCTTGACCTTCACTCCAGAGATCATGTGCTCGTCAATCCCTGCACCGTAGGCTGCGGGTGACGACCAAAAGACCTCAAGTCGTGGATTCGTGATCCGCGGGCGTTGGATGCCTACTGGCAGCAGGACATACACATCTGAAGGGTTTTCGGTGGTAAGTCCGTGAAACCGCAGCGCCGAGAGAAGACAGATCACAGCTTTGGGAGATCGCACAGCCACTTCCGCGAGTGAGACATGGGCATCAAGTCGAGCGTCGCTTGCCGTGTAAAGGCCACGCTGGGCTTTCCGCAGCAGGCCCTGATCCACGAGCGTTCGAATTTGCATTCTCGACACGCCTTGAGCCTCCAGTTCCCTAGTTCGGACCAGACGCTTTCCCGCAAGGTTGATCACCTCCCGTTTTTGGTTCTCTTTCAGCATGAGGCACTTTACATCCTCACGCAAGATAGTGTCAAGTTGAGTATAATTGTAAACACAGCACTACAGCTTCCGGTGAGACCGATCCGATAACCTTGGCGGCGCTTGTGGCCGAAGCGATTCGTCCGGGACACGCGCCAACTTTACACCACGCGGAAACTCCAAAGCATTGATTTTGAATCATTCCACCGACACGCACGGTGAAAAAAGTGGAAAGCACAAATTCGCGTTTGCATGGAATTTGCGTGGTGGGGGGCCGCCCCAAGGACTCGGTCAATCTCGAAAAGAGAGTCCCCAGTCTCTCCCGCCGACTCGGACGCTAGTTCTAAACTTTTGTAAAATGCCGAAGAACTAGATTTGTCCCACGATGGTTTTCTGTATCCGTCAATTGCAGCCCTGGCCTGCCCCCTGAGGTGGGACAGGTCATAAATGTAGTTCCTTCGTCCTTGGGTTGATCTTGATGTTGGTTGGTTCTCTCACGCTGTCAAACGCAGCGAAGATCTCATCGAGCGTAGCGAGATGAGGCCGGAGCGGAGTTTGACAGCGTGCCGCCGTCTCTGCCGGGGTGCCGTATCCCAGCGAGCTGTGCGGTCGGTATTCGTTGTATTCACGCCGCCATTGCTCGATGACGACTCGCGCTTCGGCCAGATTGCCAAACACCTCGCGGTTGAGGCATTCGTCGCGCAGCTTGTCGTGGAACGATTCGATGTAAGCATTCTCCCACGGCGATCCCGGCTTGATGTAGCTCATCTTGATCGCTCGATGCTGCATCCAGTCCTGGATCGCATACGCGATAAACTCAGGCCCGTTGTCACTGCGGATGTGCTCCGGTCTGCCGTGCCTGCGCATCGCGGATTCCAGCACGCCAAGCACGTCCGTGGCACGGATTGACCATGCCACATGCGTGGCAAGGCACTCACGCGTGTGCTCGTCGATCAAGGTGAGGATGCGAAAGGCGCTGCCGCCCTCCACCTGGTCGCTCACAAAGTCCCAGCTCCACACGTGATTGCGATGCGCCGCAGCCTGCCGCCCTTGCTGCCCAAGCCTCACTCTGCGCATCCGCCGCTGGCGTTTGCGCACTTGCAGTCCTTCCTCCCGGCGCACCCTCGCCACGCACTTCACGTTGATCCGATCTCCCTCACGTCGCAGCAACGCCGTGATCCGGCGGTAACCGTAGCGCGGATGCTCACGGCTCAAACGCACGATGCGAACTCGTCGATGCCTCGCCTCCGCGCTCACTTTCGCCACCCGGTAGTAGCCCGACCGTGCAAGCTCCAAGGCACGACACACCTGTGCGATCCTGCTCAGACCGCTTTGCATGGCGTATCGTGCCGCCCGTCGCTTGCTGGCCGGGCTCACCATTTTTTTGCGTTGATGGCCTTCAAGATGTCGATCTGCACCGTCAGGTCCGCCACAATGCGCTTGAGCCGCCCGTTTTCCTCCGCCAACGCCCTTGCCTGGCGCAACTCATCGACCTGCATCCCGCCATACTTGCGCTTCCACCCGTAGTAGGTCTACTCGCTGATGTTGTGACGTGCGCACACGTCTTTGACCTTCATCCCACCCTGCGCTTCGCGCAGGATGCTCACAATCTTCTCTTCACTGTGTCTGCTCTTTTTCATGGTGTTCTGTTCTCCTGGTTTCGGAGCCAGAACTACATTTTACAACTGTCCTCTTCTCAGGGAGCAGGCCAGGGCAAAGAGCTCCCTGCGCATGGCGGCGTCGGAATTGCGAAATTTGATGTGGCGCCAATAACTGCGCATATACTTGCATTATATGCAATCTTTTGTAGAGCTTTGTTATGCAACCCATCAAGCATCTCACAAAGGCTCTCGGTTCGCTGGCTGACCGCGAGCACTGCGTGTTTGCGCCGTCTGACCTCGCCGCAGCCGTGCCTGACTGCAATCAGTTGGCGGTGCTCCTGTCGCGGGCTACGAAGGCAGGTCTGCTGAAGAGGGTCTGCCGTGGTATCTACCTCTACCAAGTGCCTGACTACCCATCTGGCAACCTGCTGTTTCATACCGCGGCGCGGTTGCGGGCCGGCGAGTTGAACTACATCAGCCTGGAAACAGCCCTTAGTGATGCGGGTGTCATTTCCCAAGTGCCGATGAACTGGGTCACACTGATGTCATCGGGTCGAAGCCACATCGTGAACTGCGGAGACTACGGCAACATTGAGTTTGTGCATACCGAGCAGCACCCCGAGAACCTAGCTGGCGAGCTAACCTTTGACGCTGACAAACATCTGTGGCGTGCCTCGGTGAAGCAGGCCCTGCGCGATATGAAAGTGACGAGACGAAGCATGGAACTTCTGGATCAGGAGGTGGCTCATGAGCTTGCTTGATCAACTGGTGGATGAAGCGCTGAAGTCACGCAGCGACCTCACCATCCTGAGGCCGGTGGTGGAAAAAGAACTCCTGCATCATGACATCCTGCGAGAGATGAGCGAGGCTCGGCTGTTGACCGGATTAACCTTCATTGGCGGAACCTGCCTGCGAGCCTGCTACGGATCTGCTCGTCTCAGCGAGGATCTGGATTTCACAGGCGGTCATGGCTTCAAGCGCAGTGACTTGGCGAAGTTAGGTGGAGTGCTCACTGAAAGGCTTCAGACCCGGTACGGATTGCCCGTCAACGTCAGTGCTCCGGTCAAAACAGGCGGCAAGGTTTCGACCTGGAAACTCACCATCGAGACGCGAGGAGACAAAAAGCACCTCCCCGCGCAACGCATCCATGTGGATATCTGCGCCATCGCCAGTCACGACCCGCGCCCGATGATGTTGCGCAACCTTTACGGCATCGACCTCGGCACCTCGGGGCTCATTCTACAGGCGCAGAGTCGCGAGGAAATTCTTGCTGATAAAATCATCGCACTGGCGTTTCGCGAGAACCGGGTCAAGAACCGCGACCTTTGGGACATCGTCTGGCTCGTGCAGCAGGGAGTTGCATTGCCCGCGCAACTCATTCCGTTGAAGATCCAAGATCATCAGCGGAGGAACAATGAGTTTACGCAGCTTGTTGAGGGGCGCCTGAAGGCATTGACGACAGAGCCCAAGATGCGGAGTGAATTCATTGGAGAGATGCGGCGATTCCTGCCTGCCGCGACCGTGCGTGGCACACTCGAAAACCCGGCCTATTGGGACTTTCTCAATCAGACGCTGAGGGAGCAGGCATCGCTGGCCTTTAAGGCACTCAAGTGAAGGCTTCATCACCCAACACAAAACCCAATCCTCCTCCGGCTCTTGCTCTTATCCCCCGAGTGCTCCGTCTTCGCCTTCCGCGCCTTCTTGATCTCGGCCTCAATCATCGCCTGGCTTACCTCCCACCGCTCCGGGTTCGCATCAGTGCTGCCAGCGTAGATTGAGTTGAGGCAGATGTTGAGGATGTCCCCGCCACTGAGACCGCGTGATTGCTCCGCGAGAACCGCGAAATCCGCCCGCACCCGATCAGGGTTGGGAAGATGGAGGGCGAACAACTCCCGGCGCATGGAGGCGTCTGGAAGGCGGAATTGGATGTGACGCTGGATGCGGCGCAGCAGCGCGGGGTCGTAGTTCTCAAAGAGGTTCGTGGTGACGATCACCAAGCCATCAAACCGATCCAATTCCTGCATGAGGCAGTTGCGGTTCTGGTTGATGCTGGTGGAGCATGATTCGCCAGTTGATACGCGCTTGGAGAGCAGGCTGTCGGCCTCATCGAAGAACAAGAGCGCGCCATGCTCCCGAGCCGCTTGGAACGCGGCTTTCACCGACTCGACGTGGTAGCCCTCGGCGGTGAAGAAGGCGCGGGCATCGCGAACGGCGGCGGCATCGCTGGGATACCACTCGGCAAAGGTGGCGTTGCCGCCCACCTGCTTGCCGTTGATCAATAGATGGACGTGATACTTGAGGAAAGGAGTGCTCATGCCCTTGCCTCGTCACCGTGACTTCGTGTGTCGCGCCGTTTTGATCACCATTTGGCGGAGCAGTTGCAGTCTCAGATAAAGCGAACAAGTTCCACACATGAGCCCAACCGACGACGCCATCGAACCGCCTCTAGACGCCTTGGATGACAAGCCAAAATTGGCAGTGCCGACCAAGGCTGCAGGCATTCAGTGGCCCGATGATCTCACACCACGGCAGCGCATCCTCAAACAGATCACCGACAAGCTGTTGGACGAATCCGATGAGCGCAGTTTGTGAAAGAATGACCATCCTGACACTAAGAACCGATGCTTGATCCACGCATGGCTCTCCTCCGTACTGCTGCGCTTCTGGGTTGGAAATTGATCGACATCCGCAGACAACGGAGAGCCTTGGAGCCAAAGAGATCAGGGCGGTTTGCTACCACGATGGAGCAGAGTGACAGCAGAATGGTTAATGAACCATGCCCCCATATCGCCAGACGAGGTTGAAGACGATGAAGAATATGCCTCACAATTAGACAGTCTTCACAAGCCCGCATTGCAGCATGCAGATCGTGAGTGGATTGCAAAGAGGCTATTGGGCTTCATCAAGGTGGAATGCTGCCGTAACCCCTGATTACCAAGGAGTGGTGCTCGGGAAGGGACTCGAACCCTTAAGCCTTTCGGCACAAGATCCTTAGTCTTGCGCGTATACCAATTCCGCCACCCGAGCAGGGCTGCGTTTTGCAGGGGCGAGGATGATAGCCGGATCGCTTTGGATGCAAGGCATTTATTGCCCAGATTTCGACTTCGATGCTGCTATGAGCTGGCGCGACTGGCATTAGCGATGCTCAATCACTTGGCTGGCTGCATAGCGCACCTTGGGAAGTGATGCGTAGCGGTCCTCCACGCTGCGATAGCCAGCCGGGCATAGCACAGCGGTGGTTAGGCCTTGCTGGCTGAGACCTAGGAGCTCATCCACTTTCGAGGGAACGAATCCTTCCATTGGGCAGGTATCGATGCGCAGCATGGCGCACGCAGCCATGAATTGCCCCAAAGCGATGTATGCCTGCTTCTTGGCCCATTCTTCAGTCATGTAACCCTGTGCATGGCTGCCATCGAGCATTTTGCGGTAGCCGGCGAGGGCTTCCGGAGTGCCGCCGCGCACCTCGATCATTCGGTGGATGAATCCGTCGAGATCAGACACGGTAAGGTTTTTCTTTACCGCCATGACAACCAAGTGGGAGGCGTCTGCTACTTGGCGCTGGTTCCAAGCATGCGGGACAATTTGTTCACGCAGCAAGCCATCGGTGATGATGATGAATTTCCAAGGTTGAAGGCCGAAGCTGGAAGGGGTGAGAACGAGACTCTGTTCCAAAGCGGTCCAGATGTCGGCGGAGATTTTGCGGGAGGCGTCGAAGCACTTGGTGGCATAGCGCCATTCGAGGGCGGAAAGAAGGTCGGCAGGGGACATGAAGGCGCGTTGTGCATCCCCATGAGCGTTTGCGCAACCTCGAATTGCAAACCGCCGTCACGATGAAGGGGTGGGGCTGCTCCTTGCAATGCGTGGCAGGGCCCGCTTAGATGCGATTTCACCGCAACCCGCTAAAGCCAATGGCCAAGGAATCTTCTGTCTCGCTGAAAAACCTCACTGTTTTGGGCCAAGAGCATCTGCCCTCAGGCGGTGGCTTCATGATTGTCCCTAGCCGTCTGGATTCGCTCGACCTACGTAGGCTTGAGGAATTGTTGAGTGGAAGGCCGGTGGTGTATCTGCTGGAACAGGGTGCCGCCCTTGATGAAGAGCTGAGGGTCCATTTGGAAAAGGATCATGTCCAAGCACTGGCCATTGTGCCACATGCAACGGACCCCGACGCCTATCGCACGGCCGTGCGGGGTGCTCTCAAAGATAGTGCGGTCATCATTTATCTTCCGGCACAGGCTGCGGCGGTCACTGCGGCCTACACCACTGTGCCGGCGACAAAGCTTGAATTCCTGCTCAGGGCAGGTGTGCCGGTCCTACCGCTTGAGGTGATGCTCAAGGAGGACGCAGTTACCCCTGTGGGACCGCGCTTTGGTGATGACGAGCGCATCTTCGCATTCGGGGCCATGCTGCAAGTTGAGAATGTCAGCGTAGCCGCCTACCAAGAAAGCTTGTTAAGGCTCTCAGAGCAGGCTTTCTCCTCTTCTCCTGCCTTGGACATGCACTTAGCCTACGCGGTTCTTCGCGGGCTCAAGAAGCATGGCTCCAGCAATTGCGTCATTGACGGCAAGGACGAGAAGATACTGGGCTTTGACAAAGTGCTTGCGGCAGCCTTGGCGCTTTCCCGCGTGGTGCGTCGTGAGACCTCGAAACACCGTGTAGCAATCATTCTGCCACCCGGCACGGGTGGACTCATCTGCAATCTCGCTGTGCTTTTCGCAGGAAAAGTACCGGTGAATCTCAATTTCACTGCCGGGCGCGCTGCCATTGAGAGTGCCATCCGTCGTGGAGAGATCGATCGATTCCTCACGGCTGACATCTTTGTGCGAAAGATGCAGACCTTTCCCTGGCCGCCAATGAAGCAACTCATTCTTGTCGAGCGCCTAATGCCCAAACTGAAAATTTCCATCGGCATTTGTTTCGCTCTCAGCAAGTTGCTGCCACCGGCGCTTCTCGCCGTTATGTTTGGCATTCCACAGAAAGGGGGCAGCACAGAGGCGACGCTATTGTTCACCAGTGGCAGCTCGGGCGAACCCAAGGGGGTTGCGCTCACCCATCGCAATCTCATCGCAAATGTCACGCAGTTCGGCAATCGCTTGGCGCTCGACAACACAGACAGCATTCTAGGTTCTCTGCCGCTCTTCCACAGCTTTGGCTGCACCGTCACGCTCTGGTATCCGATCATTTATGGCTTGAACCTCGTCACTTATCCTTCGCCGTTGGAAGTGAAAAAAATCGCCGAGCTCGTCGAGAAACATCGTGTCAGCCTCATGATTGCCACGCCAACCTTCCTGCGCGGCTACCTGCGTGGGGTGAACCGCGAACAACTCGCCTCGCTTAAGCTCCTCGTCACTGGCGCTGAGAAGTTGCCTGCTACCGTCGCGGAGGCCTTTGAGACCAAATTTGGTAAACGTGTGCTTGAAGGCTATGGACTCACTGAAACCTCGCCAGTCTCCAATGTGAATCTGCCTGACCCCGCACCGCTTGGAAACGAGGCTAAAGGCTATGTTTGGCTCCCCAGTCATCGTCAGGGCAGCGTGGGCCAAGTGCTGCATGGTCTCGCTGTCAAGATCACACATCCCGAGACCGGTAAGCCACAGCCTCTGCACCAGAGCGGCATGATCTGGTTCAAGGGACCGAATGTGTTCGAAGGCTACCTGAATGATCCGAAGCGTACCGAGGAAGTCATCCAAGACGGTTGGTTCCGCACGGGTGACATTGGCCACGTTGATGCCGATGGCTTCCTTTACATTGAAGGCCGCCTGAGCCGATTCTCCAAAATTGCGGGAGAGATGGTGCCGCATGAGACAGTCGAAGAGGCTCTCGTAAAGGCCATAGGGCTTGAAAATGAATCCTCACGCAAGATCGCCTTGGTCGGAGTGCCAGATGCAGACAAGGGAGAGGCGCTCATCCTTCTCACCGCCATGTCCGGTGGCCCGGAGCAGCAGGAGATCCTTGAATTGCGCTACCGACTCCTCGAGAAAGGAATGCCACCGCTGTGGATTCCAAAGAAGATGGTCCGCGTGGCCGAGATTCCCGTTCTGGCTTCCGGCAAGCTCGATGTGCAGAGCTGCGAAAAGATCGCCCGTGCTGCAGTAGGTCTGTGATTGATGGCTGATCCGCGCACCTGCCATCGTCACTCATCTTACCAGACTTCAAGATTCCGTGCGTCTTGTAATGGCTGACATTTCACTTCTGATGGAAGTCACGCTTTGCTTCAATGCCTGAGTGCTATCGCGAAAGGAGCAGACGATGGGATGGGTCGAAGCCGTGAAGGCAGAGGGTGGGCCTTCGAAAGGTATTTGGCCGCTGTCCAGCAGCGCGACGCGGTCACTCGCGATGAGCGCCTCATCAAGATCGTGGGTGACAACAACAGCAGTGAAGTGAAACTGGCGCTGATATTTGAGAATCATCGTAAAGACCGCATTTCGGCGGATCGGGTCGAGGCCGGCTGTGGGCTCATCGAACAGCACGAGTTCGGGTTTTGTCACGATTGCTCTAGCAAGAGCTAGGCGTTTCTGCATGCCGCCGGACAGCTGGGAGGGATGGCGATTGTGATACGTATCGAGCTCCAGCTGCTGCAATGCGTCAAGACTACGCCGACGGATCTCAGCATCTGACAAGTCCGTGGTTTGCTCCAACGGCAGGGCCACGTTTTCCAGTGCGGTGAGCGAGTCAAACAGTGCGTTATTTTGGAACAGAAAACTGCATCTGCGGCGGAAATCAGCACGGGTGCTGTCATCGAGGTCTTTACCGTCAAATTGGATGCGACCTTCATCGGGCGTGATGATGCCTGCGAGGCATTTGAGCAGGACTGATTTGCCGGTGCCGCTGCGTCCGAGTACCGTGACAAGGCTCCCACGTGCTACATGGAGTGAGGCGCCGGAGAGCACGATGTTTTCCTCGAACCGCTTGTGCAGCGATTCGATGCGGAGCAGCGGCTCGGAGGGCTCAGTCATCGATGCAGCAGGAAGGAGGTGATAACATCATCGAGAGCCAGAACGAGAACGCAGGAGAGCACAACAGCCCGCGTGGTAGCGGATGACACAGCTTGAGCACCGGTGCCCTGTCCGAGATGAGCATGAAAGCCTTGGTAGGCACACATCGTCACGGTTATGACCCCGAAGGTGGCGGCTTTGGCGAAACATTCGGTTAAATCGCGCGCCTCGACGGCTTTTTCGACAGCGGACCAATAAACGCCCGGTTCCAGGCCGAGTATGGCGGAGCCAGACAGATAGCCGCCATACAAGCCGATGATGACGAACAGAGCCGTTTGCATCGGAAAAACAATCAACGCGGCAAACAAGCGTGGAGTTACCAAGTAGCCCTCACTGCTCACTCCCATCGTTTCCAGTGCGGCGATTTGCTCGGAGTTGCGCTGGATGCCGATTTCAGCTGCAAGAGCGCTGCCAGCCTGACCCACAAGCATCAGTGCGGCGAGCACAGGGCCAAGCTCTCGCACAAGACTCAGTGAGACGAGTGCTCCCAGCAGACTTTCGGAGCCGAAACGGTTTAAAACGTAATGTCCCTGAAGTCCCAGCACCAATCCGGTAAAGATGCCCACGATGAGAATCACAGGCAAACAACGTGTGCCCTGCTCAAAAATGGCCCGCATCAACCTGCGCGGCAGACGTCGCGTTTTGGAAGCCGCAGCGAAGGATCGCAGTGTGAAGCATGTCATGCGTCCCAAGCCTCCCAGAAGCCGAAGAAAAGGTCTGCCGAGAGCCGAGAGCATGAGGGGCGATAGAGCGCATTACTGAGCATCTTTGCCGACTTTCGCCAGCAAGGCGTCAACAGCCGCCTCTTCGGAATCTGAGGAACGTTCGACTGCGGAGAATTTTAAGCGCTTCAATTCGGGATCGAAGGTGATATGGACTTTGTCACCCTCACGGATGTCTTCACGAAGCAAGTGCTCGGAGAGTGGATCCTCGATGTGCTTTTCCACTGCGCGGCGCATTGGACGTGCGCCGTATTGTGGGTCGTAGCCTTCCTTGATCAGAAAATCGCGAGCCGTCTCGTCGAGGTTGAGCAAGATGTTCTTGCTTTGGAGGCGCTTGGTGACCTTGGATACTTCGAGATCGACGATCTTGGAGAGTTCGGGCTTTTCAAGCATGCGGAAGACAACCAGTTCATCGAGGCGGTTGAGGAACTCGGGCTTGAAGAACTTCTTCGCCGCCTCGTGGATCTTGCCCTTGATACCGTCGTTGTCGGCACTGTCCTGCTGCATGGCGATGAAGCCCAAGCTGGTCTGGCGTTTGATTTGTTCCGCGCCAACATTTGAGGTGAGGATGATGATGGTGTTCCGGAAGTCGATCTTGCGCCCAAAGTTGTCAGTGACTTGGCCCTCTTCGAGAATCTGAAGCAGGAGGTGCATCACATCGGGGTGAGCCTTTTCCACCTCATCAAACAGCACCACGGAGTAGGGTTTGCGGCGCACGGCCTCAGAGAGTTGCCCACCCTCCTCATATCCAACATACCCCGGAGGCGCTCCAATGAGCCGCGAAGCGGTGTGCTTCTCCATGTATTCGGACATGTCGATCTGAATGAGAGCTTCGGCGGTGCCAAACATGAATTCGGCGAGGTTCTTGGCGAGGAAGGTCTTGCCGACGCCAGTGGGGCCGAGGAAGAGAAAGCTGCCAATCGGGCGGCGCGGGTCTTTGAGATCCGCACGTGAACGGCGCAGGGCTTTGGAGATGGCCACCACAGCTTCATCTTGCCCGATGACCTTGCCTTTGAGCTCGTCAGCCATTTTAAGGAGCTTTTGGGCTTCGGCTTGTTCCATGCGCTGGAGCGGCACGCCAGTCCATTTGGAGACGACGGCCATGATGTCATCCTCAGAGACATCGACGATGCGCTCCTGGCTGGTGTTGCGCCAGCTTTCCAACACGTCTTCGAAACGCTTCTTGGCGTTCTTTTCGCGGTCGCGTAGGTGTGCGGCCTGTTCGAAGTCCTGCTCCTTGATGCTGCCTTCTTTTTCGACACGGATGGCCTCGATCTCGGCTTCAATCTCCTTCAGTTCTGGTGGTCGCGTCATTGCAGCGATGCGGGCCTTGGCACCTGCCTCGTCCATGATGTCGATAGCCTTGTCCGGCAAGAAGCGAGAGGTGAGGTATCTGGAGGAAAGGGTGACGGAGGACTTGATGGCATCGTCGCTATATTTGGCCTTGTGATGCATCTCGTATTTGCCGCGCAGGCCCATGAGAATCTTGATGGCGTCTTCGACAGAGGGTTCCTCGACCTTCACTTGTTGGAAGCGACGCTCTAGCGCGGCGTCCTTCTCGATATGCTTGCGGAACTCGTTTAGGGTGGTGGCGCCGATGCACTGTAACTCGCCTCTGCTAAGGGCGGGTTTGATGATGTTTGAGACATCGAGAGCGCCTTCCGCGCCGCCCGCGCCGACCATCGTGTGCATCTCGTCGATGAAGAGAATGACGTTTTTGTGCCGACGGATTTCGTCCATCACGGCCTTGATACGCTCCTCAAATTGACCGCGGTATTTGGTGCCCGCGACCATGAGGGCGAGATCGAGGGTGATGACGCGTTTGTCGCGGAGAATCTCAGGCACGTTGCCGGCAGCTATCTCTTGGGCAAGACCTTCAACGATGGCGGTCTTGCCCACGCCAGCTTCACCAATTAGGACAGGATTGTTTTTTGTACGGCGGCAGAGAATCTGAATCACACGGGAAATTTCCTCACTGCGGCCTATCACCGGATCCATTTCACCTTTGATGGCAACTTCGGTCAAATCGCGACCAAAGGCCTTCAAGGCGGGGGTCTTTTCTCCCTTGCCCTTTTTTTCATTCGGTGTGCTGCCGCCGGCTGCTGCAGACTCCTTGCCGCCATTCTCTTCCTCTTCTTCCCCCTCACTCTCATTTTGAGAGGTGAAGTTCGGGTCGAGTTCACGAAGGATTTCACTGCGTGCCCTATCGAGGTTTACTTCCAAGTTTCGCAACACTTGCGCGGCCACACCTTCACCTTCACGCAGCAGGCCAAGGAGGATGTGTTCGGTGCCGACATAGCTGTGGTTGAGTGCCTTGGCTTCCTTGGAGGCTAGGGCGAGCACTTTTTTCACCCTTGGGGTGTAGGGAATATTGCCCACCATTTTTGTCTCTGGCCCGGAGCCGACTTGCTGCTCGACCTGTAAGCGAACGGTTTCGAGATCTAGGCCAAGTTTCGTCAGCACGTTCACAGCAACACCTTGGCCGAGTTTGATCAAGCCAAGCAGAAGGTGTTCGGTGCCCACGTAATTGTGGTTGAAACGATCTGCCTCTTTGCGGGCGAGTGCCAGAACCTGCTGGGCACGAGGAGTGAAGTTATTCATCATGGGATGCGGAAGGGATTCCGGAGGTTTGTTTTCAGTGTAAAGTTAGAAGGGCTGGAAATGGAATGCAATAGCTCTAGTGGATTTTCGTCCTCAGGGCCTTGCTTGGTTTCATCGCCTTTTACGATGGCGTTGCTCAAGCCTCAACCCACGCGGATGATTCTCGCGGCATAAGCTCCATCAATGCCCGAATCGGGTGGAAAGGAGCTTTCCTCTGCATCAAGCCGGAAGAATGGCAGATTTTCGAGCACACGCCGCACCAGCAGTCCGTTTTCCACAGCGTCGATGCTGCAGGTGGAATAAACGAGTGTCCCAGAAGGTTTCAAAGCCCGCAGGGCGCTTTGCAGCAGACGTGTCTGTGTAGCCGTTTGCTGTTCAAAATCGCTCTCCTCCAGACGCCAGCGAACATCGACTCTCCGACGCATCACGCCGGTATTGCTGCATGGCACATCGAGAAGGATGCGATCAAAGCCTGTCCCTGTGAAGGAGGGGGGCGATTCGCCTGTCCAATCATGCAGCTCGATGTGGGTATTACTGACACCGAGGCGTTTGAGATTATTGGAGAGGCGGCGCAGCCTGCCCTCGGAGATATCGCAGGCCACGATTTCACCTTTATTGGACATCAGCTGGGCCATGAAGGCGGTTTTGCCACCTGGAGCGGCGCAGGCATCCAGCACGCGCATGCCGGCTTCTGGAGCGAGGAGCTTTGGTGCAATGAGTGTGCTTGGGTCCTGAATGTAAACCATGCCCGCGGCCAGTTCAGCTCTCGGCAGATGCTCGAAATTGGTGAAGTCGTCTGGCGCGCAGGTCATCTCAGCATGTAGGCGGTTGGCGCGGGCGAGCGTTGGGGCGGCTTGTTGGTTCCAATCGCACAGCGCCCTGGTTTTGTCGGCGCCGAACGCGTCCAGCCAACGCTGTACAAGCCACCTGGGATGGGAGATGCGTGTTTCAAGAGGAAGCTCAGAGGCTGCC
>Ga0075471_10000884_pt1 | contig 18892 bp, 17 predicted proteins | sample DEB19_08_DNA_2_FD_74787 | JGI IMG/M metagenome (GOLD analysis project Ga0075471, IMG submission 74787) | Aqueous microbial communities from the Delaware River and Bay under freshwater to marine salinity gradient to study organic matter... | ecosystem: Environmental > Aquatic > Marine > Coastal ... | reverse complement strand
TCGGTCCTATCGTCAGACCGTCGGTCGGTCGGGGGCGCTCCCGTCGCCTCGATGGGTCCGGGAGCGCGGGCTCGCTCGGTCCTATCGTCAGACCGTCGGTCGGTCGGGGGCGCTCCCGTCCAGGTCCTCAGCGACGACCTCGAGGTCGAAGCGGTCGAGGCAGTCCTCGCAGCGGTACGGCGCCCAGTCGCCCTCGGCGTACGGGGCCTCGGGGTCGGCGATCTGGAGCAGGTGGGCGCGTCCGCCACACTCCACGCACACGATCACGCGTGCCGGTTGGCCCGCGGGTGTCGTCACGCGGGTGCACCGGGCGCGGTGAGCGGCCACGGACGGGCCCGCTCGAACGCGAGTGCGCAGTCGAGCAGCCACTCCTCCCGGTGGTGCGGTGCGAGCACCTGCAAGCCGACCGGTAGGCCCCGCACCTGCCCGGCCGGGATACTGACCGCCGGACTGCCGTAGATGTTCGCCGGGATCGTGAGCGCGCCGTTGTTGCCCATCCCGACCTTCTCGCCGTCGACCTCGTCCGGCATCGGCCCGTGCGACCCGAACGCGACGTCGGGGTTCGTGGAGGCGAGCACGAAGTCCACCTGGTCGAAGATGGCCGCCATCGTCTCGTTCATGCGGACCCGCTGGCTCTCGATGCGGGCCCGCGTCTCGATGCTGTACATCGACTGGGCCATCTCCATGCCGAACGCGATCTGCGGTGTGAGGTCGGGCTTGCAGTCGGGCCACCGGTCGCCGAGGCGCATGAGGATCTCCCCGAGCCCGGACAGTGCCCACTCATAGGAGACCTCGGGCACCCGGATCGGGATCTCGACCAGTTCGAGGCCGACCTCGTCGGCGAGCCAACGGGCCGCGGCTTCGACCACCTCGCGCACCTCGTTCGCGACGGCGGCGCGTCCGAGGTCGACGCTGATGGCGGCCCGCCTGCCCCGGAGGTCCGCCAGGTGCGAGCCGAGGCCGGCCTCCCACCCCTCGACGCGGGGGAGGGAGTAGGGGTCGCGCGGGTCGAAGCCGTTCGACACGTCGAAGAAGCGGGCGATATCGCGCACGGAACGGGACAGGCACCCGCTCACCGCGGTGAGCGAGGCCATCACCATGTTCGGGCCCTTCGGGATGCGCCCGTAGGTGGCCTTGAGGCCGGGGAGCCCGGTGAACCCCGCCGGGATCCGGATCGATCCACCGCCGTCGCCGCCGGTCGCCAGCGTGACGAGACCGCCGGCCACCGCCGCCGCCGAGCCGCCGGAGGATCCTCCGGGCGTGTGCTCGGGGTCCCACGGGTTGTGGGTCGCGCCGTTCAGCTTGGTGTAGGTGAGGTTGACGCCGCCGTACTCGCTCGAGGTGGTGAGGCCCACCGGCACCGCGCCGGCCCGCCGGAGCCGCGCGACCTTGGTGGAGTCCTGGTCGGCCACCTCGTCGCGCAACGGGATGCTCGCCTCCGTCGCGGGCCAACCGGCGACGGCATCGAGCTCCTTCACGCCGATCGGTACACCGCCGAAGGGCTGGGACACGTCGGCCGCGGCCGCAGCCGACCGGGCCGCCTCGGGTTCGAGGTACGAGAACGCGTTGAGGCCGGAGGCGTCGATCGCCGCAAGCGTCGCGTCGAGCTCCTCGAGCGGGGTGCGCTCGCCGGCGCGGAACGCGTCGACGAGTGAGCAGGTGTCTCCGGACCAGGGTGCGTCAGCCATGGTAGGAGGCTAGGCCGCGGTCAGCGGCGCCGTCAGCCCCCGGGCGAGCCGAACATCACCTGCCACTGCTCGAGCGTCGGGAGCCGGAACACGTAGTTGCGGGTCCGGGTCTCGCCCATGGTCGCATGCGGCTCGGCCGAGTACAGGTGGCCCGGGTACAGGACGGTGTCGTCGGGCACCCGGGCGAGGCGCTGGGTGAGGGAGCGGTACAGCTCGTCGGAGTCGCCGCCCGGCAGGTCGGTCCTGCCGCATCCGTCGAGGAACAGGGTGTCGCCGGACACGAGGCGACCGTCGACGATGAAGCACTGACTGCCCGGGGTGTGGCCGGGCGTGTGCACGAGCGTGATGGTCACCGCTCCGACCTCGACCACGTCCCCGCCGTCGTGGCGCACGAGGTCCGAGTCCGAGAGCCCGGTGACGCGCTGGACCCCCCAGGCCTCATCGTGGTGCACATGCAGCTTCGCCCGCACGCCATCGATCGCGAGCAGGTCCGCCGCGCCCTCGATCTCCCAGCCCATCATCGAGCCGCCGACGTGGTCGGGGTGGTAGTGGGTGGCGAGGGCCCCGGTGATCGTCATGCCGTCGCCGCCGGCGATCTCCACCAGTTCCCGGACGCCGTAGGCGGGGTCGATCACGACGGCCTCACCGGTGGCCCGGTCGCCGACGAGGTACACGAAGTTGACCATCTGTCGGGCGATCGGGTCCTCGGTCGCGAAGTCGCGACCGGCGAGGAGTTGGCGGAAGTACAGGCGGTCGTCGGTCATGGGCGGCGAGCGTACCGGTGCCCACGCCGTGGGAGGGCCCGATCGGGACGGTCAAGGTCGCCGCGACGGGCCGTCGGGTGCCTAACCTCTGGCGACGGCCACCCGCGGCCGCCGTCCACGGAGGACCCATGCGCACGATCGAGTACCGGACCTGCCCGCTCTGCGAGGCGACCTGCGGCCTCGAACTCCACATGGAGGGCGAGGAGATCGCGCTCGTTCGTGGCGACAAGGACGACGTCTTCTCGAAGGGCTACCTCTGTCCGAAGGGCGCGGCACTCAAGGACCTCGTCGCCGATCCGGACCGGTTGCGGGCGCCACTCGTGCGGCGCGGCGACGAGTTCGTCGAGGTGACCTGGGACGAGGCGTTCGCCGCGGTGCGTGAGGGCCTCATGGGTGTCATCGAGCGCCACGGTCGAGATGCGGTCGGCGCGTACCTCGGCAACCCGTGCGCCCACAACCTGGCACCGATCATCTACAACCGGGCGCTCCTGCAGGGTCTGGGCACGACGAACGTGTTCTCGGCGAGCACGGTCGACCAGATGCCCAAGCACGTCTCCGCGGGCCTCATGTTCGGGACGCCGATCTCGGTGCCGATCCCGGATCTCGACCGCACCGACCACCTGCTCATGCTCGGCGCGAACCCGTTCGCGTCGAACGGCAGCCTCATGACCGCGCCCGACCTGCCGGGCCGCCTCCGAGCGATCCGGGCCCGTGGCGGGCGCATCGTGGTGGTGGACCCGCGCCGCTCGAAGACGGCCGAGGAGGCCGACGAGTGGGTGGCGATCCGCCCCGGCACCGACGCGCACCTCCTGTTCGGTCTCGTCAACGTCATCCTGGCCAGCGGGCGGGCCGACCTGGGTCGTGCGGCGGGCATCACCGACGGCATGGAGGAGATCGAGCGGCTCGCGCCGCACTTCACCCCGGAGGCCGTCGCCCCGGTGTGCGGGGTCCCGGCCGCCGACATCCGACGGATGGCGACCGAGCTCCTCGACGCCCCGACCGCCGCGGTCTACGGCCGCATCGGCACGTGCACCCAGGAGTACGGCACGCTCGCCTCCTGGCTCGTCGACGTCGTCAACGTGCTCACCGGCAACCTGGACCGACCGGGTGGGGCGCTGTTCCCGAAGAACGCGGCGGGCAGCGCGAACACCGGGGGGACGCCCGGGCGCGGGCGAGGGTTCCGCATCGGTCGGCGGCACAGCCGGGTCGAGGGCAAGCCCGAGGTGCTGGGCGAGTTCCCGGTGGCGACGCTGGCGAGCGAGATCCTCACCCCGGGTGCGGGACAGATCCGGGCTCTGGTGACCGTGGCCGGCAACCCGGTCGTCTCCACCCCCGATGCCGGACGGCTCGATGCGGCGCTCGGCGACCTCGAGTTCATGGTCAGCGTCGACATCTACCGCAACGAGACCACCCGTCACGCCGACGTGATCCTGCCGCCCGGGGGCATCCTCACCAAGGAGCACTTCGACCTCGCCTTCTACTCGCTCTCGATCCGCAACGTCGCGAACTACTCGCCGCCGATCAACGAACTCCCGCCGGGGGAGATGCACGAGTGGGAGATCCTGCTCCGCCTCGCGGCGATCGCCGGCGGGGCCCAGGGCAGCGCCGAGGAGTGCAGCGGGCTCGACGACTTCATCATCTCGGGACTCGTGACCAAGGCCGCTCAGCGCGACGACCTGCCGTCGGCCGAGGAGATGCTCGAGGCCCTCGCGCTGCGGCGTGGGCCGGCGCGGGTGGTGGACTTCATGCTGCGGACCGGCCCGTACGGCGACCGGTTCGGGGCGGAGCCCGACGGGCTGAGCCTCGCGGTGCTCGAGGCGAACCCGCACGGCGTCGACCTCGGACCGCTGCAGCCCCGCCTCCCAGAGGTGCTGCGCACCCCGACCGGACGGATCGACCTCGCGCCGGCACTCATGGTCGCCGACGTCGAGGCGCGCCTCGTCCCATCCCTCGGCGCGCCGATCCCGGGCCTCGTGCTGGTGGGGCGTCGCGACCTGCGCTCCAACAACTCGTGGATGCACAACATCAAGGTGCTCGTGAAGGGCAAGGCACGCTGCACGCTCCACATCCACCCGGACGACGCGGCCGACCTCGGTCTCACCGACGGTGCCCCGGCCCGGGTCCGGTCACGGGTCGGCGAGGTCGTCATCCCGGTCGAGGTGACCGACGGCATCCGGCCCGGCGTCGTCAGCATCCCCCACGGCTGGGGCCACGGGGTCCCGGGCACCGACATGCAGGTGGCCGCGGAGTACGCCGGTGTGAACTCGAACCTGCTCACCGACGCGAGCGTCATCGACCCGTTGTCCGGCAACGCGGTGCTCAACGGCATCCCGGTCGAGGTGGCCGTGGCCTGACCCGGTGCGTCGGGCTGGATCAGCGCTGCGGTTCGATCCGGCCCCGCCGCACGAGGTGCGGGTGGTCGGCGGCGGCGAGGAGGTCGGCGTCGCCGGCCGAGTCGCCGTAGGCCCAGACCTCCGCGGGCTCACCCCGCAACCACGTGGCGAGGCGTGCGACCTTGTTCGCGGCCCGCACGTTGCCTCCGGTGAGGCGCCCGGTGAGGCGACCGTCGACGACCTCGACCTCGGTGGCGAAGGTCGCGTGTGCCCCGAGGGACGCGACGACGGGTGCGACGTAGACCGCGAGTGACGCGCTGATCACGACGATCTCGTGACCGAGCCCGGCGTGCCAAGCCATTCGGTCGACGACCTCGGGGTTGAACTCGGCGCGGTCGAGCACCCGGTGGGCGTACTCGGCTCCGGCCGCGACGAGCTCGTCGGCGGCTCGACCCGCGAGCAACGAGACGAGGTAGCGCTCCTTGGCGACGTCCCGGTCCGCCCGTCCGATAACGGCGGCGCCGAGGCGATGGGCGTGCGGCAGCCCGGCCCGCAGCATGGCGCGACGTCCCATGTAGTGGGTCAGGAACGGGCCCAGGGTGTCCTTGCGCGTGATGGTGCCGTCGAAGTCGAACGCGGCGACGGCCCGCCCCCGATCGTCCACCGATCTCAGACCGGGAGACGACGGAACACCGGACGCGGCACGTGGCGAAGTCCCGAGAGCACGGCCCGCAGCGCGGCCGGGACCCAGATGATCTCGCGTCGCTTGGCGAGTCCCTCGACGATCGCGTCGGCCACCGCCTCGGGGGTCGTCGACAGCGGTGCGGGGTCGAGTCCCTCGGTCATCTTGGAGTGCACGAAACCGGGACGCACGATCATCATGCGCACGCCCGTGCCGATCAGCGCGTCGCTCATGCCCTGGCAGAACACGTCGAGACCGGCCTTGCTCGAGCCGTAGACGAAGTTCGAGCGTCGGGCCCGTTCGCCGGCCACCGACGACAGCACGACCACGGTGCCGTGACCCTGGACGCGCATCCGGTCGATGAGCGGGATGAGTACGGAGACGGCGCCGGTGAAGTTGGCGTCGATGATCGCGAGGGCGGTGGCTGCGTCGTGCTCAGCGACGTCCTGATCGCCGAGCACACCGAACGCGACGAGCACGAGGTCGATATCGCCGTACTCGGCCCAGCACCGGTCGACGAACGCGGCGTGCGAGTCCCGGTCGAGCGCGTCGAAGGCCATGGTCTCGACCCGTTGCGCGCCGGCACGGCGGACGGACTCGGCCCCCTCCGCCATCGCGGCCGGGTCTCGTCCGGCGAGGATCACCGTCGTCGTCCGGTCCTGCACGAGGCGACGGGCCGTCGCCAGTCCGAGGTCCGAGGCACCTCCGAGCACGAGCACGGTCTGAACCCCGCCGAGAGCGTCCTGCATGGCCGTCCTGCCTTTCCGGAGTGGTCGCCCCTCCGGCGTCGTGGGTGGATCAGAGTCCGAGTCGCCGGGCGAGATCGGAACGCAACACGCCGTCGGGATCGAGTCGGTCCCGCACCTCGCGCCACTCCTCGAGTCGAGGGTACATAGCGGCGAGGTGTCCGGGGCGCACCCGGGCGTCCTTGGCGAGGTACACCCGGCCGCCCGCGTCGAGCACGAGGTCGTCGAGTCCATCGAGGAGGTTCGGGAGGGTCGGATCGCCCACGGGGATGTCGAGCGCGAGCGTCCAACCGGGCTGTGGGAACGAGAGCGGACCGGGGTTCGCCGGGCCGAATCGCTTGAGCACGGCGAGGAGTGACGGAGTGCCGGCGAGGCTGAGGCGTTCGACGGCCGTCTGCACCGCGTGCTCCTGGCCGAAGGGCACCACGAATTGGTACTGCACGAACCCGCGCGGTCCGTAGAGACGGTTCCAGCCCGTGATGAGGTCGAGCGGGTGGAAGAACCAGCCGATGTCGACGAGGTGCCCCTCGCTCCGCTTCGGGGACTTGCGGAACCACAACTCGTTGAAGGCGCGCACCGTCCAGCGGTTCACGAGGCCGGACGGGAAGATCGGTGGCGCGCTGATGATCGGATGCGGCGAGAAGGCCCGTGGGTTCCCGCGTCGTGCGGGCTTGAGGTCCTCGAGCGTCGCGTGGTCGCCGCGGTCGATGATGCCCCGGCCCGTGGACCGCCCCGTCGCGAGGCAGTCGATCCATGCCACCGAGTACCGGTACTCGTCGTCGTGGGCGTCGAGGCGCGCCATGAGGTCGTCGAGGTCCGATGCCCGCTCCGTGTCGGCCCGGATGACCGACGTCTCCACGGGGATGAGGTCGATCTCGGCCTCGGTGATCACGCCGGTGAGGCCCATGCCGCCGGTCGTCGCCCAGAACTCCTCGGGTGTGTCCTCCGGGGTGAGCCGACGCAGGGTGCCCGTTCCGTCGACGAGGGAGAGGGCCCGGACGTTGGAACCGAAGGTGCCGTCGGCGTGGTGGCCCTTGCCGTGGATGTCGGAGGCGATGGCGCCGCCGACCGTCACCGAACGGGTGCCCGGCGTGACGACGAAGAACCCCTCGGGCAGGAGCCAGCGCATGAGATCGTCGAGGCTCGTCCCGGCGGCCACCGTGGCCCGGGCCCGCTCGACGTCGAGGTGTCGCACTCCGCTGAGCGCGGTCGCCTCGAGCACGAGGCCACCCGAGTTCTGGGCGGCATCGCCGTAGGCCCGACCGAGGCCGCGGGCGACGACACCGCGCGTCGGTCGTTCTCGAACCGCAGCGATCACCTCGCCGTCGTCGAACGGGTGGCGGACCTCGGCCCGCGACGGAGCCGTGCCGCCCCAGCCGAAGAGCAGCGCCTTCGAGCCGCGACGGCGGTCAGTTGCCAACGAGGATCCCGATGCCGGCCGTCGCGACCCAGAGGAGACCGAAGGCCTGGAGCACGCGGTCGGTGAGGACGACCTCCTCGGGTGCCCCGGCCTCGCCGCGGTCGACGATGAACGCGTACCGCAGGAAGGCGAGCACGAACGGCACGATCGACACCTCGTACCAGGGGAAGCCGGCCCGACCCGCGGATTTCTCGAACGCCCAGAGGCAGTAGGCGACGAGCGTGACGCCGCTCGCAACGGACCGCACGTACCCGAGGAAGGATTCCGAGTAGGCGCCGAGGGTGCTGCGGACCCGAGCCGAGTCGGCGCCGAGTTCGACCATCTCCGAGTACCGCTTGCCGGCGACCACGAAGAGGGAGCCGAACGAGGCGACGATGAAGAACCACACTGAGATCGGCACGTCGACCGCGACGGCGCCGGCCACGGTGCGGAGTACGAACCCGGCGGCCACCATCGCGAGGTCGAGGACCGGCACCTGCTTACCCCAGAGGGAGTAGGTGGTGGTGAGGATCAGGTACAGGAGCACGACGGCCGGGAGGCGCCACCCGGTGACGAATCCGACGGCGAAGCCTGCGGCGAGCAGGCCGACGCCCACCGTGCGTGCGGTCGCCACCGTCACCTCGCCGGTCGCCACCGGGCGGAACCGCTTCGTGGGGTGCGCGCGGTCGGCGGCGACATCGGCCGCGTCGTTGAGGAGGTAGGTCCCGCTCGCCGCGAGGCAGAAGGCGACGAAGGCGACGGTGGCTTCGACGAGATCCGCGCGCTGCCCGAGCACGCCGGCCGCGGCTGGAGCCGCGAAGACGAGGACGTTCTTGAGCCACTGCTTGGGCCGGCACGCACGCAGGAGGGGCGGCAGGTGCGAACGACGTCCGCCGGGGCTCGCCGTCGTCGGGAGTTCCTGAGCTTCGGCCATGGGGTCTGCGCGACTCCGAGCGGGGGAGTGGTCCGGCCGGGGCCGGGAAGGAGTGGGAATCCTACCGCCGCTCCGGGCCCGGACCGGCCGTCTCGCGCGACTCGCGCGCCGCGGCGCCGAACACCCCCCGAGCCATCGTGGACGACTCGGCGGCCCGCCGCCGCTCGAACACCTCGGCCCGGGCCCCGTGCACGGTCGGGTCCTCCGGGGCGGCGAGCGCCGCCCACTCGGCGAGGTGTCCGGCGAGGCGCAGATCCCCGGCCTCGGCGAGTTCGAGTGCGCGGCGGGCGAGGGTCGTCGCGCCGCCGGCGAGCGCGGCCACCTCGGCGGCGACCGCCGCGTCCGGCGCCGGCTTCAGGGTCGCCGGGTTCCCGTCGTACCAGCCGCCGAGCAGGCGCCAGATGTTGTGCACGATGAACTCCGGCTCGTCGTAGATCGGCTGCAGGTACGGCTTGGCCAGGAGGTGCTCCGGCGCGCGCACCGTGTGGATGATCTCGTCGAGGCGCGCGCCCGCGTTCATCATCGCGAGCGTCTCGGTGTAGAGGTGCTCGAGCAGCTCGGCGCTGTCGATGAGCGCGGCGCGCACCCGGTCGGCCCCGGTGATCGGGAGGCCGTGGCCGGGGAGGAGGATCTCGGCGTCGCAGGCGGCCATGGCCCGCAGACCGCGGGCCCAGTCGCGCGGGTAGCGCTGGACCTTCTGCGGATTGCCGCAGTTCGGCGCAGCCCAGATGAACATGTCGCCGGTGCAGAGGAGCCGTCGCCCCGGCACATGCACCCAGGTGTGGTCGTCGGTCTCGCCCCGGGCGTGGTGCAGTTCGAAGCGCTCGCCGCCGACGTGGAGGTCGATGTGGTCGTGGTAGGTCACATCCGGGTACCGCCACTCCCGCGGCCACTCGAAGTCCGGCAGCGAGAACTGGCGGCGGTTGATCGCCTCGTTGTACCCGGCGGTCTCGGTGTACCGGTCGAAGCGGGCGGCGATCGCCACGTGCCCCACCACGACGGGTGCGGGACGCCCGGCCCGTTCGTTGTCGGCGTCGTGGCGTTCCACGCCGAACACGTGGTCGACGTGCCCGTGGGTGAAGACCACGGTGTGGGTGGGCGCGGTCGACCACGTCCGGGTCGCCTCGTGGACCGGGCCGGCCATCTCGCGCCCGCTCGTGTCGACGATGACGAGGCCCTCGTCGGTCTCGATGACGGCGGAGTTGGAGAAGGCCGCCACGAACGCGGTCCGGTCCGCGACCTCGGCGAGCCCGCCCCACAGCGACATCGGGTGGCCCAGGGTCCGGGGGGCTCGCCCCGCCAGCATCTCCTCGGCCCGATCCATGAGTTCGCTCATGCCCCCGAGTCTGTCCGCTCGGCCGGGGTCGCGCCGCGCCGGCGCGAGCCGGGTCGCCCGCGCATCCCGGCCCGGGCCGCCCCTGCCCTAATGTCGCCCGCCATGGAGTTCAACTTCGCGGACATGTTCGAGGCCAACGTCGACGGCGTGGGGGAGCGCACGGCGCTCGTCTTCGAGGACACCCGGCTCACCTTCGCCGAGCTCGAGGACCGGGTGAACCGGCTGGCCCACCACTTCCAGGCCGCCGGGATCGCGGTCGGCGACCACGTCGGCATCTACGCCTACAACGGGGTCGAGTGGGTCGAGTCCATGGCCGCGCTCTACAAGATCCGTGCCGTGCCGGTGAACATCAACTACCGGTACGTGGAGAGCGAGCTGCGCTACCTGTTCGACAATGCCGACCTGCGGGCGGTCGTGCTCCAACGGGAGTTCGCCCCGCGGGTCGCCGGCATCATCGGTGAGCTCCCACTGCTCACCCACATCGTGGTCTCGGAGGACGGCTCGGGCGCCCCGCTCGACGGGCTGACCGGTCGGCCCGGGGTGACGGTCGTCGACTACGACGAGGCCAAGGCGAGCCAGTCCCCGGCTCGCGACTTCGCGCCGCGCAGCGCCGATGACATCCACATGATCTACACCGGAGGTACCACCGGGATGCCCAAGGGCGTCATGTGGCGGCAGGAGGACATCTTCTACACGCTCTGCGGTGGTATCGACGCCTACACGAACGAGAAGGTGCAACGGCCGGAGGAGTTGAGCGAGAAGGCGCGCGCCGCAGCCGGCCCGACCATCTTCTTCCCGATCGCGCCTCTCATGCACGGGGCCGGGCAGGTGAGCACGATCCGCGGACTCATCCACGGCGACACCACGGTCCTCGTGCGCAAGTTCGACGCGCACGAGGCCTGGCGGCTGTGCGACCGTGAGCGGGTCAACGTGCTCGGCATCACGGGGGATGCCATGGCCCGCCCGCTCGCCGACGCGCTCGAGGAACTCTTCGACGACCTCGACCTGTCGAGCCTGTTCTCCATCGGCTCGAGCGCGGCGATCTTCTCCCAGTCCATCAAGGACCAACTCATGGCCCGACTCCCGAACGTGCTCATCGTGGACTCGGTCGGAGCCACCGAGACCGGGATGAACGGCATCAAGATCGCCCAGCCGGGCGACCAGCCCAAGGGCGGACCGGCGACCGTGGCGCCGTCCCGCGACTCCATCGTCATCGACGAGGACTTCCGACAGGTCGAGCCCGGTTCCGAGGTCGTCGGGCGGATCGCCCGGACCGGGAACATCCCGCTCGGGTACTACAAGGATCCGGAACGCACCGCCCAGGTGTTCCCGACCATCGACGGTGTCCGCTACTCGGTGCCGGGCGACTTCGCCAAGGTCGAGGCAGACGGCAACATCACGCTCCTCGGGCGCGGCTCGATCGTCATCAACACCGGCGGGGAGAAGGTCTACCCCGAGGAGGTCGAGGGTGCGCTCAAGGGGCACCCCGAGGTCTTCGACGTCCTCGTCGTCGGCGTGCCGGACGAGCGGTGGGGCGAGGCGGTCGCCGCGGTGGTCCAACCGCGGGAGGGCACCACGCCGACGCTCGAGTCCCTCGCCATCCACTGCCGTGAGCACGTGGCCGGGTACAAGGTGCCGAAGCGTCTCTACCTCGTGGACCAGATCGTGCGAGCCCCGAGCGGCAAGCCGGACTACCCGTGGGCCAAGGAGTACGCCCGTGCCGCTGCAGCCGCGCAGGCCGCGGGCTGAGCCGACCCGGACGGCACCACGGCTCGCCTAGGGTCACTGGCCGTGGACGCCGCATCCTTCGAGGCCGCCGGGCTCTACGACCCCGAGGCGCCGGACGCCCGTGAACGGCTGGCGCTCCTGCGCTGGCTCACCGAGCGGGGCTTCTCCACCGCCGAGATCGCGGAGGCCGATGCGGACCCGGGAACCTCGCTCGAGGCACTCGCCGGCGCCCGGGCGATCCGGCGTGGCGCCGTCCACAGCGCCCGCGAGGTCGCGGTGCTCCTCGGGGTCTCCGACGACGCGGTCGCCCACATGCTGCTCGCCGCGGGCTACGCCCAGGCCGATCCCGACGAGCAGGTGCTCACCGACGTCGACCTCGAGGCCCTGCGGGCGTTCGTCGGGGCGGCGGAGGTGTTCGGGCTCGAGCCGGTCGAACAGTTCGCCCGCGTCGTCGCCGCGGCCGCGGCCCGCGTGGCCGAGGCCGCGACCACCCTGTTCATCACCGAGATCGAGCAACCGCTGATCGAGGACGAGGCCAGCCCCGTCGTGCTGGCGCAGGCCAACCTCGCCGCCTCACTGTCCCTCGACACCGTGCCGACCGTGATGGAGGCACTCCTGCGGAGCCAGGTCCAGGCTGCGAACCGACGGGCCCGGCTCGCGCGTCAGGACGGGGACGAGGCGATGGTCGCGATCGGATTCATCGACCTCGTCGGATTCACGCCGCTATCCCGGCGCCTCGACGACGCCGAACTCTCGGAGGTGCTCGACGGCTTCGAGGGTCGGGCCTCGGACATCGCGACCCAGCACGACGGGCGCGTCGTCAAGCACATCGGCGACGAGGTGATGTTCGTCGCGGTCGATCCGAACGCGGCCTGTGAGATCGCGCTCGAGCTGGTCGATGCCGTACGCGACCTCGGGCGCGGGGTGCGGCCGCGGGGCGCGGTCGCGTTCGGGCCCGTGCTCCAGCGCGGCGGCGACTACTACGGGCCGACGGTGAACCTGGCCTCCCGGGTCGCCGAACTCGCGGTGCCGTACGAGATCCTCGCCACCGCCGAACTCGTCGAGAGCGCCGAGCACTGGAGTCTGGAGTTCAGTCCGGCCGGCCGTCGGATGCTCAAGGGCTTCGACGAGCCGGTGACGCTCTGGGAACTGGCCCGGCGCGACTGAGGCGGGCGCCTCAGACGATGACCCGCGCCGCGAGGAGCCGCTCGAGTTCGTCGGGGGGGATCCCCCACTCGCCGAGGATCGTGCGCGTGTCCTGCCCGGGCGGCACGGGCGTGCGCTCGATCCCGCCCGGAGTCCGGCTGAAGCGCGGCGCCGGGGCGGGCTGGGGAGCACCCTCGACCTCCACGAAGGTCCGGCGGGCGAGGTTGTGCGGGTGCTGCCGGGCCTCGGTCATGGTCAGCACCGGTGCGAAGCAGACCTCGTGGCCGGCGAAGAACTCGACCCACGCGTCGCGGGTGCGGGACCGGAAGATCGTGGCGAGCGCCTCCTTCCACTCGGGCCAACGCTGCTGGTCCATCTGGGTGGCCGGGTCGAGTTCGAGGCCGAGTGGGCCCATGAGGCGGGTGAACTCCGCGTAGAACTTCGGCTCGTACGCGGCGATCGAGATCCACCCGGCGTCGGAGGTCTCGTACACGCCGTAGAAGTGCGCGCCGCCGTCGAGCATGTTCGTGCCGCGTGCATCGGACCAGAAGCCCAAGGCGTTCATGCCGACGAAGGTGCTCATGAGCATCGCGGATCCGTCGACCATCGCCGCGTCGACCACCTGGCCCACGCCGGAGGTCGCGCGCTCGATGATCGCGGCGAGCACGCCGAAGGCGAGGAGGAGACCGCCGCCCCCGAAGTCCCCGATCAGGTTGATGGGGGGGACGGGCGGGCCACCGGCGGGCCCGATGTGGGCGAGCACGCCGGCCAGTGCGATGTAGTTGATGTCGTGTCCGGGCTCCGAGGCCAACGGTCCGTCCTGGCCCCATCCGGTCATGCGTCCGTAGATGACCCGGGGGTTGCGGGCCGCGACCGCGTCGGGCCCGACACCGAGGCGTTCGGCGACCCCGGGCCGGAAGCCCTCGAGGAGGACGTCGGCCGACTCGCACAGGCGCAGGACGGTCTCGGCCGCCTCCGGATGCTTGAGGTCGATGCCGGCCGAGCGACGGTTCCGGTCGAGGCTCGCGAACGGTGAGGCCGGGAAGATCGCCGAGCCGCGCTCGACGTCGGTGGCCCGGTCGAGCCGCAGGACCTCGGCGCCGAGGTCGGCGAGGGCCATGCCCGCGAACTGCAGTGGACCGATGTTCGGGAGTTCGATGACGCGGATGCCGGTGAGCGGACCCATGCGGACCTCCAGGTGACTCAGACGTCGAGCTTGAACGCGCGGGCCGCGTTCTCACGGAGGAACTTCGGCCACACGTGGTCGCGGAACCCCACGGCCGGGAGTTCGGAGAAGATGCGCTCATAGGACAGCCCGGCCGGGAAGTACCCCGACCAGATGATCTTGTCGGCGCCGCGGGTGTTCGCGTAATCGACGATGTCGGTCGGGTAGTACTTCGGGGCGAAGGCGGTGGTCGAGTAGTAGAGGTTCGGCCACTTGAGCATGAGCTTCACCGCGAGGTCGGCCCACGGCTCGGCGCCGTGACGCATCACGAAGGTGAGCTCGGGGAAGAACCAGCACACCTCGTCGACGAGCGCGACGTCCTGGCAGGCGAACGGGAGGCGCGGTCCGGGCACCCCGACCGTCGAGCAGAACGCGATGTCGAGTTCCACGCACTTGGCGTACACGGGGTACCACTTGGCGTCGTTGAGTGGGACCTGCGGGGTCAGACCCGCCGGGAACGCGCCCACGGCCTTGAGGCCGAACTCCTCGTGGAACCGCACGATGCGCCGGACCGCCTCCATGCCCTCGTTCGGGTCGACGTTGATCTGGGCCGAGAAGCGGTCGGGGTGGTTGCGGAAGGCCCGGGCGGCCGCCTCGTCGTCGACGTTGATGATGGCGTGGGTGATGCCGACGGCGTCGAGTTCGGCGAGGAGCATGTCGACGGGGTCGGTCATATCGTCGGCCTCCCACTTGGGGGGCTCCTTGAACATGTACCCGGCCGGGAACTCGAGCCCGCCGCGTCCCTCCTTGGACTCGGCGTCCAGCGTGCCGCGGCGGATGAACGAGTAGAACTCGAACATCTCCTCCCGGGACTTCGGCACGCCCACCGCGGTGTCGATGACGCCCCCGGCCAGCCCGGCCCGGAACCCCTCGTTGACCCCCGTCACGGGAGTGCGGCCTCGATGCCGAGCACACGAGCCGCGTTCTCGCGGAGGAACTTCGGCCACACGTGGTCACGGAAGGCCACGTTCGGCATCTCGGAGAAGATGCGCTCGAGCGACAGACCCATCGGGTAGTAGCCGGCGTACATGATCTTGTCGGCGCCGCGCGTGTTGGCGTAGTCGATGATCGCCCTCGGGTAGTGCTTCGGGGCGAAGGCAGAGGTGGAGTAGTAGAGGTTCGGCCACTTGAGCATGAGCTTCACCGCGAGCTCCTCCCACGGTTCGGCCCCGTGGCGCATCACGAACTTGAGGTCCGGGAAGAACCAGCACACCTCATCGATGTGCGCGACGTCCTGGCAGGCGAAGGGCACCCGAGGTCCGGGGATGCCGGCGTTCACGAAGATCGGGATGTCGAGCTCCACGCACTTCGCGTAGAGCGGGTACATCTTCTTGTCGTTGATGGGCACCTGCGGGGTCAGCCCGGCGGGGAAGACCTGCGCCGAGCGGGCGCCGTACTCGTGGTAGGCGCGCTCGAGGTGACGGACCCCGTCCATCCCCGAGTTCGGATCGACCGAGCAGCCGCCGACGAAACGGTCCGGGTGCTTGGCGAGGGCCTCGCGCGCCACCGGGTTCGTGCCCACGTTGAGGAGGGCCCAGCGCACGTTGAAGGTGTCCATCTCGGCGATGAGCAGTGCCACGGGGTCCTCGATCGAGTCGAAGTCGGGGACGTCCTTGAACATGTACTGCGCCGGGAAGGTGAACTGCTCGCGCGCCTCCTTGTCGAGGATCTGGCTCGCGAACCGGTCGTAGTGCTCCCGCTTGCGCTGCTCGGCGGTGGCCGGGATGCCGATCATGGTGTCGACGACGCCGCCGCGCCACGCTTCGAAGTATGCGTCAGACATCGAGCTTGAAGACCTTCCGTGCGTTCTCGTGCAGGAACTTGGGCCAGACGTGGTCCCGGAACGGTACGCCGGGAAGTTCCTCGAAGATGCGGTCGAGGCTCAGGCCGGCCGCGTAGTAGCCCGCGTACAGGATCCGGTCGGCACCCCGGGTGTTGGCGTAGTCGACGATGGCCCTCGGGTAGTGCTTCGGGGCGAAGGCCGAGGTGGAGTAGTGGAGGTTCGGCCACTTGAGCATGAGCTTGACCATCAGGTCCTCCCACGGCTCGCCCCCGTGACGGGTCACGATCGTCAGTTCCGGGAAGAACCAGCACACCTCGTCGAGCTGGGCCACCTCCTGGCTGCTCATGAGGATGCGCGGTCCGGGCACGCCCACGTAGAGGACCATCGGGATGTCGAGCTCCACGCACTTCGCGTAGAGCGGGTACATCTTCTTGTCGTTGATCGGGACCTGCGGATTCGCGCCGGTCCCCCACGTGTGCGCGGCGATGGCTCCCCGTTCGGTGACTGCGGCCTCGAGCGCGCGCACCGCCTCCATGCCCTGATTCGGATCGACGTGGAAGAACCCGCGGAACCGATCGGGGCGGAGTCGGCACTCCTCGCCGTGCACGTGGCTGAGCATCATCGAGATCCCGTGCGCATCCATGAGACGCAGTACCTCGGCGACCGGATCCGGCAGGTCGTCGTAGTGCGGCACGTCCTTGAACATGTACTCGGCCGGCATCTCCATCGCCTGCGTGGCGTCGTCCATCGCAAGGTCACGGATGTAGTCGTACTTGCGGACCTGCACCTCCCGCTCCGACGGCATCGCGAGGAACGTGTCGATCACGCCGTGCGCTCTGGCCGCATCGAACGCCGGGTTGCCGGACGGATCGGGCATCGTCACTCGTCCAGCTTGAAGACGCGGGTCGCGTTCTCGTGGAGGAACTTGGGCCAGACGTGCTCCCGGAAGGGAACGCCGGGCATCTCGGCCCAGATCCGGTCGAGTTCGAGGCCCATCGGGTAGTAGCCCGCGTACATCACCTTGTCGGCGCCGCGGGTGTTGGCGAAGTGGACGACGTCGGCGGGGTAGTACTTCGGGGCGAAGGCCGAGGTGGAGTAGTAGAGGTTCGGCCACTTGAGCATGAGCTTCACCGCGAGGTCGGCCCACGGTTCGGCGCCGTGACGCATCACGAACTTCAGCTCGGGGAAGAACCAGCACACCTCGTCGATGAGCGCCACGTCCTGGCAGCCGAAGGGGACCCGCGGCCCCGGGATGCCGGCGCACACGCAGATGGGGATGTCGAGCTCCACGCACTTGGCGTAGATCGGGTAGAAGCGCTTGTCGTTGATCGGGACCTGCGGCGTGTACCCGGCCGGGAACGCGGTGGCCGCCTTCACACCGAGCTCCTTCACCGCGTGCTCGAGCTCGCGCACCCCGTCCATGCCCCGGTTGGGGTCGACCTCGAAGGACCCGAAGAACCGATCCGGGTGGGCGGCGATCGCGGCGAGCGACTCCTCGGCCCGGCGCGACACGCCGAGCATGCCCTTGGCGATGCCGTGGGCATCCATGCGATCGAGCAGGAATCCGACCGGGTCGTCGACCGGGCCGATGTGAGGCACCTCGTGGAACATGTACTGGGCCGGGAACTCGAACTCCTCGAGGCTCTCCCGGTCGTGCAGCCCGGCCCGGAGGAACTCGTACCACGCCCTCGGATCACCCTTCGGGGGCAGGGCGATCATGAGGTCGATCGCACCGGGCGATTCGGGCATCGGCATAGGGACGGGACCGTATCGCGGCCGGGTCGTGGCGGCTCCGATCACCCCGGTAGCGTGCCGGGGGTAGGCGACCACCCCGATGGAGGCCCGAGATGTACGAGTGGAGCGATGAGCACCGGATGATCCGCGACGCGGTGCGTCAGTGGGTCGAGGCCGAGGTGCGGCCCCGCCGCGACGAGCTCGAGTTCGGCGACACCCCGCCGTACGACGTGATCCGGTCGCTGTACGCGACCTTCGGCATGGACGCCATGGCCCGCGACAACTTCAAGCGGCGGATCGAGAAGGAGCGGGCGGCGGCCGAGGGCGGCGCGACGGAGGCCTCCGAGGAGCGTGGCGGCGGCAACGCCGGCATGACGCTCATCCCGATCATCGAGCTCTGCCGGTGCTCGCCGGGTCTCGTGACCGCCATGGGTGTGAGCACCGGCCTCGCCGCGGCGACGATCATGAGCCGGGGCACGATCGCACAGAAGGAGCGCTGGGCCCTCGACCTCCTCACCTTCGAGAAGGTCGGCGCGTGGGCGATCACCGAGCCCGACTCGGGTTCGGACGCGTTCGGACGGATGCAGTCCACCGCGCGTCGCGACGGCGACGAGTACGTCCTCAACGGCAACAAGACCTTCATCACGAACGGCCCGTACGCGGACACGACCGTGTTCATCTGCAAGCTCGACGAGGGCAACCCCCCGGCGGAGCGCAAGATCCTCTCGTTCGTGCTCGAGAAGGGCATGCCCGGGTTCGAGCAGACCAAGCCGATGCGCAAGATGGGCATGCACTCGTCGCCCACCGGGATGCTGTTCCTGCAGGACGTGCGCGTGGGTCGTGACCGCCTCCTGGGCGAGACCGAGGAGGTCCCGTACCGGGAGGGCGCCAAGCAGGCGTTCTCGATCGAGCGGATGGGTGTGGCCGCCATGGCCCTCGGCATCGTCGACCGCTGCCTCGAGCTCAGCATCTCGTACGCCAAGGAGTGCATCCGGTTCGGCAAGCCCATCGGCGAGCACCAGCTCATCCAGGACAAGCTCGCCCGGATGGAGGTCGCCCGCATCAACCTCGAGAACCTCGTGTTCCGGAGCATCGAGAAGTCGGCGGCCGGCGTGGCCCTCGACCTCACCGAGGCCTCGGCCATGAAGCTCTACTCGGCCCGCGCCGCGACCGAGGTGGCCCTCGACGCCGTCCAGATCTTCGGTGGCAACGGGTACATGGCCGAGTACGAGGTGGAGCAGCTCGCGCGCGACGCGAAGGTCCTCCAGATCTACGCGGGCACCGACGAGATCCAGATCTCGCAGATCGCCCGCTCGCTGCTCGCCTGAGCACGCCCGCCCGTCCGCGGGCCCGCGGTCCCCGGCGTGGAAACGCTTGGAACCGGGGCCCCGGGC
>Ga0075471_10000882_pt1 | contig 18904 bp, 20 predicted proteins | sample DEB19_08_DNA_2_FD_74787 | JGI IMG/M metagenome (GOLD analysis project Ga0075471, IMG submission 74787) | Aqueous microbial communities from the Delaware River and Bay under freshwater to marine salinity gradient to study organic matter... | ecosystem: Environmental > Aquatic > Marine > Coastal ... | reverse complement strand
GAAGCTATACTAGATGTGGTCATGAATCGAAGAATGTTTCATTTTGTTTACATGTCCTACGAGCAATGGGGTCGAGCATATATCGGCGTCCATAGCACGGAGGATATTGAGGATGGCTACTTAGGGTCTTTCAGGGACAAATCCTTTAAGCCAACTCATCGTGAGATCTTGTGCTTTTGTGAGACAAGAGAAGAAGCTCAGAACCTAGAGATTGAGATCCAAAAAGCTTACTCAGTGGATGTAAATCCTGATTTTGCCAATCGTTACATTCATCGCGAGAAGTTCATCTTTGATCAGCGAGGGACTAAAAGACGTGAAGAGAGCAATCAGAAAACAAGTAACACCTGTAAAGAGCGTGGAATTCGGCCTCTAGTCATCTGCGACTGGACTGGTAGAAACCATTCTGAGGAGACAAAAGAAAAGTTGAGAAGCCGTCGAATTGGGAGGAAGCACTCACAAGAGCAAATAGAGAAGCAAAGAAAGTCCCTGACCGGTCAAAGGTGGTGGGTCAATCCCGATGGTCAGACCGTTAGAGCTAGGGAGGCGCCGGGCTTAGAATGGCAACAAGCCAGGGTGTACAAAGCGTGAGCCGAACTACAGTAGGTCTGTAGAGAGAGTTACCCAACAACCTATGTGAGCCACAAAACCTCCGTTCCACCGGAGGAGCGTGTCTATTCGCCCGATTATCGGCAGATCCTCGAACCACTCGAGGACCAGCTCGTTGAAGTGACGGGGAGGATCAAGGAGTTTCGTCAGCACCCCTATAAGAAGCACCTCGAGACCGTTCTCCTGGTAAACCTCGTCGTCACACCCCTCCCACTCGGGGAGTCCGTGCCGCTCAGTCACCTCTGGTTTCTGACCCGGCACTTGAAGCGCCTCGGCGTCCCCCTCGAGCAGAACACACGCATCCACTTCATTGGAACAGTCTACGCCTACCACCGCCTCGGCGGTAAGAGCAAGTCCCGTGGCATCCGCGGGACCCACGATTTCAGCATCCTTCCCGTCGGGTCATGAAGATTGAGATCTATGACATGTGGCGCAACGGCCACACGATCTACTTCTGGACGTTGTACGATGGGCCGGACGGCATCGACAAAGTCACCGGGTACGCGACGACCTTGGAAGAAACCGTCTGTAAAATCCTTGACTGGAGGCAACGCATTGCAAACGACTACATCGAATCTGTCGGAGAAGAAGGCTGCGGCGAAGCAGTGGGCACAGCAGCGGCTGGCGGACCCGAACACCCTGATTCTGGACTTGGAGTCGACGGGGATCCTGAGCAAGGACCCGAACACTGAGATAGTTCAGCTGTGTCTGATGAACACGGCAGGTCGCCCAGTGCTCACCATGATGCTCAAGCCTGACCGACCGATGTCGGCCGAGGTTCAGGGCGTTCACGGCATCACCAACGAGATGGTGCAGGACAAGCCGTTCTTCCTGCAGGTGGCCAAGGTCATCGCCGCCTACCTCGAGGGCAAGCACGTCGTCGCCTACAACGCCGATTTCGACATCGCTCTCCTGCTCCACATGTTCGACCGCTACGAGGAGCCCCGACCGAAGATCGCTGGCGCCTCATGTGCCATGGACCAGTACTCGGCCTGGGTCGGTGAGTGGTCGACCAAGAAGAACGACGTCAAGTGGCAGAAGCTGCCGAACCTCAGCGGGATGGTGGGCCACGACGCCCTCTCTGACTGCCTGAGCACCCTGAAGGTGATACAGAAGATGGCGGGCCTCTTCGATGAGGCTGCCGAAAATGCTGACCTGATCGAACTTGATTTCTGATGACTTACACTTTCACCCACACTGACTTCAACGACGTCGAAGTTTCAATGTGCGTCCCTGAGCGTGGCATCGACGAGATGTGCGAGTACTTCCAGCGGTTTCTGTCAGCCTGTGGCTATGTCTTCGACGAAGGTGAGAACATCCGCCCTGTGAAAGACAAGGCGGACTACCCTGGCTGCGGCGGTGATATACTTACATTCAACGATAACGGCTCACCGTTCGTCTACGACTTCGGTGACGGCAACAACATGAATTGTTTCGGTGGCACCAAGCTCTACGGCGCTGCTGGAAACGACACTATCTGTCTCTGATGGAAAACACCAACCCCTGGATCATCGAAGGCTCGAGCAAAGCACGCTTGGTGAGCCACACCCCAGACCCTGAGGCGATGCTGGGATATATCGCTCGTGTGACATCCAAGGACCAGACTAACCCCAATGTCAAGGGTCTATTGAAGTACTGTGCGAAACACGGGCACTGGAGTGTTTTTGAGCAGGCCAGTATGACGGTGGAGGTCGTAACCCCACTGGCTATTGCCGTTCAGCTTCTCCGACACCGAAGCATGTGCTTCCAGCAATTCTCTGGCCGGTACGAGGACCAGCAGGAGATGAAGAAGCACACTGACGGCCTGTCAGCGCACTTCAACATGTTCTACGTGCCGGAGGAAGCCCGTGTCCAAGATCCCAAAAACCGACAGAACAGCATACCAGCTGGTCACGGCGACCTCACCGATGAGATGTGGGGAACTATGTCGACTGCCTACACTGTTGCCACGCAGTGCTACAACGACCTCCTTCAACGCGGAATCGCTAAGGAGATCGCTCGATTCGTACTCCCGCAGGGTGTTTACTCTCGCCTGTACATTACAGGTAGCTGCCGGAGTTGGATCCATTATATTGGCGTCCGCGATGACGAAGGCGTTGCTCAGTACGAGCACGTCGAGCTCGCCCGCGCCTGCAAGCAGGTGTTTGCCGACGTCTTCCCCACGGTGTACAGCTCGCTAGACTGGGGCTACAATAAGGGTGTTGATGAAGTCATGTCTCTCAAACGAGAAGTTGAGGAACTTAAGGCTGAAATTACTGTGCTCAAATGCCTGTCCACCACCGAGTAGCGAGAAGCCGAGGAGGAACTGACGAAGAGTGGAACTTAGTCGACTGGAGTGAGTACACTCACGCGTACGAACACGCAGTCGACTTTGTTCTCTTCCCTGAGGCTTGCAGCTTCGACTTCCGGATGCCTGCGTGGCCGCTTCTTCCTGAAGACTTAAGACGAGCCTGTAGAGAAGAGCGCGCAAGACGCATGTCAGAACGCACCATCTCAGAGGAAACTCGACGCAAAGTCGGTGAGAGTTCACGACAGCGCATGCTTAATGGACTTGCCAAACGAGCCGGGGCTGGAAACGCTGGAAAGAAGAAAACAGACGAGCACAGACAAAAAATAGGTCAGTCTCAAAAGGGACGAACTCAAAACAAACTAACGTGTCCACACTGCCAAACTGTCGGTGGATACAGCGCGATGTTGCGTTGGCACTTTGACAACTGTAGGCATGTCCGTTAGAGCACTCCCCACACGAACCAAACTTGAAGAAATCTTCGAACTCGAAAGGGAGCCTGCTCCTCTTGTAGTTGTTGACTTCCACGTATATTGCCACGACATCATGAGGTGGTACACCGACAAGGTGAGAAACCTGGTCTCGGAGGAGGTCGCCAAGAAACTGATCCGGGCCGCCTGGGCCGCCAAGATCCAGCGTGGTCCGGACATGCTTCGTCGTCACTCCTACCGCTTCCTCATCGTTGCGGACTCACGCTACCGGGACACCGGCAACTACTGGCGTGACAAGTACATGCGTGACTCCCCCGTCGTGTCTGAGGCGTGGGACAACTACGCCGAAGCCCAGGGCGTACCTCGTGAGACGCTGAAGACTAGCTACAAGGGGACCAGAGGTGACAAGACAGACGACTTCTGGCTCGTCTTCAACGAGGGAATGGATTACTGTGAACAGTACTACGGAGTCTTCCAACACGAGGGTTACGAGGCTGACGACTTCGCAGGTGCTATCTATCGCGCATCCCGAGATCGCACGGAAGAGCTGGTTCATGAGCGTCAGATCCTCCTCAGCACCCTCGACCGAGACTGGTCGCAGCTGGTGGACGAGTCCCATCGAGTGTACTTTGCGAATACGCGAGTTCCCTTTCCGGCGGAGAAGATACAGGAGCGTCTTGTCGGTGAACTGGGCGTCAAGGAGCATACGATGCACAAGATGGGTTTCGATCTGGACCACCCTAAAAATCTTGCTGAGTATAAGGTGCTACACGGTGACATGGGTGATAACCTTCCGCCGGGCTCCCCCAAGTGCCTGTTCGACCTGTGCGACGCCAATCCTGACTGGAATATCGAGGCGGTCTTTCCTCGCTATGAGTCCCTACTCGAAAGCCTGAACGACCCCAACGCCAACGACCGACCCGACCACTTCGAGTCCGCTCTCAGAGCGTTTGCCACTGTGGGGATTGAGGCACCATTCCGCCCATAGGGTAAAACCTCCACAGACTACGTCTGTGCATGATGCATAGCATCGATAGCCAATATCAAGTCCAGGCCCTTCGCGCCGTGAACACTCTCCTGCAGGGAAGCGGGGGAGTGTTTTCGCGCATCCCGGAAACCTACGCCAAACATCTGGCTCACGACTATGCTGACGGGGACATCTCCCTGCTGAGCAAGATCGACACCTTCGCCTTCTCGCCAGATCTGGAAGACTGGCAGGTGGAGGAAGCGATCGAGAGCCTTGCAAAGGTGAGCCCTGGAGACTGGCCACTACTGGATGACATCGAGAGCATCGACCTGGACGCTGTGTACCACGGCGACTACGAGCCGGCTCTCAACTTCTCAGAGGAGCTCGACTTCGCTGAGGTGAGCGACATGGAGTACGGCAACAAGGTCGCCCGCATGTTCAAATCTGCCATCGAGCACGTGTTCGGCCAGGAGGTCGACAGCGTGGGCGCAGCTGGTGGCAAGCTGCCCTCCAAGTCTAACGGCTACTGCAAGGACGGCGACGGCTTCAAAGGCACGTTCGAGCACGACGGCAAGAAGTTCGAGTTCGAGCTCTGCATGGATGATCTCGGTGACTGGCACCTCGCCTACAAGCTCGAGAAGGCATCCAGAGACAAGCTGTTCAAGCCAGCGGCGGACACCAAGGTGAAGCAGAAGGCGAAGGGAGGCAAGAAGTAATGGCGAGGGACCGCTTCAACCCTATCACTGGTGGCCTCCTCGACTCCGTTGTAGCGGGATTTGGCAACGACCTCTCAGGTGGTCTCGGCCAACTAGGCGCCGGAGGTGCCACCTCGAGCGCTACGCGTCGCTCAGCGGCCGGTGGGCGGGGGACCGGGGGCAGCGTTGCCGAAAACAGCGCCCCTACCGAACAAGGTCTACTGTCGAGCTTTGCCCTGAGTTCAGTACTCGGCAACGCGGTGCAGAACTCCACCGGATACGGGCTCAACGAGGGAGAGAACTATCTCCTGAGCCAGCTCCAGAGCTCCCTGCCTCCAGGGGAGTACAACCAGATCACGAACGCAGTGGTGACGCAGATCGCCACAGCGGGCGTCGACACTGCTTCCAGCTTCATCCGAGACCAAGTCAGCAGCTGGCTGGGTTTCTCCCAAGCTCCGGATGTGACCACTCAGGGTCTGGGTGCCATGGGAGCAGTCGGCTCGAAGGGGATCGCCCCAGACGTCGTCGGCACCCTGCCACAGGCTCAAGGTGGCTCCTACGACCTCACCGACATCGTGTTCTCTCTCGTCCCCGCAAACACCGGGGCGCAGACCGCCGTGCAATCTCAGACGGACCCCTCCATGGACTGGAGTCAAGGCTTCTCGGCAGACACCGCTGGACAGATCCCGGCGATGGATGCTTTGAAAGGTCAGGGAGCGCTCGCTGGTCCGGCTTCGGGCGTCAACATCGGTGGTAAGAACTACGGATCATTCTACCGCGTCCAGGGTGCTCAGACCGGAGCATTCTCTGGCGCCACACCCATTCAGAGTGCCTGGTAATGCCAATCGCAATCAGCGGCGCTGGGGCGAGTGACGCGTCCTACTCCGCACTCTCCAACTACCAGAACAGCTCGGGCATCGGAAAGCTCGGTCTCAGCCAGGACTTCTCAAGTGCCTGGGCTGGCGGCGCATCTGACTACTGGAACAAGCCCTTCGCAGCGGGATCTCCCAACGTCCCCGACTACGGCGGTGACCTCCTGTCTGCACCTCCCGCTCCAGGTGGTGGTGGCACTGGCTGGACCTTCATCACTGCTCCCGGCAACGTCTCCTACTCGCAGAGTGCTGACGTCCAACGTGTCGACCTGTTCGGAACAAACACCCCGCCGGTGACGATGTCCTCGGTGGGCATGCGTGACCTCACACTCGGTGAGGCTCTCATGGAGGGTTTCACCCTCAACCGCTCCGTCCAGCAGCACATCGACACCCTCGAAGGTCTCCAGCGTGTCTCCCTCGACCCCAAGGGCTTCGTGTCGGTTCCCGTCTACGAGGTCTTTGCCGGCCCGCAGAACGGCTCTGGAAAGTCGTACGGCAAGTACGTCATCGAGCAGGTCGAGATCGAGGAGCAACTCCGTGACCTCGGTGGCAATGCCACACGAGCGATGGTGAACGTCTCCCTGAAGCAGGTGCCTGACTACCAAGTCGGCACAGGCATCGACCAAGCTGGCGCGTCCACGGGCGGCCAGTCAATCCCCAAAACCGCAGCGGTGAACCAGCCCGCGCAACAGACCACGGCCATCCAGGCCGGCGCACGAAGCACTCCCGCAGCAGCACCAAGGTAAGTAGATGGCCCAGAACACGCAGACGTTCATCCTTGTTGGTGACTTTAAGGACAACATCACGCCAGCTCTGAAGAAGCTGACGAAGAGCCTCAAGACGTTTGAGAAGTCATTCTCGAAGTCTTTCTCCAAGCCGATGGCGTCCATCAACAAGGACTGGGCCAAGCTCGAGAAGGACATGATGAAGGGGATGAACTCCTTCGACAAGAAGTTCCAGCAGGCCACCAGGAAGATGGCCCAGAACTCCAAGAAGGACTTCAAAGCCATCGGTGACAGCTTCGAGGAAGCCGTCTTCAGCGAGAAGGCGATGAGGCGCAGTCTGGCGCGCTTCGACAAGTACCAGCGAGAGGTACAGCGTCGTGCTCGTCGGAATATCAGGGGCGGAGAAATCCTCTACGACGCCTTTACCACAGAAAACCTCAGGGACCAGGGTCGTGGTGGGAGAGGCGGTCGAGGTGGGTCTGCGGCCCAGCAGCTTATCCACAATGAAATCAGTGACGGCTTCTCCATCGAGAAGGGTGTCATCGCCGGCCTCGCAGTCGAGGGTGTGACCCGCATCATGGACATGCTGGTCAACTCGGTCGGTGGCGCGATCAACTACCTCAAAGGTGCTATCAAGGAGCGTATCGAGGACGAGATGTCCGACATCAAGTCGGCGGGCGGCATGTTCTCCGTAGGCAAGGAAAACAAGATCCCGTTTGCTGACACGTTTGACGAGGCGATGGGGCTGCAGAAGAAGCTCAACGCCGAGATGGCGAACCTTGCCGCAGCTCTGCCTGGCACGACGAACGACTACGTGCGCAACATGAAGATGGTGACCGACACCTCGATGAAGGCGGTCGCCAGTGACACCCAGGGAATGATCAAAGAGCTCAACGAGCTGAAGAAGGCTGGGGTTGTAGCCCAAGACACGGTTATCAAGACGCAGCAAGAAGCTTTCGTCGAGACGACCAAGCAGATGGCCAAGTTCTCCACACTGGCCGAACAAGGTCAGTCTGGAGGCATGCCGTTCACCTCCCTGATGGAGCAGATGATCACGTCCGATAAGGTGGACGTGAAGAGTCTGAAGTCCAGGTATGCCGCTCTGCGCTACGATCCACTCATCTCTGGAGCCATTGAGAGCTTCCAGGCCGAGATGAATAAGTACGGCGCTGGCACCGCTCAGCGGACGGCGACCATGCTCAAAGCCCTCAACAAGGCGTTCCCGCCAGAGGTGATCGCGGCCATGGAGAAGTCGGCTGACGGCATCTACCAGGCCATGAAGTCCTACCTGTTCGACCCAGACGTTGGTTGGTTCGGTCTCGGCCGCCTGATGGAGATCGACTTCTCCGAGTTCAAGGCCAACAAGATGGGCAATCTCAAGGAGACGATGGGTCTCTTTGACATGTTCGTCAAGATGTTCGGCGCCTTCGGTCAGATCCTGGGTCCGATCCTCAAGGAACTGCCGAAGATCATGGAGGTCTTCAGCAGCGTCATTGACCCATTCAAGGAGTTCTACGTCAACGCCGAGAACACGATCTCCAACTTCAACAAAGCGAAGAAGGACTTTGCGAAGGCAAAGAAGTCATTCCCTGAGTTCAGAGCGTCACTCAAGGCCATTGGCCAACTCGCCCAATCGTTTGGTGGTGACAAGGCGGAAATTGGTAAGCTGAACCAACTGATTAACGCTGACAAGCTCGACCTCGGCCAGGCTCTCCAACAGGCAGCTAAGACCCTCTTCAGCTCCGAGGCGATGGAGCGCTTTGGTAAGGCGGTCGGTCAAGCGCTGGGTAGTTTCATCTCCATGCTCGCCGGTCTTGCCGAGACAGGAAAGTCTCTGGTCGACGAGAGCGGGCTGATGAAGGGCTTCGCTGAGGGATGGAAGAAGACTAAGGGAAGCGAAGCAATTGCTAAGCTCATCCGAGATCTGATAGGCTTCATCGTCAAAACGGTGGCGGGCCTGATCGTGGAGGCCGCCAAGACCGATCCGATCGGCGTTGGTCTAGTGGCGACCATCTTCATCAGCCCAATCAGGGCAGCCGTGATCAACTTCCTCAAGGGCACAGCGGGGCAGATCATCGGCGGCCTGGGCGGCGGAGGAGGCGTCACTCGCGCTGGTGCTCGGATCACAACATCCGGTGGCAGAGCTGCTGGTGGTGGTGTCATGGGTGGGATTGGACGAGCTCTCCTAGGCAACTTCCAGGCGGGAGAGGCACTCGTGCCAGCCGGAGCTCGTGGGGCCATTCGGGGTGGCGCTAATGCCATGAAGGCGAAGGCGATGGGCCCACTGGCGGCGGGAATCGTCACAATGGCGACTAAGGCGCCGGCTCTCGCCAAAGCTGGACAAGCGCTGGTCCAGTTCGGAAAGAAGATCCCACTCCTCAGTGTGGCGTTCACTGCGGCCGACTTTGGGATGAGAGTGGCCGGCGGCGAGAAGGTGACTAAGGCGGCGGGCGGAGCTCTCGGAGGTCTGAGCGGTGGGATGCTTGGGGCCGCGATCGGGACTGCACTCGCTGGTCCTGTGGGCACGGTGATCGGCGGGGTCATCGGCACAGTGGCTGGGGACAAGCTCGGAACGGCTCTCGGCGGGCTGTTTGTCACCGAAACGGAAAAGCAGAACCAGGCGGCCGCGATACAGCTGCAAGCTGCACAGAAGCAGCTTCAGGCATCCAACGAGAAGATGCGGCAGCTTGGCTTGGGCCCTCTTGGGGGCGCTACGTCATCGGTGGAAGACCCGATGAAGCTCCATGCCACCATTCAGATGCTGGGGCTTGCTGGGGACAAACAGGTTATAGAGTACGAGAACACGGTCAGCAAGCTCCGTGGGCTACGAGATGCCGCCCAAGTTTCGAAGGACTCGCTCTACACTTTGGTCAACAGCCTTAAAGGCAAGGGCTTCAACCCAGAAGAGATTTGGAAGCAAGATGATGTCAGAGCGCTCTCAGCCAGATACCAGGAGCTCAATAAAAAGGTAGCCGCCGAACAGGCGAACGTGCAGAAGAAATTCGGTGAGCTGCCGCAAAATATCACCCGCGCGATCACCACTTCGCTGCAGACGATGGATACCAAGGCAATCGAGTACGCGATCGCTAACCGGATCCAGATGATGCCTGGCCAAAACATGGGGTATACTATCCCTGGGCTGCCAGGCGGTCCTCAAAGGATGCCTGGGAATCAAGCCTCATTCAAGCCGCAAGCCAGCACCAACCCGTTCCTACAGAACCTTAAGTGGAGCAAAGCAAAGGGCGAGCCTGGTGTGGCCTTCGGCTCTCTCGGCCAAGCGGTCAACTACGAGATGAAGAACAAGCCTGCGGGCTCCGATCTCGTCATCGCAAACTCGTCCGAGACAATCATCCCGAAAGGGAAGGTCGGCACGGCCGCAGGAGGTGCGGCCGGTGAGGGAATGATGGCCCTCGTCAACGCCATCTTCACCACAGCGGCAGCCACACGCTCCGAACTCGCACGAGGCTTCACCGATCTGACCCGTGTCACTCTCGCAGGTGACTCCAAGATCGTCTCGACGACGCAACAAGGCAGTGCGAGGACGGCAGGGGCCATCAACCGTCAGATCGCCACTCAGATCGCTGGCGACGCAAAGATCCTGGGCGCCATCAAGGCCGCCTCGGCTGCGGGTGGTTTCGGTGGTGGTGGACCGCTAGGTGGAGCATCTGGAAGCCTGCAGGCGGCCGACGCTATGGCGAAGAGCATGGGTCTCACCATGACCTCCTACAAGCGGAGCGGCCCTCCGGGCGCCTCCTACCACAACGTGGGCCGAGCGATGGACTTCTCCAACTCGACAGGTCCCACACCACAGATGATGCAGTTCGCCCAGGCGATGGCGGCCAAGTACGGTTCCTCCATGGCCGAGCTCATCTACACTCCCCTTGGCTACGGCATCAAGAACGGCAAGAAGGTCGCCCCGTACGCGGCGGCGGCTCACTACAACCACGTCCACGTGGCTTTCGCCAAGGGACCCGGCAACCCCACAGCGTTCTCGAGCAAAGGCGCTGCCATCGCTTACGAGAAGTTCATGGCTCCCGCGGGGGCGAAGGTGGCGTCAGTCACCAGCAACTCCTCCGAGCTTGGTGGCACCACAAACCTCACACAGAATATCACCATCGATGGCTACGGTGGCAATCCCGAACAGCTCGCCGCTGTCGTGTGGGACTACACCCAGAAGGCCATCGGTCGCATGCAAAGCAACTCGTTCGCGTAATGTCAGGCACACTCATCCTACCTCAGGTCCAAGTCAAATGGGGCAGCGAGAACCTCTCGGCTTACTCGCTCGCCGGCTCCAAGGAACTCCAGCCCATCGTCTTCGACGTGGAAGTCAGCCTCCCAGAAGGCGGCAACAGCTGGCCGACTGGCGCTATGAGCTGGCTGCCGGTCGGTCCGGCCGTGGAAGTCTACGAGAAGCTCGTCACGTCAAAGGTCGACGAGCTCATCGAGGTGCGTTTCTACTACGTCAACGGTCCGTTCATCCGCTTCGCCTTCCAGTACAACGGCTCCGACATCGACTATGGTAAGGACATGAAGATCCGTGTCCTCCTCTCATGCCGTGACGCCGCCAAGAGCAACGCCGCTCGAGTGTCAGCGTTCCACGACTACCAGGAGAAGCCGGTCTCGATGAACCAGGCGCAGAAGGACCAGACCAAGGACTTCGGCAACGTCCTCCAGCTCCAGAAGACGGAGCAGGCGAAGAAGGACGGAGAGAAGATCAAGGTCCAGACCACGGCCTACAAGGACCAGACGCTCGGTGCCCAGATCCAGAACACCGCCAAGGACTCCGGCGACACTCTCTTCCTCCACAACATCGGCACCCAAGGGGGCGTGGTACAGTACACTCCCTACACGTGGGAGGGCAAGCAGGGCGGCGGCGAAATCCTCGACCCTCCGAAAGCCGGTCAGGAAGTCAAACCAGACAAGCGGTACGGCTACCTGCTCGGCCCCGGCATCATCACGACCTTCAACCGCAAGATGGAGTTCCCGTCTCAGACTCAGACCGAGTCCGCGACTGTGACTCAACCTGGGAACAACCCTCAGAGAAACGGGAAACCCACCCTGCCTCCTGGAACTCAAGAAACCAAAAACACGAAGGACCAGAAAGACGCGCAGGCCAAGGCTCAGAAAACGACCAACGCGTCGAGCCCATCCATCAACAAGGGCACACAGTTCGACAAGAACGAGATCGGCCCCGAGAAGCAGCAGTACCTCCAGCAGGAGGAGGGCGTGAAGCTCACCGCCGACATGTACATGTGCCCGGCTCTGGTCGGCATCAAGCCACAGGACATCGTTTTCGTACCGAGCCTCAAGCAGGGCGATAGCCGGATCGAGGACTATAAGATCACATCAGTGTCGTACGCTCAGCGCGGTGGCATCATCGGTGTGAACGTGCAGGCGACCCGCACCTACGGCCTCAACGACTCGATGAATCCCCCTGCGTCCAAGAAGTGGATCGAGAAGGCCAACCAGCTCAAGACGCTGGACGACTGGGCGAACTACGCGTGGAAGGAGCGCATCGGCGGGTAGGTTTACACGAGGGTGGATGTGGTATAGTGACCCTGTGCAGCGCCGGCGATAAGGTCCGGACCAACGCAGCACGTGTTCAAAGCTCTACTTGTTATGAAGACTTTCAAGGTCAACCCCCAACTGGACGACAAAAACCGCGCTCGTCTGGAAGCACGCAGCTACCAGAAGGCCTACACCGATGTCCCCAACCGCGCTCTGCCCCCTGTCTACAAGGAGGCTCTCACCGCGATCTACACGGGTCTCACCGGGAACGACCTGCCTGAGGAAGGCTCCACCTTCACGGTGCGCAGCGACGCCAACGGCACTTTCAAACGGCTCTACAGCCCGACCGTGTTCTCCACCGAGGACAAGGGTCTCATCATCCGCTGGGGTGACGAGGACATCCCCATCACGGTCGATGGCGGTAAGCTCTCCGCAACCAACGGTCAGAAAGGTCTGAAGCTGTCCTTCAAAGAGGAACAGGTTGGCAAATACACCGAACCGGTGCTCTCCGTTGGTTTCTCCAGCGGTGGCACACTCTACACCCTGCCTGTACCGATCCGCTCGGCAGACTACGAGAACAAGCTGACCAGTGACATCCTGGACGTGCTTCTCTCTGAGAATCCCGAGGCCATCGCTGAGCAGGTGGCAGTCGCCTCCGACCCCTCCAAGCGTGGTGAGTCATCTGGTGAACGCCTCCAGGGCCCCTTCGTGAAGGTCGCCCATCTCCCCCTGGGCGAGTACAAGATCACTCAGTGCCGATCCAAGGACAGTGACTACGGAATGCAGTACTTCCTGCAGGCCATCGTGACTGAGCCCTTCACGGCCCCGACCCGCCAGCAGGTGGACGGCGAGTGGCAGGATGTCGAAGTCGAAGTGAGCGACTTCTGCGTCGTCAAACCCAACAACGCTCTGAAGAAGGTGCTGGCTGCTGATCCCGAGATCACTCCGGACAAGCCCGCATTCCTCATCGTCAAGGAGCACGGCGAGTGGAACGGATTCCCCACCGCCAAGTGCGTGCTCAAATGTTCGGCATTCGTCAAGGATGACGAGTCGTTCGACATCGACTTCTGATCACGCTGGGGAGCTTCGGCTCCCCTTTCTTGTCGCCGGAAACGGCTATACTGACCACGTCCACACGACCAAACCACTATGGCGGACAAATACAGCGGCGGACCTCTGACTGATCCGCAGTCTGTGAACATTCTCAACGAGGCAAAGGAGCGGAAGCCCAAAGGCGAGCGCTTCAAGAAGGACAAGAAGGGCGACGAAAAGCCCAAGACCACCGCGCTCAGCGAGCTCTACACGAAGGGCGTCCAACTCCTCAAGTCTCACTTCTACACCGTTGAGCTCTGCGAAGGCGCTGAGCACATCAACCACCGCATCCTGAAGCCGGCACCACCACCGCCGGTCAAGGGCATCAACTACCCGGCCAGTTTCCAGCCTCTCCAGGACATCTCCACACTCGAAGACTTTGCGCGAATCGAAGCTGTTTTTGACGGTGCCGAGGGCGAGGTTCGTGACTTTTGGCAACCACTCTATCGGCCTCGCGGTGGCGAGTCCGACCTTTCGGCGTTCACTGAGAGACTTCTCAAGATGCGCCGAATCCAGTCCAACCAGAACATCCACGACGTCCTCGACTATGGGCAATCGTTCGACCCGGACGGCACGCTCACAGGGAATCACGCGGTTCGCAATCCCCGCATTTGGGTTCCTGCTCGGAAGTGGTTTGACCCTGTTCTCCACGATGTTGGCCTTGAGGATGTCTTCACCATCTTCCCTCATGCGGAGCGAGAGCTGCTCAAGCTCATCCTCGGTCGAGTTGGCGTTGGGCGAGCGAATCATCTGCCGCCTGGATTCAGTTCTCCCGTAGACCACACCGCTCGAATGGCAGCCGTGGTCGTGGGCAAGGACGCTGGCCTCGGTAAGTCCACCGTGTTCAACGGCATGACTGCGGCGTTCTCCAAGTGTGGCTTCAATACCCACACCTTCAAGTCCACCGAGGACCGGTTCGGTCTCAAGGCCGCCGCCTCCGCTGACATCGCCTACAAAGATGACACGGCGATGAAGTCCCTGCGGCAGTTCCTGTCCGCTGAGGAGACCAAGATCCTCATCACCAATGGCCTGTTCCAGACGGAGGAGAAGTTCCAGAACGCCGAACAGATCTGGCCACGGTGCGTCATCATCGTCAACTCGAACGACTGGAACGCCAACTTCGCTTATGAACTCGATCCAGGAATCATTGACCGCATTAAGATCCTATCGACTTATCGGGAGTACGAGGTCTTCAAGAATCAGAAGCACCTATCAGGCACTGCGTCGGAGGGTTCTCCTGACCTCAGGCCACGTGCGCACATACCATTCCTGGCCAGCAAACTCGGGGTCTCTCCGGAGGCTCTTTACCTCTGGTGTCTCCGACTTGCCACTGACCGTTTCTGGGAGGTCATCACGGACACTGAGGATCCGGCAATTAACAGGCTCCAGGTCGAAGTGCGGTACTGGACGACTCGCCAGAGGATCCGCTTCAAGGCGGACGTCTCGCAGGCGCTCGTCAACGCGATGGCATTCGCCCACTCGGTTCGGACGGGCGTGGAATCGTATGAGATGCCGGAACTGACTCCGCAGATCCTGGCTGAGCACCTCGAGTCTCTCTACTTCGTGGGCGTCGACCCGAGCTGTGTCGACCTCATGTCCAAGATGAAGAAGCGATGGGAAGCCGCAGGGCGACCTAGCACGCACTACTACCAGGGCTTCCGTGAGCTGCGCTGGGAGTCGGTGAAGAAGTGCATCGAGTTCTACGGCGAGGAGGAGATGACGATGTACAACAACAAGACCGCTCCTGAGCTGGTGAAGACCATGATGGAACGGATCGTCATGCGCGACGGCTTCAAAGTCGGTGGTGGCATGACCTACGTCATCGAGAACTGGGAGAACACACGCCACGCAGAGGGCGAGATCATGGAGGAGGCAGCACTCCTCGTCAGCGAGATGTCCGAAGAGGACGCAACACGCCTAGCAAACCCCGCATCCAAAACCTACGACGAATGGCTGAACAATCGCAAGTACTCACCCGACCGCGCGGAGAAGATCCGTCGCCAAGCCAAGGAGAAGATCTACGGAGGGGTAAAACTGTGACGTCAACTCTCACCATCCCCCAAGAAACAGTGGATGCATTCACCTACGAGTCGCAGAAACAGCTGCGGCTAAAGCAGCAACTTGAAAGCGAAGGCTTCACTTGCGTCGACGATCCCGCGAATCTGGCAGATAAGATTGGCACTGTCCAGGACGTGGAAGTGCACTGCAGCATGTTCACTCCCCGCCTCCTGTGTAAGCTCTACGCCAAAGGCTGCGAAGACCTTGAGCACTCCTTCTTCCTCGTTCCCTACTGGCAGCTCGTGAAGTGGCTGTACCTCCTGCCGAAAGAGGGCGAGTACTTCACCGGTCGTTTCATCATCGGCGTGCGCCGTGTGAGCGAGAACGGCTATGTCCCCTCTCTTCGTCTCCCTCTGGGCTGATGGGTAATCTCTCTTCGGGTGTGCCAGCAACGCAGGATGGGGGTGACTCCATCCGGCGCTACTTCGGCGACTTCTCTTTCGAAAGCAAGAACAAGGTCAATGAAGTGATCGACAACATCACCGGCTATCCGAAGAACGGTGACGAGTTGACACCCCGAACCAAGCAGCAGAAGAATCCCCACACCAGTGGGGACGCTTTCTTCCCCGGAGCCTCCTGAACAATGACACGCAACCAACTGCAGAAAGACCCAGCCGCCTTCCTCAAAGACTTGGTCGTCCAGAAGGGAACCTCTGAGCAGTACTCCTGCGTCTTTCGTGGCGCCAACCTGTCTTGGAACCCCCACGACCATGCCCACTCAGACACTCACCAGGACACGATGTCGCTGGCCCGTGAGTGGGCGGTCGAGGACACCAACTATCAAAGAATGTCCACCTTCCTCTCGCACGGCGACACCGTGAGTGAGTTCGTCCTCCTGGACAACTACTTTGGCATGAGAGGAGTCATGGTCTACGCGCGGAAGAGCCCAGAGGAGGGCTTTCACGTCACTTTTATTGTGCCTCTGATCAACGTGGCCAAGTTCTCCCTGGACGTTGAGATCCTGAGCCACCTCACCCTACTCTGGGCCAAGATCGCTGGATGCGAGAAGCCCAATCTCAGAGTGTTTATCGACCACGCCTACCTCCGCTGGGAGGACATGGAGGAGGAAAATCTCCTCTATACTGAGTTCGAATCCGACTGAGACGCTATGCTAGCCACGGAGATGACACTGGACGACGTGTTCAGTGTCGCCAAACGAAACAAAGCGCTTGCCACCACCCTGTCCTTCATCCAAGTCGAGTTCGGTCTCGACGAGCTTCGGGGACACTGGGAAGGCTTCGCACAATCAAACGACTTCTATGACTTCCACTTCTCCAGCAAGCGAGACTGCGCCATCGAGTTTGGGACCTTGCTCTCAGAGTTCGACCCCCAACCCGTTTCTTGACAAGTGGGACCAGAGGTTCCTTCGTATCGCCCACGAGGTGCTGACGTGGTCGAAAGACCCCGGCACCAAAGTGGGTTGCGTCCTTGTCAAGGACAAGCGCATCATCGCGACCGGATACAACGGCTTCCCGGCCAACCTGTCCGACTCGCTCCCCCTGTACGAAGACCGTGAGTACAAGCTCGCCGTCACCGTACACGCTGAGAAGAACGCTCTGTTCAATGCGGCGAAAAATGGCACACACACTGAGAGTTGTGCTGCCTACGTGACCTTCCCGCCGTGCAGTCAGTGCGCTGCCGCTCTGATCCAAGCCGGTGTGAAGCTCGTCATCTGCCCAGATCCGAAAATGGCGCCGGAACGGTGGCAGAAAACCCTCAAAACAGCCAGCGACATCCTTACTCAAGCTGGCGTGAGGACATTGTACTATTCTGAGGCCGACCTCAATGGAGACTAAGCAGTGCGAGACATGCGGAGCTCGCTGGTTGGGAGGTCAACTATATTGGGCGACAGGCAAACCAGGCAAAGACCTGGATCTCGCTGGGTTGGTATGCAACCGCCTGGCACCGGAAAAACCTTGCGCGAACGCCTGCAGAGGCCTGGAGGGCGGGCAGACGTGGGAGTCGAGACTGAAGGAAGTCGGTAAAGTGTTGGAACGTGGAGGCTTGTAGGCCAGTTCACAAAGTGGCACAAGGGCCCCGGAAGGGGCTTTTCTAGGCTGTATGATAGGAGTGTACCAACCCCATAGGCATGGCAAATCTCACCCGAACCGAAGAGCTGGCTCTCGTGCGTCGTGTGCAGGCAGGTGACAAGCGTGCCACCGACCTGCTCATCAAGAAGTACGAGCCACTCATTCACAAATACGCGTACAAGTACGGCTGGATGGCACCCCGCCACTCCTACGAGGACCTCGTGCAGGAGGGTCGTCTCGGCGTCTACCGCGCTGCTCTCGCATTCGAGGCTGAGCGTGGCAACCGCTTCCTGACACTGGCATTCGCCTACGTTCGCGGGTCTGTGCAGTCGCTGGGGCGCAAGGAGCTTCGCCATCCCAAGTTCACCACCTCCGTGGAACAGTCGGACCTGGCCAAGCGTCTCGAGGATCCTACTCAGATCCACGAGCTGAAGATGGACACGCCCACAGAGAAGGTGCGTGAGATGCTCGACAAGATCTGCGGCGGTCTGGAGACCAAGCGAGCTCAGATCCTGTGCGACAAGTACGGCCTCTTCGGCCGTGAGGAGCTGCGCAACTGCGAGATCGCAGAGAAGTACGGCCTCACCAAGCAGGCAGTCCAGTCCTATGTGATCAAGTTCCGCAACCGCGCTCGCAAGCTGTATCCCGAGTTGGAGGCATACGTGTGAGGGTTAACGAGCGTGCCCTTCTTGAGCGTTGCATCGAGGAGGGTCTCCGTGACGGTTGGCGCCGTGCTCACAAGCACACCGATCAGCCCACGGAGAGTGGTATGAGAGAGACCATGTGGGACGCTATCTGGCTTCACATCGACGAGTTCTTTGAGTTTGGTGCCGATGAAACTTGAGCATAAACGAGCACTCCGTTGCTTCATCCTTGAGAAGCTTGGTGAGGTGACGAGCCTTGAGTTAGCTGACGTGGCCGAACGAAGTGATAGCACCCCGTTTGAAATGGCCGAGCAGTTCGATATCGAGTTCGAGCGAATCGCCAAACTATTCAACTACCCAAACTACTCCGACGACGAATGACTGAAAATCACCAAATCACCCCACCGCCGGAGCTGGTGCAGCAGTGGCGAAAGAGCGGCCCTGCAGACGCTGCCGTCAACAATGCTTACGAGTGCCACATTGCCACTCAAGCCGCCCAATGGGGCGCTGACCAGGAGCTGGATGCGTGCTGTGAGTTGACTAGGGACAACGATGGCTATGACGCTGCGTTAGCGCTCCGCGCCGCCCGCCGCCCCAAGCCGCCGAGCTTGAAGGAGCAGGCACTTGCCGCCCTAAACGAGATCGAGGATAGTTACGGCGGACCATCAACTCAAGAAATACTAATTCGCCGCGCCCTTGAACAACTCCCAGATCACGAGTAGTCATTACCACTAATCACCCATGACACAACAACATCCCATCACCCCACCGCCGGAGCTGATGAGCAAATGGTGCTATGAAGACGGAGAAGAAATCAAATCCTCTCCACGCTGGTTCTTTTCTGTTTGCGCCAAAGCCGCCCAATGGGGCGCCGACCAGGAGCTGGAGGCGTGCTGTGAGTGGTTTAGCGCTGATCGGGGCTACCACCATTCTGTTAGCTCCGATCTTCGTGCTGGTCGCCGCCCCAAGCCGCCGAGCTTGAAGGAGCA
>Ga0075471_10000880_pt1 | contig 18931 bp, 15 predicted proteins | sample DEB19_08_DNA_2_FD_74787 | JGI IMG/M metagenome (GOLD analysis project Ga0075471, IMG submission 74787) | Aqueous microbial communities from the Delaware River and Bay under freshwater to marine salinity gradient to study organic matter... | ecosystem: Environmental > Aquatic > Marine > Coastal ... | reverse complement strand
TTCAGGCCCGGGGGTGGAACTTCGAGTACGCGGCGCGCAGCCGCGCGAGGCTCACGTGGGTGTAGCGCTGCGTGGTCGCGAGGCTCGCGTGCCCGAGCAGCTCCTGGATCGAGCGCAGGTCGGCGCCGGAATCCAGCAGGTGGGTCGCGCAGCTGTGTCGGAGCGCGTGCGGATTCACCTCGGAGAGACCGCAGGCCCGGAGCGCGCGCGCGAGGATCCGCCCGACGCTGCGGACGTCGAGCCGCTTGCGGCTGCGGTTGCGGAACACCGGCCCCTTCCTCGGGCCGTCGGCCGCGGCGAGTGCGGCGAGCGTGCGAAGCGCGTCGACCGCCGCGCCGCCCAGCGGGACGAAGCGGTCCTTCCCTCCCTTGCCCCGCCGCACGTGCGCCCGTCCGTCGTCGAGCGAGAGGTCGGCCCAGTCGAGGGCGACCGCCTCGCTCGCGCGCAGTCCGCAGCCGTAGAGGACCTCGAGCAGGGCCGCGTCGCGTGCGCCCCACTCGTCGGAGGGAGCGGGAAGCGAGCGGAAGAGGCGTTCCAGGTCCGACTCGGCGACCCAGCGGGGCAGCGAACGGCTGAAGCGCGGGCTGCCGAGCCCCGCAGCGGGGTTGTCCGCGCGCCGACCCCGGCGCTTGGCGAAGCCGAAGAAGCCGCGCATCACGGCGACGGTGCGCGCGACGCTGCGCCGCTCGACCTGGCCCGCGCGATCGGCGAGGAAGCGCCGCAGGTCGTCGGCGGAGACGTCCTCCCAGGGGTGGCCGTCGAGGAACTCGGCGAGCCGGCGAAGTTCCGCTTCGTAGGCGCGCAGCGTGTGGATCGACGCGCGGCGCTCGACGCGCAGGTGCGCGAGGTAGGCCGCGACCTCCGGGTCTTCCTGCCCGAGGCGATCCTCCACGCCTTCCGCCACCGCTCCTCCTTCCACCCGGGCCGCCCCAGCCGACCTCCGTCCGGGCCTCCCCGGGAGGCCCGCGCACCCGGTTCGATGGCCGGGAGGATACCACTTGGGAACCCGGTCGCGGAACGGGCTCGCCGGCTCCCGGAACCCGGGCCCGCGGCCGCATCCGGGGGCCTCCGCGGGGTGCAGGGGGCCGCCCGGTGTGCTTCCTTTCCGTCCGTGGCAGGGGCCAGCGGAGGGGGTGCGGGTCATCCGGCCGGAGTCGGCCCGAGCGGCCGTCCCGGGCCGTTCGCGGTCGCCGTCGCGACCCGGCGACGGCACGCGGTCGGCTCGATCCTGGCGGTCGTGCTCCTCCTCGCCTCGGGCTGCTCCCGCGGCGACGCGGCCCGGACCGCGGCCGAGCACTTCATCGACGCCTACTACGTCGAGGCGAACCTGCCGAAGGCGCGAGAGGAGGCGGTCGGGCTCGCGCGCTCGAAGATCGAGGACCAGGTGAAGCTCCTGGCGGGACAGGCGCCCTCCGACCCGGGTCAGCGACCGACCATCCACTACGAGTTGCTCCAGGCGCAGGACGAGGCCGAGCGCGATCGCCGCGGCTTCGTCTTCGAGCTCTCGATCCACCTCGACGGGGGCGAGAAGCTCGCCCGTCGCACGCTCGTCACGATGCGCGACGAGGGCGGGGCGTGGCGGGTCGCGAACTTCCAGGAGCTCGATTGAGGCCGGCGCTGCGCGCGATCGGCCTCGGCGCGGCCGCCGTCGCGGCGGCCGTCGCGACGGCGGGACTCTTCGCGTGGCGCGCGGTCGCACCCCTCGCGGGCCAGCGTGACGAGGTGCTGGCCTCGGTTTCGAGGCTGGTCGGCTGGCCGATCCGGGCCGAGTCGATCGAGGTGTCCTGGTTTCCGCCGGCGATCGTCGCCCGCGAGCTCAGCGTCCCCGACGAGTCGCCCTACGGACCGGGGACGCTCGCCTATGCCGAGGAGGCGCGCTTCGACCTCTCGCTCGCGAGCCTCGCGCGCGGCCGCATCGTGGTCGACGAGGTGAGGCTGTCCTCGCCGGTCGTGCGCGCCGTGCGGGGAGCGGACGGGGGCTGGAACCTCCGCCGCCAGGGCCCGGCCGGATCGGCCGCGCCGCTCGAGGGCAAGGCCGCGCCCTCGGGGCCCGGGGTCTCGGTCGAGACGGTCCGCATCCGCGGCGGGCGCTTCACCTTGCGCGACCGCGGCCTGGCCGGGGCAGGGGAGCACGAACTCCGGGACGTGAACCTGCGCCTGCGGCGCGGAGCCTCGGGCATCGAGGTCGACTTCGACGGCCGCGCGCTCGGCGGAGACGAACGCAATCTCGGCGGCTCGCTTCGCATCCCCGCGGGAGGCGAGGCCGAGGCGAGCTTCGAACTCGAGGCGGACCGCGTGGACGGCGCGCGGGCCGGCGAACTGGTCGCGCTCCTGCGCGGCCGCCTGCCCTTCGGTCTCTCCGTCGAGGGGCCGCTCGACCTGCGCGTCGAGGCGCGCGCTCCCGCGTCCTGGCCGCCCGACCTCGCCGACGTCCGCCTCGCCGTGAAGGGGCGCGACGCCGCGCTTCGCACCGCGGGGGGGTGGATCGGCAAGCCGGCCGGCAGCGGCTTCGACGCCGACCTGTCGCTGCGCGCCGCGCCCGGGAGCATCGCGCTCGCGTCCGCGGACGTCCGGCTCGACGGCGGCCGTCTCCGGCTGCGCGAGGACGGATCCCCGCGCGGTGCCGAGCAGGCACCGCTCGAGATCTCGGCCGAGGGGCTCGACGCGGGCGGCCTCGCGCGCCTCGTGCCCGTTCTCGCCGCGGTCGAGCCCTCGGGCGCGCTCTCGCTCGCGGGTCGCATCGAGCCGGGCCGGCCCACGCGAGGACGCGTCGACCTGGGCGGCGAGTCGGTGCGCGTCTCCGCCGCCGGCGTGCCGGTGGACCTGGGCGACGGGCGCATCCGGCTCGACCTCGACGAGGAGGGGACGGGAGTCTCGGGAACGGTCGAGATCGCGCGCGTGGCGGGCGACGGGGCGAGGCTCGGCGGGGTCGAAGGCCGGGTCTCCGGGCGACGCGACCGCGTGCAGATCGAGCTCGCGGCGCGCGACGGCGACTGGCGCGGCGCCCCGCTGCAGCGGATCGCCCTCGAGGGAGCCGTCGTCGACGGCGGCCTCGACGTGCGCGCCGCCCGGGCGGACGCGCTCGGCGGTGCCGTGGTCGCGCAGGGCAGGATCACGCGCGCCGACGGCGGCCGCTGGAGCGCCGCGATCGACCCGCGCCTCGAGTCGATCGATCTCGCCGGCCTGCTCGCCGTGGCCGGCTCGAGCGGGTCGGGGCGCGGCAAGCTCGCCGGCACGGCGCGGCTCGCCACCACGGGCGTCGATCTCGCGGAGGCCGTCCGGAATCTCTCGGGCGACTTCCGGGTGGTGCTGCGCGACGGCGAGATCGGCGGGCTGAACGTCGCCGCGACGACGCTCTCGGGGCTGCGAGGCGTGCCCGGCCTCCGCGACGCGGTGCTGCGGAGCGCGCGCGCCGACGCGCCTCGCCTGCTCTCTCCGGCGAGCGAGTTCGGCGCGCTCGACGTCGCGGGTCGGGTCGGCGACGGCGCGATCCGCCTCGAGCGGGTGCGGCTCGACAGCGACGACTACACGTTCGACGCGCACGGCAGCGTCGGGTTCGACGGCGCGACCGATCTCGAAGGCAAGCTCGCGATCTCGCGCGCGGCCTCGAAGGCGCTCGTGTCGGAGTCGGGCATGGCCTCCCTGCTCTCGGCGAGCGACGGCCTCGTCACGATCCCGATCGTCCTGCACGGCACCTGGCCCGCGCTCTCGGGCGGGCCGACGTCGGACTTCGTCGGGCTCCTCGCGCAGCGCGCGATGGGCGTGCGCGAAGGCGACGACCTGGGCGGCCTCGTGAAGCGACTGCTCGGCGGCCGCGCGCCCAGGGCGCCCGGCGAGCCGGCCCCGGCCGCCCCGGCAAGGTGAGGTCCGCGCCCGGCCCGGCCGAGGGCTGGACTCGTCTCGGCGCCTCGGGGCTCCTCGCCCGGGCGCTGCTCGTCTCGCGACGCGACATCGCCTTCTGGAAGCACCTGTTCGAGTCCCACGAGGGGGTGGCGATCCTGCGCACGGTCGAGACGCTCGACCTGGATCGGGCGATCGTCGCCCTGATCGCGACGCCCGACTGGACGTCGGTCGCGAGCGGGATCCTCGACTCGGTCCGGGCCGACGGCACGCCCGCGTTCGAGGACCGGGCGCTGCCGTCGGCCTGCCACGAGGACTGGTTCCTCGCGACCTGGGCGCGCGAGGACTGAGGGGCCCGGCGCGCCGGCGCCCCGGGCGTTCGCTCCGCGGGCCGCGCGACCGGCGCTCGTCGGCGGGAGGTCGCGATCGGTGCGCCCGCGGAGTTGCAAATGTCCGCGGGGTCGGGCCCACTCCGTTCCATGTCGGAAAGCGAATCGACGGGGAGCCGCAGCCGCCTCGACTCCTTCGCCCTGGTCGGCGCGGCCTACCTGGTCGCGCTCGCGGTCGGCTGCTGGACGGCGCTCCTGTTCGGAGCCGAGCGGCCCCTGCTGACGCTCGCGGCCGCGGACCTCGCGGCGACGCTCGCGATCTGGGCCTTCAGCATGGCGTTCGACAACGGCAGCTTCTACGACGCGTTCTGGAGCGTCGCGCCGCCGTTCTTCGTCGCCTGGTGGATCGCGCAGGCGGGACCGGGCGTCTCCGGCGTGAGGCAGGCGGCGGTCGCGATCCTCGTGCTCGCGTGGGCGGTGCGCCTCACCTGGAACTGGGCGCGGGGCTGGACGGGACTCCACCACGAGGACTGGCGCTACCCGCTGCTCTACGAGCGCGCGCCGATGCCGAAGTGGGCCTCGAGCCTGTTCGGCGTCCACGTCTTCCCGACCCTGCAGGTCTTCCTCGGCTCGCTCGCGCTCGTCCCGGCGCTCGCGCGCGGCACGCGGCCCTTCGGCGCGCTCGACGTGCTGGCGGTGCTGGTCACGTCGGCCGCGATCCTGGTCGAGCTCGTCGCCGACGAGCAGATGCGCGCGTTCGCGCGCGACAAGCGCCCGGGGGCGATCATGGACCGTGGTCTCTGGAAGTGGTCGCGCCACCCGAATTACTTCGGCGAGCTCTCCTTCTGGTGGGGCCTCTGGCTGTTCGGCGTGGCCGCCTCGCCCTCGTCGTGGTGGTGGACGATCCTCGGGCCGCTCGCGATGACCGCGATGTTCCTGTTCGCGAGCATCCCGATGCTCGACGAGCGCAGCGCCGAGCGTCGGCCCGGCTTCGAGGAGTACGCGCGCCGGACGCGTGCGATGATCCCGCTCCCCCGCCTCTCGTGAGGCGGGACGAGGCCTACTCTTCGGTCGCGTCGCGCCGGAACGCCCAGGCGACGCCGATGCTTACGACGTAGAGCAGGGTGAGCGGGGCCGCGAGCAGCATCTGCGACGCCACGTCGGGGCCCGGCGTCAGCACGGCCGCGACGACCGCGATCCCGATGATCGCGTAGCGCCACGGGCGGATCAGGCTCATGTGGTCGATCGCCCCGGTACGCGCGAGGAAGAAGGTGACGACCGGCAGCTCGAAGGTCAGGCCGAAGGCGAGGATCAGCCGCGAGCTGAACGAGAGGTACTCGCTCACGCGGATCGCGGGCTCGATCCCGATCGACGCGTACTGGTCGATGAAGAAGCCGTAGCCGACCTGGAAGACGTAGCGCCAGCAGAACAGCGCGCCCGCGAGGAAGAAGAGCGTGCCGAAGAGCACGAACGGCACGACGTAGGCGCGCTCGTGGCTGTGCAGCCCCGGCGCGACGAAGCCCCAGACCTGCAGCAGCACGAACGGCAGTGCCAGGATGAAGCCCGCGATCGCGGACACCTTGAGCTTGGTGAAGAACGCCTCGGCGAGTCCCGTGCCGATCAGGCGGACGTCGTGGCCCTTGGCGGCCTCGTGGAGCGGGCGCACGAGGATCTCGAAGAGCGAGTCGGCGAACCAGTAGGCGAGGCAGGCGCCGCCGGCGACGGCGAGCAGCGCCGCCAGCAGTCGCCAGCGCAGCTCCTCGAGGTGGTCCGTGAGCGGCATCTCGGCCGCGCCGTGGGCGGAGCCGGCCGCGGGGGTGCCGTCGTCGCTCAAGCCTGGGCTTCGCCTTCGCCCGCCGCCCCGGGGGAGGGCGGCGTACTGGCCGCGGCGGTCGCGCTCCCGGGCGCCGCGGTGCCCTCGCCCTCGACGGGGCTTGCGTCCGCGGCCGTCCCTGCGACCGCGGCCGGAGCCGCCTGCGCCTCGGCGAGCGCCTTCTCCCGCGACTTGCGGCGCTGGTCGGCCTCGTGCTGGCGCGCCTCGGCCTCGATCATCGCGCGCGCGGCGTCGAGCTCCTTGTTCACGTCGCCGGTCACCTTGCGGAACTCGGCGAGACCCTTGCCGAGGGCGCGAGCGACTTCCGGCAGGCGGCGCGGCCCGAGCACGATCAGGGCGACCACGAGGATCACCACCATCTCGGGCATCCCGATGCCGAACATGCCCGGGACGCTAGCCGAAGGCCCCGGAGCCGGCAATCGCGGAAGGGGTGCTCAGAGCCGCCAATGCGGTGCGAGGATGCCCTTCAACTGCTCGAACAGGTGCGCCGGGCCGAGCATCTCTTCGACCGGCGGGTCGGGCCGGCAGAGCTCTTCCAGCACCGCGCGCGACGAGCCGCGGATCGCGTCCAGGTCGTACCCGCCCTCGAGGATCGCGAGCAGCCTTCCCTCGCAGGAGTCGCGCGCGACGGACAGCAGGCTGCGCGTCATCGCCCGGAAACCCTCCTCGGTCACCTCCATCCCGCCGAGCGGGTCGCGGTGGTGGCAGTCGAAGCCGGCCGACACGATCACGAACTGCGGCGCGAACTGGCGCAGCACCGGCTCGATCACCTCCTGGAACGCGAGCGCGTAGCCCAGGTCGCCCACGCCGGCCGAGAACGGGACGTTCACGTTGAAGCCGGTGCCCGCGCCGCGGCCGAGGTCGGTCGCGGCCCCGGTGCCCGGGTAGAACGGGTACTGGTGCAGCGAGACGTAGAGCACCCCGGGGTCGTCGTAGAAGATCGCCTCGGTGCCGTTGCCGTGGTGGAGGTCCCAGTCGACGATCGCGATCCGCTCGAGGCCGTGCTCGGCGCGCAGGCGCTCGGCCGCGGCCGCCGCGTTGTTGAACAGGCAGAAGCCCATCGACTGGGCGCGGGTCGCGTGGTGGCCGGGGGGGCGGACGAAGGCGAAGCCGTTCTGCACGTCGCGGCGCGCGACCAGGTCGGCGAGCTCGAGCACGCCGCCCGCGGCGAGCAGCGCGGTCTCGTAGGAACGGGCCGAGGTGTGGGTGTCCGCGTCGATCGCGACGTGGGCCTTGCCCTCGGTCGCTCGCACGGCCTCGAGCAGCGGGGCCGCGTGGACGGCGAGGATCTCGCCCTCGGAGGCGAGCCGCGGCCGGACGCGCTCGATCGGCGCGCCGCGCCAGTCGTGCAGCATCGCCTCGACCGCGTCGATCCGCTCCGGGCGCTCGGGGTGGTGCGGCCCGGGATCGTGGTCGCGGTAGCGGGGGTCGACCAGGACGGCGGTCCGCACGGCGACCTCAGGTGCCCGGGTTCGCGCGCAGGTCGCGCAGCCGCTCGGCGTCGAGGTCCTCCTCGATCGGCAGGCCGAGTTCGTCGACGGCGGGCTTGCGCCGGCCGCGCGCCGGCGGCGCGAAGGTGACCGGCTCGGTCCCGCGCTTGAACGCCTCGAGCCGGGGGCTCTCGGTGTCCCCGTCGGCGCGCAGCCCGGAGCGGCGGTCGATGTTGACCAGCACGATCTCGCGGGGGACCGGGAAGTCGTTCACCGGGGTTCCGTCGGTCGCCTGCGCCATGAAGTTCTCCCAGATCGGGGCCGCGGCCTGGCCGCCGGTCTCCTTCTCGCCGAGCGTCTTGTCCTGGTCGTAGCCGACCCAGACGCCCGCGAGAAGGTCGGGCGTGAAGCCGATGAACCAGGCGTCGCGTCCGTCGTTGGTGGTGCCGGTCTTGCCGGCGACCGGGCGCCCGAGGTCGGCGGCCCGCTTGCCGGTTCCCTGCTCGACCACGCTGCGCATCATGCTCTCCATGAGGTAGGCGGTGTCCTGCGAGAGGACGCGCTTGCCCTGCACGGCGCCGTCGTCCACGACCCGTCCCTTCGCGTCGACGATGCGCGTGACGAAGCGCGGCTCCACCCGGACGCCGAGGTTCGGGAACACGCCGTAGGCTTCGATCATCTCGAGCAGCGTGACCTCGGAGGACCCGAGGCCGATCGAGAGGTTGCGCGGGAAGCGCCGCTCGAAGCCGAAGCGCGGCAGGTAGTCGACGACCCGGTCGATCCCGATCGCGTCGACCAGCTTCACCGTCACCACGTTGCGCGAGAAGGTGAGCGCGTCGCGCAGCGTGGTCGGGCCGTGGTAGCGGTGGTCGAAGTTCTGCGGCGCCCAGCGCTCGCCGCCGCCCATCGCGTAGGAGACCGGCGCGTCGGTGATGATCGAGGCCGGCGTGTACCCGTTGTCGAGCGCCGCCGCGTAGACCAGCGGCTTGAACGACGAGCCCGGCTGGCGGACCGCCTGCGTCGCGCGGTTGAACTGGCTCTGGGCGAAGTCGACGCCGCCGACCATCGCCCGGACGTCGCCGCTCGCCGGCGCCATCGCGACCAGCGCCGCCTGCGTCCCGTTGCTTCCCGAGAGGACGAGCTCGGGGCGGCCGGCGGCGCCCGCGACGACCTTCACGTCGAGCACGTCGCCCGGTCGCGGCGCCCAGCCGGTGCGGGTCGCCCAGGCGAGCCCGCGCGGCGAGATCGAGGCGTTGCCCTTCGCCCAGTGGAGCGGCGTCGAGCCGTCGCGGCGCGCCCCGGCCCGCGGCGCCACCACGACGGCCTCGAGCGTGCTGCCGACCGCGGGAAGCGGTTCGGTGCGCCCGGCGTCGGCGGCCGCGTCGGCCTCCACCACCTCCTGCGCCTTCCCGTCGAGTCGCCGGATCGGGCCGCGGAAGCCCTGGCGCTGGTCGAGGTCCTCGATGCCGTCCGCGACCGCCTTCTCGGCCGCCCGCTGGGTCGGCAGGTCGAGCGTCGTCCAGACCTGCAGCCCGAGCTGCTCGGGGCCGGTCGCGCCGTAGCGCTGCTCGAGGAGGTGGCGGACGTGCTGCAGGAAGTAGGGCGCGGCCGCGGCGGCGGCGGGACGCGCGGGCGAGATCGTGATCGCCTCCGCGGCGGCGCGCTCGGCCTCGGCCCGGGTGACGAAGCCTTCCTCGACCATGCGCTCGAGGACGTAGCGCTGCCGCGCCTTCGCGGCGCGCAGGTGCTGGCGCGGCGCGTAGCGGCTCGGGGCCTGCGGGAGGCCGGCGAGCAGCGCGGTCTCGCCGAGCGTGAGCTCGGAGAGGTCCTTGTCGAAGTACTCGCGCGCCGCGGCCTGCACGCCGTAGGCCCCGTCGCCGAGGTAGATCTGGTTCAGGTAGACGTAGAGGATCTCGTCCTTCGTGAACTGGTTCTCGAGCCGGTAGGCGAGCACGAGCTCCTTCGCCTTGCGCTCGTAGCTCCGTTCGGGCGTGAGCAGCAGCGACTTCACGACCTGCTGGGTGATCGTACTGCCGCCCTGGCGCGTGCCGCCCGCGAGCGAGTTCTTGAGCGCGGCGCGCAGGATGCCCGCCGGGTCGACGCCCTTGTGCTCGAAGAACTTCGAGTCCTCGGCCGCGACGAAGGCGTACTGGACGCCGCGCGGGATCTTGTGGATCGGTGCCAGGTAGCGCTTCTCGGTGAAGAACTCGCCGAGGAGCGACCCGTCGGCGGCGTACACCCGGGTGGCGACCGGAGGGCGCCAGTCGAGCAGCTTCTCGACCGGCGGCAGGCTCTCGTTGAACTCGCGGTAGACGAGCGCGGCGCCGCTGCCGAGGGCCGCGAGCGCGAGCAGCAGGAAGCCGAAGACGAACGTCTTGAAGGGCCGCCGCGCCGGCCTCCCGCCCCGCCGCCTTCCCGATCCCGCCACCGCCCCGCTTCTACGGGTTTCCGCAGGCCCGGGCCAACCCCCGGGCGCCCGGCTCGGGCACGAACGGTCGCCGCCGTGCTACACCCTCGGCCATGTCGACCTCCGACCCCCGTCCTTCGGCCTCCCGCGAACGGGCGGACGGGCCGATCCGCTCGCGTCACGGGCTGCGCCTGCTCGAGGACGTGAGCTCGCTGATCGGGCAGTCGGACAACCTGCAGGAGACGCTCGACTCGGTCGTGGACGTCGTCGCCGAGCGGATGCGGACCGAGGCCTGCTCGGTCTACCTGCTCGACCCCGGCTCGACGATGCTCACGCTGTGGGCGACGACCGGCCTCGAGCGCGGCGCCGTCGGCCGCGTCCGCATGCGCACCGACGAGGGTCTCACCGGGCTCGTCATCGAGACGATGACGCCCGTCGTCGTGCCCGACGCCCCGGTGCACCCGCGGTTCAAGTTCTTCCCCGAGACGCGCGAGGAACGCTTCCACTCGTTCCTCGGCGTGCCGGTCCTCGAGCGCCGCGCCCCGCTCGGCGTGCTGGTCGTGCAGACCCTGCGCCGTCGCCAGTTCACCGAGGACGAGATCCGGCTGCTCCGCACGATCGCGGGGCAGCTCTCCGGCGTCCTCGTGCAGGCCCGGCTGCTCGACAGCCTGAAGGTGAAGGAGCAGGAGCAGGTCGAGATCCGCCGCCGCATGGTCGAGACGGTGCGCCGCCTGCAGGCCTTCGAGCGGCAGGCGGAGCGGGCGTCCGCCGACGTGCGCCAGGCGCGCGACCCGGGCGAGCGGCTCACCGGCATCGCCGCCTCGCCGGGCTTCGGCATCGGCCGCGCGCACGTGCTGCATCCCCAGATCCTGTTCTCCGACATCGAGGACCGGCCGGTCGACGACGCGGCCGGCGAGGCGGAGCGCTTCGAGCGCGCGCTCGACGAGGCGAGCGCCGAGCTCGAGCGCCAGCGCGACCAGATGCACGCGATCCTGCCCGAGGGCACCGGCAAGATCTTCGACGCCTACCTGCTCATGCTGAGCGACGGCTCGCTCCAGCAGCGGGTGCGCGACCTGATCCAGGAGGGGGCCTGCGCGGAGTACGCGGTCCGCCGCGTCGTCGAGGAATACCTCGCGGCCTTCCAGGGCATCCAGGACCCCTACCTCCAGGAACGCGCGCTCGACGTGAAGGACATCGGGCTGCGGCTGGTGCGCCTGCTGCTCGGCATCGGCCAGGCGCAGTCGGTGCCGGGGGAGGGCAGCGTGCTCGTCGCCGACGAACTCACGCTCATCGACTTCGCCGAGATCGAGCCGAAGAACCTCTGCGGCATCGCGCTCGCGACCGGGGGCGTGACCTCGCACGCGACGATCCTCGCGAAGTCCTTCGAGATCCCGACCGTCGTGGGCGTGGACCGGCTGCTCGGCGTCGTCGGCGAGGGCGACGAGGTGATCGTCGACGGCAACGCCGGCGTGGTCTACCGCCAGCCGGGCCCCGACGTCGTGCGCGAGTACGAGCGCATGGAGGGCGAGTACCGCGCCTTCAACGAGGGCCTCGAGAACCTCCACGACCTCCCCGCGACCACCACCGACGGGCGCCGCGTCCAGCTGAACGCGAACGTCGGGCTGGTCGGCGACGTCGTGCTCGCCAAGCGCCACGGCGCCGAGGGCATCGGGCTCTACCGGACCGAGTTCCCGTTCGTCTCGTTCCGCGAGTTCCCGACCGAGCGCGAGCAGCTCGACATCTACCGCAAGGTGATCTCCGGCATGGAGGGTCGCCCGGTCACCGCGCGCACCCTCGACCTCGGCGCCGACAAGTACCCGGCCTACCTGCGCGTGCCGCAGGAGCAGAACCCCTTCCTCGGCTGGCGCTCGATCCGCGTCTCGCTCGAGATGCCGGAGCTCTTCACCGTGCAGCTGCGCGCGATCTGGCAGGCGGCGCTCGCCGGCCCGACCCGGTTGCTCCTGCCGATGATCTCCTCGCTCGAGGAGCTCGAGCGCTCGAAGGAACTCATCGCCGAGACCCGGGAGCATCTCGTCCGCGAGGGGATCCCGCACGCCCCCGAGTTGCCGCTCGGGGTCATGATCGAGGTGCCCTCGGCGGTGCAGCTCGCGCCGCAGCTCGCCGCCGCCTGCGACTTCCTGTCGATCGGCACGAACGACCTGATCCAGTACGTGCTCGCGGTCGACCGCAACAACCGCAAGGTGGCGCCGCTCTACCAGCCGCTCCACCCCTCGGTGCTGGCCGCGGTCGACCATTGCACGCGCGCGGCCCACGAGGCCGGCAAGACGATCTCGATGTGCGGCGAGATGGCGGCCGACCCGATGTGCACGCTCGTCCTGCTGGGCCTGGGGCTCGACGAGCTCAGCATGGAGCCGTTCTTCATTCCCGTCATCAAGAAGCTCATCCGCTCGGTGTCCTGGGAAGCGGCGTCGGGGCTGTCGCGCCACGTGCTCTCGCTCTCGCGCGTCTCCGACGTGAAGAGCGCGATCTTCGACACGATGCGTTCGCTCGGCGCGATCGAGCTGCTCGAGATGTACCAGTAGGGACGACGCGCGGGGCGCGAGCCTCGCCCCGGCGGGTGCTCGTCGTCCGGCGTCAGCGCCCGAGCACGACGACCGAGGCGTTCGCGCCGCGTCCGACGGTGTGGCCCAGCGCGAGTCGCGCTCCCTCGACCTGTCGCGGGCCGGCCGAGCCCCGCAGCTGCCAGGCGAGTTCGACGACCTGGCCCAGCGCCGAGGCTCCGAGCGGCTCGCCCTTCGAGAGCAGCCCGCCGCTCGGGTTCACGGGCAGGCGGCCCGTCCTCTCGCCGACGCCGTCCTCGACGAAGCGCCCGCCGCCGCCGCGCTCGCAGAGGCCGAGTTCCTCGACCGACAGGATCTCGCGCCCCGAGTCGGTGTCCTGCACCTCGGCCAGGTCGAGGTCGCGCGGGTCGATGCCCGCCTGCTCCCAGGCCTCGCGGGCCGCGGTCTCGGTCGGAGTCGGCGGCTCGGCCCCGGGGAGGCCGGACATCGGCGTGTGCTCGCCGAGCACGCTGCCGGGGCGGTGCGAGCGCAGCACCGAGGCGAGCACGCGCACGGGCGGGCCGACCGGGCCGGGCTCGCACGACAGCACGACCGCGGCCGCGCCCTCGTTGGGCGAACAGAGCATGTAGAGCGTGAGCGGGTCGCAGACCACCTGCGAGGCGAGCACCTGCTCGGTCGTGAACGGCTTGCGGAACATGGCGAAGGGGTTGTCCACGCCGTTCGCGTGGTTCTTCACCGACACGCGAGCGAGGTGCTCGCGGGTCACGCCCGACTCGAGCATCAGGCGACGGGCGCGGAGAGCGAAGTAGGCCGGGGCGGGCGACAGGCCGGCCTCCTCGCACCACGGCGGGAAGAAGCTCGAGCGGATGATCCCGCGCGGCATCTTCTCCATGCCGAAGACCAGCACGCGGTCGTGCTGACCGGAGGCGATCGCGGCGGCGCCGAGCGAGAGCGCTGCGCCGCCGCTCGCGCAGCCGGCCTCGACGTTCACGATCGGGACGCCCGAGAGGCCGAGCCCCGAGAGCACCTTGTGGCCCGCGGCGACGCCCGTGTAGACCGTGCCGCAGAAGGCCGCGCCGAAGCCGCCGCGGCCGACGCCCGCCTCCGCGAGCGCCTCGCGCACCGCGTGCTGGCCGAGCCGCGTCACGTCCTTCCCGTCGAAGCGGCCGAACGGATGGAGGCCGACGCCGGCGACGTGGACCGCGCGCCCGCCCTTCATCGCGCTTCCCGCGGTGCGTAGGCGAACGAGAGCACCTCGTCGCCCGCGTCGTTCGTGAACAGGGGTTCGATCACGAGGTCCACCGCCTGTCCCTCGCGGAGCCGTTCGACCTCGGCCGAGGCGAGGCGCGAGACGATGCGCAGGCCCTCGGGGAGGTCGACCACGCCGAAGCCGTAGGGCACCGGGCCGCGGTAGCCGGGCGGCGCGGTGCGCACCGCGGTCCACAGCCAGAGACGGCCCTCGGCACCGATCGCTTCCTCGCGGCAGCCGTCGGTCCCGCAGTAGGGACAGGTCTCGCCGGCCGGGAAGTGGAGGCCGGCGCACGACGGGCACCGGGCGGCCAGAAGGCGCGGCCCGCGCGGGTCGCCCGGCAGCGTGAACAGCCCGGGGTGGATCGGGACCTGCGACACGGGGTCCGGGTACCACCGCCGGGCGATCGGGGGCAATGCGTCGGGGCGGTCAGCCGCCCGAGGCCGGCGCGAGGCTGCGCTCGAGCGTGTCGAGCCGACGTTCGAGTGCAGCGTTGCGACGCTCGAGTTCCTCGTTGCGACGGCGTAGCGAGCGCAATTCCTCCGCGCGCGCATCGACGCGGCGCGAGAGGCCCTGCACGGCCGCGAGGGCGACCCCGCCCACGTCGCCGAGCCCGATCCGCCGCTCGTCGTCGCCGAGTTCGAAGGCCGCCGCGAAGTCCTGCGCCATGGGGCCCATGTGGCGGACACTCCCGGTGTCGGCCCGGTAGCGCCACGTGCTGACCGGCAGCGCCGCGACCTTGTCGAGGACCTGCTCCGCGTCGACCGGCGCGACGTCGATCTTCGACGCGCGATCCGAGCCCTGGCTGAGCGTGCCGGAGATCGCGACGTTGCCCGCGGGGTCGAGTCGGAAGCGCGCGGTGCCCCCGGAGGCTCCCATCTCGATCGAGGTGTCGTTGTTCAGCTTGAGCTCCTGCTGGCCGCTCGCCGCGTTGGAGAACACGAAGGCCCCGTTGCCCTGCTTCACGATCCAGCTCGTGCCGGTGCTCGAGTCGGCGTACTTCACCAGGACGGGCCCGTTGTTTCGCAGCGTGAGCAGCGTGCGCGACGCGCTGACGACCGAGCCCTCGACGACCCGGAGCTCCGCCTTCCCGTCCGACCGGGCCACGTGAAGGGGGGCGTTGGGGGTCTGGGTGCCGATCCCGACCCCGCCGTCGGAGGCGACGAAGAGGCTGTTCGTCGGGGCGCCCGGCTTGATCCTGAAGGGGAGATGGCTTCCCCCACTCACGTCGCGCACGAAGAAGTTCGCCTCGTTGCCGGCGACGTCCCAGGTGTAGGTTCCGAAGCCGCCCGAGGTCTGCTCGAGGCGCATCCCCGGCGTGTTCGGGTTCAGCATGTGGAGAGCCATGGCCGGGGCGAGGGTCCCGAAGCCGATCCGGCCCGACGAGTCGACGTAGAGGGCGGCGCTGGGCGAGCCTCCCTCGACGGTGAACGGGGTGGTCGCCGCGTCCTCGTCCCGGATCGAGAATCGGTCGAGTCCGCCGCTCGCGGTGTCGTTCGCCTCGAGCGTCCAGTCGTGGGTCGCAAACGGCGCCCCGCTCGTGTCGAGGAACTTCAGCCGGGTGTTGTTCTCCTTGAGCCGCAGCGTGTCGAACCCGAAGATTTCGGGGTCTGCGCAGTCGATCCCGATGCAGGCGCTTCCGTCCACGACGAGGTCGTTCGGGATCACGGTGGCGGCGAGCGGAATCTCCGGGGCGGCCGGGTCCCGTGGCGAGTCCGAGCCCTCCGCGGCGCCGGGGAGGACCGCGGTGCCGTCGACGACGCGGAAACTCCCGCTGCGCTTCGCGGGGGCGGCGGGCAGGAGGCCGTCGCGCCGGATGCGCTCGATCGCCTGCTCGTCGCCGGCCGCACGGGCGGCTGCGAGCGCCTCTCGCGTCGCGGGCGAGACCGGCGGCGCGTCGAGCACCTCCCAGCGGTAGATGCCGTCGGCGAGCGGTGCGTCCGAGGAATCCCGCAGCGGCATCGAGGGCGGCGTTCCCGTCGGGAAGGACTGCCGGAAGCGGAAATCCGACGGCCCCGCGACGGTCAGGGTCGAGCCGTCGCCGTCCGCGGGCGGGATCTCGAACCTCCCGTTCGCGACCGTCGGGATGGAGGGAGCGGCCGCCAGGGCGCGTCCGTCCGCGGGTGCGGCGAGGACGCCCGCGAGTGCGAGTCCCACGACGAATCGGGGCAGCGATCGGTTCGAGTGCATCGAGGTCTCCTTCGAGGGTTCGGTCGTGGCTTCTGCCGGCGTGCGCGGCAGAGCGTCCGTGCGCCGGGCGTTGCGACGGCGAGGCGGCGATCACCGCCTCCCTGCCGCCTCGTCGAGGATCGTCGCGATCCAGGCGAGGAACAGCAGCAGGTGGACGACGCCCTGGAGAGCGTTCGTGCGCCCGCGCTCCAGGTTCACCGTCGCGATCAGCAGGGTCGAGACGAGCAGCACGATGTAGGGCGGCTCGAGCCCGAACTCGGGTTCGGCGCCGGTCAGGAACGCGATCGCGATCACGGCGGGCACGGTGAGGCCGATCGTCGAGAGCGCGCTTCCGAGCAGGATGTTCACGCTGCGCTGCATGTCGTCGCGCCGGGCGGCCCGCAACGCGGCGAGCCCCTCGGGCGCGGGCACCAGCGCCGCGATGAAGACGCCGCCGATCGCGCCCGGGACGCCGGTCGCTTCCAGGAGCGATCGCACCCGGCCTGCGAGCCCCTCGGCGATCGCGACCACCGCCACGAGGCTCAGGACGAGGAGCGCGACCGTCGGCCCGAGCGGCGCCTGCCTCGCCGCGGGTCCCTCGCCGATCGACTCGGAGAGCGCGTCCGCGTCGGCCATGCGCTCGGAGTGGCCGTGGTAGGCGAAGAACTCGCGGTGCCGGGTCGTCTGCATCGCGAGGAAGACGCCGTAGATCACGAGCGAGGCGACCCCGACGAAGGCCTGCATCGGGTTGCTCATCCAGCCGCCCTCCTCGCTGGTCGTGAATCGCGGCAGGATGAGCGTGACCGTCGCGAGCGCGATCACGAGCGGCAGGTAGGCGGCGGCCGACTGCGCGTTGAACTCCTGCTCGGTCTCCCGCTTGCCGCCGGCGATCATCGCGGCGCCCAGCAGGAGGTTCAGGATGAGCATGAGCACGGAGAACATCGTGTCGCGCGCGACCTTGGTGTCGGCCTGCGAGCCGATCATCATCGCGGAGACCGCGGCGACCTCGATCGTGATCGCGGAGACCGTGAGGAGGATCGTGCCGATCGGCTCGCCGAGGCGCTCGGCGAGTTCGTCGGCGTGCGACATCGCGCGGAACGCGCAGGCGAGGATCGCGGCGACGAGCCAGGCGGTCCAGGCCATGTTCGCGGCCCCGGCCGGCGGCCCGGGCGGCGACCAGTGGGCGAGTACCGCCGCGCCGGAGGCGAGCCCGAGCGCGATCGCGATCTCCCGGCCCACGATGCGGCCCGCGTGCCGGAGCCCGCTCGACTCGGGGAGGTTTGGCGGCATCGCGGAGAGACACTAGGGGACCTCCCCGCGGGCGCCAAGCGGAAGCCTTTCCTTCCACGCGAGCCGGATCGGCGCCGGGCCGGGCGCGTCCGGGGGCGACTCTCGCGGGCCGGGTGCCGGTCAGGTAGGACGAGACCGGTGAGCACGGCCGGAGGTGCAGGCGCGGCGCGACTCTCCGCCCCGGGGACCCGCGCCGTCGCGCACGGGCAGGTGGCGGGCGAGCCGCGCCCCTGCCCGGTGTGCGGCGACCGGGGAGGGCGGGCGCGACGGACCGGCGAGGTCTCGCTCCGCCACTGCGCGTGCGGGACGGTCTACATGGACCCGCTGCCGGCCGCCGAGGTCATCGCCGGGCGAGAGATCGAGGCGTTCGAAGGCGGTCTCCGCGAGGAGACCACGGAGATGTTCACCGCCTACTACCGGAACTATCCCGACGATCCGGTCGTGCGCGGCTTCCGCGAGTCGGTCGAGGAGATCCGGCAGGCGGTCGGCGGCGGCCGGCTGGTCGACGTCGGCATCGGCACCGGGCTGTTCCTCCACCTCGCGCGCGAGGCCGGGTTCTCGCCGCTCGGGATCGAGATCTCGCCCGCCTGCGCGGCGAAGGCCCGCGAGGAGTTCGGCGTCGACGTCGTCGTGGGCGACTTCGAGGGCTTCCGCCCCGACGTGCCGGTCGACGCGGTCGCGATGTCCGACGTGCTGGAACACGCGGGCGATCCGCGCCGCTTCCTCGAGCACGCGCGCGAGGTGCTGCGCCCCGGCGGCGCGCTCTTCGTCGCCGTGCCGTGCTGCCGGTCGACGCTCTTCCGCGGCGCCGAGCTCCTCGCCCGCCTGCCCCGGGTCGGCGGGCTCGCGGGCCGGTTCTTCGCGGTGAACCATTACACGTACTTCACGCGCGAGACGCTCGGCCGGCTCGCGCGAGAGTGCGGGTTCGACCCGCTCTGGGTGCGCGGGGCGTCGCCCTACGTGGGGCGCTACGACTTCTCGCCGCTGGTGCGGCTCGGGGTGACGGCGCTCGTCGAGGCCGGCCGCTGGACGGGCCTGGAGGCGCGCGTCGAGATGCTCGCGGTGAAGCGGTGAACCTCCACCTCGCGCGCTACATCGACCGGTGGGGCGGGCTCGGGCTCGCCTGGCTCCTCTGGTTCGGCGGCCGCGTCGCCGGTGCGGTGCGGGGGCGAAGCATCGTGCCCCCGCTGCTCGCGACCACCCCGCAGTCGCCCGATCCGCTCCCGCCGCCGCGCCGCGTGCTCGCGATCAAGTTCTACGGGCTCGGCAACATCGCCATGATCCTGCCGACGCTGCAGGCGATGAAGCGCCACGCCGGCGGGCCCGAGTGCGAGGTCGACTTCCTCACCCTGCCCGGCAACGTCCCGCTTCTCCGCCAGAGCGGTCTCGTCGACCGGACGCTCTCGGTCGACGTTCGGACCTGGGCGAGCTTCGTCCGGTCGGTGGCCGAGCTGCTCTCGGTGCTGCGCTCCGGGCGCTACGACGCGGTGCTCGACTTCGAACAGTTCATGAAGCTCTCGGGGGTGTTCGGGTTCCTCTCCGGCGCGCCCGTCCGGATCGGCTTCAACACCGAGGGGCAGGCCCGCGGCTGGCTGTACACGCACCGCATCGCCTACGCCGACACCGACCACATGGCCGACATCTTCATGCGCACCGCGCAGCCCTCGGGTCGTGCCCTGGTGCCGGCCCCGCGCGTCCGCGTCCCGGTCGACGCCGACGCGCGACGGCGCGCCTGCGAGCGCGCCGGGGCGGAACCCGGCCGGGAGATCGTCGCGATGCACATGGGCACGGGCCCGAACTACAACAAGATCGCGCTCAAGCGCTGGGACGCCACGCGCTTCGGCGAGCTCGCCGACCGGCT
>Ga0075471_10000879_pt1 | contig 18933 bp, 10 predicted proteins | sample DEB19_08_DNA_2_FD_74787 | JGI IMG/M metagenome (GOLD analysis project Ga0075471, IMG submission 74787) | Aqueous microbial communities from the Delaware River and Bay under freshwater to marine salinity gradient to study organic matter... | ecosystem: Environmental > Aquatic > Marine > Coastal ... | reverse complement strand
ACCGGATTACCGGGTAGCCCAAAGACATGGGCTCGTTGTCCTTTAGCAAAAAGGAAAGGCTTGCCAGGCTTCACTTTAACCCGCCAAAGCTCCGGCTCGATACCAAGCTTTTTGAGGGCGGGTTTCACCTGGTCGTGATCCCCCACAGAAACACCACCGCTGAGAATCACCGCATCGTGGGAGTTGCTGAGATGATCTAGGCATCTCATCGTCTCCTCCAGATCATCGGCACAGTGTGCGGTCCTGATATGCGAGATGCCGAGGCGCTGGAGCAGGCTTGCTATCATGATGGCATTTGAATTGTAAATCTGTCCTGCCGCCAGCGGCCCACTGCCGGGAGGTGCCAATTCGTCGCCGGTGGTCAAAACGGCCACACGGGGTTTTTGTACCGTATCGATCTCCGTTAGCCCTTGTGAAGCCAACAAACTCAATCGAGCAGGCGTGAGTCTTTCACCTCGGCGTAGGATGATTTGGCCCACGCAGACATCCGCCCCCATTGGACGCAGATTTTCACCTTGTTCGACGCGGTCTAGGCAGTGGATGCTATTGCCATCGCGCATCACGTCCTCCTGCATAATCACAGCGTCAGCCCCATGCGGAATCGGCGCGCCAGTGAAGATGCGGATACAGCTCCCAGCTTCGCATAGGAGGCCTAGATCACGTCCAGCTGGCTGTTCGCCAGTCACGAGCAGGCGATCCATCGTGACATCCTTTGAACGCAGTGCGTAGCCATCCATCGACGATTGATCAAAGCCAGGGATTGGAATGGTGGCAACAATCTCACTACCTGCAAAAGCATCCAGTGCCTGTTCCAATCGCGTTGTTTGAATCCCCAGTGGAGACACATTGGCCAACACACGTTGCAAAGCCTCACGTTCTGAAATCATCGAATGGTAGGCGGTAGAGTGGAGGGATCTGCAGTAGGCCCTAGCGGCGTGGGTGAACGAGGCGATTCTCTGGATGAAGGCAGCTGCTGAGAGGGGAACTGAATCTCTGGAATGGGCGGTGGACGCGCGATGGGTGATTCGATTGGCTTAGCAGCATTGTTCGGCTGTGCCAGAGGTGCTGATGGCACCATGGATAGTGTGTCTGACGCATGGATTCTTTGTAGCGCTAGGTTGCCTACGCTAGGCATGCCTTCCTTGATATCCGCTGTGAGGTAATTGTCCTTCCGTTCCGGCGTCACCACGAGCTTCGATTGCTGTCCGTTGGCATCGAGGGCTATCAATTCTACGCCGGCATTGAGCATCGGGCGTGAGTCACAGTGGATCAGAACATAAGTTTGCTCCGGGTTGACCATTTCAATGCTGCCAATCAGAACAGCCTGCCCCATGTGACTGTCTTGAAACTTCTTGAGCGGCTTCCTCAAGATGTTGCCAGCCAAATAGCTGCAAGCTGGAATGGACAGCATGCACAAGCATGAAAAAAGAAAAACGCGCATGAGTGGCATGAAACCCCGCTGGTTGCTCGATGTCCAGTCCAACGAAGGGACTTTGCCGGATCAAACCGCCACGCAATGCACATTGCTGATGCCTTGGATCTTTTCGAGCTCGGCGAGCACCTCAGCTCTGGGAGTTGTGTCGAGAGTGAGAATTGTGAGAGCCTTACCAGTTTCTTTGTCTCGACTGAGGCTCATGTCGGCAATATTGACTTGGTTCTTGCCGAGGATGGTCGAGTAGGCAGCGATCATTCCGGGACGATCAATGTTCTCAATGAAGAGCAATGTGCCTTCTGGATTGGCTTCGATGCGGCGGCCGTTGACTTTGACGATACGCGGAGAACCGGCAAAGAACGTGCCTGCAATACTCGCAGCTTCGCCTGCGTCGTTTTTGGCGACGACTTCGATAAGGTCGCTGAACTCGCTCGGATCCGTAAGTCGGCTTTCGGTAAACCGAATGCCGAGGTTTTCGGCGACACCATTGGCGTTGATGTAATTGACCTGCTCCGCCCCGACCGGGCGCTCCAGAAATCCCTTTAGCACGGCTCGGGAAATCAGTGTGGTGTCTCCACTGCCTACTTTGCCACTGTAATTGATGCGGACGACGTTGCTGCGTGTGGGGGCAAACTGCGATACGAGGCGTCCGAGCAGTTCACCGAACTTCAGGAATGGCCCGATTTCCGCGAGGACCTTCGGGTCGACGTTGGGCATATTCACGGCGTTTACCACAGTGCCTTGCAGGAGATGAGCTTTGATGACTTCGGCGATTTCGATGCCGACGTTTTCCTGCGCCTCTTCCGTCGAGGCACCCAGATGCGGTGTGAAGACAGTGTTCGGTGCTTTGAGCAACGGATAGTCTGCGGGGGGGGGTTCGCTCTCGAAGACATCGAGCGCGGCGCCGGCAATGAGACCATTCGTCAGGGCATCGGCGAGCGCGTTGTCGTCGATAAGGCCGCCGCGTGCGCAATTGATGATCCTGCAGCTCGGCTTGAGACTGGCGAGGCGCTTCGCGTTGATCATGTGCTTGGTCTCCGGCGTGAGAGGCATGTGCATCGTGATGTAATCTGCCTGCACGATCGCGGCATCGAGATCTTCGCATAGGGTCACGCCGAGGCTTTCCGCGCGGTTTTTGCTCAAATACGGGTCATAAGCAATCACACTCATTCCAAAAGCCTTCGCTCGTTTGGCAAATTCTGCCCCAATACGGCCCATGCCGAGGACCACGAGTGTTTTGCCATAAACCTCGGTGCCTTGGAAGCTCTTGCGATCCCATTTGCCTGCCACAATGGAGGCGTTTGCCTGCGCGGTTTTGCGACTGAGGGCCATCATGAGAGTGAAGGCCTGCTCGGCGGTCGAGATCGTGTTACCACCCGGGGTGTTCATCACCACCACGCCGCGTTTCGAAGCCACTGGCACATCGATGTTGTCCACTCCGACGCCGGCACGGCCCACTACCTTCAGATTTGGGGCGGCATCGAGAACCTTGGCGGTCACTTTGGCACCGCTCCGCACAATAATGGCGTGGGCTTCTCGGGCGGCTTCGATCATCTTGTCTTCGGCCTTTAGGTCCATGTTCACCGTGACGTTGAAAGACGGCTCCGCTTTCAGCAGGTCGATGCCCTTGCTCGAAATGGGGTCGTTGTTGCCGGCGATGAGGATATTGAACTTGGACATGATGTTTTGGGGAAAAGGGCGGCAAGACTAGCTCCCTTTCTTCCGCGCTCAAGGAACGATTCAAACCTCAAAAACACCTTCTTTGGGCCTGCTTTGCCTCTCGACATCCTTCCTGCTCTGCGGTGTAATCCTCCATCGAAGCATGCCGACCCCTGCCGTACGTTCCGCTCCGGAAATCCGAGACCATGAGACCCTTCGTCTCATTGGCCGCGGTGCTTTTGGTGAAGTCTGGATGGCACGGAGCGTCACGGGGGCGCTGCGAGCGGTGAAGGTGGTATGGCGGGACGACTATGATCGTCCAGATTCGTTTGAGCGCGAGTTTGAGGCCATCAAGCGCTACGAGCCCATTTCCCGTCGCCACGAGGGTCTTGTGCCGATCCTGCAGGTGGGACGCAATGCAGGGGAGGGCTTTTATTATTATGTGATGGAGCTTGCTGACGATCTTGAGACAGGTCGTCAGATCGAAGTGGAGACCTACACGCCCCACACGTTGGGTTTGCAGATGCGACGTGACAAGCGCGTGCTGGCTGAGCGCTGCATCGCTTTGGGGGTGAACATTGCCGAGGGCCTTGACTATCTGCATCGAAATCAACTCATCCACCGCGATGTGAAGCCTTCCAATCTGGTCTTCATCGATGGCAAGTGTCGGCTGGCAGACATCGGTTTGGTGGCGCTTCTCGGCCAGCGCAGCTTTGTCGGCACGGAAGGTTTTGTGGCGCCCGAGGGGCCAGGATCGGCCGCGTCAGACATTTTTTCGCTCGGCATGGTGCTTTATGAGGCCAGCACAGGAAAGGACCGCCTCGACTTTCCCGATCTGCCGTCCTGCACCGAAACAGGGGAAAACCTCAGCGTATGGCGCCGTTTGCACGATGTCATTTGCACTGCCTGCGCCCCTCAGGCCAAAGATCGATTCGTCAACGCCAATGAGATGGCGCTTGCTTTGAAAGGCCAGCCGCTACCCTCCAGTCGCCGTGCGTTATGGACTTGGGGACTCGCCGCCGCCTCGTTAGTCGCCTTGATTGGCGGAGCAGCGGGCATGTGGATCGCGCAAAAGCAGCGCCACGCCCAGATCGTGGCGATGAAGCAGAGTCAGCCGCGCATGCGCATCCTCACCACGCCGCCCGGAGCCGCTGTTTTCGCCGGGCAGGAGAGGCTGGGCGTCACGCCGCTCGAGCTGAACCCCGCTGAAGGTGTGCCGGTGATCTACCAGCTCATGCTACCCGGTCACAAGCAGGAAGAGATCGAGCACACCGTGCGCGATGGTGAGCCGGCGGTCTTCGAGTTAAAGCTTGAGGCTACCCGTCTGCCACAAAAGGGAGAACGCTGGGTGAACAGCCTTGGCATGAGCTTCAAGCCTGCGGCTGGTGGACACATCAGCCTTGAGCCAGTTCAGATGAAGTATTTCCGTCGCTTTCTTGATGCTGGAAATCGTTCTTTTGAGGGAAAAGTCGTTCGCTCCCAGCCAAGTAAGAGCAAGGAGAGCGCCTACATCGTTGTTGCCCCCATCGGCGATGCTGAGGCCTTCCGTTATTGGCTTACTGAGCAGGACCGCGATGGTTCTTTTTTAAGCCAAGAGCATCACTACGTTGTTGAGCCTTTTTACTTTGTTGAAAGCGGCCAGCCTGAGCCATTCGAGATGCCGGACGGGGATGGCGAGGATGAAGGTGCCGCCGAGGGCGTGAAGAACTGGCAGGCTTTTCACCTCCGCGTCGAGCGTCAAACTTATGGCAGCGTCATGGTGCGCAGCCAGCCGGAGAAGGTGCGGGTCTATATGCACGAACAGCTGCTTGGCGAAACGCCACTCGAGCTGCCCCGCGTGCGCACCGGCCCCTTTGAGGTCGAGTTGCGTGGGGAGGGGTTTGCCGATGTTGTCCTAGAGGGCGAAGTCAGGGAAGGGGAGCAGAGCGAGCTATTCAGTGATATGCAGACCCGCAAGGCCGTGAAATTCGGACGTGAGTGGAGTGCAAATAGCCTCGGCATGCGCATGATTCCCCTCGATGACAATTTAATGATGTCCGCGTGGGAGACCCGGCATCGCGATTACCTCGAATACGCCCGTGCCACGAATGCTCGCAAACCCGGCAAAATGGATGATGCCACCGGTACCATCAAAGGTGTTAACCTGCCTGTTGTCGGAGTTGACCGCGAAGAGGCCCGCGCTTTTTGCCGCTGGTTGAGCGAGCGGGAGCGCAACGCCGGACTCATCGGCGCTAAGGACGAATACCGTCTACCCACCGACGAGGAATGGAGTCGAGCGGTCGGTTTGCCCCCCGAGCGTGGCTCCACTCCCGCTGAGCGAAATGGCCGCATAAGGGGTGTTTATCCTTGGGGCTACGAATGGCCGCCGCCGAACCATATTGACAATTTCGCCGACCCCATCGCCGGGCGGAAGGCCAGCCTCGATCAGGTCATTGCGGGTTATGAGGACAAGTCTCCCCACCTAGCCAGTGTCGCCATTCTTCCGCCGAATCGCGAGGGCATCTGCGGCCTCGCTGGGAATGTCAGTGAATGGACCGGTACGGACTTTGAAATCACGGCCAAGCCCAAGGAGGGCGAAAAGTTGAAGCCACCCTTGGGAACGGTCCGTGGCGGGAATTGGCGAAGTTCAAATCAAGACGAGCTACAGGCCTCCACTCGCCAGCCGGTTCCTGCCGAAACTCGGAAAAATACCATCGGCTTCCGCGTCGTTCTTGCACGTGGCAAGTAATGTCATTTCAGCTTTGAATCCCATGCCTTCCTCCTTGCCTGACAACGATACACTCAGCCGCCTTGGGCTAGAGACTCCCATCAGTCACATCAGCCGTTCTTTGAACCAGCTTTGGGAGGGAGATGAGGCCAAGACGCGTGCATCCCTCGTGAATCTTGCTCTTTATATCGAGGAGAGTGCCAGCCTTCAGGAGGCCAACGAAGTGCTTGAAAAAATTGCTGCTGAGCATGCCTGCCGCGCCATGCTCATTCTCGCCCTTCCCAAGGTTCAGCAGCCCCGCGCCCGCTCTTGGATTCAGGCTCTCTGTCGTCCTTACCAAGGAAAGCAGGCTGTCTGCTCCGAGCAGATCACCTTCATCTTGGAGGGGGGCGATGCCGCTCAGGTGCAAAACCTCATCTTTGCCCACCTCGACTCCGATCTTCCCCTCGTCGTCTGGTGGCAGGCAGATCTCACCAAGAACTTCGAGGAACGTTTTTATTCCCGCATAGACACTCTCATCATCGACAGTTCGCGCTGGAGGGATCCTGCTCGCCAGTTCGATGCCCTCCTTGCCATCAAGGAGGATCACACAGATCTCGACATTCGCGATCTTGCCTGGACTCGCTCCCACTTCATGCGCACTGCACTAGCCAGTTGCTTCCAAGACGCGTCAGCCCTGCAGAAACTGTCGCAGGTCCGCACCCTTCGTGTCAGCTATCTGCGTGGTCAACGTAGCACCGCCCTGTTGCTAGCCGCTTGGATCAACCAACGCCTTGGTGCCGCTCTAGACCTCGAGCTGGTTGAAAAAGACTCTGGTCCGGCCCTGCAAAGCTTGGTGATCGAAGGCCAAGGTATTCGCGGTGAGGTCCGTCGGGATTGTGACTCACGCTTTGTTCACGTCTTTTCCGTGTGTGGTGGCCATTCTCACGAGGAACTTCTGCCCGCCGATGTGGATAGCGATGCTGAGTTAGTCAACGAGCAGCTCAGTCGTTACCGCGGCAGTTCTCTTTACTCCGGCATGCTGCCGTTTGTGCGCAGCATGCTTTGAGGCAGGCTATACCGGTTTGCATGTTAAATAGGCATCGTTTCTTGGGACGTGATGCCCATCGGCATGATGAAATAGTCGCAAGGCTGGACCAAGTGGCGTACGGTTAGTCTCCGCCAATGAGGCTGCCGCGCCGACGCAAATCAGACAGACATTTTGAGAATCAGTCTAAATGATGCTTGGCTAACCCGAACCGCATATCATGACTCTTAAATTAACGAAAAGAGGTATCATAATGGGTGCTCTTACGGCGCTCCTTACAGCTCTATGTGCATGCAGGCATGGATCATCCGTCGGCACTCGCACAGAAGTTCTAACCAGCGAAAGCATTCACGATATTTCAGCTCATGATGTGATCTCTTGGGCGCATTTGGATGACACTTTACGATATCATCTTGACCGAGTCGGGGTTGGTGAAGCCGATGGGAAATCTATTTTAGCTGATTACGTCATTGTTCAAAATGGAGGCGAAATCGCGGCTTTTGTCAGGAAACACGGTTATCAATCTTTTGTCGGCCCTATGGCAGTGCGAAAGACTCGCAACTCACTCGAAGTCGATGTTGAAATTACGGGAAAAGATGGCGCAAAAGCCATCATGACACTTTTTGCAGACGGGACGATGCATGGAGTGGGGTGATATCTCCAATCTAGCAGATAGGCCGGCCTGTCATTGATGCCTTGGTTGCCAATGGAACATGCGTGACGATGGGCTAGAAGGGTGATGGAGTTTTGCCTGAAATGCTCCCGCATTCGCGTTCTCGTGAAGTTTCTGGTCTTTAGACCGATTCTCAAAATATCTGTCTGATTTCCGTCGCCGGGGCAGCCTCATTCGCTTGTTATCTATTGTTCCAATAGCTTACTCGCTCTTTCCTTGCCACGGAGGCCAACGCACTCCCCGGTCATTTGAGACAGCCCTTTTTGAAACTTTCGTTTCTGAAGGATGAAAATGATGGGGCTTATCTCATTTTGCAGGCAGCACCTGCACGGCGTCGAGATGGATATTTCCCTTCGCACCTTCTGTGCGGAAGATGACGGCAGACTCCTCGCCGGAATTGAAGGTGAAGACACCAAGGCTGTATGCCCCTAGATCGAGTTTGGGCTTTTGAGTTTGATTGACGGAGACCGTCTTTTCGCCGTTGGCGCTGAGAACGGTGACCGGAGCGCTCTTGGCCCGATTTTCGTGCGGTTGGAAAAAGATGCGAACCTCGTATGGGCCGGTTTCCTTGACGCTGAAAGCGAAGCGAGCACTCGCGTTTTTGTCGCTGCCATAGCTGTAGTAGTCACCAACATAGGGCTTTAAGCCTTCACCGTGTGTCCATTTGCCGTTCAATTCAGCGTCCTTGTCATCAATGACAATACCTTCGAGTTTTTTGGGATCAATGCTGTCGCTCTGGATGTCTGGCAGTTTCTTGGCGTTGTTCGGCACGTAAAGGCTACCCTCGATGGTGTCGCGGCGCATGCTGCCAGGCTGGCTCATGAGGTCCTTCAGGATGTCCAGATATTGCTCATAGACACCACGCGGGCTGGTGTGATGGCGTACGCAGATCCAAGCGGCTTTGCCGACGACCTCTCCCATCATGCCACAGGTGCGCATAACACGGGTGGAACCTAGGGCGTGACGTTCGACGCTGATGGTGCGGCCGGCCATAAAGAGGTTGCCAATATCTTTGCTGTAGAAGCAGCGATAGGGGACTGGATAGCCGTTTTTGCGATCGGTATGTTTACCGAATTCGGCGCGACTGATGAAGGGATTCTCGGGGAATTTCTTCATGTATTGCTCTTTCGGATAGTGGAGGTCCTGATCCCAAGTGGTAGGCACGCAACCATCGGGATGAATGACTCCTTTGACCATGTCCTCTCCGTTCAAGATGAGGTCACCGACAATGCGGCGGCTTTCGCGCGGGCCACCGATGTAAGCGAGCCAAGTGAGGTCATAGGTGCCATATTTCTCAGGCTTGAGGTTTTTTAGAGCGGAGACGGCTCCATAGACGGCGCGGAAATTGTGATCGCGGATCAGCTCGAGGTCGTTGATGGGGTGCTTATCAAAGCCGCTCTCCCAGAACCACTCACCGTGGACGTAGTCTTCTGGGTTTGGCACCGGCTTGTAGCCGAGGTCGTAGCCAGTCTGGTTGGCTTTGTTTTTTTTGCCGACCGGTGCCATAGTCTGCGGCTCGGGGAAGTCCTGCAGTTCCAAAGGCAATGCCCATGACGTTTGCGGCCAAGAAACGGGCTTTTTGAGGTTCTGCATGACCCACATGTTGCTCATGCCCATGCGGCCTTTTTCCTCCATCATGAATTCCGCGCCGGCGAGTGCTCCCACACTGCCATGGCCGGTGCAATCGACAAAAAATTTGCCGACGAAGCGGGTTTCCTTGCCGCTTTTCGTATCGAGGCCGGTGACGCTGCGGATCTTTTTGGCGTCTTTGCCCATCTCTACTTGGTAAACGTGGGTGTTGAGAAAGAGATCAAGGGTCTTCTCAGCCCGGACCACATCTTCCTTGAGCTTGTCATTGAACTCCTGCGGATCAGCTGCAGGGCTGTTGCTGGCTCGGTCGGCCATTTCTTCAATGATTTCGCCGAGATGCGGATACAAGCCGCGACGTGTGCCGCCCATGGCCCAGACCTGAATCTCGCTCGAACCATTGCCACCTAGCACCGGGCGGTTCTGAATAAAGGCTACTTTCAGGCCTTGGCGAGCACCAGACACCGCCGCACCCATGCCACTGTATCCACCACCCACAACGACAAGGTCATATTCGCTAGTCTCGGGAGTTTCCTGCGGGAGATTGAGCATTTTTTTGCGCATGCTGACGTCCGGTGTGAAACTGGAGTCATCGCTCAGCACGATGGCGTCCACACGACCGTCAAAGCCAGTGAGGTCCTTCAGTGAGAGCTTGGTTTTTCCATCGAGGTGAACCGGTCCCGCTTTCTCCCATTGCCAGTCTTTGCCGTTGGCGCCAAATGCATGTTCAAGTGTTTTTCCGTTCAGAGCAATCTGGAAACGTCCCGGTGCCCCAGGAGCATCCCAAGGACCCACCCAGTTTTTAGTGCGCACCCAAACCGTGTATTCGCCCGTTGGCATTTCGATTTCGGTCTCGGCGTCTCTGACAATTTTGCCCATACCGTGTGCCATCAAGTAGGGAGAGCCCATGATGTCGATGAACTGCGTGTCGAGCACCCAACCACCAAGATGGGCAAACGATTCGGCTTCGATCCATTTCGTCTTCGCCTGCACGGCGAAAGGAATCGCGAGAAGAGAGACTAGAAGAGGTATTTTCATGATGTCTGGCTGGTTTAAACGACAACTCGCTCGGAATGCAATCATGGCTTAGCCGTTACGGTAACATTAAAACGCGCCAGCAGCCTTTCGTCCGATCCAAAACACACTCATCAAAAACACCAGCAAGCCAGCCCAGGCGGGATGGGCCCAAATCGGCACGCGGCGCTCCTGCATGGCCTCATCTGGGATAGCAGCAATAGCATTGACGATACCTTGTGGATTCGAGGCATCCAAAATACGACCTTTCGTGAATTGAGCGATTTCCTTCAACACATCGACGCGGGCTGGCTGACCGCGCTTTTCACGATGAGTGCCTTGAATGTACAGCTTCGTTACCAAGTTCGAAGCGGCCTCAGCGCAGCTCAATTCGATGATATGTTCACCGGGTTCGATGGGAGTGAAGGTGCCGTTGAAGAGTCCCCAAGCCTCTTCGCCGGCAGGAAGGAGGCGAACACTGCTCACTTGGCCGCTTGGTGTGGCAATCTGGGCGATCACTGTACCTTCACGCAGAGGTTCTCCGGTCAAGCTCATGACGTTTGCGTTCAATGTGAGCACATCGCCGGTGCGTGGGCGGTCAGGCGAGTAAAACAGGCGCATCTTGTCTCCCCGACTCATGTTTCGCTGGTAGGCCATCCAGCGAACCACCTGCCCCCAAAAGCGGTAGTGATATTGGTCTTCGACGCCCTTGCGCCAGCGCCAGGCACCGTCAGTGCCCATGAAGAGAATTTTACCTGCACCGTAGGTTTTTGTGACGATGAGAGGCACACGGCCGAATGAATTCGATTCACTGCTGTGGATGGCAAGAACCTCACTACCTGCCTTCGCCCGGAGAGTCGGTGCATACCACTGAAAGCCGGGAAGCGTGCTCCAGACACGGGAGCTGGCCTCGTCACTGTCTTCGAGTTTTGTCAAAAGGCTGCGCATGCCGGCCTCGGTCAGAGCGAACTTGCCCGGAACGCTCGATCCCCATCCACGAGGCTGCGCGGCGTCCCAAATGACCGGAAGCAGATCGGCGAGCACGGTTTGCTGCAGCGATGCTTGGAATCCATGAAAACCCGGCATAAAGACGAGTCCGGCGGCTTGATCGCGCACGATTTTTTGAAGTGCGTTGCACTGCTGCGTGGTGAGTTGCCCTTTCTCAACACCGACATCGCCTAGGAAGACGACATCAAACTTCGTCAACTCCTCATCCTTTGGGAATTGTTCGATATAACCACGCCCAGTGCCCATCTGCCCCAGCCCGGGATGTAGCAGCAAGCAGTTCGCCTCCACTCCCGGATCGCGTTCAAGTGCGTTGCGCAGGTAGCGGTACTCCCAGCGTGGGAAAGACTCGATCAGGAGCACTTTAAGCTGTTCCTTTCGCACACTGAGAGGTGCCTCCTGAGTGTTGTTTTCAGGATAGCGCTCGTCTGGCATGGTTGGAATCGTCAGGGTGAGCTTCAACTCTCCCGGTGTCTCCGGCTTCCAAGTTATGGCATCTTGGTAGCGGCTCATTGCGGGCAATTTGATCTCTTGGGTCACGACCTCACCACTCGTCGATCGCATTTCGAGAGCGATAATCTCATCACGCGGTAGCGAGCTATTGATCACGAATGGAATGCGCAGCGGCTTACCCGCCACGGCGAAGGTTGGCACATCAAAACTGCTTAGCTCAATATCCGGCATCCGAGTCTCTGATCCGATAGGCACCGCAAACACAGGAACCTCTCGCATGCGCAGCCGCGTGGCGGCCTGCGAAGGCGGTTGGCCTTGGTTCCAATCGCCATCGCTGATCAAGACGATCGATTTCAGGTTCGGCTGTTTCTCCAGCGCTCCGAGCAGTGCTGCGTGAATATCTGTGCCATCCGTCGTGGCAGGCGAAAATGGCTCAAGGATCACATCCATGCGATCTTTGAGCTGCAACCATAGTTTTTCGTCGATCAGAGGCTTCACAAGCTCTGCTCTTTCGACTGTTTCTTTGCCGCGAATCACATCCTTCGTTCCCATTGAGCCGGAAACGTCTGCCAGCACGACCAAAACGGGTTTGTTTTGAGGTTTGAAAGTCTCCAACCACTCGGGTTGCAGCAACGTAAACGCGATGGCAACTGAGATGATGATACGCAGTAATTCGAGCCAGCCGATGATGGGTCGCCAACCGCTGCGCCGCCAAGCCATAAGCGCCAGTCCTGACACAGCCGCCGTGAAAGCAACACCGACGGCAAAGGCCTCAGGCAAGGGGTTGAAGACGAACTGTGAAGTCGAGGATTCCATGATGCTTTAGCTTCGCCATTCATTATTCTGTGGGAGAAAGATGCTGCTCAACCTCCGGGGGTGGCGGTAGGAATGGGAGACGGTGAGGGGCGACATCAGAGGAGTGAAGCTACCCGGCAGGTCATTTTGTCGCAACCTGCTACTTCAAATCCTGAATTTCCCGCAGGAGCTTCATTCTCTACCCCTACGTGCTGCAGACTAGTCCTGTAAGGGGCTGTCTGCTGCCTTTTCACCCATTTGTTTTGGATATAGTGCAGAGGCTAATTGCATATGGGTGGTCTGATGGCTTAGGGGATTAGAAGAGTGTCCGTTGCTGGAGCTGTTAATGGGTGAAGTGCAATCATTCCTTCACCATCTAGCTCAAGGATTAGAGCAGCTGACGAGTCGAGTCGGTCATTGATGGTCGCGGGAAAGTGGATGCCGATACCCTGGGCGAGGCATTAAAGCTTATGATTCGGGCCTTCCCGAGTTCGCCAACTTACCGCATCTTATTCGACAGCGCCAAGCTCCCGTTTGGCAGGATTGGTCAGGAAGGGCATGAGTTGGCTAGCGAAGGCACGAGCATCCTCGAGTGCGTTGAATTCTGCGAACAGACCTTCGGGGCCGGGGACGTCCGTATCCTCGACGGGGATGAAAATGGAAACCATGGCCCAGCGATGGTTGAGATTCCGGAAGATGGCGTGCAGGTAGGTCTGGGCAACGTGCTCGTAATGTGAGGCGCAGGTGGTGTCATCTGAGCCAACGTACCAGTAGAGGTTCACTCCGCGCTGGCGGACGCGGTGGCCGTCTTCATCGATTTGATCGATGAAGATGCGGAGGTAGGTGGCATCAAAGGACTGCCCCTCTGCCATTGGAACATTGACTGGCCGGGTCTCAACGATCGTCCAGCCTTGGCCTGGCAGGCAGACTTCAGGGCGGTGAAGAGAGCGCTTCAAATGGCCGCTAAGGATGACAGAGGCGATGACTTTGCGATTTTTCTCATTCAGGTACCCAAAGCGCACCAGCTTTACGCCTTCATCGAGGGCTTTTTTCTCACGAGCCTGGACCTCGATCTCGCGACCTTGGTATCCATCGACCTGCAAGGGCATGTGGAGGCTGACTCCGGCGCGGGCTACGAGGTAACTTGTGTCTGTGGCAGCGCAGATGCCAAAAGTGGTTGCAGCAAGCACCAAGATCAAGATGGCCTGGGCAAGGGTGCGGCGTGGCAGGGGAATGACGGGCCAGGCTGCAAGAGGAGATTTAGATTGATGATGGAGCGAGAGGTTTTTCGTCATTTCACGTCCCTCAAACACCCAGCAGAGCGCAAACATGCCAGCGAGGGCGACACCAAATACGGCAAAGCCGGCGATGGTGTGGTAGAGGGACATTTCTTGATGATCGCCGATCCGCTTGCCGACGGCGATGTCCGAGCCGAACCAAATGCTGCCAAAGGCGAGTAAGAGCAGCCGAATGATGTTGCCTGCGACGGCGAGTGGCACTGCGGCGATGAAAAGCATGAGACGTGAGCGCACGCTGCGAAGGGCAAAGTAGCCAAGCAGGGCGGCGATCATCATGAGGGCGAAGAGGGAATTGATGCCGCTGCACTTGGCATCAACATCGAGGCTGAAGACCGCACCACGATCGAGGCCTTCGGCGGCATCTGGGGCTGACTGTAGGGCACTACCCTCATTCTGTGCAGGAGTGCCAAGCAGCGTCAGCAGCGTTGCGGTCATGGCCGCAGTGCGCGGCCGCAGTGGAGAGGCCATAGAGTCCTCGAGCGGCTGCATGGGCCAAGCAAAAAAGAGGAAGAGCCAAGGAAAAAATAGCGCGCGCATCCACTTCCTCCCTCCAATCAGTAGGATGAAACCGGCAAGCAGGAACTGGATAGCGAGGAAGGCAGGATAGCCGGTGTTGGCCTTGAAACCGAGCCAGTATAAAAAGAGCCCCAACACGAGCGGCAGGACCCCGAGCCAATCACCCTGCCATGGAATTCCGCGCAACTCTCCTTGGCGCAACCAGACGACACCGCCCGTGATAGCGGGAACAAAGAGGCAGAACATCCAGTCGGGATACTTGGTGACCCATTTATACCATCCCCCTAGCACGCTCATACGGTAGCCGAACTCCCACTCTTGGTAAGGCCATGCGAGGAAGAGCACGATAAGGCTGAGCCCCAACACGGCGGCGGATACACGCCATGCCAGAGCACCGGAGTTGGGGTTGTGTGGCACAAGGCTGGACGAATCGGCTGGCATGTGTCAGAGAGAGATAAGCTGGCCCTGAACGCGAGGGCTGGCAAGATTCATCCTGCAAACCTTTATTCACTTTCCTGCATGGCCGACTCACCCACTGATCCAAAAACTCCAGCGGCTGATCATTCGGAATCATCCTCTCAGGACAATGCAGCTTCTGCGGGCGAGGCGAGACCTCGATTGAAGGCTGCGGGACAGTCGATCCGCCGATCTCCGAGGGTGCAACAGCTGTTCGGCGCCTCAGTGGCAATCACGGTCGTGTCGACGGGTCTTGTTTGGCATTTTCTTTCGACGAGGCTGGAAGAGCTGGCGACTAGGGTTCAATCGCATAAGGCCAAGGCGTTCCAAGACAGCGATTCCGTTTCTGGCGGCCAAGGCGGCGAAGGGTCTGTTAAGGCTTTGCAAGCGCAGCTCGACGCATGGCGGCGGGATCAACTAGCGTCCCAAAAAGAGCTGCGAGAGGCCATCGAGCGTGTCGCATCTACAAGGGACGGTGGTGCTGCTGCCGTGCCTGTTGCTGCTGCGGGGATTCTAGACGGGCAGGGACAGGTTGGAGTATCTCGCTTGGCAGAGGTGATGCCGAATGTGACGCCAACGCAGGCGGAATTCATTCAGCTTAAAGAACGCAACCGTATCACAGCTTACGCTGACGAGGCGATTGCTACGGGCAACCGCAAGCCTCTGGAGACGCTGGTGGAGTACATCCGCGGCTCAGGCTCCAGCCACTTGAGGGATGCCGCTCAAGCGGAGTACATGCGAGTGGTACGCATGATCCAGTTTTTCCAGCGTGAGGACCCAGGCTACCGGTTGCCAGTTGGTGAGCTTTTCAAGGGGGAACCCGTGCAATACGAGGCGGATCTCAAGGCCGCTCAACTTTTTCAACTACTGGAGAATATAAAGCAGCCGTGGGAGGTGCGGGTGCGAGCCGCTATACTGCTGAGGGCAAGCGAAGCTCCACAGACGAATGCGAAGCTCATCCATGCCATCAAAAAGGATCCCTCGCTGGAAGTGGCGAAGCATGCGCAGATCTCGCTGGAGCAGCGCATTCAGCGGCGCTTCCGCCTCTTTGACATCCCGGCCATCGAGGCATGGGAGAAGGAGCAGCAAGCGGTCGAATTGCCGAAAATGCGTCCCTGAAGCTTGGCTTAGTTTTTTGAGCTTTAGAGACAAAAAACCCGACGGTCTTGCGACCGCCGGGTGTGATTTTACGCTAGTTCGATCAGATGCTCGCGGCGCTGTATTCCCAACCGCTGCGCACGGCGGCACGTTTGATGAGTTTGTTCGCGTCGGCGTTATCGGACTCCTGTTTGGCGCTGTCCCAGCCAATGACTTTTCCTGGGTTGGCAATGGCTAGATTGCCAAGGAGGCACAGCTTGGTGAGAGGAACAGAATAGTCGAAGTTGCTGCCGGCGATCTTATTCTGTTCGATGGCTTTGACGAGCTCGAGCTGCGGTTTGCCTGGAGCGAGAGAGCGATCGAGGGTCTTCGGTGTTTCTTTGAAGAACTTGGCGAGCTTCGGGCGATTGCCGACGATTTCGAGAGCCTCGCAGTAGTCTCCCGGGTTGAGTATGGTGTCTTCGTCACCCACAATCATGAAGCCGCCAATCATCTTGCTGAAGTCACGGTTGTCTTCGAGCTTGGCCGGGCGAGCGGGTTTGACCGGTATATCTCCATTCTTGCCTTCATACCAGTGTAGCTTGATCTCGCCAAATTTGACGTGCTTGAAGTGGCAGATGACGTGCGACCAAGCAGGCCAGCTCATGTCGGTTAGGTCACCCACTTCAGCTTCGATTTTATAGGGCTCACCCAGTTCGCAGGCCCAGAAGGGACCATCCATGATGTGGCAGCCCATGTCCCCCATGGCTCCAGCACCGAAGTCTAGGCTGCCGCGCCAGGCAAAGGGATGCAGACCCGGAATGTAAGGACGATCCGGCACCTGTGCCAGCCATTGCTGCCAATTCACATGCGCTGGAGCCTGACCCACCGCCTCGGCTGCCACATCATCCTTCTTACGGGGTTTTGGAGCAGATTTGCCGGTATAGATGTCCTTCGCGGCAGTACCTTGAGGCCAGATCGGGCGGTTGGTCCAGACGTGGATTTCTTTCACGTTGCCGACGACGCCCGCGTTCATCCATTCCTTGAGTTGGCGGATCTGCTCGCCGGTGTGGCCTTGGTTGCCCATATTGGTCTTCACACCCTTCTTCTTGGCTGCAGCATGCAACTCATTGGCTTCCCAGATGCGGTTCACGAGAGGCTTTTGCACGCAGACGTGTTTCCCGTGCTTGATGGCTTCCATCGCAGCCGGGTAGTGGGCGTGGTCAGGGGTGGAAACAGTAACCATGTCGATCTTGTCGCCCATGTCACTGAACATCTCTTGAAAGGAGGTGAACACCTTGGCGCTCGGATACTTCTTCTGGGCATCTTTCAGGCGGTTGCTGTCAATGTCGCAAATAGCGACGACGTTCGCGCCTTCGCCTGCGATGGCAATGTCAGAAGCACCTTTGCCTCCCGCTCCACCGATGCCGGCGACGTTGAGCTTCTTCGCGGCGTCTTGGCCGAGGAGGAGGTTGGGAACGAAAAGGCCACCGGCTGAGAGCGCGGTGCTGCGAAGGAACGCACGACGATTGGGGAAGAGAGAGGTCTTCATGGATGGATTGAACCGCAGAGTAGCGGCGTGACAGGTTTCAACGCAATTCAAAACATGCTTCATTCGACAATGTGGCAACAATGGCTCCATGGCGGAGGTGGGCCTGTGAATGCCCCGCTCCAGACAGCTGAAGTCCATGTCGCTGCGAAGATTGACATGGTTTGCTTCAAACCCGCAAAGGATATGCCTCCGCACGAGCTGAAAGCGTCTTCTACGAGCAGAAAGACGATAAACAGCACTCGGTAGGGGGGCTGTCGGTCGTCCGTTCGATACCGTAGATCATCAACTCGCTGATTGCACCCGGCCCGGTTCCTGCTTGGAAGGATAAATCCATGCCAACCTCTCCCGCCACGTCGCTACGCCAGCTCGGATTTCAGCTTCTTCAAGATGATCTTCACTTCCTCATGCAGGCCTTTGCTGCCGTGCTGAAACGCATGGGAGAACCCCAATTGGCAGCCAGTCTTCCCTGGATCAATCCGGAGAGCCCTGTGGGAGAAGTCCAGACCACTCGTTCGCTGGGCCAAGCCTACTCGATCGCTTTTCAGCTCCTGAACATTGTCGAGGAACGCGCAGCTTCCCAGATTCGCCGCCTGCGGGAAAAGCAATCCGGGCCGGAGGCGGAGCAAGGTCTGTGGCCGGACAACATGCGGGACATGCTGGAGCTCGGTTTGAGCTGCGAAGATATTCTCAAGGTCTTGCAGGAGGTAGCCGTCGAGCCAGTGCTCACCGCACATCCCACGGAGGCAAAGCGTGAGACTGTTCGTGACCTGCATCGTGAAATTTACGGCCTCATGGAGCGCCATGAAAACACCGCTTACACACCGCGTGAGCAGGCAAGACTGCATGGTCAGCTGCAAACTCAGCTGGAGAATCTTTGGCGCACCGGCGAGATTCAAGTCACGCGGCCGAGTATCGAGGCGGAGCTGCAAAACGCGTTGCATTACCTGCGCGAGGTGTTTCCGGAGGCGCTTTACCGTGCTCATGTGCATCTCCGTGAGGCGTGGATTGCTGCCGGTTTTCCAGCTGAGCAGATCGAGGGGGTGAAGCCACTCCTGCGCTTTGGCTCGTGGATCGGCGGCGACCGTGACGGGCATCCGTTTGTGACGGCGGAGGTCACGGAGCATGCGCTGAAGGCCTTGCGCACAAACGCCCTGCGCGTGCAGCGTCGGGCCATCGAGCATCTCGCGGCCCATCTGCCGCTCAGCTCCCTTTTCCAACGCACGCCGGAGGCGCTGGCGCAGTTGATCACAATGCTGTCCGCTACGCTGCAAAACGAACCGCACATTGATCTCGCCTACATCATGGATCGCAACAAGGAGGAGCCTTGGCGCTGCGCCGCCTACCTCATGCGGGCAAAGATCGTGCTGGCCATTGAGAAGCCAGCTTCACCCGCGGCTTATTCCAAGACCGAGGAACTGCTGGCGGACCTGAACACCTTTGCGGCAACTCTGAAGGAGGTGGGCGCTGGAGTCCTGGTGACGGATCTCATCGTGCCGGTGCGGCAGCGTTTGCAGGCCTTTGGCTTCCACAGCGCCTCGCTCGACGTCAGGCAGAACTCCGCGTTTCACGAGAAAGCGCTCGATCAGCTTCTGCGTGCTGCCGGTTTGCTCGACGAGCGCAGCTTTATCGACTGGAGTGTGGAGGAAAAACGGGTGCTGCTGGACCGAGAGCTGCGTTCGCCG
>Ga0075471_10000878_pt1 | contig 18937 bp, 16 predicted proteins | sample DEB19_08_DNA_2_FD_74787 | JGI IMG/M metagenome (GOLD analysis project Ga0075471, IMG submission 74787) | Aqueous microbial communities from the Delaware River and Bay under freshwater to marine salinity gradient to study organic matter... | ecosystem: Environmental > Aquatic > Marine > Coastal ... | reverse complement strand
TGCGCTTGGTCTGATGGTCGGCGAACTGCGCGGCGTCAAGAACATCAACCACAGTGGCTCAACAGCGGGCTACCGAGCGCACCTCAACCGGTTTCCCGAGGCGCGGACGTCGGTGGCGGTGCTCTGCAACGTGTCGTCGGGTGATGCCACGCGCGCCGAGAACCGCGTCTCCGAATTGTTTCTCACGGACAGGATGAAGCCGGCAGTGGCTGCGGCACCGGCCGCCCCGCAGGTGCCGGCGCTGAACCCGCAGCCGACTGGCGCGGCACTGGCGGGATACGCCGGCCGCTACGTGAGCGATGAGGCTGAAACCGTCCTGACGGCGGTGATCGAGCAGGATCGGCTGGTGTTGAAGCGGCGGCCAGACACGGTGTTGCCGATGGTGGCGATCGGGCCCGATCGATTTCGATCACCCATCGGCACGGTGACGTTCCTGAAGAACGCGGCGGGCACCGTCGAGGGCTTGAGCGTGAACCAGGAGCGCGTCTGGGACTTGCGATTCGCGAAGCAGTGAAGCGCGCGCGTTAGCGCGGCATCAGGTGCACTCGCGCGACGTCGTGCATGTAGCCGCCGACGCGCGCAAAGCGGTCCTCAGCCGCGATCTCGATCTGCGCGCGCCCTCGGGCGGCCTGGCCGGTCGCTTCGAGGTACAGCCCGACGTAGAGGCGGGCGAAGAACTGTGCGGTTGGGTCGTTGCCGGCGGCACGCATCACCTGCGCCTCGGACATCCTTCCCTGGAACATCTGGTAGACCTCGCGCATCGGCACGCGCGCGTCAGGTCCGACGGGAAGCATCTGCTTCCGGGCTGCGTCGGGCGATTCGGCCCTGGCCACGCAGAGGAAATGCCACACCGCGTTCTCCACATCATCTGGATTCACCGTGCGGTGTGACACGAACATGTCGCGGCACTCGCGGAACTGGCCGGCGTAATACTGAGCGATGCCACGCTGCCATAGATATGGAGCATCGGCAGGTGACAGCGCCGCAACCCGATCGAATCCCCGTAGCGCGTCTGTCACGCGCCCGGCGCGGAAATCATCACTGGCGCGAGTCATGATCACTCGCACATCCTGGAAGGCGAGCAGCAACAACAGCGTGATCGTGGTCATCGGTCCCCTGCGCAGGCGAGCGCGAGTGCGGCGGCGCAAATCACGGATGAATCCGTTCGAGGATCAGTTGAGCCATCCGGGTGGCTGCCTCAGGTGCGTTCAAGAAATACAGCTCCGGCTCGATCAATTCCAGCTCCATCAGCAACGGCCCGCGGCTGGTCTCGACCGCGTCGACGCGTGCGTAGAGGCAGCCGGGATTCAGCTCGATCACGCGGGCCCCGAAAGCAAGCAGATCCGCCGATGGCGTGACGCGTTCGACGCGCCCGCCGAAGTCCTTCTGCGCGCGAAATTCTCCATGCGTTGCGCGTTTGAGGATCGCGTGGCTGAACGCGCCATCGAAATAGACCAACGACGTCTCGCCGTGCTCGACCACTTCAGGGATGAATTCCTGGAGCATCGCACCGGAGTTGCGAGCCGGCGTCAGGTCGGCGTCGGACAACTCCGTGCCGCGGTCGACGAGAAACGTGCCGTAGGCCGTGGCCGCAATGCGCGGTTTGAGGACCGCCCGTGACCAGCCTTCTTCAGACAGCAACGTGGCGATCGCCGTGTTGTCGACATTGTCGATCCAGCGCGTGCGGGGGATCGCGACGCCGGCGCCCTCCAGATCGCCGAGGTATTGCTTGTCGACGTTGCGGCGCGTGATCTCGGGTTCATTCCAGGTGGTGCGGCCGCCGTCCTGCAGCGCCTGCAGCCAGGCCATGAACATGGTCGGCACGCGGTGATAGTCCCAGGTCGACCGCAGCAGGATCGGCGGCGAGTCCACCACCGCGTAGGGATCGAGTTCGGTCCAGGGAATCGGCGTGACGGTGACGCCGCGCGCCTTCAGCGCGTCGGCGAGTACCTGGTCGTCTTCAGTTGGCAGCGGCTGGTGATCACAGGTCGCGAAAACAAGGTTCACAACCTGAATAGTCTATTGAATTTGATCACCAGGGCGCGATTGCGCAGGGCCGTGACGTCCGGCCGGTTCTCCTCGGTGTTGTAGTCGTCGGTATAGACCACGAATAGTTCGCTGCCGGGGCGATACTCCCAGCGGAAGCGCACGTTGCTGCCGAACGACGTGCCGGCGGAGCTGTACTGGACGATGCCGCTGACGAACATGCGCGGCGTGATCGTGTAGGTGAGACGCGTGCGCGCGACCTTGGCGGTGAACGATCCCTGGACCAGGTCAACCCAGTTCACCGACAGGCTTGGCTCGAGCGAGACCTGCGGCGTTACCTGCACGCGGCCGGTGTTCACCGACACCGTGGTGCGATCACCGTTGTAGAACGTGCCGGTCTCGAGCACGACCTCGCCCGAGATGCGCCGCTGCTGGCCGCCGATGTAGCCGACGCGGGTCGTGTAGAAGTCGTAGCTGCCAATCGGCAGCGCGATGCCGGTCGCGATTCCAAACGGGCGCGACAGCCGTTCGAAGTTGTCGGTGTACGACACGCTGAAGCGGTCGCTGTTGGTGAATTCCGCCTCGATGCGCCCGACGGCTTCGCGCGTGTCGAGGCGATTCTGGTTGTTCGTAAGGTAGTTCAGGCTGGTCTGAAAGGTCAGCTTGCGCAGCTTCGGCACGCCGCGTGGGCGAGGGCTGAACCGCAGCAAGCCAAAGTTGCGGTGCATGTCGGTGCGGCGGACGAAGCCGATCTCGGGAAGAAAATTGGGCTCGACGACCAGCCGGTCGGCCTGCACGCCGTACTTGTCGGCGTTGTAGTCCATGAAGGCGCGGTAGCTCAGGTTGTCGCCAGCGCGTCCTTCGGTGCGAGTGCCTGCAAGGTAGGTGTCGAAGCGCAGGTTCTGGAAGAACGAGAAGTTGGCGTCGATCCCGAGGCCGTCGTTCGATCCTGCCCGGCCGGGCGTGGCCGTGCGATGCGTGAACATGGCGCCGATGCTGCTGCGCCGGAGAATGTCGGTCTTGGCGCGTAGCACGGTGAAGTTGGCGGACTCGATCCGCGCCGCATCATCGTCTCCGGTCTGGACATTCAGCGCGCCGAAGGTGATGGGACCGGCTTTGCCGGTGATCCGCCCGCCGGCGCGCAGGGGAATGACCCGGCCCGAATCGAGGCCGATACGCCGGCTGAAAAACAAGTACGGGGTGTCGCCGAAGCCAGCGCCGAGACCGGCGCTGGCGCGTCCGGCAAACGCGAACGTGCCGAGGCCTTCCAGGAAGAAGTCGCGCTTCTCTGGAAAGAACAGGCTGAAGCGCGTCAGGTTGACCTGCTGTTCATCGACCTCAACCTGTGCGAAGTCCGTGTTCACCGTCAGGTCTGCGGTGATGTTCTGCGTGAGGCCGTATTTGACGTCGCCACCGATCCGCCCGGTGGTGTCGTTGTCGAGCACTGGCGTCACGGTGTTGTCGGTCGACACGCCGCTGAGCACGAACGGCTTCAACTCGAGGTTCGCGCTGCCCGACGGGACCTGCAGACCCTCGAGTGTTCCCGCTGCCGAGATTTTCAGCAGGCCCTGGAAGGTGGTGAGCGCGCGCGGCACCTGGGCGAGGTACGACCACTCGTTCTTCCAGCGCACCACGCGGCGCAGGTTGATGCCCCACTTCTGGTCGGTACCCGGCTGATAGCGCAACGACTTGAACGGAATGGCCATTTCGATCGTCCAGCCGCCGTCGAACTCGCCCGTGCGCACGTCCCACACGGTGTTCCAGTCGGCGTTCGGCGGGCCTTCGTCGGTGACCTGGCTGTCGGCGAGTCCGCCGATCGCGTTGGCGTAGAAGATGTAGCCGTTGCGGCGATCGTAGAAGGTGTCGAACATCACGCCGAAGGTGTCGTTCTGCCGCAACTGGCCGGTGTCGCGGCGCATCTCGTTGGCGACGCGCCGCTCGGGATGTGACTCGTAGTTCTTCGCCGACACATACACGTTGTCGTCGTCGAAAAAGATCCACGCCTCGGTTTTTTCGGTGGCCGGCTTGAACTCGTCAGGCTCCTGCTGCACGAAGCCGGTGATGGCCGGTGTGGTCTTGTAGGCGTCCTCGTCGAGCTTGCCGTCGATACGCAGCGGCTGCGCGACGCGAGACGCGCGGACCGTGGGCGGCGGTGCGGCCTGGGTTTGTGCCAACGCCGGGACCGGCAGCAGCAAGAACGCCACCGCGACGCGGACGCGAAGAGCCGAGTGAAGCATGCGGCATGCTAGGCGCAGTGACTTGCAATTTGCAAGTTACATTCGTAGACTTGCGTGACGTGGCTTCCCGCCCTGCTGCCCGCCCGCGCCGCTCGTTCTGCCCGGTGTCTTGCACGCTGGACGTGCTCGGCGACCGCTGGTCGCTGCTCGTCGTGCGCGACCTGATGCGCGGCAAGCGCCGCTACGCCGAGTTCCTCGCATCACCTGAAGGCATTCCGACCAACATCCTGGCGGATCGGCTCAAGCGCCTCCGCGCGAAGGGTGTCATCAGGGCGCACCGCTACAGCCAGCATCCGCCTCGCGTCGAGTACGTGCTGACGCCAATGGGCGAGGAGCTGCGGCCGATGATGCGCGCCATGGTGGAATGGGGCATCCGTCACGCCGGCGGGCGCACGCCTCCGCCCGTAACCCATTCGTCCTAGAGCACTTATGCGCAGCGCGAAGAAATTTACCCGACCACTTTGTTTTACAAAGTGATATAATCGCGTGACGTGACCGAGACGTATTTCCAGAAGGGATTCGGCCTGAAATCCGAGGTCGGCCCGATCCTGGCGCGTACCTATCAGAGCGCCGTCGTTGAGCGTCTCAAGTCCCTTGGCTATTCCGCCGCGGCGGGCGACCTGCACTTCAAGCTCGCCAAGGAATTTGGCTTCTGCTACGGCGTCGATCGCGCCGTGGACTACGCCTACCAGACCCGCAAGCAGTTCCCCGGACGCCGTGTATTCCTGTCGGGCGAAATCATCCACAACCCGGATGTCAATCAGCGCTTGCGCGACATGGGGATCGAGATCCTCAAGGAGCTGCGCGATCCGGCCGAGCGCTTCAAGGACGTCGGTTCGGGTGACGTGTTGATCCTGCCGGCGTTTGGCGTCAGCGTTCCCGAACTCCAACACCTGAAAGCCAAGGGCTGCGTCCTTGTCGACACGACCTGTGGCAGCGTGCTCAACGTCTGGAAGAAAGTGCACTACTACGCGCGTGACGGCTACACCGTGATCATTCACGGCAAGCACTATCACGAAGAAACGCGCGCCACCGCATCGCAGGCGCTGACGCACGCCGGTGGGCACTACTTGTGCGTGCGCGACGTCGCAGAGACGCAACTGGTGCGCGACTTCATCCGCGGCAGCATCACCTCGGCCGACCTGATGTCCCGCTTTGCCGAGGCCGCCAGTCCCGGGTTCGATCCGGACGTGCATCTGCTGAAGGTTGGCCTCGCCAACCAGACCACGATGCTGATGAGCGAAACGCTGAAGGTCCAGGAGACGCTGCGGCAGGCGATGATCGAACGCCACGGCGCCGACGGTCTCGAATCACGTTTCCGCGCCTTCGACACGATTTGCTCGGCCACGCAGGAGCGGCAGGACGCCGTGCTCGAAATGCTCGACGACGGCGGTCTCGACGTGATGATCGTCATTGGCGGATACAACAGCAGCAACACGCAGGCGCTGGCGCGCATGTGCGCGCCGCGCGTCACGACCTATTACATCGACAGCCCCGATTGCGTGAACGGCGATACCATCCGCCACCGGCAGGTCGGCGCGCACGACGAGTCCGCGACCACGAACTGGCTGGCGAGCGGACCGGTTCGGATCGGCATTACCGCAGGCGCCTCGACGCCCGACAGCGTCGTCGGCGAGACCATTGAACGTATCCTGGCCCTGAGGGGCCTGACGGCGGCGGAGTTGACGCAGCCCGTCCACATCGAACATGGTTCGTCCACCGCGACTGTGGACAAGCAGAGCTACGCATGATTGCCACCCGCCCCACGGAATTGACGCTGACGCTGGCGCCCCAACGGCGCTTCGAGGCGATTGACGTCAACAAGCGCATCGCGCAGGAGCACGGTGATGTGCTGCGCCGTCATCGCCGTGCGCTGTACACCTCGTTCCACACCACGGCCGGCTACCTGGATCAGAGCCTCACGGTTCGCCTGAACCACGAGCACGACCTGGTCTCGCAGTTTTTCCGCGCGTTCCATGCGCTGTTTCCGCAGGGTGGCGAGTATCGCCACGACCAGATGGAATTGCGCAGCGAGCTGTCCGAAGAGCAAAAGGTCGTCGAGCCGCGTAACGGCGACTCGCACCTGACATTCATTGGCGCCGGCATGCGCAATTGCGTGACCTATCGCACGCGACCCGACGAGCCGGTCTACTTCATCGAGCTGGATGGCAAGAGCGACGCGCACCTGCGACAGCGTAAGACCACCGTCGTCGCTTACGATCACGACCAGGTCGTTGCCCGCACCTCAGTGACCATTCCGGTCTCAAAACACCCGATCGATTCCATCAACCTCGCCGATCCGAAGCTCGGTCTGCTCGAGCGCGTCAACGAGGTGGTCGCCCGCGCTGGTGTTGAGCGCGCGCGCGTCGACCTGATCATCGATCCGAGCGAACGCAATGTCGGCCTGACGGTCAACGAATACGAGACGTTGTTGATGCAGCACGACCTGCTGGACGTGCTCCGCAACCCGATGCATTTCGCGCGCGAGAAGGCGGGCAACATGATCAACGACCCGCGCGCCATCCCTGGCAAGACCTTGAACTACGCGAAGTACGACGTCGTGCACGTGCTGAATTCATTGATGGAGGCCCTGCGCCTCGATCAGGGCACGTTTGAGCGGCTGGTGGCGAAGGTGATGTCGTTGCCCGCGCGGCGCTTCCTGCGCTCACGCCGCGTCAGCTTCCTGGCGGGTTCGGATCGAGAGTCGAATGTCCCGGTGCTGCTGCGCGGCACCTACCAGAGCCCGATCCTGGTGCAATGGCAGCCTGCTGAAAAGCAGGAGCGCCACATCGACATCGTCGTCGTTCAGTTCTCGTGATGGCAAGGCGGGTCGTCAGGCCCGCCTGTTGCAGTTACTTCAGTCCGACCAGCACGGCGAAGCTGTCTTTCCTCCACGAAACTTCGACCGAAAACCCCGCGCCTTTCAAGAACTCCATCTCGCGATCGAGCGTGAAGTAGACGTCTTCCTTCGCCCAGGTACGGAGAAACCCTTCGGATTTCGCCGGCGAGTAGGTCTTCGACAGGTGCGCCAGCCAGGCGTTGCGATGTTGCACCTGCATCGGCTTGCTGGTGGCGATGAAGCAGTCGGCCGAGACGAACATCCCGCCGGGCCTGAGCGCCGCGAAGCACCGCTTGTAGACCGCGGCCTTGCGCCGGTCGGTCGGCACGTGATGCAGCGCAAAGGAGGCCGACACCACGTCGCACGCGGGGATCCGCACCCGTTCGAAGTTCTCTTCGATGGTGGTGATGTTGCCGCGCAGCCGGCGCACGGCCGCGTCGAGCATGGTGGCGTCCTCGTCAACACCGGTGACGCGCGCCTTCGGCCTGACCCTCAGGATCTGCTGTGCCAGCGCTCCGGAGCCGGTGCCGAGATCGACCACCACCGGCGCCTTGCGCGCGAGGATGTCGACCGCAGAGCCGGCGGCTTCGAGCAGTTCGCGATAATGCGGAATCAGCGTCGCAATCGTTTTGTCGTACGCGCCTGGTTTGATCCCGAGATGTGTCGCTGCGCCCATCGTTACAGTCCCAGTGAAGTGGCTCGCGCCTGCTGCCACTGCTCGATGTCGGCAGGGCTGACGCGATCGCCGTGATGCAACGTCCAGTTGAGGGCCGCGATTAGATCGTTCGCGTCCTCGAGGCCGATCGCCAGTCGAACCAGGCGATCGAACCCGTTTCGCTTCAGCTGATCGGGCCGGGTGAAGTACTCCGACACGGTCTTGTGGTGGTTGACCTTGGTGGCCAGGCCGTCAAACGACAGCGCGTAGCGGACGATGGTGGTCGTGGCAAGCACGTCGGCGTAGTGGCGCGTGCGCTCTTCGTCGGCATCCTTGACGCGGAACGACAGCATCGAGCCGTGCCGCGCATAGTGGCGTGCCACCGCGTCGCGGTCCTGGTGCGTCGGCAGCGACGGGTGGAATACGTCGCTGACCCGCGGATGCGAGCTCAGGAATGCCGCCACCGTGGATGCCGTATTCGATCGGCGCTCGTGCGAGGCGGCCGCCCCGTCGAACGCGTCGACGATCGCCGAGGCCCGGCGCCAATCCAGAATGCCGCCGCGCATGGCCATGAGATCCATGACTGCGTTGCCGAATTGCGTGTCATTGGTCGCGATGTAGCCCCACATGTCTCGGTCGTTGCCGCCCAGCGACTTCGTGCCGCTGGCCAGCACGATGTCGACGCCGTTTCGCAGTGGCGGAACCTTGAAGGCCCACGGTGAGGCGATGGTGGTATCGAGCACGAATCGAAGCTCGGGCGCCATGGCCCGGGCCGGCTCGATCACGCGCTTGAGCGCATCGAAGTCCTGCGCTCGCACCAACGGGTTGGTGAACGTCTCGGCGAAGACAAAGCGCGTCTCCGGCGTGATCGCCGCCCGTAGCGCATCCATATCGCCGTCGTCGACTATCGTGACCGAGCCGCCAATGCGCGCCGCCATCCATTCAAGATAGCTGCGGGTCTTGTTGTAGACCTGTCGCATCAGCACAGCGTGACTGCCGGGTGCCATCAACGCATCAAACGCCAGCGCCGTCGCCTGCATGCCGGAATCGCAGACCAGCGCCGCCGATGCGTGTTCGAGCGCTTTGAGCCGCTTGATCAGCTCGGCAGTCGCCGTCGTGCCATAGCGCGAGTACAAGTGAGGCAGTTCCGACCAGCAGCCTTCACTCGCGAACAGGAATGCCGCCTTGCCTTCCTGCCACGCAATCACGTTCTTCGAGCCGAGCAGGTCGAGCTGGACCGTTGGCTCGTCCGGATGCAGATACGGGATACCCGTTCGCCGGATGTGCGCGTCGATGGCGTGGTGCAGGTTGCGCGTTGCCGGCGACATCGACTCGAGGGACGGCCGGTCGGACGGACACTGCGATGGATCCAGCCAGGTCAATCAAGCACTCCGAGGCAAAGGTGCTGTTCAACCCGGGCCAGGCGCTCGACCGCCGCGGCGACCTCGGCGATCTGCGCATCGGTGCTGGGCGAGATCATGAAAGCCATGTCGACGCGATCCTTGTCGCCGCGGGTCGCGCGATTCTGGACGACCAGGCCAAGGCGGCGGACCAGGCCTTCGAACTTGCGCTCGAGCCCCGGGTGGGGCTGGCCGGTGATTCGCAAGTAGTGCCGGCGGGGCGCGGGCGTGACCGCGGTGCCCTCTTTCGCCACCGGCAACGCATGCGGCACGGGCCAGCGTGCCGAATTGTCCTGGGCCAGGTCGATCAGGTCGCCGAGCATGGCCGTGGCAGTCGGCAACGCCCCGGCACCCTTGCCGAACAGGCTGAGGTCGCCTGACGACACGCAGCGCAAGTAGACGGCGTTGTATTCCTCTTCGACCGAGGCGAGCAGGTGCCACGTCGGCAACAGCAACGGCTCCACCGCAATATCGAGCGCGCCGTTGATGCGGCCGGCTCTTGCGATCTGGCGAATGCGGAAGCCCATCGACTCGGCGAGGTCACAATCAGCAGGATCGATCTCGCGAATGCCGCGGACCAGGAAGTTATCCGGACGAACCCATGCGCCGAACGCGCGATACGCAAGGATCGACAGCTTCGCGGCGGCATCGAGGCCGTCGAGATCGGCGCCGGGGTCGGCTTCGGCAAATCCCAGGCGTTGCGCTTCTCCGATCGCATCCTGAAGCGTCAGATCGCCCTGCTCGAGGCGCGTCATGACAAAGTTGCAGGTGGCGTTGATGATGCCCCACAGGCTGTCGATCTCGTCGGCGCGATGACTCAGGTGGCGGACGATCGGAATGGCGGCGGCAGCTGCGGCCTCGCAATAGAGCGGCGTCTCGGTACGCTGAGCCAGCACGCCCAGCTCAGCGAGCTTGGAGGCGAGCAGCTCCTTGTTCGCGGTGACCACCGGTTTCCCGGCCGCCAGCGCCGCGACCAGGATTGGCTCAACCGCCGTGCCACCGGCGGCCTCGACGACGACGTCAACGTCAGGATCGCTGACCAGCTCCAGCGCGCGATCGGTGATGGGGATGCCGGTGACGCGCGGGCCACGGTCCTTTGTCACATCACGCACCGCAATGCGAGACACCCTGAACTTCACGCCGTAGCGATCGGCGACGGCACTGTTCTGGCGATCGATCATTTCGAGCAGGCCGCGGCCGACCGTGCCGCAACCTACGAGGCCAATCCGGATCTCGCGCACCGGCTCGACCCCGACGCCCTCGAACTTCGGCCGCACGGCCGTCTTCAGCGGTCCGCCAAACGCGCCGGCCCCGCGCAAGACATCGGCCAGCCGCTCCTGGTCCGCGAGGAACGCATCGTGGCCGTAGAGCGACTCGAGCTTCCAGAGAGACGAGTCGGCGCCCGCCGCTTGCAGTGAGCGATGCAACTCGACCTGCAATGCCCACGGAAACAGCATGTCGCCGGGCACCCCGACGACGATCGTTTCGGCGCTAATGCGCGCGCAGGCTTGGCGCACGGCCTCCGCATCGCCGATCGACTCGCGGTCGATCGCCTCGCTCAGCAGCAGGAAGGTCTTGACCGGGAAGCGCTCCGCGAATCGCCGCCCGTGATGGTCGAGATACTCGGCGACCGGCGGACGTTCGAGATGGGGGAGGAGCTTTCCGAAGCGGGTGTCCAGTTCGTCGCGCCCGCGGTAGGTGAGCATGCCGAGCTGACGCGCGCGCATCATGCCGGTGGCGACATCGCCGTTGCGAAGGCCGTCGCGCACCAGCTCACGCTGAAGGTGTCGCGTGGCGGTGCCCCAGCCATCCGGCCGCATGCCTGCGGAGATGGTGATCAGCTTCGCGCAGCGTTCCGGGTGGCGCGCGGCAAACACCACGCCGACCATGCCGCCGAGGCTGGCACCGACCCACGTGACGGGCATCTTGCACCCGCACCCGTCGAGCCACGCCGCAACCAGATCGGCGAGACCGGCAACCGAAATGAATTCGTGCGAGTTGGTGTCGTCAAACCCCTTCCAGGTGGAACCGTTGCCGGGCCACGACGGGCAGAGCACCGTATGCTTTGCGGGATCGATCAGGTCTGGTGCACACAGCGCCGGCCACCACGCGGTGCGCGGATCGTCACCGCCGGCCTGTCCGTCGCCAAACGGAAACGGGGAGGCGGTGATTCCGCCAACGATCAACACGACGGGCGCCGTCCCCAGTCCTGGACCATAGACCCAGCCGCTGAGTTGCACGGCTTCGAGCGCGCGTCCTTCGATCGTCAGCGAAGCGTGATCGATCACCAGCCGCCGTGGACGCAGGTCCGTGGCGGCGACAGTAGCCATCGTCGCATTGTATGACGGGCGCTGTAGGCGTCAGCGCGGCGGCGTTCTGGAGGCGAAGTAGGCGATCGGCAGGCCGACGCCGAAGGCGTGGACCAGCAGCCCGTTGATCAGAACCGGTTTCGCTGGTAGTGCCAGTGTCATCGAGATGCCGCCGCCGGCGTTGGAGACCGGCACGACGACCCACGTCATCACGAAGTAGACGGCGAGGCCATAGAGCAACCCGCAGACCAGCCAGCGCTTGCGCAGCGGGTCAAGATGTCCGCCCGCCCACACGAACGCCGCGGCAAAGATCGTCGCGATCATGAAGTGGCTGAAGAAGCCGAGCAGCGCCGTAGGGATGCCGCCGGCGCGCGCGGGATTGCGTCCCATCCACCCGGCCGCGATGCTCTGCAGAATGCCGACCGGCTCCGCACCACTGTAAAGCCCGAAGAAGACGAATGCGTCCAACAGGTCGAGCGAGCCCGCCGCCAGGCCTCCGAAGAGCGCGGCCGTTGCCGGTGCGAGCCTCATGGTGCGCGGATTATATGCCGGGTGCGGTTCGTCCCTGCGCGATCTGCAGCGTGCTACGATTTTGCCTGCACGATGTGGCGGCAACTCGCTGCGATTGTTGTCCTGAGCCTTGCGGGGGCGTGCGCCGGTTCGCCTTCCGAACCGTCGCCGACGCCGCTGGCCGTGTCGTTGCAGTCGTCGGCCTGGTCCACCATCAGCGATCGACAGCCCTACCCACTTTCGAATCAGGGCAGCGCCTTGGTGCTCGAGCTTCCCGCATCAGGATCGATGCATTACCTGTTCACGGCGAGCCCGCAGGCGTCGATCCATGGCACGCTCGTCGTGTCGTTTTCGATCTCCACGACTGGACCGGTGATCTTCAACTCGCTCGATCCCCAGTCGGCGCTCTGCACGTTGCCCAATTCAGTGCGGCTCTTCTTCTGGGCCAACAACAACGGTGAAGGTCCCTACGACCGGTGGTGGTCAAACCCGCTCAGCTTCACGCTGGCGGCGGGAAGCGCCACATTGACGGTGCCACTCCGCTCGTCCAACTGGTCGAGCGTCAACGGACGCATCGGCAATGCCGATCTCGACATCAACTACCAGTTCGAGCGGGCGCTGCTGAACATGACCCGCCTTGGCCTCACCTTCGGTGGCGGGTGTTCATTTGGTCACGGGATCAACGTCCGTGGCGGCACCGCGCTGTTTTCGCTCACCGAATATCGCATTCAGTAGCCGCCCTGGCTGCTTCCCGGCGCCGGCCTGGGCCGGGAATACTTTTCCGTTGATTCGGCATATACCGTCCATGGAGGTCTGGGAATGAAGCGATTTGCTGCTGTGACGATGATGCTACTGGCTGTGTTGGTGGTGGGCGCGCCGGCCCTTGCGCAGACGACGACGCCAAAGCCGCCGCCCACGTATGAGCAGGTGATCGTCAGGGGCTGGAAGGCGACGCACGACAAGCTCTTGATCATGGCGAAAGACACGGTCTATCCGGACGCGAAGCTCACCTACAAGCCGCACCCGGATTCGCGCACCGTGGCCCAGGAGTTGCGCCACGTCACGATCGGTCTCGAAATGACCACCGCCACCGCGAAAGGTGAGAAGTACGATTTCGGAGCGAAGGAGAAGGAATACGACGCGCGTCCGGCGACACGAGCGGAGATCGTGAAGGAAATGGAGGCGGCCATTGCCGCATCCTACGCGGTCCTCGACGCGCCGGGCTACAAGGCGCCACCGTCACTGATTGGCTGGCTCGAACACCAGGGCGAGCACTACGGCAAGCTGGTCACGGCATATCGCATTAACGGCGTCGTCCCGCCGATCTCGAGGCCGAAGCCGGCGAAATAAACGTCTGCCTTACTGAATTGTTGTCAACGCTTTCGGCCGCGCGGCTGCATTGGCCAGGTTCCAGCTCGCCTGGTAGATCAGCCGCGCGATCTTTTCCATCTTCACGTAATTGATCTTCTCCGGCCGGTCGTACTGCGTGTGGTAGTCCGGATGCAGGCCGGTCATGAACCCCAGCGCCGGCACACCGCGCTGCAGGAACGGCCATTGATCGCTGCGCCGCACCAGGTTCGAGATGTTGTTGTCGTAGCGCTTCTTGATCTCCAGCCCAATGCCGCCGTTGGCGGCGTCGACGATCGCCGCCAGTTCGGGGGCACGCGCGAATCCCATCATGTTGACGGCGTTGGCGTTTGACTCGGCCGTCTGGACTTCGAGGCCGTTAAAGCGGGGACCGCCGCCGACCTCCACTTCTTCGTTGCGGCCGATCATGTCCATGTTCAACACGCCGGCGATGTTGGTGAGCGGCGCCGGTGGCTGCTCGGTGTAGGCCCACGCGCCCAGCAGGCCGCGCTCTTCGGAGTTCCACGCACAGAACAGGATGCTGCGTTTCGGGCGCTGCCCTTGTTGCGCCGCCATCGCGTAGGCGTCGGCGATCTCCATCAGGGCGACGGTACCGGAGCCGTTGTCGTCGGCGCCATTGAGGATCTGCGTGCCGTTGACGCCGTCGTGATCGAAGTGCGCCGTGACCAGGACCCATTCGTCCTTCAGCTTGGGATCGCTGCCTTCGAGCAGGCCGAGGACGTTGCGATCGGCAACGGTGTGCCGGTCGACCGAGGTCTTCAGAGTGATCTCACGCCCCAGCGGCACCGGCGTGATACCGCCCGCGGTTTCGGATCGCCTGGCGATTTCTTCGAGGGTCGGCCCGTTGGCCGAGAGCAAGGAGGCCGCCAGCGCTGGTGAGATCTGCACCGCGGGAATCCGAATCCGATCGGCCCACGTCGACAGCGTGTAGCTGGGGATGCGCGCCGGCGTTGCCGGCCAGGCATTGCGCGCGGCCTGCTCGAAGTTTGCGGGATCCGGATGGTTGTGCACGTCGCTGACGAAGATGATGCCGACCGCACCCTTCTCTTGCGCGGCGAGGGCCTTGCGCCAGGCGGCGGCCGGCTCCGCCGTCACCACGCCCTCGAACGCGCTCTTGGGATCGCGTTCCCCCGGCTCGTGGTCGAGCACCATTACGATCGCGCCGCGAACGGCGTCCTTGTAGTCATCGTGCGTCCACTGCGGCGCGACGATGCCGAAGCCCGCGAACATGACCCGCGCGGTGACGGCTCCGCTCGCGCTGAATCGCTGCGGATAAAACTCCTGGCCGCTCTTGAATTCACGGCTGCCGGTGACGACACCGCCGGACACGTTGGTGGCCACGCTCACGCTGTTGCCCTCACCGAGCGTGGCCGTCATCAGGTTGTAGTTGTGAAACAGGGAGTTGCCCGCAGCCGGCTTGAGGCCGGCGCGCTCGAAGCGCGCCCGGATGTAGTCGGCGGTGGCGCGGTTTTCGTTGGTATCCGTGAGCCGCCCGCGCATGGCGTCGCCGGCAACGAAGAACAGGTCCGATCGCAGGTCGGCCTGCGTGATCGATTCGATCATCGGCGCGCGGGGCTGCTGGGCCGCCAGGGTGGTTGAGCAGGCAATGACGGCGACAGCAAGCGCGCGACGAATCATGACATCCCCTTGAGACCCTGTGGCCTCAGGAACTTACGGCGTAACCACCACTTTCACCATCTGCGTCGTCCAGCAGCACACCTCGCCGCCGCCGCCGGCGCCTGAGTAGTCTTCCGCCACCACGTGCAGGGTGTACTCGCCGGGCGCGCTGAACTTCGCCGTCACCGTCGCCTTGCCGTTGAAGGCCGCGGCGCCGTCGGTCTTCTCAAACGCCGGGCTGGTCTTGTCGAACGTCACGGCGCCTGGTCCGCGCCACTTCGACCAGTGCAGGATCACCGGCGGCGGTGGATTGCGCTGCGGGGCGTTCGAGCCGCTCGAATACTTCGCGTCGTCTGAGGCCCACACGGGCAAGCTCAACCCGGCCGCCATCGTCGCCGTTCTGGAAATCGCCTTGGCGACCATGCCCAGTGGCCCCTGGATCGTCGGTCCGGTCGGATCAAATCGAATTACCGGGGGCTTGTTGCCAACCGCGATGTCCGTGAACGGGCTGACGTTGTAGTCAGGATTCATCCAGAACGGGATGCTGGTGGTCTGGCCGTTGACCGTGATCGACCAGGTCACGCGCTCCTTGGCGCCGAACTCCTTCGGCACCGTCACGATGAACGCGCCGGTGATGCGGCCCGGCAGGAAGTGCGTGGGCTGTCCCATGTCCGGCCCGGTCGGACCCATGGTGTTGTTCGGGCCGATGGGGACGTCCACGGCCTGGTTGTAGTTGCGATTGAGGTAGCCGATCAGGAAGTTGTGCGATCCGTCAGCGTTGTCGAACCAGCCTTCGTAGGCGGGCGTGACGCTGGCGCCGAAGCCGCGCAACGGTTCACTGATCTGCTGGGCCGCCGACAGCGGCAGGGACGCGAACAGGAACACTGTCACGAGGACCCCCGCGCCCAATGTGAGCGCGAGGGCCTGGAAGAGTCGTCGCAGCATTGGCTTATTGCTGCTGCGAAGCGTCATTGGTCTGGCGAGCCTTCTTCTTCTCCAGCCAATCCTTGTATTCCGCGTCGGTCAGGTAGACGACGTTCATCCACGCGTGCGCCATTTCGTCGACGGTGCGATCGCCGTAGCCGACCCACTGATCGGGATCAGGGTTCGACGGGTTGTTCTTGGTGTTGTCGTACCACGCGCTGACCTGGATCACGGTGCCCTTCGGGAACGCCGGCGCCGCGTCGTCCGCGTAGATGTAGTTGGTCATCCAGTTGAAGTTGAAACGGCCCACGTAGCTCACGACCTGCGTGCTGCCATCGGGCAGGATCGCCTTCACTTCCATCGCCTTGCCACGCAGGTGGAAGTGCGGCTGGAAGTTCGTGATCAACGTGTTCTCCTTCAACACGGTGAAGCCTTCGGTGTAGGCCATCGAGTTGGGCGGGATGTCGACAAAGCCGCGCTTCTTGAGGCCGGTGAAGCCGATCAGGTAGCTGCGCTTGGTCGGCTCCTGTCCTTTCGGATAGAGCCACAGCGCGATTTCGGAACCGATGTTCACTTCCTCGCCTGAGGCGTGGAGGTGCTGGTCCCACGAGAGCTTCTCGCCTGGCATGATCAGCTTGCCCGTGCCCGGTGGGAACAGGTCATAGCCCTTGCCGATCGCCCACTCCATCAACTGCGGACGGCGGTTGACGAGGTCTTCAGGCGTTGATGCGGCGGCCGGACCGTTGGCGGTGCCGGTGTTCACGGCCTGCACGTTGTCGGCGCTCAACACCTGGTAGGCGATCGAGTGATGCAGGCCCTTGCGCGCCTTGAGGTTGGTCGGACGGATCTCGACCATCTTGACCCAGCGCGGCTCCGTGATCGGCACTTCGCTCATCGGGCGATACCAGACGTCCTGTCCGGATGCCGGCATCTTGTATTCAGAACTCTTGATGACCAGGTCGGGCGGACCGTAGCCATCCTGGACGCCTTTCCACTCGTTGTCCGCGTTGATCTTCTGTGCGGGCGGCAGATCCTTCGGATCGCCCTGCGGCGCGCCGGCATCGACCCACGCGACGATGGTGTCGATCTGCTTCTGCGACAGCGACATGTCGTTCTTGAACTTGGTTACGCCGACGCTCTGGTCGATGTGCCATGGCGGCATCTGCCGCTGCGCGACGCGCTGCTTGATCGAGCGCGCCCATGGCCGCGTGTCCTGGAACGTGACGAGCGACATGGGTGCAATCGAGTTGGGTTGATGACATTCCTGGCACTTGGCCTGGAAGATCGGCGCGATGTCTTTCGAGAATGTTGGAGTCTGGGCGCTGGCCGAAGCCGCGAACAGGATGACGCCGCCGAGACTTGCTGCCGCTAGAACACAACGCATAGGCTTCCCCCTAAGGACGCGAATTGAGTACGCGAATTTTGCCACAAAATCCCGGCAACGAAGTCAGTCCCCGTGACAAATCACTTTGGCGGTTTGTCGCCTAAGACGCCCGTTCCGCCGATGTATTTCACGTCCTGTAATTGCACACGAATACCGTCTGGATCCGTGAAATACAGCTCTTTCGTCTCGCCCCGCAGCCGGATGCTGCCCTTAATCCCGCGGTCGAGGAGCTGCTTCAGGGTGGCGTCGGCGTCAAAATTCTCGATGCCAAAACACACGTGATTGATCGATCCGCCGGTTGCGCCGGCCTGGTTGGGATAGATGCCGAGGAAGCCTTCGCCGGTCGAGAGGTTGATGCCCGGATCCTGGCGCGTCAGCAGGGGCATGCCGAACACGCCCTGGTAGAACTCCACCGACTTCTGCACGTTCGGCACGAAGATGCTGACGTGATTCATCGACTTGACCGCGCCGACGGGCTTGGCGGTTTGCGCCGCGGAAGCGGCGGCCGGACTCGCGGCGGCGATCGCCGCAAGCGCCGTAAGCAATTGGCGACGTGAAAGGGTGCCCGATTCGTATTGGCTAAGAAGGCTGTCGAAGTTCATGTTGGACTCCTGTCGTCAAGGCATGGCTCTGAGGGCGCGATCCAGTTCAGCCAGCGACGCTCGGAACTTCACCGGATCGCCGCCGAACGCAATGCGGATGTGTGCCGGGGCCTGGAAGAAATGGCCGGGCACGACCGCGGTGTCGTAGTCGGACATCAGCGTGTCGACGAAGGGTGTCGCATCGTCGACGCCGCGGAGCCTTGGGAATGCGGTGGTGCCGGCGACGGGCTCCAGCCATTCCAGCCGCGGGTGTGAGGCGGCCATCGCCTTCAGCGCCATGAAGTTCTCGCCGAGGAGTTGCCGCGCGCGGAGGCGCAAGCGATCGATCTCGCCCAGGGCGATGGCGGCGACCCGTTCGGCGATGAAGGCACCGGAGCCGTCGATCACATCGCGCGTGATGCGGATGCGCTCCGACAATTCTGGCGATGCGACGATCCAGCCGCAGCGCAGCCCGGCCAGTCCGTAGGCCTTGGTGAGGCTCGACGTCGTGACGAACTCGTCGCCGAGCGTTGCTGCCGGCATCGGCATCGGGCGATCGTCGTGCTGCGCTTCTGCGTAGACCTCGTCGACCAGCACGCGCGCACCGACACTCCGCGCCATCGCGCCGATCTCGCGCAGCGTATTGGCGTCGGCCAACGCGCCACTCGGGTTGTGCGCATTCGAGATCACGATCAACGTCGTGGCCGGCGTCAGCGCCGAGCGAATCGCCGCGGGATCGAGCGCAAAGCCGTGCTGCCACGTGCGCTCGAACAGCGTGACGCGCGCGCCGAGCGCCTTGACGGCGGCGATCAACGGGTCGTAACCCGGAGACTCGATCAGCACATCATCACCGGCCTTCACCAGCGCGAGGAACGACTGGAAGTTCGCGCCGGCCGCGCCGGGAGCGATGGTGATGTGGTCGGCGGTCAGGCCGTAGCGCGCACCAATGGCCTGTCGCAACGGCAGGAAGCCTTCGTCGCTGGGGCCGGTGATCTCGAACGCATCACGCGCGCGCGCATCGCCAAGCAGTTCCGCGGTGGTCACGGGCAGCAGACCGCTCGACGCAAGATCGTGGGTGACGCGCGGGCGGACTTTTGCCCATCGCAAGTACGGAGCCGGGTTATACG
>Ga0075471_10000876_pt1 | contig 18994 bp, 17 predicted proteins | sample DEB19_08_DNA_2_FD_74787 | JGI IMG/M metagenome (GOLD analysis project Ga0075471, IMG submission 74787) | Aqueous microbial communities from the Delaware River and Bay under freshwater to marine salinity gradient to study organic matter... | ecosystem: Environmental > Aquatic > Marine > Coastal ... | reverse complement strand
TTTGCTCATACTGAGCATGCCGCTCTGGGTGGGATCCGGCGGATACGGAGCCTCGATCCGCATGGCGATTGCCGGACTCGTCGGCTTGTTGATCTACAAGAGCTTGAAGGCGGTGTTGGTTCGTGAGCGCCCCTTCATCGGTTTGATCGGCATCGAATGCGCCATGCCGCCGCTCGATCGCTACAGCTTTCCTTCCGGACACACTTTGCACGCCGTGCTGTTTGCCGCGATGGCGATCGACTATGCGCCGCAATTGGCGCCGCTGTTGGTGCCGTTTGCAGTGCTGATCGCCTTGTCGCGCGTGGTGCTCGGCTTGCATTACCCCACTGATGTTCTGGTCGGCGCCGGTCTCGGCGCTGCCATTGCCAGAGTTGCTTTGGCGTTTTAGAGCTTCAAAAAAAGCCCCGGGGTTAGCCGGGGCCAGAGGGACTAGCCGCTGAAACGGGGAACAGTAGCGACCAGGCGAGGCCATGATCGCCCGGCGAGGTTGCCGTTTCATGAATCGACGCGTCGCGAAGATTTAATGTGTGCGACATCTCATCGTCATGTGCCCATTGAATCATCGCGGCAGTCGTAGCCGCGTGTTGAGGCCCCTTGAGTCCCGCGAGCACTTTCGAGCGTCGGGTACGCAGCGTCTTCATCTCCGACATCCATCTCGGGACACGCGGATGCAATGCAACCGCGCTGCTGAACTTCCTGCGCGAGGTCCAAACCGACCAACTCTACCTGGTCGGTGACATCATCGATCTTTGGAGTCTGCGACGCACATTTTACTGGCCGCAGGAGCACAACAACGTCGTCCGGACGATCCTGGGAAAAGCCAAACACGGCACCGAGATCGTCTTCGTTCCGGGTAACCACGACGAGGACTTCCGAGAGTTCGCCGGTTCCGTATTCGGAAATCTGCGCGTGGAGCGTGATTGCATACATACCACTGCGCGTGGTGAACGTCTGCTCGTGCTCCATGGCGACGAGTTCGACAGCGTCGTCAAATGCAGTCCCTGGCTCGCGAAGCTGGGTTCGCATGCCTACGACTTCTCCATCGAGATGAATCGCCACTTCAATCGCGTTCGTCGCGCATTCGGATATCCGTACTGGTCGCTTTCGGGTTATCTCAAGCATCGTGTCAAAAATGCGGTGAACTACATCTCAAGCTTCGAGCAAGCGGTGGCGCATGAGGCGCGGCGACGTGGCGTGGACGGGGTCGTCTGCGGACACATCCACCGCGCGGAAATCGCGGAGATTGCCGGCGTTTTGTATTGCAACGATGGTGATTGGGTGGAGAGCTGCTCGGCACTCGTCGAAGACCGCAACGGTCGACTCGCGATCTGGAAATGGAACGAAATGCAGACTGGGCTTATTCTCGACGCTCCGACGGCGCGCGGTCTCGGCGAGGCCGCATGAAGGAGTGTCTCGATGACATACGGATCGCGGTACGCACGGTGGACGGTCGCCTGCGCTGGAATCGGCTGGTCGATCATGGGATCGACGGCGATTCCCGGCGTGCGAACGGCGGGCGATGGCGCGCTCACCTCATCGGTTGCGCGCGGCACGCAAATCATCGTTTCCGGAGTTCGCTGCGGGCGACGAGTCTCGCTCGATTGGAGAACGGCGGATCGCTCTCTGTCGGCCCGCGAGGAGTTGACGGGCGAAGGGGGTAACTGGTCGCGATATCGCCTTGCCCGCGGCAATCTCGGCGCTGCGTTCGAAGCCGTTCGAGTCGCAGACCGTATCGAATTGATTTCACGCAGCGGCGACGGGAAGGCGGAGCAACGCCGCACTTTCGAGAAAGTTCGCAGCGGCGTGCTGGTGGGGCCGTCGCTGGCCTGGTATCTGCGTGACAACCTCGAGCGTCTGCGCGCCGGCACGACGCTGGAACTCGAGTTTTTGGCGGTCGATCGCGGCTTGATGATCGGCTTGCGCGCCAAACCCGTCGAACGCGGCGCCGACGGCAGCTTGCGGGTCCGGCTGGAGGCGTCTTCGCCGTTGATGCGGCCGTTCGTGCCGACCACGACGTTGACGTTCGATCGCGGCGGCCGCGTCACCAATCTCATCGGGATCGTGCCCTTGCAGGCGGGTACGGGTCGTCAGCCGATTTCTTTGGAAGGCAACGTGAATTTCGGTGTGGAGGTCGAGGATGACTCGCCGGAGACGTGTCGCGAGTTGCAGTCGGCGCGGTGAAGCAGGCGCGATCCGCGCCGCGCCGATTACCAGACCCGGGGCAACAGCCGCCAACGAACTCGCATGCAATAACGCTGATACTCGTCAGACTCCGTCAGCAGACGCTCTTCGAGACGTATGCGCCAGAGCATCAGCGCAAGAGCGGCCGCGATGACGGTCGCGTTGTACGCCGAGTAATTCGAGACGAGAAAGCCGGTCAGCGAGACCAAGTAGCTCAAATAGACCGGATGACGCACGAACCGGTATGCGCCGTCGGTTTTCAGTTCGCGCAAGGCCGGCACGAGGGCAAAGCTTCGATTGAGCGACAAGATCGCGACGACCTGCATGGCCGATCCGATGAGCAACAGTGCTTCGCCGATCCAGACGGTTTCGCCGAGCGTCGGTCGCAGCAAAAAGACGATGAACGTGCCGCTGCCGGCGACGATCCAGTCCGACAGCTTTTCGCTGACGCGCAGCGGCGGTACGCGCATCAGGAAGAACGCGGCGATCAAGGATTCCGCGATACCGAAGGTGAGGGGGCTCGGTTTGCCGGTCATCAGGAAGTTGCGCAGGCTCGCGACCGCAAACAAAAACCACAATGCCGCAAAGAACGCGCCCGTGGCGATGCTGGCGACCCGCGCCGACTTGCGGGGTTGCGTGAAATCGGATCCGTCGAAGGGAGGCATCTGCCAGAATGTAAATGGCAAAAACGTCAAACCGCGTGGGATCGCGCACGCATTTCGAAAGTGACTCGGTAATAATACGGACCATGCTCGTTCCATTTGCCGACTTGTCGGAATCCGAGGCGTACCTCGCCTTCAGTCAAATCATCGTGCCGCGCCCGATCGCCTGGGCGCTGACCGACAACGGTGCGGAGCTTGGCGAAGAGCGTTGGAATCTCGCACCGTTCTCGTATTTCAATGGCGTGACCAGCGCACCGCCGACGGTGATGTTTTCGATCGGCGACGGCATGGCCGGCAAAATGAAGGACACGCATCGCAATCTGAAACGCGAGCCGCATTGCGTGATCCATCTCGCCTCGGCTACGCAGGCGCAGGCCGTTCAGGATACGGCGGCGGAGTTGCCGGCCGGCGAGAGCGAGGTACGCAAATTCGATTTGCCGCTCGTCGATTGGGAGTGGCCTTTGCCGCGCCTCGCCGATGCGCCAGTCGCACTCGGTTGCGTCGCACATCAATTCACGCGGGTCGGCGATACCGACCAAACCATCGTCTTTGCGCGCATCGAGCGTCTCTGGATGCGTGACGACATCGTCAGTCGTGATGCGCAGGGTCGATGGGTCGTGGATGTGGCGGCCTATGACCCGCTCGCGCGCGTCGGTCGTGGTGGCTACGCGCGACTCGGCCCCGTATTTCGACCGCTCGTGCGCGGCTGAGGGAGAACATCGATGATCGATCGTCAGCGTGCGCCGGCAGGGATGCGTCGCGGTTACGCCGATGGTCCGTACGGACAAATCCACTATCAGGACGGTGCCGTCGGGCGGCCCTTGGTGCTGATTCACCAAGCACCCATGTCGTCGCGCCAATTCGACGGCGTATTCGAATTGATGTTGGCGCGCGGGATCCGTCCCATCGCAATCGACTGTCCCGGCTTCGGTCTCTCCGACGTCACCGACTTCGTGCCCAAGGTTGAAGATTGGGCCGCGATCGTGCCGGCTGTGCTCGATCATCTCGGCATCGAGCGCGCCGTGATGTTCGGGCATCACACCGGCGCCTTGGTCGTCACCGAAGTCGAACAACAATTTCCTCACCGCGTGGAAAAATTGATACTCGGCAGCGCCCTGGTGCTGAGCGACGAAGAGCAAGCTTTTTTCACGAATATGGTCGAGGAGGAGCGGCACTTCGTATATCGACCCGACGGGACTCATCTGCTCGATGCGTACCGGGTGCGCTACGACATGTACGGCAAAAATCCGTTACCTGATCCGCGATTGATCACGCGCTATACGGTCGAGCGCTTCATGGGATACGGGCCATTTTGGTACGGGCATCATGCGGCGTTCGCCTATGATCACGCGGCTGCGATCATGAAGATTCGTCGCCCGACTTTGATACTGACCAATACCGGCGATCAGATTTACGAAAACTCGAAGGCTGCCCACCGCATGCGTCCGGACTTCGACTTTTGCGCCGTGGAAGGCGGCGGCATCGACATCATGGACCAAGAGCCCGAACCATGGGTGCGGGCGATCGACGATTACATGCGCGCTTGATCGGTCGCGTTGGTGACGGTGACGGGCACGCCGTTGAGCGCGGCGTTGCCGCATAACGCATCGATGTATCGCTCGTCGGTAAGATCGTTGATGCTCGCGCCGGCATGCGCGCTCGCCACGCGCAGGCGCATGCCGTCACGATCATGACCCCAGCCGTGCGGCAGGCTCACGACCCCCGGCATCAGCTCGTCCGACACTTCGAGTGCGACCGTGACCGCTCCGGTACGCGAGCGCACCGTGACGGATTGACCATCGATCAGCGCACGTGCAGCGGCATCGGCCGCGCTCATGCGCAGCGTGCAACGGCGCGGGCCTTTCACGAGTCGCGTACTATTGTGCAACCAGGAATTGTTGGTACGCGGATCGCGGCGTCCGATCAGGCGCAACGTCTGCGGCGGTTCGACGGTGCCGGGGTCGATGCGTGTTTCGAGGCGCGCGAGATCGCCGAGCAATTCGGGCGGCGCCAGTGCGATGCGCCGATCGCGCGTCAAAAGTCGACCGGGTAACGCAGGCTCGAGCGGGCCGAGATCCACGCCGTGAGGCTGATCGGCGAGACGCGCCAGCGTGAGCCCGCGCGCGAACGGATTCCATCCTGCGCCATGCGGCCCGAAGCGCACGCCGAGCGCAAGCGCCCGGCGCGGCGTGAGCCAACGTTCGGTGAGCGCGGCGAGCCCCCGCTTGCGACGACTCGGATCGTGGCGTGCGAGCCCGCGACACAGGCCCGAGAAGATCTCGTGATCGTGACGCGCCGTCGCAGTCCGCGGAAACGCGGCGGCCGAATACTTGGCCGTGTTGCGAATCGCGAGCGCATTGAAGATCACGTCGTAGTGGTCACGCTCCGGGCCGTAGGTGGGAGGCAAAATGAGATTCGCGTGGCGCGTGGTTTCATTGAGATAAAAATCGATCGACACCATGAAGTCGAGTTGCGGCAGTGCCGCCTCCAGACGTCGCCCGTTGGGTGTCGACAGCACGGGGTTGCCGGCCACCGTCACGAGCGCGCGGATGCGACCTTCGCCCTCGGTATCGATTTCTTCGGCGAGTGCCGCGACCGGAAACTCGCCGCCGAATTCCGGCAATGACGACACGCGGGTTCGCCTGCGGGCATGGGAGCCGCGTTGACCGGGACTTTTGCTCATCGCCACGAGGTCGAAGGCGGGCCGCGTGAACATCGCGCCGCCGGCACGATCGAAGTTTCCGGTGACGATGTTGAGCACTTGCACGAGCCATTGGACGAGCGCGCCGAATTCCTGCGTCGAGGCGCCCATACGGCCGTGGCAGACGGCGGTGGGTGATGCGGCGAACGTGCGCGCGAGCGTGGCGATCGTGAGCGCGTCGATCCCGGTGGCTTCGGCGACGCGCGTCGGTGTGTAGGGCGCGCAAGCCGTGCGTACCGCATCGAGTCCCGTGAGCATCGATTCGAGTCGTCCGGGTCGCGCGAGACCTTCGGCAAAAATGACCTGCAGCATCGACAACAGCAACAAGGCGTCGCTGCCGGGTCGGATGAAGCAATGCGTGTCCGCGAGTTGGGCCGTTTCGGTGCGTCGCGGGTCGATGACGACGAGTCGACCGCCACGCGCCCGCAGGGCTTTGAGGCGGCGTACGACATCGGGTGCCGTCATGAGGCTGCCGTTCGAAACGACGGGATTGCCGCCGATGATCAACAGGAAATCGGTTCGGTCGAGATCGGGAATGGGCAGCAAAAACTGGTGACCGAACATCGCAAGGGCAGCGAAATGGTGCGGCAGTTGATCGACCGAGGTCGCCGAATAGCGATTGCGACTGCCGAGTGCGCGCGCGAACTCGATGCCGCCGAGGAACGCGCCGTAGCTATGGACTTGCGGGTTGCCGTAGTACGTGGCCACGGCGTCTTTGCCATGGCGACGTTGCAGTGCGACGAGACGCTCCGACGCTTCGTCGAACGCACTCTCCCAGCTGACGGTTTGCCAGCCTTGGGCCGTGCGGCGCAGCGGCTCACGCAGACGGTCCGGATCGTCGAGCACGTCTTTCAGGCCGACGACTTTCGGGCAGACGTGACCGCGACTGAACGGATCGGCGTCGTCGCCTCGTACCGAGAGCACTTCGCGACCGCGCAGGCGCAGTACGACGCCGCACATCGCTTCACACAGGTGGCAGGTGCGATGGTGAACGCGTTCGATGTCGGTCATCGGAAAAATCCGCTCGGGGTTTCCGGAGCGAGCTCGGGCGCAATGGCACGCAGCAAACACCAGGCGAGGCAGGCGTTCGACGAAATCACCGGCACGGTTTCGGTGTGATGCAATTGTGCGAGTGCCGCGAGCGTCGGCATGCCGGTGCCGCTCAACACGATGCAGTCGATGTCGCGTTTCGAGAGCGTCTGCGCTGCTTGCAAGGCGTCGTGACTGGTGAGTTCATAAATGCGGTGCGTGTCGGTCAGCGCAGGATCGACGCGCAAAGATTCGTACACCCGAATTCCGGTTGATTCCCAATACGCCACACCGGCGTTCGCGAGGGCTTCGGGATAGGGCGAGACCAGGGCGATGCGCGTCGCGCCCAGGTGTCGCAGCGCTGCGCGGATCGCTTGTGCGGCGGTGATGACGGGTAGTCGCGTCGCTGCGGATGCTTCGGCGGTGAGTTGATCTTCAAGCGTTGCGCCGGCGCGGTAGCTCGATCCCGTACAGCCGAAACCGAATGCGGCGATGTTCAAGACGCCGAAACTCGCGATCGCCGCCGGAAGGTGCCGGATGTAATGGTCGAGACGCGTTTCGACGTCCGGTGCGGCATGGACCAGACGCGTCGCGTAGACGCCGATCGAAGGCGGCATCAGCGCACGCATTTCGGGTTCGACCGTGGGGTTCGCCTGCGGCGTGGCGATGCCGATGCGCGCGCGCGGGCCGTAATCGGGGGTAATGTCGTTCATGGGCTGTGCTCGTGCGCGATGGCGCGCTCTTCGATGGCGCGAAAGGCGGATCGTCGCCCGGGTGTCGGTTCGGCATCGGTGACGAAGAAAGCGACTCCGGTGGCGGTGGTGGCGTCGATCCAAAGACCCGAGAGTAGGCCATAGGCGGAGCCTGCGTGGCCATAGCGTTCATGGCCGTCTCCGACCGGATCGTCGGCGCATCCCCTGGCGTGGGTCGTCAAAAATTGCATCGCCAGACCGTATCGACAGAACATGCCGCGTTCGCTCGGTGCATCTTCTTCGGCGGTGATGCCGTTGCGTCCGTCGTAGTGCCACAGCGGGGTCTTGAGCGTGCGTATCGAGCTGCGCGACAGCAGGCGTATGCCATCCACGCGACCGTCACCGAGCAGCATGCGGCCTATGGTTGCGAGATCCCGCGCCGAAATGCGCAGCCCGCCTTGGGGCGAAAACATCGCGCCGTTGCGACCGCGTTGCCAGCGCTCGAGTTCGCAACCGCCGTCCCTGCCGCGCACGACGGGACAGTCGGGCGCCCGCCCGCGCAGATCGTCGACGACGGGTTTGCCGTCTTCGTACAACACGACGGCACGACTGCGCGCGGCATCACTGCACCCCTGCCAGTTGAAGCAGGCATCGAGACGCAAAGGCTCGAGCACGAGACGACGCATCAATCGATCAAAGCGTTCGCCTGTCGCCTGCTCCATCACCGCGGCGACGATCGGCAGATTGAGGTTCGCATAGCGAAAGTAATCGCCAGGCGCGTGGGCGGCATCCCACGCGGCTGGTTCGGAGAGCTTGTCGCGCAGTTCGGCGTCGTACGGGATCACGTAGCCGGCGTCATCCGTGATGCTCGATCGATGCGACAGCAACAGACGCAGCGTGATCGGCACCGTCGGGTGATGCGGGTTGCGCAAGGGGTAGCCGAGCGTGGAAGACACGTCGGCGTCGAGTTTCAGTCGTCCCTGTTCGACGAGCCGCATCACCGCGATCGCCACCACGAGTTTGCTCACTGACGCGATCCGCACGGGATCGTCCACGGTGACGGCACGATGCGCGGCGAGATCCGCATGGCCACGCGTCGTGCTGCTCAAGATGCCCTGGCGATCGAAGGTGACCTGAACGTAGGCGACTTCGGCGGCGGCGATTTGCGACGCCAAGAACGAGAACCCGAGCGCCGAAAGAATCGCGGTGCGAAAAAGTTGGGAGACCCTCATGCGAGCCGATGTTAGCGCGGCCCGCGCGGCTCGACTCGGTCCGGAGGCAATCAGGCTTGCTTGTCGACCAGAATGCCGGTGAGGCGATCGACGCTGCGTGCGATTTGCAGGCTCTGCTCTGGTGGAATTTGCCGCACGGTCGAGCCCGCCTTGTCTTTGACCGTCACGACGACGGAGTTGGTGGATTGGTCGATCGAGAGGCTCACGTCGCGGCCGCGTTCGAGCAGACGTTCGTTGGCGGAGCGAATCGCGTCATCGAGTTCTTGGCGAACCGCGTTCGGATCCGGGTCGGGTTCGAATTGCGCCTTGAGATTTTTGACCGGCTCCGCGGTCTTCGGCGTGGCGGCCGTCGGCTCCGGAGCGCGCACGTCCGGCGCGGCCGCGGCACGTGTCGCACCCTCAGGGGAAGGCATGGACTGCATTTCGCGCCCCGGCAGTCGGGCCGGCATCACGGCTTGAGCGGCTGGGGAACTGACTTCCATGGCGCGATGATAGTACTCAAGCCCAGCCTTGGCGAGCCCATCCCAATCTTTGGGGCCGGTGTCAGGGCGGGCTCAAAACCGCAGCGGCAGCGGTTTGCCCGGGGTGGTGGCACGGCGTTGAGTCGGGCGGTAGGAGACGACGGTCAAGTCCGGAAGCGATTCGGGTTGGACAATCGATGCGCGCTCGAGGGGGCGGGTGGCGACGGCATCCGCGATGAGTTCGGCAGGCGCGGCATGGACATGCGCCTCGCCGGTGGCGATCAAAGCCAATGCCGCTTCGGAGAGGCGTTGTCGCGACTCTTGGAGCTTCGGCCACTGCCAACCCTGCAACGGGACAATTCGCCCGCGGTCGTCGCGCACCGAGAACTGTGCGGCGAACATGGTACGTGCCCGGGAGAGTTTGTTCTCGAGGGCCTCGGGGGGCAACGCAACGCAGGCGAGCAAAAATTCGTTGCGCGTCGACCCGGGAGCGAGCAAGCGCTGCATCAGCGCGATCTCGTCGATGCGCAGCGTGAGCGCGAGATGGTTGGGCTCGCGCTGGATGACGGTGAGTCGGTCGGTTTCAAGTTCGTGCGCGCGGCCGGCGACGGCCGACACGCAGCACATTGCCATCACCCAGACAAGAAACGGCGATGCTCTCGTGTGCATAAGTGCGGACTCGCGCTCAGCGACAGTAAGTGACGTTGGGTTGCGTCGTCGTGCCGGCGGCATCGGTGAACTGGAACGCCCAGCACGCCGACTTGTTGGCATTGCCGTTTTGCGCCAGCGCACTCAGCAGTGCCGAGCCGGCCAGTTGTTTGTAGCGGATGCGATAGGTGCCCGGCGCGTTGCTGTACGAGTCGGAGCCGGTCTCGTTGGTGGTGAAGCTGAGCGCCGAGGTGAACTGCAACACCTGATAGCCGTCGTTGGCGTCCGTGGCGAGCGTCATGTTGGAGACCTTGAACGGATTCACCGGTGGTTGTCGCATCGGCGAGAACTTGCTGCTTTGATTGGCGAGGTCCGGACTCGGTGTGCCGCGAAAACATGCGAGCACGTACGGTGAGGCGTCGGTGACGTGATAGGCGTAGCCGCTCGGCGCATTCACCACCGCGTTGGTGTTGCCGCCGCAGACCGTATCGCGCGATGCGACTTTGCCGTCGGCATCGTTGTAACCGAAGATCGCGAAACCATCGAGCGCCCAGCCGACCGGATGCGTGTCCCAATAGCTCGCGCTCTTGCCCTGCATCATGCAGACGGGCGCGGCGTGATAGTGATAGTCGTCCCCGCGCCCGGCGTGGCCGTTGCACACGTCGAGTTCGCCGAGCACTTTGGTGTCGCCATTCTGGCAACCGCCTTGCTTGCACGGGTTGAAGATCAGCACGCCGTTGACGGCGATCCCGATCGGTCCGTCGACGGCCGACACGGTGGAGGTGGCGATCGAGGGATTGAGCGGAATCTTCCAGCCGTTCGCGCCCAAAAAATTCTGCGCGGTGGGTACTTGCAGGTTGGTGGCCGTGATGCCGTTCATCATCGTGTGCGTCGGCAGGCTCGTCGAGCTCACGTAGCCGTAATTCGCATCGCACGCGACGCTCGCGTTGCCTGTGGTGGAGCCGCCCAACGAGCTGCGCAAGTAGCCGCAGGCCGTCGACGAGCCGCTTGCGCTGGCGGGGCGCGTATAGGTCAGGTTGAGCGTCGCCGAGCCCAACGACACGCTGGCGATGGCGGCGGTGAGTGCGGTGCCGGTCAGCGGCGTGCTTTGGCCGGCAAGATTGGGTGCCGCCGACAAGGCATACAACGTGAAGGTGTAGGTTTTGGCACCGGGGCCTTGTGAACACGGTGGTTGGTAACCCGTGAACGGGCCGTCGCTGCCGACACCGGTCGTGCCGATCGCGAAATTGTCTTTGACGAGTGAACGCGAGCTGCCCGGGATGCCGTAGAGCACCCAATTCCATTTGGTCGTGCCGTCGCCGGGCAGCGTGGTCATCAGCAAGGCAAATTCCTGCGTACCGTTCGGCGGATTGCTCCACGACAGTTGCGGCGATGAGCCTGTGCCGTCGCAGGTGTAGTCCGCAGCCATCGCGGCGCCTTCGCTGCCGGCGGCGCTCGCGAGCGCGAAGCTGGTGGTCGGCGCCACCGGTGTGGCCGTGATGCTGGTTGACGCGGCGCCCGTGCCGGCCGAATTCGTGGCCGTCACCGCGCAGGTGTAGGCCGTTCCGTTGGTGAGTTGCGTGACGACCAGCGGGCTTGCGCTGCCGGTTGCGGTTTTGTTGGTTCCGGCGGCGCTGCACGTGGCGGTGTACGCAGTGATCGCGGCGCCGCCGTTCGAGGTCGGCGCCGTGAAGGCGAGACTCAGTTGACCGTTGCCCACGGTTGCAGCGAGTCCCGTGGGCGCGCCCGGCACGGTGACGGTCGGTGTCGAAGGTGTCGTCGGTGTCGTCGACCCTCCGGTGCTCGTGCCGCCGCCCGACCCTCCGCCGCAGCTGACGAGTGCGGTGGCGATGACGAACGATGCGCCGAGGCGGGTCATGATGTTCATGTTTTTCATGATCGCGCGTTTGTGAGTGCATGTGAGCGCGCTTTACCATTCTTGACGACCGCCGCTCGCGGCCTACGTAAAACTGCGTAGGGTCGCGGAGGGGTTTCGTGTTTCATCAATTTGCAAGGCGCCTACGGGTCGCGGTTTTGCTCGGTCTCGCGCTGTGCTCTGCGTGCGGAGGCGGAGGTGGCGCCACGACGCCGACGAACGCCGTAGCCACGCCGACGACTCCCCCCGTCACGCCGCCCGTCGTGCCGCCGGCGTCGGCGGCGACGTTCAAGGGCGACATCGTGCTCGCGTCACCGACCAATGATTCGATGCGCGTGAACGTTTACTCCGCAACCGAGTCCGGCAGCGTCACGATCACCTACGGAACGGTTTCCGGAAAACTCGATCGACAAACGGCCAACGCCACGCTCGCGCGCGACAAGCCGCTGGAAATCGCCTTGACGGGGCTCACCGGCGACACGAAATATTTTTATCGTCTGCAGTTCTTGCCGGCGGACGGATCGACCGCGCAAGCGAGCGATGAGTATTCGTTCCAGACCGCACGTGCGCCCGGTGCGACCTTCAGCTTTGCGATTCAGGGGGACTCGCACCCGGAGCGCGAACGCAATGAATTCGATGCCGCACTGTATCAGCGCACGCTGGACACGGTCGCCGCCGGGCGTCCCGACTTCTACATCGCGATGGGCGACGACTTCAGCGTCGACCAGCTCGATCTCGCCACAATCGACGAGTCCAAAGTGCGCGGACGCTACACGCTGCAACGCCCGTATTTTTCAACCGTCGCACGACGTGCGGCGTTGTTTCTGGTCAACGGCAATCACGAACAGGCGGCACGCTATCTGCTCGACGGCACGCCGAACAACGTTGCGGTGTGGGCGCAGAACGCACGTAATTCTTTGTATTCGCAGCCCGCGCCCAACGCGTTCTATGGCGGCAACCCCGAACAGGTGGCGTTCATCGGACAACTGCGCAACTACTATTCCTGGACCTGGGGTGACGCGTTGTTCGCGGTGATCGATCCGTATTGGGCATCGCCCGTGCCGGTCGACAACGTTTTCGGGGGTGGGGTGAAGCGTTCGAATCTGTGGGAAGTGACGCATGGCGATGCGCAGTACCAATGGCTGAAGACGACGCTCGAAAACAGCAAGGCGAAATACAAATTCGTGTTCGCGCATCACGTGATGGGGACGGGGCGCGGCGGGATCGAGATCGCCAATCTTTGGGAATGGGGAGGCAAGTCCGCCACCGGGGTCGACGAGTTCATGACGCGCAGACCGACCTGGGCGACGCCGATCCATCGCTTGATGGCCGCCAACAAGGTGACGATCTTCTTCCAGGGGCACGATCACATCTGGGTACGCCAGATGCTCGACGGGGTCACGTATCAAACGCTGCCGGAGCCGGCGGATCCGCAGTACGCCTTGCGCAATGCCGACGCGTACGACAGCGGTGACAAATTTCCGAATACGGGGTTCACGCGCGTGACGGTCGCACCCACCGGCGTGCGGGTCGAATACGTGCGCACCTGGCTGCCGGCCGATGAGGGCGTCGGCAAAACGTCGGGGAGCGTGGCGTTTTCGTATTCGCTTCCATGATCGCGGCGATAGCGGAGATCAGGATGATGATGCGGATTTTTTTGCTGGTTGCCGCGTTGCTGTTGCCCGCGGCTTGTGGCGGCGGCGGATCCGCGGCGGCACCGAGTGCTGCGGCGCCGACGACGCCTGCACCGGCGATCGTCGTCCCGGGCGCGCCCGGGAGCGTTGCTGCGAGCGTCGGTGATGCGTCGATCACGGTGAGCTTCACTGCGCCCGCCTCCGATGGTGGCGCGCCGATCAGTTCCTACACGGCCAACTGCACCGCAGCCGGGGCGAGTCGAACGGCGAGTGCGGCGGCGAGTCCCATCACCCTGACGGGGCTCACCAACGGCACGAGTTATGCCTGCAGCGTCACCGCGACCAATCGCATCGGCACCGGAGTCGCCTCTGCCGCGGTGAATGCAGTGCCTGCGGCGTCGGTCGCCGACTTCCCCGGGGACATCGTGCTCGGCGTGCCGACCGATACGTCGATCCGCATGAAACTCTATGCGGCGGATCGCAGCGGTACGGTGACGGTGAGTTACAAAGCGGTCGGGGGTACCGTCGAGCAGCAGACCGCTGCGCAGACCTTGTCGCGGGCGAAAGTCTTGAGCGTCGCGCTATCGGATTTGAAGCCCAACACGGCGTATCAGTATCGGGTGACCCTGCAGCAGGGCGGCTCGGCGCCGGACATCGTGTCGCGCTACTACCGATTCCAGACGGCGCGACCTGCCGGAACGAGCTTCACGTTCACCATCCAAGCCGATTCGCATCTCGACGAGAATTCCGATCTGGACCAGTACAAGCGCACGCTGGCCAACGTGCTCGCCGATCAAGCCGACTTTCACGTCGACCTCGGCGATACCTTCATGACGGAAAAGTATGCCGAGCCGTTGACGGCCGTGCTCGCGCAGCCGACGAGCAAAGCGGCGCTGGATGCACGTTACGTGTACGAGCGGGCGAATTTCGGTCTCGTGACCCATTCGGTGCCGCTGTTCCTGGTCAACGGCAATCACGATGCCGAATTGGGCTGGTTGAACAACGGCACGGCACAGAATCTCGCCATCTGGGCATCCCAGGCGCGACTGGAGTTCTTCCCTATCCCAACCCCCGGCGGGTTTTATGCGGGCGATTCGTTCGTCGACCCCGTGGCCGGCAATCGGGTCGCCTGGTACTCATGGCAATGGGGTGATGCACAGTTCATCGTGCTCGACCCGTTTTGGAATACGACCAAGAAGCCGGGTACCGACGCCTGGACTTTCACCTTGGGCGACAAGCAGTATCAGTGGCTGCTCGACACGTTGTCGCGCAGTCAGGCGACCTTCAAGTTCGTGTTTCTGCACAATCTCGTCGGCGGGCTCGATGGCGCGATGCGCGGCGGTATCGAAGCGGCGCCGTTTTACGAGTGGGGCGGCAAGAACGCGGACGGGACAGCGGGTTTCGCGCAGAAGCGCCCCGGTTGGATCGCGCCGATTCACGACTTGATGGTCAAGTACAAGGTCACCGCGGTATTCCACGGGCACGACCATCTGTATGCGAAGCAGGAACTGGATGGGGTCGTGTATCAGACCGTGCCGCAACCGAGTGCGAAGAACAACAGCAGCGGGGCGAACATCGCGGCCGACTATCACTACGCAGCCGGCACGATACTGAGCAGTTCGGGGCACATGCGGGTGACCGTGACGCCGAGCGCCATCACGGCGCGCTACGTGCGGGCGTGGTTACCGAAGGACGAGAACGCGACTCGCAAGAACGCGCAGATCGATCACGAGTGGACGGTGAGCGCGCCGGCCAAAGCCGGGAGTGCAGTCAGGGTTTCGACGACGAAATGAGTTCGAACTTGCGACGATGCAGCTTGTTCACGCCGCCGGCCGGGAAGTCCGTATTGATCGGTGAGGTCGGGTCTTCGAGCAACGGATGGCCGGGCTCGATCATCGCGATCGCATAAATGGGCTGCAGGTCCGTGACGAACAGCTCTTTGTAGTTGTAGTCGCCGACGGGACCCAGGTTGTAGTAGCGATAGCCGTTTTCGCGACCCCAATGGCAGACCGCCAGGCAGGCGTACAGCCCCGGCGAGCGGTTGCGATAGTTTTCGTTCCACTGGCAGAAACTGCCGTAGATCTGGTCGTACTCGGGCATCAGGATCGATACGTCCGTGAATGCGAGTTCGCCGCTCGAATGGGTCGCGCGAATCACCAATACGTCGAGGTTGCGCACGTAATCGAGGAAGCCCTCGATTTCCTGTATTTCGATTTCGCACTTCTCGAAGTGCTCACCGCCCATTTCCATCATGGTCGAGACGTCGAGGGTGCTGCCCGGGACCACCGTGGTTTCGATGCGGAATTCGCGGAACCGCTTTTCGAGTTCGGCGAACTTGCGGATGCGGCGCGCGTCGCCCCAGAAGGCGGCCGACTTCAGATCGACGAGACCGTATTTGTCGTTGATGGGCACGCCGTATGGACTGTCGGGCGGCAAGGCGTACACGATGAGCGGACGCTTGGCGCAGGCCAGCATCTCTTCGGAGACCGTGATGTAGGGGCAGAGGGCATCCCAGCGGGTGGTGAAGTAGGGGATGTCATTGTGGTAACTCGGTACGCACAGGTTGTTGAGCGTCCAGCTCTGGTGTCCGACCCGGTAGGTCTGAGTCGGGGTATCGAAGGCCGGCGCCTTTACCGTCGCAACCGAATACATTTCCATCCGCATCAGTCGGGTGTCCTGTTCAGTGGTTCCAGGTCGAAGTAATCGCGGTCGAATTCGAAGTTCGCCCGCAGATAATTGAGGTCGGTTTTCTCAAGACGCCGGATCGCCGCCTGCATGCGTGCGAGGTGCCGCGAGGCATCGCTGCCCGATACGTCGAGTTCGCGCATGTAGGTGGGCAGCAGCGGGCACTCGCGATCGAAATAGAACCGCTTCCCTTCCGGGTCGTACGCGAGCGGATAGAGGTCGCAGCCGAAAGGCTTGTTTTTCTCGAGTGTGCAGCCCTTGTTGCCGAGATGCTGGCAACGGGTAGCGATGCAGATGGGTCCCAGCGAGCGACGCTCGAGAGACGTCAAATTGACCACGAGAGGCGGTGCCCCTTGGTCTACGTGACAACAACTTCTGCATTCAGCGCAGTGATCGAACAACGACAAGTTGGCCCCGAACTGACCGTTTTTATGTTTCTGCCGCGATCAAGTGTGCGGAAGATAACATTAAAGATAACAACTAATCGTAAAAATTTGAAGGTGTGGATGGGATGGGGGATGGTCAATCCAACCTTCGCAAGCTTGTCGATGTCGTCGTTGCAGTTGCGGTGTCGTTTGAAACCACGCACGATCACGCGCCTCCGCGAGGTCAAATGAAACGCAAAAAACTCCTTCGCCACCTGCACGACGAGGTCTATTGCCGGATCGGCGTGTCGAAGATTCACGGTGTCGGCGTGCTCGCCATTCGACGCATTCCAAAAGGCGTGCGCGTGCTCGAATCGCCGTTGCCGACGCGCGACGTGCGGATCTCCGAAGCGCAGCTGCGCACCGCTCCGGCCGGGGTGCGTCGGCTGGTCGATGCGTTTTGCGAGCACGAGTCGGGGGGGTATTTGCTGCCCCGCTCGGGGTTCAATGCCTTCAGTCTCTATCAGTACGTCAATCACTCCAAAGAGCCCAACGTGAAGCTCGTGAGTCCCGGGCATTACGTGACGCGACGCAGCATCGCCGCGGGTGAGGAACTCACGCTGGACTACGATCGGGCCTTCGGCGAGGAGCACGTATTCCGCAGGCGCACCGCTCCGCGCTGAGGTGTATGATTTTCGGCGCTATGGAAACCTCGAAACCTCTGTCGATCGAGAAAAAACGGGGCGCCGACGGCTATCGCAACCAGGAGCGCTGGACGTCGCAGGACGTGGTGTTCGGGTTCGTCGCGCTGCTGTTGTGTCTGGTTCTGACGCAGGCGATCTGGGCGCTCTACATCAGGCCCAATGCCGACGCGATCCTCAACGCCCCCCAGCGCGTCACCAACGCCGACAAGGCCGATCACGCGGTACGGCAATTGCGTTCGCCCTTCGTGATCCTGCGTGACTATGAGCAGCAGGTGTCCACGACGCTCGCGTTGTGGGCGCTCGTGATGTTGGGCCGCCAATGGCGCGGTACGACGCGCGCCCGACGTCTGCTCGACAAGAACTACGTGACCGTCGGCGAGGGCATGGTGGTGTTGCCCGAAGACGTCCGGGTTTATTCGCGCACCATCGAGAATCTGTCGCCGCAGGAGCAGGAGATGTTCCTGCCGCGGTTGTTGACCGTCGCGCTGACGCGCTTTGGTGCCACCGGGCGCATACAGGATGCGGCCGAGGCCGTTCGCGACGAATGCGAATTCGAATCGTCGAGCCAGGAGGCCAAGCTCTCGATGGTGCGTTTCACGGCCTGGGCGATTCCGGCGGTCGGGTTCGTCGGCACGGTACGCGGTATCGGTGCCGCGTTGCAGGAAGCGCAGGGCGCGATGGGTGGCGACATCTCCGGGGTGACGCTCGGTCTGGGCGTGACCTTCAATTCGACCTTGACCGCACTCATCATGACCATCGTCGTGATGTTCTGGTTGCACCAACTGCAGCAGGCTCAAGATCGTCTGGTGCTCGACTCGCGCACCTACGTCGATCGCCGACTGCTGCGTCAGATGCGCGAAGGCAAATGAGCCGCGCGGCGGGTGTCCTGTCGCATCTGCAGCAACGGCTCGCGAGGGGGCACATCGATCGTCGCGAGGCCGTGCGCTGGGCGTTGGGGGCAGGGCTCGGGTTGAGTGCCGCGGCGTCGTTGCTCGCGGCCGAGGGCGTGCCCGCGGCGGTGCGCTCGACGCGCAGGTCGAAGCCCATCGGTCGCCGGATCGACTGGTTGATCGTGGGTGGCGGCACGGCCGGCTGCGTGCTCGCCAATCGTCTGAGTACCGATTCGCACCTCAATGTTGCAGTACTCGAGGCCGGTTCGTGGCCGACCGATGTCGCCGTCGATGCGCCGTTGGCCTGGCCGGGTTTGCAAGGCGGTCCGAACGATCATGCCTATCGAACCGTGCCGCAGCCCGGTCTCGATGGTCGACCGCTGCCTTGTCCGCGCGGCAAGGGATTCGGCGGCTCTTCGCTGATCAATGCGATGGGTCATCAGCGCGGCGATGCGCGCGCCTACGATCGTTGGGAGGCGCTTGGCGCAACGGGCTGGAATCATGCCGCGTTGTTGCCGATGCATCGCCGCAGCGAAACCTATTCCGGCGGCGCGAATGCCTGGCGCGGGGGTGATGGGCCGCTCGACGTGCTGGCGGTCGATGCGGCCAGCGCCAGTCCGCTCGCGCGCGATTTTTTGGGCGCAGCACGCGCCCGGGGCCACGCCTGGAGCGACGACCTCAACGGCGCTGCCGCAGGCGAGGCGTGCTGGAACCAATTCACGATCGGTGCCGGCCGCGTGCGCGAGCATGCAGCGCGCGCCTATTTGCAACCGATCGCGGATCGGACGAACCTCTTTTTGCTCGGTGATGCACCGATTCAAACATTGCTGTTCGAAGGCGAGCGGTGCGTCGGCGTGCGCTATCTGCATGCCGGCGAGATCACCGAATTGCGTGCCGAACGCGGCGTGATCCTCGCGACCGGCGCCATCGACACGCCAAAATTGCTGATGTTGTCGGGTATCGGCCCTGCCGCGCATTTGCGGCAGTTCGGCATCGAAGTGCGGGTCGATCACGCCGAGGTCGGTGCGAATTTGCACGACCATCCCCTCGTCGGCGGTGTCGCTTTCGAAGCGCGACGCGCGGTGCCGACCTCCGCCTACAACCATGGCGAGGGCATGCTCTTCACCACGTTGGGCGCGAGCGGCGTGCCGAACGTGCTCCTCATGGCCGTCACCGTGCCATTCGTGATTCCTTCGGTGGGCGCTGCGCCGCAGAACTGTTTCACGATCGTGCC
>Ga0075471_10000875_pt1 | contig 18995 bp, 25 predicted proteins | sample DEB19_08_DNA_2_FD_74787 | JGI IMG/M metagenome (GOLD analysis project Ga0075471, IMG submission 74787) | Aqueous microbial communities from the Delaware River and Bay under freshwater to marine salinity gradient to study organic matter... | ecosystem: Environmental > Aquatic > Marine > Coastal ... | reverse complement strand
CCATGGCTACCACTGCTAACACCGCCCTCCGGGCACTCGTTGATCGCGCCGGGGGCATCCCGGCGTTCGTCCGCCTCACCGGCCGCCCCCGCGCGCTCGTCTGGCAGCTGTACCACCGACGCCGCCCGGTGCCGCCTGGGTGGTGCGAAGGCCTGTGCGCGATCTGGCCCGACACGACGCCCGAGGCGCTGCGGCCCGACTACCTGTTCCACCGCGGCCCCGACGGCCGCCTTTACTGGAGACCGAGGACATAACATGGCACCCGAAGACGAAACCCCCACCCCGGGGCAGGTGGATCTAGTCGCATCCGTCGTCGCCGAGACGCTCAAGCGCGCGAGCAAGCGCCGCGCCGCGCAGGTCGACGACACGCGTTCACTCGAAGAGAAGATCGCAGCGGCGCGCGCCGCCGGGCTGCTGGCCGACGAGCACGATCTGGCCAGGGTCCAGGCGCTGCTGTCGGACGTGCATCTCATCCTGTACCGGCTGCTGGGCTCGCTCGGCGAGGGGCTGACCGAGCCTGTGCTGGAGCTCCGTCTGCGGGCATCGATCATCCCGAAGCAGATGCGCGAGCTGGCCCAAGGCGCGGAGGCGGTGCTGTCGTACGCGTACAGCAAGGCGGGCGGCGTGGATGCGTTGATGCGCGACCGCGCCGAGCACCGCGAGGCAACGCAGGAGCTGATGCGCGAGACCTGCGCCTGCGACCGCTGCCTGATGGAGCGGGCAGGCGGACGCGAGTCCCGGCGCCACCCGACGGGAGGTGCGTGATGGACTGGGAAGACTGGCTGTTTGTGTTGGTCGTGGTCTTCGTGGCGGGCGCGCCGCCCCCGCCGAAGCGGCGCGACCTCAACGCGATCTGAAAAGAAAAAGCCCCGGCGAGGTAGGCGTCTCGTCGGGGCTCAAAACAACCATCGTCGGGAGTGTGCCGCGTGCTCTCAGGCGCTGCACGGGAGACATAGTATGACGAGCACCAGCAGCGGGTCAACCCGCGTTTTCTACAGCCGCGGCGCGGCTACCACCGACTCGTCGCCAGAGCAGCGGCAGGCGACGAGCTTCGATCAGTTCCTCCTGCAGCTGCACCACGACCGCGTCCAGGCGACGGGCAAGGCGGCGAAGGGGCGGCAGTACATCTGCGCGCCGATGGCCGTCGCGCCCAATGACGAATGGCACCGGCGCGGCACCAAGGCCGGGTACATCGGCCGCCACCACCGCTGCAAGCGCTGCGCCGGGGAGCGAAACTGGCTGGGCCTCGACGTCGACGCGGGGCTGCCCGCGGGCGAGTGGCGCGACGCGCTCACGTCGGCCTGCGGCGACATGGACGTGCTCATCTACACCACGGCCAGCCACACCGAGGAGGTGCCCCGCGTCCGCATCATCGCCGCCCTCGACCGCGCGGTGGATCGCGAGCAGGGGCTCGCCGCGTCGGCCGCGCTGCGCAAGCGCATCGACGACCGGCTGCAGGACCAGTTCTACACCCCGCTGGGCTGGGACGCCGCATGCGACCGCGCAGAGCAGCCCCTCTACTTGCCGCCGATGGACTACGTCGGCGTGCGTCTACGAGGCAAGCCGCTGAACGCGGACGCCCTGGTCGACGAGGGCCGCCACATCCTCGGCCGATCGCCGCCAGCAGACGATGAGACGCCGGAGGAGCACGAGGCCGCGCGCATCATGGCCGAGACCAAGGAAACGCCGGGTGCACTCCATCTGCTGGAGGTCGTCGCCAAGCGTGTCCGCGAGGCGCCCGAGGGCCAGCGCAACGCGACCCTGTTCGGCGCCGCGGCCGACGCGGCGAAGTGCGACCGGCTCTCCGACGACCGGATCCTCGAAGTGCTGGAGGTGGCAGCCATCGAGGCTGGCATGGACCCGAACGAGGTCGAGAAGACGGTGCGCAGCGGCATCGACACCGGGCGCGACCAGCCGCGCGTGCTGGCGGTCGAGGATGAGTTCGAGCCCGTCACCCCGGAGCTTGCAGCGCGCAAGGACGGCGGCTTCGACCGGCGCGAGATCCGACTGCGCCCTGGTGAGGCTGAGTCGACGATCAGGCAATGCGAGGAGGCGCTCATCGAAGCCCAGGCGCCGCTCTACATGCGCGGCGACCTGCTGACCCGCGCCCGCCCCGTGTCGCATGCCGAGTCGATCGACCCCGAGGCCTCGATCCGGCGCCCGGCCGGCGCGGTGATCCTCTCCCCGGTCAGGATCGTGGACCTGCAGATAGACCTCGAACGCGCGGCGATGTTCTTCGAGCCCCGCTCGCTCAAGGGGGTGGTGACGTGGCGCCGCGTCGACGCGCCGGAGGACGTCGCCGCGAAGGTGATCGCCTCCCCTTGCCATCGGCTGCTGCCGTCGCTGCGCGGGATCACCCAGGCGCCCGCCCTGCGGCGCGATGGCAGCGTCGCGGCGACGCCCGGCTACGATGCGCGCACCGCGCTCCTCGTAGCGCTCTCATCGTCATGGCCCGAGCTGCCCGAGCCGACCCAGGACAACGCAGAGCGTGCGCTGGGCTCGCTGCGCAGGCTGCTGGGCACGTTCCCCTTCGCCACGCTGGCGGACGAGTCGGTGGCCCTGGCGGCGATGCTCTCGGGCGTGCTGCGCCCGGTACTCGACGCGGCGCCGATGATCCTGTTCAGCGCCCCCACGCCCGGCACCGGCAAGTCGCTGCTGGCGCACATCGTCGCGGCCCTGGCCACCGGCCAGAACGCCCGGGTGATGTCGTGGTCGTCGGACCCGGCCGAGAACCCCAAGTCGCTGACCGGCGCGCTCATCGCCGGCGACCCGGTGATCGTCATCGACAACCTGAGCAGCGGGCTGCAGTCGGACTTCCTGTGCTCGATGCTGACCGAGCCCGAGATGTCGCTGCGGGTGCTGGGCCGGACCGGCCAGAACCGCGTCCCTTGCCGCGCGCTGGTGCTGGGCACAGGCAACAACGCATCAGTGCTGGGCGACCTCAACCGGCGCGTGTTGGTGTCCACCCTCGACGCCGGCGTGGAGCGCCCGGAGCTCCGGCAGTTCAGCAACCGGCCAGTGGACGACGCGCTGCGCGATCGCGAGGCCCTGGTCAACGGCGTGCTGACGATGGTGCGGGCGCGGATGCTCGAAGGCCCGGCGCGCGGCCCGCTGTGGTCGTCGTACGGGGACTGGTGCTGGCTGGTGCGCGACACCCTCATCTGGCTGGGCATGCCGGACCCCATCGAGGTGGTGCAGGACCAAGTCAATCTGGACCCCGAGAGGCAGCTCCTGGCGGACTTCCTGTCGGGCTGGCATGGGGTGGTGGGGGATGCGGCGGTGACGACGAACGAGCTACTGAAGCGGGCGACGGAAAGCCAATTCGTTTCACCGGAAACTAATTTCGATGTTGCGCACGGGGCTGCGGAGGGGGAGTTGAGTCCTGCCGATCTGCTACTGGAGTCGCTGCGAGCGATCGGTCGGGGCCGCATGCCGGACGCAAAAGTGCTCGGTTTATGGCTGAGGTCGAAGCGCAACCGGCCGGCAGGGAACCTAAGATTAGTCGGCGTCAACACAGGAACTGGAAAAAGAGGGACGTGGCGGGTGCTCAAGAGTTAAAAAGAAGTTAAAAACGACAACATAGCCAACATAAACAACATAGCTGGTAGTTTCGTACGCGAGAGATCAAAATCTGGATTTTGGGTCGCGTAGTAAAAACAGTTAAAACATGTTGCGTATGTTGGTTATGTTGCAGATGCGAGCGGTTCTCATTTGGAGGGTTGTTGGCGGCGTGGGGTGGAGGGGGCGGGTTGGCGGCACGTTATGTCAACTCGCATCGAGAAAATCGCGGGAGCAACCAAGCACGGCGGAGGACGAACGATGAACAAGAGCAGCCTGATCGCGGCCCTGATGATGGCCTCCAGCGGCGCCCTGGGCTCGGTGGATACCCCATACGGATCCATCGGCCCCCGCGACGGCAAGGGCAGCGCCAAACGGGACACCGACAAAGCGCGGGCTAGGCGGAAGGAGGAGCGCAAGGGCCGGAAGGCCGCGCGGAAGTGAGCGCGGTGTGTTATGTCAACTCGACGACAGGAGCAAGTGCGATGACTGAAGGACGGAAGGACGATGCAGGCAAGCCGCGGCCGACGCTGGTGTTCGGCACGATGGCCCAGGCGCTGGCCGCGGTGGTGGAGGTGGCTGAGTACGGCGCCAGGAAGTACGGGCCGGACAACTGGCTACTGGTGCCGGACGGGATCCAGCGCTACAGCGACGCGTTGCTGCGTCACGGGTTGGCGTCGCTGCGCGGGGAGGCGCTGGACCCGGAGTCCGGGCTGCGCCACACCGCGCACATGGCGTGGTGCGCCCTGGCGGTGCTGGAGCTGCGGCTGCGCGAGGCGGCGCCGGTGTCGAAGCCTGCGCCGGGGAGTGAAACGCGGATGGCGGTGCGGTTCGGTACGGCGGTCGCGTTCAAGCGCTGGCCGCTGGAGGTAGCGCAGGCGGTCGAGCGCATCGAGAAAATTTCCGCAGCTGCGGAGCTGAAACGCCTCGGGCTGTTGCGGTTTGAACCTACGGTGGATGGCCTTTTGCGGGTATGCGTCGAGGAGGCGCGCTATGTCGTACGAGCGCGCCACCTCGCTCCCGGGACCCTGTCGTGGTGTGGGCTGGTCGACTGGCTGACGCGGACGCTGGTCAGCAAGCTGCAGGCCGAGCCGTACCGGGAGGTGGTCGAGCGCATCGAGAAAATCCCCGCAGCTGCGGAGCTGAAACGCCTCGGGCTGCTGCGGTTTGAGCCTGACGGGGACCGGGTGAGGGTACGCCTCGATGAGGCGGGCTACGAGGCGCGGTACCACGTCGCGCTCCGCGCCGGCAACCCAGATACGGTGTCGTTGGCTTGGCTGGCTGGCTGGTTCGAGTGGCATCTGGCGCAGAGGCAGAAGAGGCAGCCGCAGCCGCAGCCGCAGCCGCAGCCGCAGCCGCAGCCGCAGCCGCAGCCGCAGCCGCAGCCGCAGCCGCAGCACGTCATCGACGAGTTGAGCAAGCTGCCCGCGGTGCGTGAGTTGCAGGCGGCCGGGCTGATCAGGTTCCAGTGGGCCCACGGGGATAGGGATAGCCTGACGGCGCAGGTCGGGGCTCAGGTCTTCCCCATCACGACCGCGTACAGTAAGCCGGCGTTTGAGCGCTGGGTGGAATCGCTCCGCCCATCGCGCAAGCTGCAGGCCGACGCGGAGGAGACCCTGGCCAAGCTGGTCAACCCGGGGAGCTTGGCTGCGCAGGCGCTGGACGTCGGGCTGATGCGGGTGCGCTACCGCTGGTCGAGCAAGCAGCCGGCGGTCTACGTCGAGCTGCACAGCAGTCTCGTGGTCGCCGCGGCGACCAAGGCGAAGGTGACCGGCGACGGGGTGCCGATGGCGGTCTCTCAGGCGTTTGAGGACTTCTGCAAGCTGCCCAACATCCACACCATCGTCGAGAGCCTGCTGCGGGAGGTCGGCAAGGCATGATCCGCATCGGCTACGGGCTGCTGCGCGTCGACAACCGGCAGCCCATCGGCATCTGGCCCCTGCCACTGGACGAGTGCACCAAGCGCAAGCGGAGGTACGAGGCCACCACGCCCTTCGAGTACAGCATCGTGCCGGTGTACTATGGCGACCCCGTGGCGAACGAAAAACCCCAGACGTTCGCAGGGAGGGCGAAGTAGCAATGGCCGACGCGGACTGGCGCTACACCATCGAGGGCGAGAAGCTGACGGCTGCGGAGGTGGTCGCGCGAGTCCTCGCCGACCACCCCAAGCTGAAGGCCGACACGATCCGCAAACGGCTCAAGGCAGGCGTCCGGACGTGGCGCCTGCTTTGCCAGAGTGCCGCGGCCGGGCTCAAGGCGCGGCGGGATGAGATCCGGCGATCGATCGCCGGCGTATACCGGAGGTGAGTGATGGGGCTTAGAGGAAATTGGCCGGCGGGTCCGCCGCCGTCGCCGTACGGCGCGCGCGGCGAGCCGATGACGATGGAGCAGGCACTATCGGCGCTGGAAATGGCGGCAGCCCGGTGGACGCCGCATGGCGGCCCCTGGCTGCAAGTGCCCGGGGAGGCGCTGGTGTTGGTGCTGCGGGAGGTCAAGGCGTCAGTGCAAGCGGGCGCCGAGCTCCAGCGCAAGGCCGCGGAGCGTGATGCCCTGGTGTCGCTGCTGCAGGACGTCGTCAAGGCGGTGCCGCGATGAACGCGCATGAGCAGGAGCTGATCGGTGACGCCATCGCCGCGGAGAACGTGCGGCTGTTGCTGGCTGGCAAGCTCAAGGGGAGGCCGGAGCCAGGGACGTTGGCGCGCAGTGTGCAGATGCTGATCCAGTCGCTGCTGCTGGATCCGGAGCCCACCCGAGGTACGGGGGAGACGTCGCGCCAGATGGTCAACGCGCCGAAAGGTGCGCTGTTCGTGTGGGACAAAGCGGACCTGCGATACCCCTGCGACTTGGCGATCCGCCTGGGGCGGGGCGATCTGCGCATCATCGCGAAGGCGGATCTGATCCAGCACCTGCGCGGACGCGTCAGCGTTGCCACGGAGGTGGATCATGCAACGCAGCTGACCGACGAACAGTGGAACGCGGTTAAGCTGGCTCGGCGCGGGCTACTCATTTAACGAGTATTGTCTGGCAAGCACCGCTAGCGGATGATGCATCTACCCCGACGCGGGGCGCGAACCCTCCGGGGCTCCCGCCAACGCCCCGCGAAGGGGCCAGTTCAATGTCGCGCTGGTTGCACCCCGAGCCTCCCCCGCTCGGGGGCGGTTCACCCCAACCAGCGTGACGCCAGTTGCAAAAGCGGTGCTGAAAGGGTTCGGTTACTCCGTGATAGGGACTGACCACCGACCCCGCTCGTTGCCCGCTGCAGGTTCAAAGGGTGCTGATAGGTTTCGGGTACTTCGCCTTCCGAGCAGGTGACGCGGGTTCGAATCCCGCCGGAGTGCAAGCTCTGTCGTCTAGCGGATAGGACACCTAACGTTCCGGACCGACCGTTGCCCCTTCAGTTTCAAGCGGTGCTGACAGGAACCACTACTTCGACTGCAAGCTCTAGGTCGCCGGTTCGAGTCCGGCTCGGCGCCCATTCAACGGCGCCGATAGCTCAGTTGGGAGAGCGGGGGCCACCTGAAGGGTTCCACTCGTAGCCCGCCCTACACACCCGGTGACGGCAAGTCGCCGTCGCCCCGTGGCAACCCCGGAGGTGTGACATGCAGAGCAACACCCGCCGCAAGCCGGCCGACCCGATCTTCACCCACGAGGGCGCACGGGCCGCCCACATCACCCCGCTCCAGCAGCTCCGCCGCTCAGTGCTCGCGTGCCTCCTCTGGGAGCACTCGTTCTACGAGAGCGGGCAGGGCATCGCCGAGCGCGTCAAGTCGCTGACCCGGGAGGTGGTCACGCGTAGCGGCAAGGGGTCCGCGGCCGTCGCCTCGCTGGCCGTCGAGGCGCGCACCCAGCACCACCTACGCCACGTCCCGCTGCTGCTCATCCGCGAGCTGGCACGGCACGGCGGCGGGCTAGTCAGCAGCGCACTCAACCAGACCATCCAGCGCGCCGACGAGCTCGCCGAGTTCCTAGCGATCTACTGGGCCGACGGGCGCACCCCGATCAGCAAGCAGGTCCGCAAGGGGCTGGCGCTCGCGTTCCGCAAGTTCGACGCGTACCAGCTCGCGAAGTACAACCGCGACAAGGCGATCACCCTGCGCGACGTCATGTTCCTCGTGCACCCGCAGCCTCTCGACGAGGCCCAGGCCGCCGTGTGGGCGAAGCTGGCCAACAACGAGCTGGAGGCGCCTGATACGTGGGAGGTGGCCCTGTCCGCCGGTGCCGACAAGCGTGCGGCGTTCACCCGCCTGCTGCTGGAGGACAAGCTCGGCTATCTCGCCCTGCTGCGGAACCTGCGCAACATGGACGAGGCCGGCGTCGACCCGGAGCTGATCCAGCGCGCGATCCTGGCGCGCAAGGGCGCAGGCAACGTGCTGCCGTTCCGCTACATCGCGGCGGTGCGCGCGGCACCCCGGTTCTCCATGCAGCTCGACGCGGCGCTGAAGGCGTGCATCGATGGCAGCCCGAAGCTGCCGGGGCAGACCGCGGTGCTGGTGGACGTGTCGGGCTCGATGGGTGAGAAGCTGTCCGCGAAGTCGGATCTTCGTCGCATTGACGCGGCGGCTGCGCTGGCGTCGGTGATCAACGGCGACAGCGTCCGGACGTTCGTGTTCAACACCGCGGCGTGGGAGCTCGCGACATACCGCGGGTTGGCCGGCGTCGAGAACATCGTGCGTATGTGCCGTGGCGGCACTGACCTCGCGACCGGGTTGGCGCTGACCAACCGGGTCCGGTACGACCGGCTGATCGTCATCACCGACGAGCAGTCGCGGACGACGGCGACGCCGCAGCCGTGCGTGCCCGGCGTCCGGCACTACCTGATCAACGTCGGCGTCGAGAAGAACGGGATCGGCTACGGGAACCTGTGGACGCACCTCGACGGGTTCAGCGAGTCGATCTTGCGTTGGATCGCGGCGTCGGAGGCGGAGCAGGAGCAGGAGCAGGAGCAGGAGCAGGAGCAGGAGCGATGGTAGGCCGGGTCCTAGTCCCTGCCCTCATGGCTGCGGTATGCGGCGGGTGCGTTGGCGCCGGGTTGGTCGAAGGAGCTCCGGCGGCCATCGTTCTCGGCATCATCGGGGTGGTGGTCAACACCGCCTCGGTTGTCTGGGCGCATCAGGTTCTCGTGGCCACCGCGATCCACGAGACCCTGTTGGGGCGTCGGGCGCCTTGATCTTCGGCAGCGGCGGAACCTACGATGGTGCGGCCAACACCATCGAGGTTCCGCCGTCATGCTGCGACTCGCCCTGATCATGCTGCTCTTCGCCTGCAGTCTGCAGGCGGCTCCGCTCCCCTCCGCCATCACCGGCAGCTACCTGACTCCCGAGAGGGCGTGTCGCCTGGAGCTCTACCGGGCGGCGTCCCCGCAGTGGACGTACGTCGATCTCCAGTGCCTGCGCTTCGCTGACGGGCTCCAGACGTCGATGCTCTCGCAGGTGTTCACTCCGGGGCAGTGCCCGGACGGTACGTACCTCGCCTTCTCCTTCGACCCACGGCTGCAGACCGGAGCACCCAAGGCCGCCCAGGCGCTCTCGGGCGTCTGGTACATGGGCGCCGCCGGCTGGCAGCCGTTGACCACCTCGCTCGGCGAGTACTTCTCGATTCGGGCCTTCACCTCCGCCCAGCTATCGGTCCTCGTCGGGTTCGACCCGACAGCGCTGATCAACGGCGTCGGTACGCCTCAGACCTGGGTTCGGCTGCCGCAGCACGACTTCGCCAGTCGCGCTCCGTACGCCTGCAACGCAGCGCCCACCGTTCGCTTCCGCGTCTTCGGACGGTGATCGCATGGGGCGCCGCATGATCTACACAGGCAGAGTGACGCAAGCCGGGGCGATCCCGCACGGGCACATGCTGGACATCGCCATCGCGGGGGTGGCCATGGCGGCCACCGGCACCATCATCGCGCCGGCCGACTACCGCGCCTTCGGGGTGGCGGCGATCGGCTCGATCATCGGGGGGTTGATTGCCGCGCGGGTGTTCCGCGGTCAGGGCGATGAGCCGCTCGAAACGATGTGGGGCATCTCCACCCTGGCTGGCGTTGCGTTCTCGCCCGCCCTCTTCGACTACCTCTCGATCCCCGTCTACGACGCCGCCGGCCAGCTGATCCGCGCCGAGGTCATCCCGCGCAGCGTGTCGTTCATGCTGGCACTGTCGACCGCGGTGGCGGCTTTCTCATGGGGCTCGCTCAAGGCCATCAACGCGGCGTGGACGCGGCACATCAAGGCCGCGCTGGAGCGCATCTTCGGCAAGGGGAAGGGTTCATGAATCGCATCACCGCGGCGCAGCTGGCGGCTGCGGTCGGCATGGGGGAGGAGGCCGCCGCGCTCTGGCTGGCGCCGGTCAACGAGGCGGGGCAGGACTGTGCGCTCAACACGCCGGCGCGCTGGGCGCTGTGGCTGGCGCAGTGCGGCCACGAGTCGCAGAGCTTCCGCAAGCTGGGCGAGTCGTTCGACTACAGCCCGCAGCGCCTGCTGGCGGTCTTCCCGCGGTACTTCACCGCGGAGCTGGCCGAGCGCCTTGGCCGGACGGCGAAGCAGGCGGCGAAGCAGCCGGAGATCGCCGAGGTCGTCTACGCCGGGCGCATGGGTAACCGCCCAGGGTCCGGCGACGCCTGGGCGTACCGGGGCGGCGGGCTGCCGCAGCTGACCGGGCTCAACAACTACACCGCCGCCGGCAAGCACCTCGGGCTGGACCTGCTGGCCGAGCCCGACCTGATCCGCACCAACCGGCGCTACGCCGCCAAGGTGACGTCCTACGTCTGGGACGTGCACGGGCTCAACAAGTACGCCGACAAGGGCGACCTGCTCGGGGCCTCCCAGGCGATCAACGGGAGCAAGAAACCCAATGGGATGGAAGACCGCACCGTCCGGCACAACCGCGCACTGGCAGTCCTTGGCATCTCCGCGGCGGCCGAGCTCGAGCGCATCCTGGGGAGGCGGATCTCGTGATCAAGTGGATCCTCCAGACCCTCGCCGTGCTGGCTTTGGTCGGATCGATCTTTGGCGCGGGCGTGTACGTCGGCGAGCTTCGGGTCAGAAGTGACGTCAAGGACACTGCGCTCGCGACGCAGGGGGAGGTCATCGCCACGCTGCGCGATGAGGTCAAAAGCAGCTACGCCCGCGGGGCGGAGGATGCCGCACGCGAGGCGGCGCTGAAGGCAGACCAGTTGGCGATGCAGGAGTGGCTCAAGGCGAACGCCGCGCGCCGCGTGGACATTGGTGCGGAGCTTCGGAGGGCGATCGATGCGATGGATCTCAGTCTGTGCACTCTCAGTGATGATGTGCAGCGCGTGCGTCAGCGGGCCGTCCAAGAAGTCATCGACGCTTCCCGACCCTCAGCCGGTCAAGGTGGTCCGTGAATACGTCCGGGTGAGCTGCGAGGCTCCCGAGCCGCCACTGCCGGAGCCCCCTACCGCAAAAGTCTGCGGGGATGCCATGATCGAAGACGTCTCTGGTCAAACCGGCCCTTGGGCCGAGCTGATGCGGATGTACGTATCGCTGCGCGAGTGCGTGCGGCGCCATCAAGAGAAGGCGGATAAACCATGATCGCATGGCTGAAGAAGATGTTCGGACGCGGGTCGAAGACCGACCTGCTGATCCGTGCGTTGCCCAACCCCCCGCGGATCAAGGCGAGCGCGCTGGCCTGGGCGGAGGCGATCAACGAGGCCGGCGACGCGGCGGCTCGTTGGGAGCCGCAGGATTCGGTCTTGCTCGACTCCCTTCGGCAGCTGGCCGATGCGGCCGACCTGTTCGGTCCGATGATCGACGGGGTGGTCGGCGCAGACAAGCGCGCGGCGCTGGTCACCCAGCTGCGCGTGGTCGCCGCCGGTGTCGGCGTGGCCGACGAGGCCTTCGATGCGTTCTGGCTGACCAAGGGCGACCGGATCCTCGAAACCTACATCGCCAAGCTCCGCGCCTTGGGGGTGTGATGTGTTCATGCGGCCGATCGGGCTGACGCAGGGGCTGGCGGACGGGCTGGCGACCGGGTTGGCGTCAGGGCTGGCGCCCAGGCGGGGTGGATCGAGCGAAGAAGGGTGGCAATGGCCCGACGGCACGGACGTTTTGTGGCCGGACGGAACTCAGGTGTTGACGGAGACAGAGGCGGAGACGTGAAATGACACGCAGGATTTTGGTTGGAATCGCAGGACTCATCGTCTGCGCCGCAGCTTACGCGGCAGGGACTTCCATCTGGAATGCGTCTCCGCGCGGGACTGTTTCGGGGACCGACCGCATTCCCGTCGCGACAAGCGGAAGCAGCGGTCCGCTGTATGTCACGCCAGCAACGGTCAAGGCGTACACGTTCACCCCTCCGATTTCCGCGCAGGTCGCGGATAGCACATCAGCAGGGGGAAACGCGCGCGGAGAGAATGCCATTGACTGGCAGACGTCGCGGAGCGACGCAGATGACGTCGCATCAGGCGCCGAGTCTGTCCTGGCCGGGGGCGCCAGCAACACTGCATCAGGGGCTCTGGCAATAGTCGGGGGAGGGGAAAGCAACACTGCATCTGGCGATCTTGCGGCCGTAATCTACGGTACAGGAAACACCGCTAGCCAACTTTCCTCAATGGCCGGAGGAACGCAATCATCGGCAACTGCACAGCTCGCAATTGCCCTTGGGAACTATGCGACTGCAAACGCCGATTACGCATTCGTGCATGGGAACGAAGCATCGTCAAGCGGCATGGTATCGGCTTACGTTCACGGCGGATATGGATTTACCGGTGTCTACGCGCACAGGCCGAAGTTTGTGCGCGTTCCGCTACTTGGAGAAGGCTCCGCTGATACTCAGATCCTTTTGGTGCATGACACGGAGTCAGGAACCGGGTTCATACTCCCATCGACAGACCGAAATCTCATCGGGGTCATCAACGCAGTAGTTACCGTGGCGAGTACCGACAACTCCTACGTAATATCATGGGAGGTGAAAGCGACGTACAAACACGACGGAGACTCCGCAACGCCGCCCGTATTCATCGGGGCCCCCGACGTGGTGAAGATGGAGGGCAACTTCCCTGTCACGGACCCGACGCTTGATGTAGATGCTGGTTCGGATGCCAGAATCGAGTTCAAGGTGACAGGCGCGGATGGATCGGGCGGATCGTATGGCGGCGACATAATCGCAGTTGCGTTTGTCTCGGCGTATCAATCGGATTATTTCGAGGACTGAAAATGAAACTCCTGATCGCGCCAACAACCGTTGCGGTGAACGTCCCCGTCGTACTGGATCTTCAGGAGTCCAGCGGTGTAACTGTCAAGGCCGCACTCTCTGCCTCCGAGTTTGTTGAAGTAAAGGTCCTGATCGGGGGCGATTTGCGGCACTACGCGACAATCACTGTCGACAAGCCTCTTGCGACGCTTCCGGGCGGTGAGATCTACGCGGTCACGAAGTCCGCGACGAGTCTCGACGTCGGCGTGTTCCTTTCACCCGCATCGCATGTACCTCAGCAGCAAGCCGGCGAAAACGCTGTTCTTTGGCCCGAGCGGTAGCACCCGAGCGCTCGACACCCGAAACCCGATCAGGAGTGACCCATGGGCCAGATCACGCTACTCAACCCGACGGTGGAAGATGCTGCCGCAGTCATCGCAGACGCGACGCGCTATCAGTTTGTCACCGTCAGCGCCAACAACCTCGCAGGCGCCGAGGCGGTCACCGTCAAGATGATCTCTGGCGGCACCGCCGTTACGGTGGCCGACCCGGCCACCGGAACCGCGATCACGCTGACCGTCGGGGTGCCCGCGGTCCAGCTGGCGGGCGGGGTGGTCTACCTGCTCGACAAGCCGGCGGCGACCGCGGCCAACGCCTGCGGCCTGTACATGGATACGGGCCCCGCGATCAACTCGTGATCTGATGGCCCTCCTCGACAACATCCAGTTGTCCGATGAGCTGACGGCCGAGATCTGCGAATGGCTGGTCTCGGGGCAGCCGCTGGCCGAGTATTGCTCGATGCCGGGCAAACCGTCGCTCGGGCAGGTCAGTCGATGGCGGTTCGACAACGACGTCTTCGCCAAGCGCTTCGCCCAGGCGCGCGACATCGGCTTCGACTCGATGGCCGAGCGCCTGCGCACGACGGTCCGCGGCGGGGCCGGGTCGAGCCAGGACTGGAAGCGCGATCGGCTGATCGCGGAGACGGAGCTGAAGCTGCTGGCGGCCTGGGCGCCGAAGCGCTATGGCGCACGCATCGAGGCCGAACAGAGCCTGGGCAACATGGACGTCAGCGAGCTGGGCGCGCGCGTGACCATGCTGCTGGACAAGGCGCTGCAGGCGCTGGCCGGCGCGCCACCATCCAATGCCTCCCACATGGAGTCGCCGATGCCGGCGAAGCCGACCGCCAAGCTGCCGACGGACGCCAACTTCCTCACCGACCACCAGCGCGAGGTGCTCGCGCGGACGCCGCCGGTGCGCGGCGGTAAGGCTGTAGCCCGGGGGCGCGTGAAGGAGACCAAGGCCGCAGCCCAGGCCGCGCTGGACGAATCGAAGACGCCGCCAGCGGAGGACGCGGAGGACCGCTGGTGAGCTTGCAGGTGGTCGAGCGGTTCCGGTCTCTCCCTGCCGACATCCGCGCCGCTGCCCTCAGGCAGCTGGACGACGATGAGCGGGCCGAGCTTCTGTTCGCCTTGGACGCGATCAGCTACACCTACGACCGCACGCTGATCCAGCGCATGTACCCGGCCTCCGGGCCCTTCTCGCGCGACAAGTACCTCAAGCAGCTGGAGTTCTACGAGCTCGGGGCGACGTACCAGTTCCGCGCACTGCTGGGCGGCAATGGCGCCGGCAAGACGATCTGCGGCGGGGTGGAGCTGGTCTACCACGCGACCGGGGAATACCCGGACTGGTGGGTCGGCCATCGCTTCGACCATCCCGTTCGGGCGTGGGTGGCAGGCGACACGATCAACACCGTGCGCGACATCATTCAGCCGAAGCTGATGGGGGAGGATGGGCTGCAGGGCACGGGGCTATTTCCAGCCAAGTCCATCTTCAAGGTCGTCTATCGGCAGAATACCAACGGCGGCTTGGACTGGATTTTGGTGCGGCACAAGACCGGCGGGCTGTCGAAAATCATTTTCAAGTCGTACGATCAGGGCCGAAAGACGTTTCAGGGCGCCGAACCGCACTTCATTTGGCTCGATGAAGAGTGCCCGATGGACATTTACAACGAATGCGTCCATCGATTCCGCGGTTCGGCCCGCGAAGGTCGTCTGATTCTCACTTTCACGCCTCTGAAAGGTGTCACCGATGTCGTAAAACTGTTCGTACCTCAATTTTCAGGCTCCGCATCGCGCTCGGACAGCGCAGAAGCGAGTCGGACCTACGTTTTGTGCGGTTGGGAGGACATTCCGCACCTTTCGGAGGCCGAAAAGCGCATAAAACTGGCCAATACCATGCCCTACGAGCGCGAAGCGCGCATGCGGGGCATTCCATCAGTCGGTCGCGGGAGGATTTTCACCGTGGAGGAGGAGTTTTTCGTCGTTCGCCCGTTCCAAATCCCGCCGAGCTGGCCGATCATTTACGGCGCGGACTTCGGTTTCGGTGCAGATGGGGACGAAACCACCGGCACCGCGGCTGTTTGGGGCGCGTGGGATACGTCTTCGGACACCTGCTACCTCACCGACGAGTATTTCCGCCATCAAGCCCCGCCGGCGGTCCATGCGGCGGCTATCAAGGCCAAGGGCGAGTGGATCCAGGGCGTCGGCGACTATTCCGGCAAGTCGATGGAGGGAGTGAAGACCATCGACCTCTATCGCCAGCTCGGGCTGAAGATCGTCAACGCCGACAAGTCGGTCTACGCCGGCCTGCAGCTGATGACCCAGATGCTCAACGAGGGCCGCCTGCGCGTGTTCTCCACTTGCCAGAAGTGGCTGGAGGAATACAGGCTCTATTCGTTCAACGAGAAGCAGGAAGTCATCAAGCAGCGAGATCACTTGATGGACGCCACGCGATACCTCCTGATGGCCGACCGTCAGCGAGCCACCACCCGACCCATCCCGAGGGGCCGCGCGAAGATGTCGCCGGAGACCTTCGGGCTCTACAGAAGGACTATGTGAGATGGGATCCCCGATCAGCTTCCTCCGCACTTTCCCGCCCGCCCAGCAGAAAGAGCTGGCCGCCGCCCTCAAGCTCTGCCGTCGTCGCATCGATCAGAACCTGTCCGCCGTCGCAGTGGGCCCGAGTAGCACGACCGCGACCGAGATCGCCGGGTTGACCGTGCCCGCCAACGAACTGGGGGAGGGCTCGGTGGTGCACCTGCGCGTCACCGGCACCATCACCAACAACACCGGCGCTTCGACCAACTGCACCGTCCGCTTCCTGCTGGAAGACAACGGGCTGGACCTGCACGACGACATCACCCTGGTGGTCGGCGATGACAGCGCCGGAGCGGAGTCGCAGGCCTTCACCTACGACGCGCGCATCTACTGGGTCAGCCCGACGACGGTCAAAGTCGAGGGCCTGCTGTGCATCAGCAAGGACGACCAGACCGAGGCAACCGTGGGTACGGGGGCGTTCACTGCGACCGCCGAGGCGGTCCTCCCGTTCGTGGGGTCTTCCTCGTCGGCCCAGATCGCCGGCGACCACAAGTACACGCTGACCGCCACGCTCGGGCTCAGTGACGCAGCGTTCAGCCTGAGCAAGGCGACGGCGGCCATCTGGGTCGAGTAACCCGTGGATTCCATCGTCATCGCGGAAGTCGAAGAGATCGATCCGGCGGAGGAGATCCGCCGGATCGCCATGCTTCCGGACGCGGAGCTGGAGGCGCTCGCCCCCATGCTCTCGCCGGAGTTACTCCAGATGGCGATGGAGCTCCGTGACGAACTGAAGGCCAAGCGGCTGCAGTCGCTGCGCGACTTGGTCAAGCGGCTCGAAGACGAGAAGCTCGCGCCGATTATCCGGGCCAAGCGCCCCATCGAGGCCCGCTGGGCCGAAGACGATCGGCAGTATTACGGCTTCGATCGACGGCCCGAGAAGAAAGCCGATCGCCAGGGTGTGCCGGCTGAGTCCGGCAGCGACGAGGAGGCGGTTCCGCCGGCCCTCAACTTGACGGCGCCGCGCACCAACACATGGACCGCACGCATCGTCAACATGACCTGCCCGGGGTCTGCGCTGCCGGGCGAGATCGTCCCCACCCCCGATCCGACGCTGCCGCAGGCGTCGGCTGCGCCTGTTCAAGGGGGCGAGTTCAACTCACCCCCTTCGATGCCAGGGCAGACGGCGCCCCCGGTGCAGGACTCCGTCGAGCGGCGCGCGGCCGACGCGGCGTTCCGCATGAACCGCGTCATCAAGGACCAGTTCGCCGAGTGCAAGCTCCCGCGCGAGGTCCGCAAAGCGTCCGCGTTCCTGTGCCGGTGGGGTGTCGGCGTGCTCGCCGGCCCGTTCCAGATGCGCCCCAAGCGCGTGCGGTTCCGCCAGCTATCGGGCCCGGACGGGCAGCCGATCTACGCGCCGGTGCTGGCGACCGAGGTCAAGCCGATCTGGCGTCACGTCAACCCGCGGCACTTCTTCCCCGAGATGGTTTCGGATGTCTCAGACGCCTCGTACGCGTTCGAGTTGATGCTGCTGACCCAGCGCGAGCTGGCGGACCTGCGCGACACCCCGGGGTTCGAGGCCTTTCGCGAAGGATTCGATAAGCTGCTGGCGAAGGAATACCAGCCGGCGGTGCGGGGCGAGATCGCCTCCAGCCTCACCCAGTGGAACAGCACCAGCCCATGCAAGGAGGCGACCGAAAATCGGCTCGCCGTCTGGCGTTTCTTCGGCTACCTCGACCAGAAGGACATGGAGGTCTGCGGCTGCGATCTCGACGGCTACAACGCCGTTCCGGACACACCGCCACCGCTGGTCGAGCTGTGGTTCTGCGACGGCGAAATGCTGCGCGCGGACACGATGATCCCCGAGGGCACGGCGCGGCTGCCGTATTACGTCACTTCGCTGTTTCCGGTGGACGACACCATGTTCGGCGGCGGTATTCCGTACGCCGGCCGGGATGCCCAGGCGTCGATCAATGCACTGTGGCGCGCGGCGCAGCACAACGCCGTCGTCACCGCAGGTCCGCAGATCGGCTATCAGGACGGTGTCGCCGAGCCGACCGATGGCGACTATCGCATCCGCGGCCCGAAGTCGTGGCGCATCCTCGATCCCGCCAAAACCATCAACGACGTCTTGTCGACGCTGGTCATCGGCAACAACGCCGAGCAGTACGTCCAGCTGCTGCAGCTGCGCATGCAGATGTTCGACGAGGAGATCAATCTCCCGCTGATCGCGCAGGGCCAGCCGGATGCAGCCACGCCGACGTCCAGCGGGCTCACGATGCAGATGCGCGCGGCCTCGGTCGCCATTCTGAACGTGGGGCAGAACTGCGAAGACGGGTGGGTCACCCCGCTCTTCGAGTCCGCCTACCACCACAACATGGTTCACCACCCGGATCCGAGCATCAAGGGCGACTTCGACTGCGTGTCGAAGCTCGTCAGCGACAGCGTGATGCGCGAGATCAAGGCGCAGAACCTGCTGGTGCTGGCCAACATGCGCAAGGAGGATCCGGACCTCAACGCCCGGATCAACCCCGACACGTTCTACCCGCGCCTGACCACGGCGCTGGAGCAGGACGCGGACCTGTTCCTGACCGAGACCCAGCTGCGCGAGAAGCAGAAGAACACGCCGCCGCCTCCGCCGGACCCGAAGATCCTGGCCATCGAGGCGCAGCAGAAGCAGTTTGAGCTCGAGATGCAGTGGCGCCAGATGGACCGCCAGCTCGACCATCAGGAGCGAATGCGCGAACTGGACATCCGCGATCGCGAAGCCGAGTCGCGCGATCGCGTCGCCATGCTGGCGCTGCAGGCGAAGGTGGCCGACCTGGCGGACAAGCATCAGATCACAGTTACCGAAATGCAGCAGCGCCTGGGCCTGGAGATGGAGCGCGAAGCGACCAAACGCGCCCAGATCGCGTCGGCCGAAGCAGCCAAGGACCGCGATCTGGGGGTCAAGGCGCGCATCAAAGCCGAAGAGCTGGCCCAGCGCGACGCCGAGAACCAGCTTGAGGTGGAGGTCGAGGCGCCAAGTCCGAGGATCGCATGAAGGATCGAATCGACCCCCTGTCGCAAGACTGGCGGCTGGTTGCAGAGCACCTGCAGCAGCGCCTGGAGAAAGACCGCAAGGCGCTGGAAACAGCGCAAGAAAAGAGCGTCATCGCCCTACAGGCCCGCATCGCCTTGCTGCGGGAGCTGCTGGACCTCCCCCGTATGAGTCGACCGGCGCCGACGGCTCCGCTTGGCTTTGAGAGTACATACAATGGCTGACCAAGACGACGACCTGCTGGAACAAGTAGCCCGCCAACTCGAAGCCCGCAAGGGTAGCCCACTGGCGTCCTCCCGCCCGCCGGAGACGGATCCGCATGTGACCGGGGCAGGCGATCCGCCGGCCGAGCCCGCGGCGCCTGCAGCGCCTGCAGCGCCCGCGGC
>Ga0075471_10000874_pt1 | contig 18998 bp, 20 predicted proteins | sample DEB19_08_DNA_2_FD_74787 | JGI IMG/M metagenome (GOLD analysis project Ga0075471, IMG submission 74787) | Aqueous microbial communities from the Delaware River and Bay under freshwater to marine salinity gradient to study organic matter... | ecosystem: Environmental > Aquatic > Marine > Coastal ... | reverse complement strand
TCCCTGATCAAGAAGCGCCGCAAGCGCATGCGCAAGAAGAAGCACAAGAAGCTTCTGAAGAAGACCCGTTGGCAGCGCCGTCAGCAGGGCAAGTAGCCGCCCGGCCGATCCCGGCCCACCACCCCGGTCGGGGGCCGGGTCAGGGGAGGGGCGCCCCGCCGGCGCCCGTCGTGCGACCGCACCACACATTGCCGTCGACCGCGTCGGCGACCCGCGTCCGGGCCCGCTCCGCGTCGGCACCGCGCTCGAACGCCACCGCGTAGCTCGATCCGCTCCCGGCGAGGAACGCGGGCGCACCCGCGGCCGCCTCGACCACCGCCTTGAACGGGCCCAGCCTCGGCTCGACTTCGTGCGCTGCGGGCTCGAGGTCGTTCACCTCGGCGCGCGGCCCACCCAACGCATCCCACGCGCGGTAGACGTCGGCGGTCGCGCACCCGAAGCGAGGCGTCGCGACGAGCACCCACAGATCGGGACCGGCGATCGGCTCGATCACGTCGCCGACGCCGCGCACCCGCGCCGCGCCGCCGCGCATGCAGAACGGCACGTCGGCACCGATCGTCGCCCCGACCGATGCGTCGGCACCCAGCGCGACCAACACCGCCGCGGCGTCGGCCGATCCGCCGCCGAGCCCCGCGCCGTGCGGGATGCCCTTGTGCACGCGGATCGCGACGCTCGCGCCGACGGCGTCGGCCGCGCGCCACGCCAGGTTCGACGCGTCGGCCGGCACTCCCGCCGCGAAGGGGCCCGTCACCACGAGCGACGTGCGGGACGCGGGCTCGACCGTCACGACGTCGTACGGCTCGGTCACCGAGACCATCACCGCCTCGATCTCGTGGTAGCCGTCGGGGCGCACACCCGTGACGTGCAGCGACAGCGTGAGCTTGGCGAAGGCATCAATCCGCATCGGACGCCCCCGATCCGCCCGCAGCGGCGGAGAGCCGGGCCCAGTCGGCGAGTGCGAGCGTCTCGGCGCGCGCCGACGGATCGATACCGGCCGCCGCGAACGCGGCGTCGTCGACCACGCCCGCAAGCGCCCGGCGCAGCATCTTGCGCCGCGTCGCGAATCCCGCCCGGACGAGCGCGAACAACGCGTCGGGGTCGTCGACGGCGACGGTCGGTGCCGGCCGGCGCACGATCTCCACGAGGGCGCTGTCGACCTTGGGCTTCGGGACGAACACCGTCGGCGGGACGCGACCGACCACCTGCGCCTCCGCGTAGTACGACACCTTCACCGACACCGCACCGTAGGCGGGGTCGCCGACCGCCGCCGCGATGCGCTCGCCCACCTCGCGCTGCACCATCACGAGGAACCGCCCGATCATCGGTGCGGTCTCGAGCGCGCGGATGAGCAGTGGCGTCGCCACGTTGTACGGCAGGTTCGCGACCATCGCCCACGGCGCGTCTCCCGGCTGCCCGTTCCCCAGTTGCACCGCCCAGTCGACGGTGAGTGCGTCGGCGTGGACGATCTCGACGTCGCGTCCGTCGGTCACCTCGGCGAGCACCGGGAGCACGTGGCGGTCGAGCTCGATCGCGCACACGTGGGCGCCGGCGTCGAGGAGCGGCACCGTGAGCGAACCCACGCCGGGGCCCACCTCCACCACCCGGTCTCCGGCCTGCACGCCCGCGAGGCGCACGATGCGGCGGGCCGTGTTCGGGTCGGCGAGGAAGTGCTGCCCGAGCGCCCGGCTCGGCCGCAGCCCGTGGGCGGCGAGGCGCGCCCGCACCTCCGTGGGCGTCACCCGGCCGGCACCCGGGGGCCCACGCCGAACACGCGCCGTGCGTTGGCCGCCGTGCACGCCGCGATCTCGGCCGGATCGACGCCGCGCGCGCGGGCCAACGCCTCCCCCACCGCGACGACGTACGCCGGTTCGTTCCGGCGGCCACGGTGCGGCTCGGGCGCGAGGAACGGCGCGTCGGTCTCGACCATGATGCGATCGGCGGGCGCGAGCCGCGCCGCGGCGCGCACGTCGTCGGCGTTCCGGAACGACACGATGCCGCTGAACGAGAGGTGGCACCCGCGCGCGAGCGCCGCCTCCGCCTCCGACGGGCCACCGGTGAAGCAGTGGAACACCGTGCCTTCGGGCACACCCTCGTCGTCGAGCACCCTGAAGGTGTCGTCCCACGCGTCGCGCGAATGGATGACGAGCGGCTTGCCCAACCGGTGCGCCAGCCGGATCTGGAACCGGAACGCCGTCTCCTGCTCATCGCGCGGTGAGTGCTCGTAGTAGAGGTCGAACCCGGCCTCACCGACGGCGACGCACGCATCGGACGCCGCGAGCGGTTCGAGCATCGCCCACTGCGCGCCCAGCTTCGACGCCTCGTGGGGATGCAGCCCCACCGCCGCGTACACGGGCGGGTGCCGATCGGCGAGCGCACACGCCTCCTGCGACGTGGGCAGATCGGTGCCGACGCACACCATCCAGTCGACGCCCGCGGCGGTCGCCCGGTGCACGGCGTCGTCGCCGAGCGCCGCCGCGTCTCGGGTGTCGTGCGTCGGGTCGGTGGGCAGTTGCAGGTGGCAGTGCGCGTCGACCCACGTCATCGCGCACCGCTCCCGCGGACCCGGATCATTCCGCCTCCTTGCGGGGGAACAGCGGCGCGCCCTTCTCCAGCGCCCCGCCCGCCGGCAGGCCGCCCCACGCCGCCGCCCCGGGCAGCCGAGCGTCCTCGGGGCGCCCCGGCAGCCCGAGCCGGCGCCACAACTCGGCCGCCGCGTTCGGGATCACCGGCGCCGCGCACAGCGCCACGACGCGCAGCACCTCCAGGAGATCACCCAGCACCCGTGCGACCTCGGCGGTGTCGCCCGCCTTGTGGAGCGCCCAGGGTTGACGGTCCTCGATGTAGGCGTTCGCAGCCCGGATGAGATCCCACACCGCGCCGAAGGCGGCCGCGAAGTCGAGGCGCTCCATCGCGGACGACATCAGGGCGAACGCGCCGTCCGCCGCGTCGCGCAACGGCCCGTCGGCACGTTCGCCCGGCACGACACCACCGCAGTAGTTGACCGCCATGTTGAGCACACGGTTCGCGAGGTTGCCGAAGTTGTTGGCGAGATCCGAGTTGTAGCGGGCGAGCATCGCCTCGTACGAGAAGTCGCCGTCGGGCCCGAACCGCTGATCGGCCATGAAGTGGTAGCGGAAGCCGTCGACACCGAAATCGGCGACGAGATCGGCGGGTGAGATCTGGTTGAGGCGCGTCTTGCTCATCTTCTCGCCGCCGACGAGCAGCCAACCGTGCGCGAACATCGAACGCGGCGGTTCGATCCCGGCCGACATCAGCATCGCGGGCCAGTAGACGGCGTGGAAGCGCAGGATGTCCTTGCCGAGCAGGTGGAAGTCGACGGGCCACCAGTGCGCGAACCGTTCGGGGTCTGTCTCGTAGCCGACCGCGCTGCAGTAGTTGAACAACGCGTCGACCCACACATAGGCCACGTGCCCCGGGTCCCACGGCAGTGGGATGCCCCACTTCAGCGACGTGCGGCTCACCGAGAAGTCCTGCAGGCCACCGCGTATGAACCCGAGCACTTCGTTCATGCGCGTCTCGGGCCGCACCGCGTCGGGGTGGCTCGCGTACCACTCGAGCAGACGGTCCTCGTAGCGCGACAACTTGAAGAAGTAGTTCTCCTCGGTGACATGCTCGACCGGGCGCAGGTGCACCGGGCAGTTCTCGCCGCCCTCGAGCTCGTCCGCGTTGTAGTACGCCTCGCACGACACGCAGTACAGGCCCTCGTACGTGCCGAGCTCGATGTCGCCCGCGTCGTACAGGCGTTGCATGAACGCCTGGGCCGGCAGGCGGTGACGCTCCTCGGTGGTGCGGATGAAGTCGTCGTAGGTGATGTCGAGGAGGTCCCATGCGTCGCGGTAGCGCTGCGAGATCTCGTCGACGAGCTCCTGCGGCCCCACGCCCTTCGCCTCGGCCGCCCGCTGCACCTTCAGCCCGTGCTCGTCGGTGCCGGTGAGGAAGAACACGTCGTCGCCCCACAGCCGCCGCCAGCGGGCGAGCACGTCACCCGCGACCGTCGTGTAGGCGTGGCCGATGTGAGGCACGTCGGTGACGTAGTAGATGGGGGTGGTGACGTAGAAGCGAGGCATGTGCCCTCATTGTGCCCGCGGGGCGCTCGGGGCCCGATCGCATTGCCGCCGGGCGACCGCCGGGGGGACCGCCACCGTGACCCGCGGGGGAGGCCGGCCACCCCTTCGCGTGAATCCGACAATTTGTGTGATCCGCCCATGGACTTCTGGCAGATCGTGCCGGTATGCTCCCCTGAGCCCGACCGGCGCGGTGCCGGTGGCGGTCCCATCGGGGGAGGGGCCGCAGGGCAGTGTGGGGGTGAGAGCCTTGAAGACCATCGGGACCGCGCGGCGGATCGACCAGCTCGGACGGGTCGTGGTGCCGGCCGAGTTGCGCCGGATGCTCGGCATCCGCCAGGGAGACCTGCTCGACATCCGCATGGAGGAGGGCCACCTCGTCCTGTTGAAGATCGAGCCCGAGTGCGCGATCTGCGGCGGCGGCGACGAACTCGTCGAGATGCACGAGAAGCACGTCTGCAAGGAATGCGTGCGCCAGATCAGCGTCGCCTGATCCCGGCACCGCCGGCGGGCCCGCGTCAGCCCCGCACCTCCACCACGTCACCGAGCTGCAGGCCCCAGCGGTCGAACGCGCCCGCGGGCGCCTCGATCGCGAAGTACGCCCTCCACACCGCGCGCGACGCGCGGCGCGGCACGAGCGTGGTGGCGTGCAGCACGAACCCGTAGCGGTCGCAGAACGCGACGTCGATCGGGAACCGCATCCCGAAGGTGTGCACCTGACGGCAGGGCCGGAGCACCAGCACCCCTTCGAACGCCTCGCGCCCCATCAGCCCGCGGGCGCGGCCGCGGTGCGTGACCGCGACCTCGGCGGCGGCCAACACCTCGTCACCTCGCGTGAGCCAGGGCATCCGCGCGCTACACGTTGAACCGGATCTCGAGCACGTCGCCGTCGCGCACCTCGTACTCCTTGCCCTCGAGCCGCAGCTTCTTCGCTTCACGCGCCTTCGCCCACGAGCCGAGCGCGAGGAGCTCCTCCCAATCGATCACCTCGGCCCGGATGAAGCCCCGCTGCAGGTCGCTGTGGATCACGCCGGCGCACTCGGGGGCCTTCGCGCCGGCGCGGAAGGTCCACGCCCGGCTCTCGTCGTCGCCCGTGGTGAGGAACGTGCGCCGGCCGAGCAGGTGGTACGCCGCCTGCGCCACCCGGGTGAGCGCCGATTCGCCGAGCCCGTAGGTCTCGCGCATCTCGGCCCGGTCCTCGGGCGCGCACGCGGCGATCTCGGCCTCGATCTCGATCGGCACCGCGAGCGCGCCGTCGGGGAGGGCACCGGCCGGCTCGGGATCCTCGCCCGTGTTCGCCACCACGAGGACGGGCTTCGTCGTGAGCAGGAACACCGGGGCGAGCACCTCGAGCTCGTCGTCGCCGAGCCCGGCGCGGCCGAGCGGCGTGCCGTCGGCGAGGATCGCCTCGGCCCGCTCGAGGATCGCGACCTCGGCGATGATCGCCTTGTCGCCGCTCTTCGCGGCGCGCCGTTGACGGGTGAGGCGCTGCTCGACACTGCCGAGATCGGCGATCACGAGCTCCATCTCGAGGGCGGCGAGATCGCCCTCGGGATCCGGCGCCATCCCGCCGTCGTCGAACGCGCGCAGGACGATGAGGATCGCGTCGGTGTTGCGCAGCGAGCCGAGGAACTTCGCCCCGAGACCCTCGCCCGGCTTCATGCCCGTCGGCAGCGCCAGGTGCACGAGCTCGAACCCGGCCGGCACCACCTTCTTCGACGCCGACATCGCCGCGAGGCGGTCGAGCCGCTCGTCGGGGACCGCCGCCACCCCGACGGCCGTCTCGTACTCGCTGGGCGCGTCGAGGCCCGTGAGTGCGGCGAACAGGCGGTTCGCGCCGGCACCGGTGAAGCCCATGAGGCCCAGATTCTCCACGCCCTGTATCCTGCCCGACTCGGGTGGGCCCCGGGGGAAGCGGGCCCGTACCGCTCCCGCACCCGGCGGGCCCGAACCGGACCGAAGCGAGCACGAGATGAGCAAGAAGACGAAGAAGCGCAAGCTCAAGGCTCGCCGCAACAAGGCGAACCACGGCAAGCGGCCCCGCGCCAGCCGCTGACGCCCGGGCGCGCCGGGCGCGCCCGCCGGTACCCTCTGCTGCCACCATGGCCACTCCGGACGAGGTCGAACTGCTGCCGGACGCCGACCAGCACAAGTTGCTCGCGGCGACCCTCGAACGCGTCAACCGCGTGAGCAACCTCGCGCGTGCGGCCGCGCTCGAGCAGCAGTGCTTCGAGGGCGCCCCGCTGCGCGAGATCGTGAAGGAGCAGGCGGCCATCGCGAAGCTCCCCGACGGTTTCGTTCGCGTCGTGACCGACCGCGTCGAGGCGTCGCTGAAGCGCCGGGCCGGCAAGCAACCGAAGTTCTCCACCTACCAGTCGGTCGCCCTGCCCGCGTCGTCGTTCAAGTGGGCGCCCGCCGGCGACCGCGTGACGGTGCCCACCGCTTCGGGCCGACGCACGATCGCCGCACGCGTCGACCGGTCGCGCGGCGACCTGCGCCCGCCGCTGTCGGGCCGGCCCGCCGCCATCGTCTACCGCAACGGCGAGTTCGAGATCTGGGCCACCGACGTGGACCGGTCCTCCGACGACGACTGACGCCTACGCCCAGCGGGGGAGGCGGTCGAGGTACGCGAGCATGGCGGCGGTCGTCTCCGCCGGCCGCTCCTGCTGGGTCCAGTGCCCGCACCGGTCGATCACCACGCGCTCGAGATCGGGCACGCGTTCCTCCATGCCCGCCGTGAGGGCCGGCGGCAGCACCGGGTCGTCGGCCGCCGAGATCATCAGGCACGGCACGTCGATCGTGCGGTCCGCGATCGGGGCGGTGAGCTCCCAGTTCCGGTCGAGGTTCCGGTAGTACTCGATCGGCGGCGTGAGCGCGCCCGCCGGGCGGAACGCCTCCTTGTACACGTCGAGCACGTCGGGCGGGAACGCGTCGCCGTCGGCCGCGGCCGTCGCGCCGAACACCATCTCGAGGAAGTCGTCGGTGCCGCGCCCCCACGTGCCCAGCACCCACTCGGCGAGGCCCGGCTCCTGGAACTGGATCATGTAGATCGGCTCGTCGACGAAGATCTGGCGCAGCAACTGCACCGGCGGCACCGGCGGTCGCGGCACGTCGGGCGTGTTCAGCCCGATCACACCGGCGATCCGGTCTGGGTACTGGCGCGCCATGATCCACACGAGGATCCCGCCCCAGTCGTGGCCGGCCACGACGAACCGGTCGTGGCCGAGCGCGTCGGCCACACCGACGAGGCACGCGTCGATCCATTCGCAGTCGTAGGTGACGTCGGGCTTGTCGCTGCGGCCGTAACCGGGCAGGTCGGGCGCGACGACGTGGTACCCGGCCGCGCCCAGCGCGGGCACCTGGTGCCGCCACGAGTACGCGAGTTCCGGGAACCCGTGCAGCAACAGCACGAGCGGGCCGTCGACCGGACCGTCCTCGAGGCAGTGGAGCCGGATGCCGTTGGTGGTCACGTAGCGACTGTGCACCGACCGACGGTACCCTCGCGACCGTGGCCGAGGCACGCTTCACGCAGCACATGAGCGACGAGGACGCGCTCATGTGGAACATCGAGAAGGACCCGGTGCTGCGCTCGACGATCCTCGCGGTCGCGATCTTCGACACGGTTCCCGACTGGCGCCGGCTGCGCGCCCGCATCGACCGGGCCACACGCCTCATCCCGCGCCTGCGCCAGCGGGTGCAGTCGCCGCCGCTGCGCATCGCCCCGCCGCGCTGGAGCGTCGAGCCCAGCTTCGACCTCGACTTCCACCTGCGGCGGGTGCGGCTCGCCGGGAACGGCACCGAACGCGAGCTCCTCGACGCGCTCCAGCCGATGGCGACGGCCGGCTTCGACCGGGCGCGCCCGCTCTGGGAGTTCGCCCTGGTCGAGGGGCTCGAGGGCCCGTACGGCGAGCGCGCCGCCTTCGCGATGAAGGTGCACCACTCCGTCACCGACGGCGTGGGCGGCATGGAACTGCTCACCCACCTCGTCGACCTCGCCCGCGACGCCGCGCCGCCCGACGACACGGACCTCCCTCCCGTGCCCGCACCCGACCACGTGAACGCGGCCGAACTGGTCCGCGAATCGCTGGCGCACACGCGCCGGCGCGCGACCGGCGTGCTGCGCCGCGTCCCCGCGACCGCCGTGCAGGCCACAGGTGCGTTGCTCACCGACCCGGCCGGCACCGTGCGCGAGGTCGTGCACACCGCCACCTCGATCGCGCGCACCATCGCCCCCGCCACCGCGCCGATGTCGCCGGTGATGCGCGACCGCGGGCTCGGCCGCCACCTCGACACGTTCGACATCGCGATGGACGACATCCGCCGCGTCGCGAAGGCCGCCGACGCCAGCGTCAACGACGTGTTCGTCGCCGCCGTGCTCGGCGGGGTGCGCCGCTACCACGAGCGCCACGGCGCCGCGCCCGAGGCCCTCCGGATGACGCTTCCCATCAACCTGCGCCACGGCGACGACGCCTCGGGTGGCAACCGGTTCGCACCCGCTCGGTTCCCCGTCCCGGTGGCGACACGCGACCCGCGCCGGCGCATCGGCGAGGTCGGTGCGCTCGTGCGCAGCTGGCGCGCCGAACCGGCGCTGCAGATGACCAGCACCCTCGCCTTCGCCCTCAACCGGCTGCCGACCGCCACCACCACCGCCCTGTTCGGCGGCATGCTCAAGTGCTGCGACTTCGTGACGTCGAACGTGCCCGGTGCACCCGTGCCCGTCTACTCCGCGGGGGCGAAGGTCGAGCGGCTCTACGCGTTCGGGCCGCCGTCGGGCGCCGCGTTCAACGTGACACTCATCTCCCATTGCGACACCTGCTGCATCGGCGTCGTGGTCGACACCGACGCCGTGCCCGACACCCCCGTGCTGCTCGACGCGCTGCGCGCCGGGTTCGACGAGGTGCTCGGCCTCGCTTGATCCGCGACGTCACCGCGGCCCCGCCCGGTACATTGACGCGGTGAACCCAGGCCCGACGATCACCCTTCCCGACGACCTGCTGCCCGCCGACGGCCGCTTCGGGTCCGGCCCGTCGAAGGTGCGCGACGAAGCCGTGCGCGCGCTCGCCGACGGCGCCCACGGTTACCTCGGCACCAGCCACCGCAAGGACGGCGTGAAGCAGGTGGTGCGCCGGATCCGCGCCGGTCTCGGCGACCTCTTCTCGCTTCCCGACGGCTACGAGGTGCTCCTCGGGCTCGGTGGCGCCACCGCGTTCTGGGATGCCGCCGCGTTCGGCCTCGTCGAGACGCGCAGCTCGCATCTCGTGATCGGGGAGTTCTCGTCGAAGTTCGCCGCGGTCACCACCGCCGCACCGCATCTCGCCGACCCCGAGGTGATGGCGACCGACCCCGGCGCGACGCCGGCGACGATCGACGCGCCGGCCGGCGACGTCTACGCCTACCCGCACAACGAGACCTCGACCGGCGTGATGGTGCCGCTGCACCGACCCGACGGCGACGCCCTCGTCGCAGTCGACGCCACGTCCGGCGCAGGGGGCCTGCGCGTCGACCCCACCGCGTTCGACGTCTATTACTTCGCGCCGCAGAAGTGCTTCGCGAGCGACGGCGGCCTGTGGCTCGCATGCTGCTCGCCGGCGGCGATCGAACGCATCGAGCGCATCGCCGCGAGCGGCCGGTGGGTGCCGCCCACGCTCGACTTGTCGATCGCGCTCGAGAACTCCCGTCTCGACCAGACCTACAACACACCCGCCCTCGCCACGCTGTTCCTGCTCGACCAGCAGGTGCAGTGGATCCTCGGCAACGGGGGGCTCGAGTTCGCCGCCGGCCGTTGCGACACCTCGGCCGCAACCGTCTACGACTGGGCCGACGCGCACGCGCTCGCCGAGCCGTTCGTCGCCGACGCGGCGCACCGCAGCCGCGTGACGGCGACGGTCGACTTCGACGCCGGCGTCGACGCGGCCGAACTGGCGCGCCAGCTGCGGGCGAACGGCATCGTCGACGTGGAGCCCTACCGCAAGCTCGGCCGCAACCAACTGCGCATCGCGTTGTTCCCCGCGATCGACCCCGCGGACGTCGTCACCCTGACCCACGCGATCGACCACCTGCTCGAACGGATCCCCCGGTCGGCGCCGTGATCCCCGACGGCCTCGTCGCGGTGGTGAAGCGGGCGTGCCCGACCTGCGAGCTCGTCGCGCCGGTGCTCGGCGAGCTCGACGTGACCGTCTACTCGCAGGACGACCCGACGTTCCCCGACGGGCTCGGCGCCCGCGACGACCGCGACCTCGAGGTGTCGTTCGCGCTCGGTATCGACACCGTGCCCACGCTGCTGCGCGTCGAGGAGGGTGAGGTCACCGGGCGCGTGGAGGGCTGGGACCGCGCGCGCTGGGAGGCGTTCACCGGCACCACCGGGCTCGGCGCCGGCCTGCCCGAGTGGCGCCCGGGGTGCGGGTCGCGCACGCACGACCCCGAGGTCGTCGACCAGCGCCTCGTGGCCGCGACGCTCGGCCACCTGCGGGCCCGCCAGGTCGAACTCGGCGCGGCCGAGGACGAGATCGAGGCGATGTACGCCCGCGGGTGGAGCGACGGTCTGCCCCTCGTGCCGCCCACACCGGAGCGGGTCGCGCGGATGTGCGCGGGCACCACGCGAGCGCCCGGCGACGTCGTCGCGATCGTCCCGCCCGACCTCGTCGAGTGCACCGTCGAGAAGGTGGCGATCAACGCCGTGATGGCCGGGTGCCGCCCCGAATACCTGCCCGTCGTCCTCGCGGCGCTCGAGGCCGCGTGCACCGATGAGTTCAACATCCACGGACTGCTCGCCACCACCTGGTTCTCGGGACCGCTCGTCGTCGTGAACGGCCCGGTCACCCGAGCGATCGGGATGAACTCCGGCGTGAACGCGCTCGGGCCCGGCAACCGCGCCAACGCGACCATCGGGCGTGCCCTGCAGCTCGTCGTCCGCAACGTGGGTGGCGGCCGCCCCGGCGGTGTCGACCGCGCCACGCTCGGGAATCCCGGCAAGTACACGTTCTGCTTCGCCGAGGACGAAGCCGGATCGCCGTGGGAGTCGCTCGCCGCCGAGCGGGGCGTGCCCGCGGGCACGAGCGCGGTCACCCTGTTCGCGGGCGAGGGTGTGCGCGGCGTCGTCGACCAACTCTCGCGCGCGCCCGAGTCGTTGACGCGTTCGTTCGCCGCCTGCCTGCGCACCGTCGGCCACCCGAAGAACGTGTTCATCTGGGACGCCATGCTCGTCGTGTCGCCCGAGCACGCCCGGGTGTTCCGCGAGGCGGGCTGGACCAAGGCGCGCCTGCGCGACGAGCTCCACGCGGCGCTGCAGCTCCCCGCCGAGGAGCTCGTGCACGGCGCGGGCGGCATCGCCGAGGGCATGCCCGAGTGGCTCTGCGAGCCCGGTTCGACGCTCGCGAAGTTCCGCGACGGCGGATTGCTCATCGCCCACGCCGGCGGTGGGGCAGGATTGTTCTCGGCCATCATCGGCGGTTGGGCGAGCGGCGCCGTCGGCAGCGAACCCGTGACGAGAGAGGTGGGCGCATGAGACTGCTGGACCCGACATCCGAACGCGACGACACCCGCCGCGAGCGCGCCCCGCGACCTCCCGGGCTCGACGGGCTGCGCATCGGACTGCTCGACATCGGCAAGCCCCGCGGCAACGTGTTCCTCGACCGGGTCGCCGAGCACCTCGCCGCACGCGGGCTCACCGTGGAGCGGTTCCGCAAGCCGACGTTCACGAAACCCGCACCCGTCGATCTGCGCCACGAGATCGCCACCAAGTGCGACGTCGTCATCGAGGCCCTCGCCGACTGAGGGTCGTGCACGTCGTGCAGTGTGCACGACACCGTGAACATCGAGGCGACGGGGATCCCGATGGTGTTCGTCGCGTCGACCGAGTTCTTCGACGCCGCCGTGGCGCAGTCGCAGGCGCTGGGCGCCGACCCGGCACGCGTGTTCGTCGATCACCCGATCCAGGACCGCACCGACGAGGAGATCCGCGCCCTCGCCGACGGCGCCATCGACGAGATCGTGGCCGCCGTCACCGCCGCACGCTGATCGTCACCGCCGGGGTGGCCGCGACCACCCCTGCGCCCGGTCGTCGCGGCGTGCCGTCATCGCGCCGGGGCGCTCACTGCGGTGCGGCGCCGCACTTCCCGCGGGGGTCGTCGGCCACCGGCGCGTCGAACGCCGTCCCGCAGATCACCCCGCCCAGTTCGGGGCACTCGCCGGCGAACACGCCCCACGTGCACTCGTAGCCGGGCGCGACCCACGCGTGCACCATCCAGATGTCGGTGAGCACCCGCTTCTTGCCGCCGCGTGCCGCGCAGTCCTCCTCGCTGATGCCCTCACCGCCGACGACGCTGCCACCGATGAGGCACAACCCGCCGTTCGCGTTGTGCTGGTGCCAGTGGTCGTTCGGTCCCGCGAAACCCTCCGGGGCGCCACCCGGGTGGAACACCAGGTAACTGAGACCCACGATCTTGGCGTCGGGGGTCGTGCCGTCGTAGAGCAGTTCGGACGGGGCGGCCGGGTCGAACTTCGCGACCAACGAGATGTTCGTGTAGTGCGCGCCGATGCACGGCACGTAGGGCGTCGACTTGTTGTAGCCGGCGGCCTCGGCGTCGGCGACCGTCGGGTACTTGTCGATCACGGTGCGCGCCTGGACCATCTGGTCCTGAAGTTCGACACGCTCCGCCTGCGTCAGCTCGGCCTGCTCGAGCATCCCGCGTTCCTCGCTGTGGCCTCCGCCTCCGCCGGAACCTCCCTCGCCGCTCCCGGTCTGGCCGGGCGAGCTCGGGGCGGGCTGCGCGATCTCGCACGGCGACGTGCCCGTCGCGGTGCCGGCGAGCACCTTCATCCCGGCGTGGGCCGGCGCGCCGGCGGCGTCGTGCGCGTGGTCGTGCCCGTCGGCGACGGTGGTCGGCGCCGGTGCGGCCTTGTCGCTCGAACCGCCGCACGCGGCGACGAGGAGCGCGAACAACCCCAGCGCGACCGCGGCCGTCCTGGTCCTTCCCACCCGGAACTGCATGACGACCTCCACGGCCTCGATGTCGGTGTCCCGGCATCCTACGGCGCGGCGGAGGGGCGGGAGGAGAGGCGGGAAGAGGGGCGCGACGGGGAATCGGCGCCGCTTCAGTGGCGGCGGTTCACCGGCGGCCGGGGACCGCGGGCCGGACGAGCACGGCGATCGGCACCTTGCGCGGTCCCGACACCGATGCCGTCGGCCAACGGCGCGCCACGGCCCGGCGCCGGCGCGTCGTGACGATCGCCCGCGCCCCGCCCGTCACGACGACCGCGGCGGCGACGATCAGGCCGACGAATGCCGTCGGGGCGAGCGGGTCGGACACGAAATCGCGCGCGGTCGCAGCCGCGGCGACGATCGTGGCCGCGAACGCCACCCGCATCCAGTTGCGGCGGACGGCACCGATTGCACGGGAGCCGGGGCGGCGACGACGGACCGGGCGTGACCTCATGGTCGCTCCTGATCGGCGGGCGGGCGCTCCGCTTGAGGCCCCCGCGGCGCGGGCCCGGAGCTACCCCGAGACGCAGACGCCGGCCCGGCTCGCCAGCGCGCTGGTGCGGCGCCACTCCCGGAGCCGGTGCTGGTCGAGCCCGTTCGTGAGATACACGAACGACACGCCGGTGTCGGGGTCGGCCCAGGCGATCTGGCCGCCTGCGCCGTTGTGCCCGAACGCTCTCGGGGAGACGGTGCGTCCCATCCCCCGCACGTTGGCGCGCCCGTCATCGCCCGCGACGACGAGTCCCCGCGTGCGGTTCGCGGCCACTCCGACGTAGTCGGGATACGTGTTGCGCACCCGCGTCGTCACATCGGCGAGCACGTCGTCGCGCCACGTGCCGAGCGGGTTGTGCAGGATCGCCTGGTAGTAGAGGGCGAGGTCGACCGCGTGCGACACGCCGCCACCGCCCGGCACGCCCACGGCCCGCACCTCCGGCCGGTTGAACATCAGCAGCGCCTCCTGCGTCACCTCGGTGAGGGGCAGCTCGCTGATGCCGAGAGCGGCCTGCAACTCCTCGGGCGTCGCCGGCTCGCCGGTCGCGACCAGTTCGTTGACCGTGTCGTGCCGGTCGGGCGCAACGCCGAGCTCGTAGCCCTCAAGGCCGAGCGGGTCGATCAACTGCCCGCGCACGAACGCACGGAAGTCGGTCCCGGTGACCGACTCGATGATCGCGGCCAGCACCCAGTGCGCGGAGGTCGGGTGATACTCGAAGCGGGTGCCGGGCTCCCAGTTGAGGCGCCACTTGGCGAACCGCGCGGCCCGCCGATCCGGGTCGTCCCAATCGAGCGGCGAGAACGGCGCGTGCGGGAACCCGGACGTGTGCAACATCACCTGCTCCACGGTGACGACGTCCTTGCCGTTGGTCCCGAAGCCGGGCACGAAATCGGTGACCGGGCGCGTGACGTCGAGACCGTCGCCGATGAGGATCCACATGGCGCCGGCGATCATCGGTTTCGTGGCCGAGAAGATCGCGTAACGCGAATCGGGATCGGCGTCACCGAGCGTGCAGGTGAACGCGACCCGGCCCTCGCGCGCGAGGGCGATCTGGCACGAAGGAACGAAGCCGTCGTCGACATCGCGCCGGGCCCGGCGCACGAGCTCGGTGAGGGCCTCGGGATCGAACCCGAGCGCGGCGGTGCCCTCGGGATCGTCGGCGGCGGGCGTGCGGTCGAACGGTGCGGAAGCCACGGCCGGGAACCTACCGCGCCGCCGCCGTCACGCGCCCGGGCGACTCAATGCCGCACGACGGCGTCACCAACGGCCACGGTGCCCGCCCGCACCACGAGCGACGCGACCGCGAGGTTCCCGGCGCGCTCCCGCAGGATCGAGTGCAGCACGCCGACGTCGCGCTCGATGCCCCCCGGCTGGGGCCGCGTCACCATCACGCACCGGTCGACCGGCTTCACCACCTCGAGCACGGCGCCGCCGATCGTGATCTCACAGCCGACGAGCTCGTCCTCCGGCCCCTCGTCGAGCACCACGTTCGCACGGAAACGACGCGGGTCCCACGCTCCGGTCGTGGTGCGCGACACAAGTGACACCCGGTCGCGCGGCGAGTCGTGGAACGGGCCCCGCGGGCCGTTCCACGACACCCATGTGTCCTCCCGGTCCTCGTCGACCTCGAGCGGCGTCTCGTAGGTGCGGGTGCCGCCGAAGTCCGCGTCGCGCAGCACGACGGCGCGGCCGAGCCACTGCGAGGACCGGGCGTCGATCTCGGCGCGGTCGGCGCACACCGCACCGTCCGGGAACGTGATCTCGATCCCACCCGCGTCGGTGGCGCGCGCCGCGGCGAAGAGCAACTCGGGAACCCGCCGCGCCGTGAGGCCGGCACCGGTCGCGGCGTCGAAGAACGCGAACCGCCGGTCGCCATCGAGCCCGTCGGGGGTCACCACCGCGCGTTCGAGTCGCTCGCCCTGGAGCGACTTGACCGGGAACCGCCACAACTCCGTCACCTGCACCCGCCCATACTGCCGCACCGCCCGATCTCCGTGGTCCGGAAGACGGGCGGTGCACCCCGGTCGGGCCACAATGGCGTGTGCCGACGGACAGCGAGGACCGCGCGCGAGCGGTGTGGGAACCCGGGGTCCGCCGGCTGACCGCCGGGACGATCCTCGCGATCGCGCTCGTCGGGTTCGAGGCGCTCGCCGTCGCGACGATCATGCCCGACGTCCGCGACGACCTCGGCGGCATCGGCCTCTACGGCTGGGTGTTCAGCGCCTTCTTCCTCGGGAACATCGTCGGCATCGTGTCCGCAGGCCACTCCGCCGACCGCCACGGCCCGGGGCGCGCCTTCATGACCGGCCTCGTGCTGTTCGGCCTCGCGCTCCTGGCGGCCGGCCTCGCACCGAGCATGGCGGTGCTCGTCGCGGCCCGGTTCGTGCAGGGTGTCGGCGGCGGCGCGATCCCCGCCGCCGCGAACGTCGCGATCGTGCGAGGCTACGCACCGGCGGCACAACCGCGGATGTTCGCCTTGTTCTCCACCGCGTGGGTGCTGCCCGCCGTCGTGAGCCCCGCGCTCTCGGCCGCCATCTCCGACGCATGGGACTGGCGCTGGGTGTTCCTCGGCTTGCTGCCCCTCGTGGTGATCAACGCGTTCGTCACGGCGCCCGCACTGCACGGGCTCGGCCCACCCGGCGGCGAGGCCGCACCCGACCGCCGGCCCCGGGCACTGGCGCTCACCGCCGGCACCGCGATCGCGCTCGCCGCCCTCTCGGCGCCGTCGGTCGTGCTCGCAGTACCGCTGTTCGCGGTGGGCGCGGCGATCGCGGCGCGGGCCTTCACCCGGCTCATGCCCGCGGGCACCACCCGGTTGGCGCCGGGACCGCCCGCGGCGGTGGCGATTCGGGGCGCCGCGGTCGTCGCGTTCTTCGGGGTCGACGCGTTCGTGTCGCTCGCGCTCACCTCGCTGCACGGTGCGAGCACCCTGCTCGCCGGGGGCGCGCTCACCGCGTCGTCGCTCGCGTGGACCGCCGGCGCGTGGATCCAGGAACGGCGCATCGGCACCGACGGCCCGCGGCGGCTCGTACGGGTGGGACTGCTCACCATCGCGGCCGGGATCGCGGGCATGGTCGGTGTCGTCCGCACCGACGTGTCGCCTTGGTACGCGGTCGCGGCCTGGAGCGTTGCCGGGTTCGGGATGGGGATCGCCTACGCGCCCGTCTCCCTCACCGTGTTCGCGGCGACGGCCCGGGGAACCGAGGGTGCGTCGGCCGCGGCGCTCTCCCTCACCGACGCGCTCGGCATCGCGATCGGTACCGGGGCGAGCGGCGTGCTCGTCGCGTTCGGCGATGACCGGGGCTGGTACGCGGCGACGGCGTTGACCATCGCGTTCACGGCCTGCGGGGTCGTCGCGGTCCTGGGCGGTCTCGCCGCATCGCGCCTGCCGCAGCTCCTCGGCGCGGACGCGCCCGGCGCCGGCGCCTGACGCACCGCCCGGCGCTACCGTGGCGAGCGATGCGACACCTCGCCCGCCTCGCCCTCGCCGGCGCGATCGCAGCCACGTTCGCCGCACCGGCACCGCCCGCCGCCGCCCACACGTGCGCGACCGCGGCCGAGATCCCCGTCGGCGAACCGGTGAACGTCACGGTCGGGGTCACGGTCGAATCGACACCGGTGCCCGAGGTGGAGATCACGGTGCCGCCCGGCCTCGAGCTCGACGCCGCGGAACCATCGGCCGACTGGGCGCTCGCGGTCGACGAGCAGCGGGTCGTCGCGACCGGGCCGGAGATCGCGCCCAACTCGTGCAAGTTCTTCACCCTGCGGCTGACGGCGACGGACAAGGGCGTCTACGGGATCACGGTGGTCCAGCGCGACGCATCGGGTGCCGTCGTCGCCGAGTCGGCACCGATCGCGGGGCAGCCGATCGACCGTTTCCTCGTGCAGGCCGTGTACGCAGGGGTGCGCATCCCGACCGGCGCCGGCGGTGGGTTCCCGGTTGCGCTGGCCGGCGGCGTCGGCCTGATCGCGGTCGCCGCCGTAGTGCTGGTCGTGATGTTCGTGCGCAATCGGCGTGCCGACGACGACACCGCGCGCACCGACGAACACGACGACGATCGTGACCGCGCGCCCGACGCGACCCGCGCCGACGAACTGCAGGCCCGCGTCGACGAGTTCAGGAAGCAGGCGCGCGCCCGGGGCGGCTGACGCGTTCGCCGAAATACGGGATCAGTTCGCGCACGGCGGCCACCGAGCCCGTCACCGCCACCCGGTCGGCGTCGATCGCCGCGTCGAGTCCCGCGGTGCCGCCGAGCAGTTGGAGCAGGCGGGAGAACGGGACCCGCACCGTCGCCGCGACCGGCTCGGTGCGACCGCGCTCCGCGACGACGGCCCCGTCGCGGCCGACGAGCGACCACGGGTGCGAACCGGCGTCGTCGTCGGTGATCACCTCGAACACGACCGCACCCGACCCGAACCGGGCTGCGACCGGCGCGAGCCGGCGCCCCAGGTCGCCGAGCGCCGGCCCGAGGATCTCGTCGGCGTCCAGGTCGGCCGCGATGCGCCGCAACTCGTCGTCGTCGAGGCCGGTCACGAGCGCCGCGAGCCACTCGTCGGATGCCGGGACCGCGACCGCCCGCGGGCCCCGGTCGGCGCGCAGCGCCCGCACGAGCGCGCCCACCGCGACGCCGGCACCCAACCCGAGGCACAGTGCGGCCTCGAGCCGCGCGAGCCAGGCCGGTCCCGCGCTCGGCACCTGCGACTTCCACAGCGCCGAGAGCCCGACGACACCACCGAGCAGCGCGGTCAGCAGCCCGACGAACACGACACCCCACAGCGCGCCGGCCCGGCGCCGCGCCAGCGCGACGATCGTGCCGCCCCCCGCGACCCACACCAGGATCGAAACGACGTTGCCGGCCACGAAGTGCACGACGAACCCGCCGCCGGTCACCGACTGGCCCGCCTCGTACGCGATCGTGTGGGCGGCGTCGGCGATCACGAGCAGACCGACCGCCACCGCGACGACGCGCAACGGCAGGACGAAGGCGCCGATCGCGCCGGCGACGAACGCCAGGAAGATGAGCGCGAACCACGGTGCCGGAGCCGGGCCGGGCACCCAATCGAGCGACGTGGTCGCGATGATGCGCGTGTCACCCTGCACGAGGGTGAGCGTCCCGTTCGCGATGTGGTGGAACTCGTCGGGCGACTGTGCGACCGCGGGCGGCGGGCGCTCACCCATCCAGTGCACGCGATGGTCGTGGAACCGCGCCGACCGGCCGTCGGAGATCTTCCGCCACTCGGGAGCGGCCGTGGGGCTCACGTCGACGCCGGCGGGAATGGTCGCGCCCGTCAGCGAGCGATTGAGATACGTCGCGGCGGAGTGGAGGTTCTCGAACACCCCGTCGGGTCCGATCCGCAGGTACGGCTCGGCCTCGTAGCCGAGCACGGTCAACTCGGTCGCCGTCCGGTTCACGACCTCGACCTTCGTGCCCCCGTCGAC
>Ga0075471_10000872_pt1 | contig 19018 bp, 18 predicted proteins | sample DEB19_08_DNA_2_FD_74787 | JGI IMG/M metagenome (GOLD analysis project Ga0075471, IMG submission 74787) | Aqueous microbial communities from the Delaware River and Bay under freshwater to marine salinity gradient to study organic matter... | ecosystem: Environmental > Aquatic > Marine > Coastal ... | reverse complement strand
CCGAACTGTTTCCTTACTGCCTCGGCATTCGCCTTGACCACGTCGGTGATCATCTGCGGCTGGCTGGTGGGATTGAAGGTCTCGGACTTGCTCGCCCACACGAGCCTCTCGTCGGAGAGGCGGTAGACCGTCAGGGCGACCGTGGCGGTTTCGTCCGTGCGCGTGTACCCGGGGTCGTAGGCGCGCGTCCAGCCATAGCCCCAGGCGCCCCAGAGGCGCCCGTACGGCGCGGCGGGATCCAGGTGCATCGCGCCTGGCACGTACGTCTTCTCTTTCTCAACGCTCAGGATTCGCACGACGACGGCGCTGTCGAACCCGGCGGCCTTCAGCTTTTCGGCGGCGCGCTTGGCATCGCTGATGTCCCCGTCGTCGAGGGCGCGGTAGCCCTGGATGGCGTTCGGGATCTGGGCGGCGAGGGCATCCTCCAGCGTGCGCCGCTCCGCTGCGCTGCGGCTCTGGAACACGACGACGATCTTCTTGAAAGGCGTGTCCCGGAGCGCGGGGTCGGACCACTGGGCGGTGAGCTGCGTGGTGGCGCAACCTGCGGCGAGGATGGCGGTGGCGGCGACGGCGAAGAGGCTTGAAGCGCGGGCGAGTGTCATGGCGGTGGAGGCCGGCTTGGGCTTGGCGGACAGACCTGAGGCTAGTTGGCGCAATCGAGAAACACTGAACGATGTTCGTAAGCGGAGGCTTCGCGCACAATCCTCCCGCAGGTGTAGGTAACCTCGAGCTGCTTGCGGCTCCCCGGCGCGGGGTCGCCGCACATTTCGTTGGTGACGCCCACGTTGGCGGTGAGCCTTCCGTTTGCCTGGCGCGACACGAAGCGAGTGGCGTCGCAGCTGCGCGAGGAGGAGCCGTACACGGCGCGGGTGATCGCGATCGGCCCCGTGGGGCGCGGGGTGGCCGGCTGAACCGGCACGGGTTGCGGCGGTGGCGTGATCACGACCGGTGGGCGCGACCCTTCCTCGAGAGCGCGGCGATAACCCGCAGCGTAGCCATCGTCGTAGCCGCGGCGGTAGCCCTCGCGGTAGTCATAGGAATCGCGATCCTGGGCCTGGGCGGCGGGAGCGACTACGGCAATCGCCAAGGTTGCGGCGACCGCGGGGAGGATGGGGTTGGGCACGAAATACTCCTTTCGATGAGTCGGCGTGACGATTGTACGGCGCAGTCCCGGAGGCGATGCCGGGCTCAGTAGATGGGTGGTTCGGGCGTCGGCTCCGTGCCCATCAGAAAATCCAGGTCGCAGCCGCGATTGGCCTGCGTCACGTGGTCGATGTACAGGCGGGCAAACCCGCGAGAGTAGGGCCGCTCGGGCGCGCGCCACGCCGCGCGGCGCTTCGCGAGCTCCGCCTCGTCGATGGCGAGGTGCAATCGCCTGGCTTCGACGTCCAGCTCGATCAGGTCGCCCGTTTGCACGAGCGCGAGCGGGCCGCCGACGGCTGCCTCGGGCGCCACGTGCAGAACGCAGGTGCCGTAGTGCGTGCCGCTCATGCGCGCATCCGATATGCGGACCATGTCGCGCACGCCGCGTTCCAGCAGCTTCTTCGGGATCGGCAGGTTGCCCCACTCGGGCATGCCGGGCGCGCCGACGGGGCCGGCGTGGCGCAGCACCAGCACCGTGTTCTCGTCGACGTCGAGCGCCGGGTCGTGAATGCGTCTGGCCATGTCGGCGGCGGACTCGAACACCAGAGCGCGCCCGCGATGCTTCATGAGGTGCGGGCTCGCGGCGGCGGGCTTCATCACCGCGCCATCGGGGCAGAGGTTGCCGCGCAGCACGGCGAGCGCGCCATTGGCGGCCACGGGGTTCGAGGCGGTGCGGATGATCTCCGGGTCCTCGTTGCGGGCGCCGGCGATGTTTTCTCCGAGCGTGCGCCCGTTCACGGTGAGCGCATCGAGCTTGAGATGCGGGCGGATTTCGTTCAGCAATGCGCGCAGCCCGCCGGCGTAGTGGTAATCCTCCATCAGCTTGTCGCCGGAGGGGAAGAGGTTCGCGAGCACGGGAATGCGCTTCGCTGCCGCCTCGAGGTCGTCGAGCGTGAGCGGCACGCCGGCGCGCCCCGCCATGGCAAGCAGGTGGATCGCCGCGTTGGTCGAGCCGCCGAGGGCGAGGTAAACCACCACCGCGTTTGCGATGGCATCGGGTGTCACCACGCGCGAGGGCGTGAGGTCCTCCCAGACCATGTCGACAATGCGCCGCCCGGAGGCCCACGCGAGGCGCGGGTGGCTCGAATCCATCGCCGGAATGCTGGAGGCGCCCGGAAGCGTGAAGCCCATGGCCTCGGCAATGGCCGTCATCGTGCTCGCCGTGCCCATCGTGTTGCAGGTGCCTGGCGAGCGTGTCATGCGTTGCTCCAGGCGAATCCACTCGTCGGGCGTGACGTTGCCCGCCATGTATTCGTCGTAGAACTTGCGCGTGTGCGTGCCGGCGCCGACTCGTTCCCCGCGGTAGCGGTCGTTCAGCATCGGCCCGGCGGGAACGTAAATCGCCGGAATGCCCATACTGAGCGCCCCCATGATCAGGCCGGGCGTCGTTTTGTCGCAGCCGCCGAGCAGCACGGCGCCATCCACCGGATGCGAGCGCAGCAACTCCTCCGCTTCCATGGCCAGCAGGTTGCGATACAGCATGGTGGTGGGCTTCACCATGACTTCGCCGAGCGAGAGGGCCGGCAGTTCAACGGGATAGCCTCCCGCTTGCAGCACGCCCTCACGCGCGGACTGCGCGCGTTCCCGCAGGTGGGCGTGGCAAGGCGAAAGATCGCTCCAGGCGTTGACGATGGCGATCACCGGCCGGCCGAGGAAGGCATCACGGTCCTGGCCGCGCTGCTGCAGGCGCTGGCGATGCGAGAACGGGCGCATCCCATCGCCGGCGAGCCAGCGTTGGCTGCGAAGGGAGGAGAGGGCGCGTCGCGGGGTGTCGCTCATGTCGGTTCCGTGCGGGTTGGTCCGTCATTATCCCGTTGGTGGGGAGGGCAGCCATGCCGCAGTGCAGCAGGGCTTGACGGTTCGCCCGGGATCCCTATAATCCGCGCCGCTGTCCTCCAAAGGGGAGTAGCTGTTACCGAGGGATCGTCAATCCGGGTGCGTTCCAGGCCCCGGTCCCCGGGGCGGGTGCAAAGCATCCGCGAGCGAGACCTTTGACCGCATCGCGGCAAAGGTCTTTTTGTTTTCCGGACCCGTGCTGCGCGCGCGGCCAGGCCTCAAGGCCGGGGGGCGGGGTACCCGCCAAACGCAACCGGAGACTCTCATCATGGAAACCATTGCTTCACCCGCCCTGTGGGCCGCCTTCGCGGGGCTCGTCGTCGCCGCGCTCGTCATCGACCTCTGGATCATGGACCGGCGCTCTGCCCAAGCCGTCACCCTCAAGGCGGCGGTCGTCTGGTCCATCGTCTGGATTGCCCTTGCGCTCGCCTTCGCGGGAGGGTTCTGGTACTGGCTCGACGGAGCTGCCGGGCGGGAGGTCGCCAACGAAAAGGCCGCCGAATACCTCACTGGCTACCTGATCGAGAAGTCGCTCTCGGTAGACAACATCTTCGTGTTCCTGATGCTCTTTACCTATTTCGCCGTGCCGCCGGAAAATCAGCGCAAGGTGCTGGTGTTGGGCGTGCTCGGGGCCGTGTTTCTTCGAATCATCATGATCCTGATTGGCGCGTGGCTGATCTCGAAGTTCTACTGGGTCCTGTATGTCTTTGGCCTTTTCCTACTGGCGACCGGGGTGAAGATGCTGGTCTTCGCGGATCACAAGCCCGACCTGGAGAAGAACCCGGTGCTGCGCTGGATGCGCGGCCACCTGAAGGTCACCGAAGGCTTCGACGGCAACCGCTACTGGGTCACTCGGGGCGGCGTGCGCTGGTTCACGCCGCTGTTCCTGGTGCTGGTGCTGATTGCGGTGACGGACGTCGTGTTTGCCGTCGACTCGATCCCGGCAATCTTCGCCATCACGGACGACCCGTTCATCGTGATGACGTCCAACATCTTCGCCGTGCTGGGCCTGCGGGCGCTCTATTTCGTGCTTGCCGACCTCGCCGACCGCTTCCACCTGCTGGTCTACGGCCTCGGCGTGATCCTGGTCTTCGTGGGCCTAAAGATGCTGGCTGTGGATTTCTACAAGGTGCCGGTGGGCTGGTCCCTCGGCTTCGTCGGCGCGACCCTCGCCATCGCGATGGTGGCGAGCCTGATTTTCCCGGCCAAGGCGCCTGCCATTAACGAGGGCAAGTGACGCACGGGCCGGGGGGGTGACGCCCCCCGGCCCTGTGCCATACTCCCCTCGCAACCGACGGCCGCGTCCTGGCTGCGGTGACTACATTCCAACGAGGAGACAGCCCATGCAACGCAAACTGACCCTGGCCGTGGCAGTTGCCGCGGCCCTTTCCGCCGGCGTCGTTCAAGCGCAGCAAATCCGCCTCATGACCGGGCCCCAGGGCGGCGTCTGGGTGCCGCTCGGCGGCGCGCTCAAGAACATGTGGGAAAAGGCCATCCCCGGGCTGCAGGTGCAGACGCTGCCGGGCGCCGGCATCGCCAACGTGCGCGGCGTGGATGAAGGGAAGGCTGAAGTGGGCTTCGGCAACAGCATCACCTCGGTCGACGGCGTTGCGGGGCGGGCGCCTTTCCCGAAGAAGGCAGAGAAGGCCTGCCAGCTCGCGAACCTCTATCCGCAGTACTTCCAGGTGATCGCGCTCGCCAACGGCGGCGTGAACGGCATCGCTGACCTAAAGGGCAAGAACATCGCCGTGCAGCCCAAGGGCAACACGGCCGAGCTGATCAGCCAGCACATCATGCAATCCGTGGGGCTCTCGTACTCGAGCGCCAAGGTGAGCTTCGTGAACAGCTACACCGACGCGGCAGCCTTGCTGAAGGACGGGCACGCACAGGTGTTCACGCTCGGCACCACCATCCCGGCTTCGTCGGTGATGGACGTGGCGGCGGGGCGCGACATCAAGGTGGTGCCGGTGGACGACAAGATCGTCGACGCGATGCGCAAGATCAACCCGGGCTACACCAAGGGCGCGATTCCAAAGGGGACGTACCCGAAGCAGGGCGCGGACGTGCCGGCCATCGTGTACTCCGCCCACCTGGTGGTGTCGTGCGACCTGCCGGAACAGACGGTCTACCAGATGGTGAAGGCGATGGCGGCCAACGTCCCGGACATGGCGGCCATCAACAAGGCCATGGCCGGCCTTACGCCCAAGATGATGGCGCAGGACATCGGCGTGCCCTTCCACAAGGGCGCGGTGAAGTTTTACAAGGAAGTGAGCGCGATGTAACGACGGCGGGCCCATGACCCTGTCGACGGCCCTGCGATGGGCCGCGGGCGGCATCGCGATCGCGATGTCGCTATACCACATGTGGTACACGGCCTCCCCGCCGCCGGAGGCCCTCATCTTTCGCAGCTCGCACCTGCTGTTCGCGCTGGTGCTCGTGTTCCTGCTGATGCCCGCGGGCGGGGAGAAGCGCCCCGCCTGGGGGCTTGTCGCGGACGTCGTGCTGATCGTCGCCTCGGTCGCCGTCGTTGGGCACATCCTCTGGACCTACGACGCGATCGTCAATCGCATCATCTACATCGACGAGCTCACCGCCACCGACAAGGTGATGGCGGTGCTCACGGTGCTGCTGGTGCTGGAGGCCACGCGGCGCGTGATCGGCTGGGCGCTGCCGATCACAGCGCTCCTGTTCCTCGCCTACGCCATTGGCTTCACCAACATCAAGTTCCCGGTGCTGCTGGAGCAGATGTACCTCTCCACGGACGGGATCTTCGGCTCCACGCTCGGCGTGTCGGCCTCCTACGTCATCGTGTTCGTGCTCTTCGGCGCGTTCATGGAGAAGAGCGGCACGGGGCGCCTCTTCATGGACTTCGCGCTCTCGCTCACGGGGCACACCGCCGGCGGACCGGGCAAGGTGTCGATCGTGAGCTCGAGCCTCTTCGGCACCATCTCCGGCAGCGCGGTGGCGAACGTGATGGTCGATGGCCCGATCACCATCCCGCTCATGAAGAAGACGGGCTTTCGCCCGCCCTTCGCCGCGGCGGTCGAGGCGAGCGCCTCGACCGGCGGGCAGATTATGCCGCCGATCATGGGCGCGGCCGCCTTCGTGATGGCCGAGTACCTGGCGGTGAGCTATTTCCAGGTAACGGTGTGGGCGTGGATCCCGGCGCTGCTCTTCTACGTCGCGCTTTTCTTTGCGGTGCACTTCGAGTCTAAGCGCGTAGGCCTTGTGGGCGTGCCACGGTCGGAGCTGCCACGCTTTTGGTCGGTGATGCGCGAGCGCGGCCATCTGTTCATCCCGATCTTCATCGTGCTGGGCGGCATGGCCATGTCCTATTCGGCGCCGCTTTGCGCGCTGGTGGGCACGATCGCCACGCTCCCCGTGGCGCTGATGCGCAAGTCCACGCGCGAGGGGATCAGCTGGCGCTCGGTGGTCGAGGCGCTGCAGGGAGGCGCGCGCGACGGGCTCGCGGTGGCCATGGCGTGCGCCTGCGCCGGCATCGTGATTGGCGTGATCTCCCTCACGGGCATTGGCATCACGTTCACCCAGGTCGTCATCGCGCTGGCGCAGAACAGCCTCGTGCTGGCGCTCGTGCTCACCGCCATGGCGGGCATCGTGCTCGGCATGGGCATGCCCACGACGCCGGCCTACATCGTGATGGTGGCGCTCCTGGTGCCGGCGCTCGTGAAGCTGGGCGTGGTCTTGCCTGCCGCGCACATGTTCGCGCTCTACTTCGCGGTGCTTTCGGCGATCACGCCCCCGGTGGCGCTGGCGGTGTTCGCTGCCGCGGCGCTTGCCAAGGCCAACATGTGGCGCGCGGGCTTCGAGGCCATGCGCGTCGCCGCGGCGGGCTTCATCGTCCCGTTCATGTTCGTGTTCGAGCCGGCGCTACTCGCGATTGGCGAATGGGATGCGATCGCCCTTGCCACCTTGTCGGCCACGGTCGGCGTGATGGCGCTGGCGGCGGCCCTCTACGGGTATCTGCTGGCACCCCTGGCGATGTGGCAACGCGTGGCGTTGGGGGTCTCCGCCATCCTGCTGATCAAGCCGGGCCTGGTCACCGACGCCCTGGGCCTGGGCATCCTGGCCGTTATTGCCGGCCTGCAGTGGATGGCGACTCGGCGCCGAGGTTGAGCGCCGCCGGTGCGGCGCCGCCACGCAGCCGGCTGCGGCGAAGCTGCCCCGCCTGCTCGAGGATCGGGTAGGCGGTGGAACAGAAGAACGAGTTCACGCGCCGCATGTCGCTGATGATGTCCAGGTGCAGCGAGCTGGTCTCGATGGATTGCAGCGTTTGTCCGGCAAGCCGGTCCAGGTGCTGGGCGGCGTAGGTGCGCTCGAGGTCGCGAAACCTTTCCTTTTCCGCAAGCAGCATCTGCGCCGCCTTCACGTCGCCGGTTAGGAAGACGGAGAGGCCCAGCCGCAAGTTCGACACCAGCAGCGCGTGCATTTCCTCGAGCTCACGCATCCCGGCTTCCGAAAACGACAGGCGTTGAGCGATCTTCTTGTCGCGCACTTCCGTGAGCATGCGCTCGAGCAGGTCGCCTACGTGCTCGAGGTTGATGGTGAGGGAAATGATCTCGGCCCAGCGGCGGCCGTCCTTCTCGTCCAGCGCTTCACGGCTGACTTGCGTGAGGTAGAGCTTCACCGCCGTGTAGAGGCGGTCGACATCGTCGTCCAGGCGGATCAGCGCGTCGGCGCGAGTGCGGTCGTTTGAGCGGATGACCTCGAGCAGCCCGTTGAGCATTTGCTCGATGGTGTCGCCGATGCGAAGCGTCTCGCGCGCTGCGTTGGCCAGCGCGAGTGCTGGCGTTCCGAGGGCACCCGGGTCGAGGTGGCGAGGCTCGGCAACCGTGGGGCCGGCGCTGGTGGCATCCGGCAGCCAGCGCTCGATGAGGCGCGCGATTGGCCCGGTGAAGAAGATGAAGACGATGGCGAGTGACAGGTTGAACAGCATGTGGAAGTGCAACGCCTGCCGCCCTGGGTCAGAGTCGAAATGGGCGATGCCCTGCAGCACCCAGGGCAGCGCGAGCGAGAAGACGAGGCAACCCACCACCTTGAACAGCAGGTTGCCGGCGGCAACGCGCCGCCCGCCGCCGGCCATGCCGGCGGTGGCGAGGAAAGCGAGCAGGCCGCTGCCGAGGTTGGCGCCCAGCACCAGGCACAGAGCGACCGGCGCGGTGATGACGCTGGACGCGGCGAGCGTGGCGGTGAGCAACACCACGGCGAGGCTCGACCAGGAAAGCACGGCGAAGATGGCCCCGATCAGCATGTCGAGGATCGGGTCGCCCGACAGCGAGGCAAAGAGCACCTTGGTGCCTGCGGCGCTCACGATCGGCTTCGCGGCTGCCTGGATGAGTTGCAACGCCAGGATGATGAGGCCCAGGCCGATCGCCACCCGGCCCAGCTGTCCGGCGCGGGTGTTCTTGCGCGACAGGAAGAAGACGACCCCGAACAGGATGGCGAGCGGGGAGAGCCACGAGAGGTCCAGCGAGAACACTTGCGCCATGAGCGCAGTGCCGACGTCTGCGCCAAGCATGATGACCAGTGCCGGCGCCAGGCCAATGAGGTTTTGCGACACGAACCCCGCCGCGATCATGGCGGTGGCGCTGGACGACTGCATGAGCCCCGTGACGCCGAGGCCCGCAAGGAACGCCGTGCCGCGATTCGACACGCTGGTCGACAGCACCCGCCTCAGGCTCGCGCCGAAGACACGGAGGATTCCGGATCGGACGATGTGCGTGCCCCAAACAAGCAGGGCGACGCTGGCGAGAAGGTTGAGGAGTGTCTGCACTTGCCGGCCTAGATGTGATCGATTATGACAGTTTTGTGACGGCGGGCGAGCCCGTGGTGCGTGGGGCGGGCCGATTACGCTGCGCGAGCTTCAGGAACGCTTCGACCAGCGGGCGCGAGCGACGCGAGGCAAGGCACGACACGTGCGACTCGACGAAAAGGCTCGCGCCGGAGAGCGCGAGGACATGGAAGTTCGTGGTGAGCACCGTGCCGCTATCGCTTGCGGGCGGCAACGAGCGCGACCCCGAGGGGCGGCATTACCGCGACGCATGGTCCCCGGTCGACGCGAACAATCCCTATGGGTATGGGCGCGAGCTGCGCGAGATCACCTCGGCGTTGAACGAGCGCCGAATCGCCAGCGTCGTGTTCCTGACCGCCGACCAGCACTTCTCGAACCTGTTCGCCTACGATCACCCTCGCCGCCGGGGGGTGTCACGATCCCGTCATGCGGGGAGAGTATAGTTTTGGCACCAAAAAGCGTCCGAGCCGGCGAGGCAGTCCGGCGGCAACCTGATGTCTCGGAACAAGAACGAGGAGCGGCAGTAGGCATGAGCCGGGGAGCATCTCTGAGCATCGACGCGCTGTCGAAGTCCTTCGGCGCGCCCACGAGGGCACTCGACGCCGTCACGCTCGAGGTGGCGCCGGGCGAAATGGTCGCCCTGATTGGCGCGTCCGGCTCGGGCAAGTCCACGCTCCTGCGCCACATCTCCGGGTTCGTCGCGGGCGAGGTCGGCTCGGGGCCCGTCCGGGTTGGCAAGAGCCTGATGCAGGACAACGGCCGCATCGTGCCGGACATCCGGCGCCGACGCGCCGAGGTCGGGTTCATCTTCCAGCAGTTCAACCTGGTCGGGCGCCTGAGCGTCATGACCAACGTGCTCATGGGGCTGCTCCCCCGCGTGCCGATCTGGCGAAGCCTCATTGGCCGCTTCACGCCGGCGGAAAGAGCCGAGGCGTGGAAAGCCCTGAAAAGCGTCGGCATCGAGCGCCTCGCCTGGCAGCGGGCCAGCACGCTTTCGGGCGGCCAGCAGCAGCGCGTGGCCATCGCCAGGGCGCTGGTGCAGGGAGCGCGCATCATCCTCGCCGATGAGCCCATTGCCTCACTCGACCCGGAGAGCGCGAGGAACGTGATGGAGATCCTCGCTCGCATCAATCGCGACCAGGGCATCACCGTCGTGGTGTCGTTGCACCAGGTTCAGTTTGCGCGCCGCTATTGCCCCCGCACCGTGGCCTTGCGCCGGGGCGAGGTGGTCTACGACGGGCCCTCCGCGGACCTGGACGCCGCGCTCCTGCGCCGGCTCTACGGCGCGGGAGTGGAGGAAATGCTGGATGGCACCGAGACCATCGATGCCGTCATGAACGACCCCGTAGTGGCGCAAAGCCTCGCTGACTGAGGCCTATCCCCGGAGCCGGACCGTATCCCCAACGCAGCTCATCACAGGAGGAGAAACCATGAGACTCATGCATCGCTTGCTCACCGGCCTTGCGGCCGTTGCTTTCGCCGGCAGTGTTGCGGCGCAGGAAATCAACTTTGGCGTCATCTCCACCGACAAGGCGGCGGCCATCCGGTCGGCCTGGGAGCCGTTCTTCGACGACATGCGCAAGGCAACGGGCCTCAAGGTCAATGCGTTCTTCGCCACTGACTACACTGGCATCATCGAGGCGCAGCGCTTCAACAAGGTGCAGGTAGCCTGGTATGGCAACAAGAGCGCCATCGAGGCGGTCGACCGCGCCAACGGCGAGGTGTTCGCGCAGTTCATCGACCTGCATGGCACCCCGGGCTACTACAGCTACATCATCACGCACCGGGACAGCCCCATCAACTCGCTGGACGACATGTTCAAGCGCGGCAAGGAGCTCACGTTCGGCGCCGGCGACCCGCAGTCGACCTCGGGCACGCTGGTTCCGGGCTTCTACGTATTCACCAAGCGTGGCGTGGACCCCAAGAACGTGTTCAAGGTCGTCCGCCCGGCCTCGCACGGCGTGAACCTGCTGGCGGTGCTCAACAAGCAGGTGGATGTGGCAACGAACAACAGCGAGGAGCTGGACAAGCTGGAGCTCAAGGACCCGGCCAAGCGCAAGGAGGTGAAGATCCTCTGGACCTCTCCCCTGATCCCGCGCGACCCGCTCGTCTGGCGCAAAGACCTGCCAGCCGACGTGAAAGCGAAGATCAAGAACTTCGTTACCACCTACGGGAAGGATGAGCGCGAGAAGACGGTGCTCAAGGGCATGCAGCAGATCGCCGGCTTCCGTGCCTCTACGGACGCGCAGTTGGTTCCTATCCGCGAACTCGAGCTGGCCAAGGACCGCGCCAAGATCGAAACGGACACGACCCTTTCTGCAGCTGACAAGGCCTCGAAGCTCAAGGCGATCGACGCCAAGCTCGCCGACCTCGCGAAACAGGCAAAGTGACCGCATCCCACGCCATCCCGCCGGAGGCTCTCGCGCCTCCCGGCGCCGGCAAGCGAACACTAGTCCAGGCCATCGGCTGGGCGGTGTTCGCGCTCATCCTGCTGTGGGCGTGGAAGGGGGCGGAGATCCGGCCCCTCGACCTGGCGCGAGACTCGGCGAACATGGCGAAGTTCGCGACCGAGTTCTTCCCGCCGGATTTCCGGGACTGGAGGACTTATCTGCAAGAGATGATCGTCACGGTTCACATCGCCATCTGGGGAACCGTGCTCGCCATCGTCTGCGCGGTGCCGTTCGGGTTGCTCTCGTCGTCCAACATCGTCCCGGTCTGGGTCTACCAGCCGGTCCGCCGCATGATGGATGCCTGCCGCGCCATCAACGAGATGGTGTTCGCCATGCTCTTCATTGTGGCGGTGGGCCTTGGGCCTTTTGCCGGCGTCCTGGCGCTGTGGATCCACACCACGGGCACCCTCGCAAAGCTCTTTTCCGAGGCGGTTGAGGCCATCGACCCCCGCCCAGTCGAGGGCGTTCGCGCCACCGGCGCCTCGGCGCTCGAGGAAATTCTCTACGGCGTCATTCCGCAGGTGTTGCCGCTCTGGATTTCCTACTCGCTCTATCGTTTCGAGTCGAACGTGCGCTCCGCTTCGGTGGTGGGCATGGTGGGCGCTGGGGGTATCGGCGTGATCCTCTACGAAGTCATCCGCGGCTTCGAGTACGCGCAGACGTGCGCGGTGATGCTCATCATCATCGTGTTCGTGAGCACGATCGACGTCGTTTCGTCGCGCATTCGCAAGCTGTTCATCTGACCCGCCGGGCCCCGCGCTCGCGCCAAAGGAGTTGCTCATGATCATCGGCTCAGACCCCATCCTTCTCACGCCGGGCCCGCTTACCACTACGCTGGAGACGAAGCAGGCGATGCTCCGCGACTGGGGCTCGTGGGATGCGTCGTTCAATGCCATCACGGGCACGATCTGTCGCGACTTGGTGGAGATCGTTCGCGGCGCGGCCACCCATGTGTGCGTGCCCCTGCAGGGCAGTGGCACCTTCTCGGTGGAGGCAGCGCTCGGGAACCTCGTGCCGCGCAACGGCAAGGTGCTGGTGCCGCAGAACGGCGCGTACTGCCAGCGTATCGTGAAGATCCTGAAGATCCTCGGCCGCTCCCATGTCGCAATCGATATGCCCGAGCATCAGCATCCCACAGGCGAGATGATCGACGCAGCCCTGAGGGCCGACCCGGCCATCACGCATGTGGCGCAGGTGCACTGCGAGACGGGGGCCGGCATGCTAAATCCGCTGCCGGCGATCGCCGATGCCTGCGCGCGCCATGGCAAGGGCCTCATCGTCGACGCGATGAGCTCCTTCGGCGCCATCGACATTGATGTCTCGAAGTACCCGATCGATGCGGTCATCGCCGCCTCCGGCAAGTGCATCGAGGGCGTGCCCGGGATGGGCTTCGTCATCGCGCGCCGCGCGGCGCTCGAGGCGAGCCAAGGCAACTCCCACTCGCTCGCCATGGACCTCCACGACCAGTGGACCTACATGCAGCGCACCACGCAGTGGCGCTTCACGCCGCCAACACACGTGGTGGTCGCGTTCCGCAAGGCGCTGGACCAGTTTCTCGCGGAGGGTGGCACGGCGGCGCGCGGTGCGCGGTACGCCGCCAACTGCCGGGCGCTTCGCTCGGGCATGGAGGCCATCGGGCTTCGGCCATACCTTCCCGATTCGGTCCAAGCGCCCATCATCGTCACCTTCCACGGCCCCGCGGACGCCCGCTACGCGTTCAAGGACTTCTACGCACGCGTGCGGGATCGCGGCTACATCCTCTACCCGGGCAAGCTCACCCAGATCGAGACCTTCCGCGTGGGCTGTATCGGCGCCATCGACGCGAACGAGCTGCGCAACGCCGTGTCAGCCATCGATGCCGTCCTGAAAGACATGGGCGTTCGCGACCGCCAGCCGCTTGCTGCGGCAGCGTGACTGCCATGCGTATCGGCGTCCCGAAGGAAGTAAAGAACCACGAGTACCGCGTAGGCCTGGTGCCGCCATCTGTGCGAGAGCTGGCTGCGCAGGGGCATGAGGTGCTTGTGGAGGCGGGCGCGGGCACTGGCATCGGCGCTGCGGACGCCGCCTATGAGAAGGCCGGCGCGCGAATCCTTCCGGATGCCGCGGCCGTTTTCGCTTCGGCGGACCTCATCGTCAAGGTGAAGGAGCCGCAGCCGGTGGAGATTGGTCGGCTCCGGCCCGGCCAGATCCTCTTTACCTATCTTCACCTGGCGCCGGACCCCGAGCAGTGCAAGGGCCTCCTGGCAAGCGGCGCCGTGTGTATTGCCTACGAAACCGTCACTCGCGCGGGCGGCGGCTTGCCACTTTTGGCCCCCATGTCCGAAGTGGCAGGGCGCATGGCGATCCAGGCCGGCGCGCATTGCCTCGAGCGCGCGCATGGCGGCATGGGCACGCTGCTGGGCGGTGTGCCTGGCGTTCCCCCGGGCAAGGTGGTGATTCTGGGCGCCGGCGTGGTGGGCACGAACGCCACGCAGATGGCCGTGGGCGCGGGCGCTCTCGTCGTCGTGCTCGACCGCAGCGTCGAGGCCTTGCGCATCATCGACGCGCACTTCGGCGCCCGAGTGGTCACGGCCTTTTCCACGCGTGACGCGATCGAGCAGCACGTGCGCTCCGCGGACCTCGTGATCGGTGGCGTGCTGATCCCCGGTGCCGCGGCGCCAAAGCTCGTTTCGCGCGAGCTGGTGGGCGAGATGAAGCCGGGCTCCGTGGTTGTCGACGTGGCCATCGACCAGGGCGGCTGCTTCGAGACCGCCCGTGCCACGACGCACGCCGACCCCACCTACAAGGTTGGCGATATCGTTCACTACTGCGTAGCCAACATGCCCGGTGCCGTGCCCCGCACCTCGGCCTATGCGCTGAACAACGCGACGCTGCCTTTCGTGAGCGCGATTGCGAGCCGCGGGTGGAAGGCGGCACTCGCAGCGGATGCCCATCTGCGAGCCGGGCTCAACGTTTGCGAGGGCAAGGTGGCGCATCCCGAGGTGGCACACGCGCTTGGGCATGCGCACCATGATGCGGCGCGGCTCGTCGGCCTCTGAGGCGTTGGTGTCGCACGCTTCACTGGAGGCGGCCTCTTCGTGGATTCAGAAATGGGCGCCGCTCATCCGGCCGGGCGGCGAGGTCCTGGACGTGGCATGCGGCGGCGGCCGGCACAGCCGTCTGCTGGCCGCGCTGGGCCACGAGGTCGTCGCAGTGGATCGCGACATCGGCGCGTTTGCAGCGCCGCCCGCGGGCGTGACGCTCGTCAGCGCCGACCTCGAGTCGGCAGCTTGGCCGTTCCCTGGCCGGCGCTTCGATGCCGTGGTGGTGACGAATTACCTGCATCGCCCTTTGCTCCCGACACTCGTGGCGAGCCTCGAGCCGGGGGGCGTGCTGCTGTACGAGACCTTTGCCCTGGGCAACGAGTGTTTCGGGCGCCCGTCGAACCCGGACTTCCTGCTGCGCCCGGGCGAATTGCTGGAAGCCGTTCGAGGCCATCTGCGCGTGGTGGCCTACGAGGACCGGGTAGTCGACACCCCTCGGCCCGCCGCCATCCAGCGCCTTTGCGCGAGGCGGGAAGCCCCGTAAGCCCGGGGGTTTCAGGGGGCGAATGGAGTAAGATTCGGCTCTTCCGCGCGCACCATTTCCCCACCTCCCATGCTCACCGGCAGCCTCGTTGCGATCGTCACGCCGATGCAGGCCGACGGCGCCCTCGACCTTCCCTGTTTCAAGGCGCTCCTGGATTGGCACATTGCCGAAGGCACGGATGGCATCGTGGTCGTGGGCACCACCGGTGAGTCGCCCACCGTCGACGTCGACGAGCATTGCCTGCTGATCCGAACTGCGGTGGAGCATTGCCGCGGCCGGGTACCGGTGATCGCGGGCACGGGAGGAAACTCCACCTCGGAGGCGATCGAGCTCTCGCGCTTTGCAAAGGAAGTGGGAGCGGATTATTCGCTATCGGTCGTGCCGTACTACAACAAGCCTTCGCAGGAGGGCCTGTACCGGCACTTCAAGGCCATTGCCGAGGCGGTGGACATTCCCACCATCCTCTACAACGTCCCGGGCCGCACCGTGGCCGACATGGCGAACGACACGGTGCTGCGCCTTGCGCAGGTGCCGGGCATCGTCGGCATCAAGGATGCAACCGGCAACTTGGAGCGCGGCACGGACCTGCTGCGCCGCAAGCCGAAGGATTTTCTCGTGTACTCGGGCGATGACGGCACGGCGCTCGCCTACATGCTGCTCGGCGCGCACGGAGATATTTCAGTCACCGCCAATGTGGCCCCACGCGCCATGCACGAGATGTGCGCGGCGGCAGTGTTGGGTGATCGCGGGAAAGCCATCGCGCTGAACAACCGGCTCCTGCCGCTGCACCAGAAGCTGTTCGTCGAGGCGAACCCCATCCCGGTCAAGTGGGCGCTCCATCGCATGGGGCGCATTCCCGAAGGCATCCGCCTGCCGCTCACGCCGCTTGCAACGGCGTTCCATGAAACGATCACCGAGGCCCTGCGTGAAGCGGGTTGCCTTTCCTGAGCCATGAACCGACCTGAAGCGATGCCCGCCCCCTTGCGATTCACTCTCGCGCTGTCCCTGCTGCTTGCCGCCTCGGGCTGCAGCACCTACCAGGCGATCTTCGGCTCGTCCGACCCCAAGCCGGTCCGTCGCGAACAGCCGCTGGAGGTTCCGCCGGACCTCACCTCGCCGGCCTTCGACGAGCGCTATGCGATGCCGGACCCGCGGGCCTCCACGAGCCTGTCGCAATTCAACCGGGACAGGGCCGTTGCGCCCCAAGCCTCGGCCGTGTCGGCGGGTGCGAGCGTATTGCCCGTGCCGATGAACGCACGCCTCGAGCGAGCTGGCGACCAGCGCTGGGTCGTAGCGCGCGCCGAACCGGGCCAGGTCTGGGTCGTGGTGCGGGAATTCTGGTTGGAGAACGGCTTCGCTATCGCTCGCGAGGTGCCCCAGGCGGGCATCCTGGAAACCGACTGGCGTGAGACGCGCCCGAACGTCGAGCGAGGCGGCGTGCGCGGCCTCATCGGGCGCGCCCTTCCGGGCAATTTCTCCTCGAGCGAGCGGGACCGTTACCGCGTTCGCCTCGAGCGCGGGGCCGAGCCAGGCACCACCGAGGTCTTCGTGACGCATCGCGGGCTTGAGGAAGTATTTGTCTCGACGACACAGGACCAGACCCGTTGGGTGCCGCGCGGCTCAGGTAGCGACCGAGACCTCGAGGCCGAGATGCTCGGCCGCATCCTGGCCAAGCTCGCAGAGCCGACGAAGCCGGCGCCGGCCATGGCTGCAGTCCCCGGCACGAAGGCGCCTGCGTCGTCGGCGCCGGCCGCAGCCCCCAACGCGTCTCTCGACGCGGATGGAGGGTCGCTGCTGGTGAAGGAGGGCTTCGATCGCGGCTGGCGTCGGGTGGGCCTCGCGCTCGACCGCGCCGGTTTCACGGTTGAAGACCGCGACCGCACTGCGGCGACCTACTTTGTCCGCTACATCGACCCGGACGCGCCCACCGTCGCGGGCGGTCCCGGGATGCTCGACAAGCTCGCGTTCTGGCGGCCCACCCCGAAGGCGTCGCAGCCCCAGTTCCGCATTCGCGTGGAGGAGTCCCCGCCGGGCACGACGCGGGTGAGCGTGCAGAACGCGAAGGGTGAGCCGGACAATTCCTCCACCGCTAAACGCATCCTGAGCCTGCTGCTCGAACAGCTGCGCTGACCCGCGGAGCGCCCCATGGGCCTTCGCTTCGCAAGCCTGGGCAGCGGCAGTTCCGGCAACGGGCTCGTTGTCGAGTCCGGCCGCACCCGCGTGTTGCTCGACTGCGGCTTCACGCTGGGGGAGTCGGAGCGGCGCCTCGCGCGGCTGGGCCTCAAGGCCTCGGAGCTCGACGCGATCCTCGTGACGCACGAGCACTCGGATCATATCGGTGGAGTGGCCCGGCTGGCGTCGCGCCACGGCCTGACGGTGCACCTCACCCGTGGGACCGCGCTCTCGCTCCCGGAAGCCTTTCCGCCGCAGCAGGTCAGCCTGCTCGACCCGCACGCGCCGTTCTCGATCGGCGAGCTGTTCATTGACCCCATCGCGGTCCCCCATGATGCCCGCGAGCCCGTGCAGTTCGCGTTCTCGGATGGGCGCGCTCGGCTCGGGGTCGCCACGGACCTGGGCTGCAGCACGCCGCACGTGGAAGCGAAGCTATCGGGGTGCGATGCGCTCGTCCTCGAGTGCAACCACGACGGCGACATGCTCGAGTCGGGCGGTTACCCGCGCGCGCTCAAGCAGCGCATCTCGGGCCGCCTCGGGCACCTCGAGAACGCAGCGGCCGCTGAGCTGCTGTCTCGCGTCGACCGCTCGAAGCTTCGCCACGTGATTGCGGCACACCTCTCCCGGGAGAACAATCGCCCCGAGCTGGCGGCGGCGGCCTTGGCGGGTGTGCTGGGGTGTTCGCCGGATTGGGTGTCGATCGCCTCGCACGACGAAGGGTTCGGCTGGCGGGAGATCTGACGCCCGGGTAGCGCCCGAAAAAGAAAAAGCCGGCCCGAAGGCCGGCTTTTCCGTGGTGCAGCGGGACCGAATTACTTCTTCGGGGCAGCAGGAGCGGCCGGAGCAGCCGGGGCAGCGGGAGCGGCCGGAGCAGCGGCGGGGGCCTCGGCGGGCTTGGGCGCGTCGGCGGCGGGGGCCGGGGCGGGTGCCGGAGCCGGGGCCGGAGCGGGCTTCGGGGCTTCGGTCTTGCCGCAGGCGGCGAGGCCGAGGGAGAGGAGGGCGGCAGCGATGTAAGCGGATTTCATGGGCACTGTTCCTTCAAAAGAGCTGGTTTGTTGATGGGATGAAACGATCAGGTGAGCCTTGGTTGCGGGTGCCGGGCTCATGGTGCAGCGCGGCAATTTTACCCTCAAGCCAATCGGGGATGTTAGCAGTGTCCCCAGCGAAAGCCTAGCCCCCCCATGGAGGTGCCTCCCTAGGCCAGTGGGGGAGCCGAGCTGATGGCTTGCTCGGAGAGCGCCCAAATCGAGTGGAAGCGGTCAACCAGCGGTCTGGCGTCGGCAGGCGAATGCAGCGAAACGCTGGCCCGCGGATGCTCGACCTGGAACTGGCGCCAGACACTGTGGTCGTCGGCAAGGACGAAGGCGTCGAAGGCATTGAGGGCTTCGCCGGTCGCGCGGTGGATGCCAATGGCTGCGGGCAACTCGCGCAACAGCGCGAGCAGCCTCGCGCCATGGCGCTCCACGTACGTGAGATCGTGGAGCACGATGCGCAGGCGGTGTTCCCTTCCCGCCAGCAGCAGGGCGCGCAGGCGCGCAATGCGGTGCGGGTCGCCGAAGCCCAGGCGCTCCAGCGAAGGGTCAAAAATGCAAAGCGTCGACCGGGCGCTGGCGATCACTTCATCGATGGCAAGGCGGGAATCGGCGAACGAGGCAAGGATCCGGTGGGACTGTCGAGGCTCTGGGCGTCTGTCAATCGGCATGCGCTGCCTCCCGGCCGACGTGCAGCGCGCCAGTGGAATAGGCGTCGTGTAGCCAGTGCAGCAAGGCATCGCCCAACGATATGCCCGGCGCAAGCTCTCGCGCATCGGCCAACTGGCGCAGCGCGCCGAGCGCGCCGGCCGGCGCGCTGGTGGAGTCCCCGTTCAGGAACACTCGCCTCCCCGAGAGCAGGAGGCGTGAGCGGGAGTCGAGCCTCAGGCCGCTTCGCCGAGCCGCGGCGGCAAAGGCGCGCGCCGACAGGGGCCGCGGAGGGGCCGTGAACACGGCGTGCTGCTTGGGCTCCGACAACAGCCGCCCGACGAAGTCGCGGACATCCTGCT
>Ga0075471_10000871_pt1 | contig 19027 bp, 18 predicted proteins | sample DEB19_08_DNA_2_FD_74787 | JGI IMG/M metagenome (GOLD analysis project Ga0075471, IMG submission 74787) | Aqueous microbial communities from the Delaware River and Bay under freshwater to marine salinity gradient to study organic matter... | ecosystem: Environmental > Aquatic > Marine > Coastal ... | reverse complement strand
GAGGATCAGTCGCACGATCTGTCCGCCGGGCTCGTCCGGCGACTTTCCGGCCGGCGACACGCTGTAGTTCGCCACGAGGATCGACTTGCCCACCGCCACGATCCCTGCGGGCTTCACCAGATCGGTGCCCAGCAGTTGACGGGACCCAGCCGATCCGTCCTTGCTGATCCCGATGCGAACCACTGCGCCGAACTCGTAGTTCGTTGCTTTGGTCATGTACTCAGTGACGTAGAGCGCGCCGTCGATCACAGCACACCCCGTGATGGGGTCGAATCCCTCGGCCCACACCTCGGCAGAGGTGAACGGATCGGTGGCGTCGACGTTGATGCGGTACACCTTCGACACCGGTTCGGTGCCCCCGAAGTTGCCGACGAAGTCGAGCGTTCCCACGTACAACCAGTTGCCGCTCTTCGCGATGCACGTGGGCACCGACGACGTTCCGGGCGCGGGCGCAGGCACGTATGAGATGAGTTTCGGCACGATCTTGCCGCCTTCGGAGACGAGTTCACTCACGGCGTTGGCTCCCGCGTCGGCCACCCATGTACGACCGCCCTCGGCCAGCACGGCGTACGGGTTCGAGTCGGGGAACTGACCATCGGGCGCCCACGATTGATCCTTGTTCTGCTCGGCCCACGAGTAGTTCACGCTGCCGACGTCGGTGATAACCCGAAGGGCTCCGACATCGTCGAGCGCAACGACGCGGCCGGCGTACTGCTCCACCGCAGCATCGAGCGGCGCCGACGGCACGTGCGGAGGGTCGACCGCGTTCAACTTGGACCGGATGCCCGCCTTCGAGAACAACATCGTGCCCAGCAGTTCGCCATCGTCGGTGAGATCGAGTCCGGCGATACCGAGCACCTCCGGACCATCGGCGCGCAAGAACGCCATCGAGATGAGTCCCGAGGCCACCGTGACGCGTGTGGGGTCCGACGTACCGAGGTTGGTGTAGCGCTGAATCGCCCCGTCGAATCCGAAACACGGACCTGCAGTCGGGTCGACGCACTCGTCACCGCCGGTGCCCGCCTCGGACACGTACACCGTTCCATCTGCATCGGCGGCAAGGCCACGCGGACTGTTCAATCCCCAGGCCAACACCTCATACGTCTGACCCGTCTCACCCGGCGCAGGCAGTGCATCGGGCCGGTCCGACGAGCACCCGGCCCCGACTACAAGGCCGAGTCCGACGACGACTGCGCCGATCAGTCGTCGGGAGGCGGCAGGTGTGCGACGGTTGACTGGCGACGGTGTAATCACCGACCCAGCGTGACACACAGCGGCGGCGTGCTACTTCATGCCGAGCCAGCGGCCGAGCTTGCGCTGGCGTCCGGCACGTGTGAGCGGGATGCCCGTGGCCTTGGAGATCTTGCGCTTGAGCGCAGTGATCCCGAGGGCCCGCTTCCACGAGAACGTGAGTCCGGGAGCAAGTTTCATGTCGACGACGCTAGACGAATCCGATCGCTCGGGTCCGGCCGTGCAGTAGGCACAGCGCTCCCCGCGTTGCGCGAGCGAGATCGTCATGAGTCGTTCGCGGCCGCACCGCCGACACCGGCACCTCCACGGCGAGTGCATCGGAACCGCACAGACCGGATACGGGTCGAGCGGCTCCCAGCCTGCTGCTCGCATCACGTCGTGCGCGTCGAGGGGCGGTACTGCACCGGGCATCGGAGACCACGCTGCCACAGGACCGGACGCGGGGCGAGATCGCCGGTGCTACGGTCGGCGCATCCACTCACCCGTCGGACCCGTTCGGCGAACATCCGCCCCGGACCCAACGTGCGGGGAGTCAGGAGTCGAGATGCCCGTCGTCCGAGCACAGTTCTGGAAGGGTTCGAGCACGGCAACGCGCCATGCGATCGCCGCATCGATCACCCAGATCATGGTGGATCAACTTGCATGCCCACCCCAGGCGGTCACCGTGATCCTCGAAGAGATCGAACACGACCACTGGTACATCGGCGGCACCGACGCCAAGACGTTGACGTCCGGTTCGTAGCAACGTGCACGCCCGCCGAATCGCCACGACGGTGCGGCTCGACACATGACACCCGACGCGCGAATGACCACACACATCGGTCCGTTGTCCGGTCGAAGCATCGCCATACCCGACGTGAACGTGCCGCCCATTCCGGCCATCGGCGCGTCGGGTGTGATCGTCAACGGAGCCGGCGATCGTGACTTCGGCGCCATCGGTTCACCGTCACGCGGCTACCCGGACACGCGCAGCTACGCACGACGATTCGGTCTGCTCCTGCCCGCCACGAACACCACGATGGAACACGAACTCTGGAGCCTGATCGTCAGCAACCAGGCCCACGGTGCCCTCGCTGGTGTCGGACTCCACTCGACGATCGTGCTCACCCCCAAGCCTGACGTGAGCACACCGGCCGGCATCGAGCAGTACAAACGCAGCTTCCTCGACGGGCTGGAGAACGCAGTGCGCACAGCGCTGCTGGCGGCCCCGCAGTACCTCATCTTGGGCTTCAGCCTCGAGCACATCCTCCACGGCCTGGATCAGGTTCGCGAGGCCATGGCGCCGATCGAGACCTACTCGGACCTGTCGTGGGCGACGTGGCAGGACGCTGCGCCCGCAGCGCTGCGCACCTTGGGCGCCAAACGCATCGGCCTGCTGACACCGTTCGAGGAAGTCGGGAACGCATCGGCCACCAAGATGTTCGAGGAGCTGGGCTACGACGTGGTGGCGAGCGTAGGAATGGCATGCGGCAACGTGCAACACATCGCCCACATCCCCGACTGGGCGAAGGAGAAGGCGGTGCTCGAGATCCTTGCGACACGGGCACACCGACTCGATGCCGTGGTGCAGTGCGGCACCAACATGGGGATGCTCAACATCATCGAGCGTCTCGAGTCACTTGCCGATGTGCCGGTCGTTGCGATCAACCCGGTGCTGCTCTGGTACGCGCTGCGCGAGAACGGATTCGGAGATTCGCTCGCCGGCGGCGGGCGTCTACTGCGCGACTTCTGATCCGTTGCGTCGGGCGCCACATCCCAACACTTCTTGGGTCGAAGGGATTTGTGGAGCTGAGGGGAATCGAACCCCTGACCTTCTCCATGCCATGGAGACGCTCTACCAACTGAGCCACAGCCCCGAATCGGGAATCCGAAGGCTACCAACGGCCCGAAACCCTTCCAAGTAGCGGACCGCGGTTCAGCGCGGCTGGCGCGATGTCACCCGAAACGGCGGCGCCGGCGCACGAGGCGTCGGATGGGCCCGATGGTGGTCTGTGCCACGAGTCCCACGAGCAGACCGGAGATCAGTGTGCGAACGCCGAGCGCCATACCGCTGAAGTAGGGCGCCACGAACAGCGCAACAGCCAGGGCAGCCGGGTACACCCACAACACATCACCCAGCAGTCGTTGCGCAAGCGACCGCTTCGGCTGCGCACGCTCGGCAAGGTCGAACCACTCGTTCACACCAACGGTCCGCTGCACCTTCATGTCGGCCACGATGCCGTCGATACCGTCCAGCAGTGCCGCTCGCTCGGCAGAACGCTCCCATGCGCGCAGTGCGATGCCATCGACGAACCGCGAAACGATGTGCCATTCACCGCCCGCCTCACCGGGGCGCAGCACGCCCACACCGAGACAGCCCGGAAAAGCCCGCAGCACCGACGCCGACCGCTCTGCCCAGGCCTCGAACTCGGATTCGCGGCCCGGCAGCGGGGCGCGCGACACCGTGATCGTGACGGGTTCGTCAGCAATCTTGGCGAGTCGGCCGGTGTCGAAAGCCCCGGTGAGCGATGTATCGGACATAGCGATCACCCACTTGAACGCCAGCAGTCATGCATCGGTTCCCGCGGGTGACCGCTGCCACAGTCGGCCGAGTCAGTTCGACCGCGGTCGGGGCGGCTCCCACGCCACCCGTGGCACGTCTTTGTAGAGACGCTCGATCTCGTAGAAGCGCCGTGCCTCATCGGCGAACACGTGCACGACCACATCGCCGTAGTCCATGAGGACCCACTGCTGATCCGTGAGTCCCTCCACACGCAAGGGCCGGCGGTCGAACAACACGAACACCTGCTCCTCCACCTCGTCGACGATGGTGCGCACCAGACGGCGATTGGAGGCCGAGGTGATGACGAACAACTCGGTGATCCCGAGGATCGGACCCACCTCGAGGATCATGATGTCGTCACCCTTCTTGTCGTCGATCGCGCGCGCTGCGGCGATCGCCAACTGATGAGCGTGACTCAGGCCCGACACAACTGGGCCATCGGACGTGCTCATGAGGATCCCTTCTGGATGAGCGACCGGAAGTCGTTCCCGAGCACCACCGTGATATCGATATCGGCGTATCGCTGGTGAACCGAACCTGCCTTCGCAGCCCCCACCACGCTGAACGAGCCGAACTTCGGTGCGAAGTCCTTGAGGTCGTTGCGTGTGAGCCTGCCCGAGAGCGAGAACTCGGTCTTCTTGGACACCTTGAAACCCCGGTACCGGTCCGAGGCTTCGTCGGAGGTGAGTTCCTCCACGATCGCCACCGCGCCCCGCACCGCACGGATCCGCTCGATGGCCGCAACCGTGAGCGCCGGGTCATCGAAGGGATTCACCACGCGGGCAATGAAGGTCGCATCGATCGGCGAGTACGCATCGGGGATCACCGAGGCCATCACCCGGGCCACCTGCGCAGCATCGAGTGCGTACACATCCGAATCGGTCGGGTTCGATTCGCCCTGCGGCTCGCGCGCGCCACGCAATGGATAGACCTTCACCGGACCCGCAGCGATCGAATTGAAGAACTTGCCGATCACCCCGCCGCCGATCTGTTCCTGCACGGCCACACCCGAACCGATGCGGGCGGCGAGCCCGTTCCAATACGCAACGGTCGACTCGAAGTGCGGACTCTCGGCACGGCCCTGCTGTTCCACGAGGAGCGTGGCGGCCGCCGCCGGTCCGACCTGTTGGGTTCCCGAGCCCTGCTTCACCGACACCTGACCGAGCGGCAACAGCATGCTCGCCACTGCCGAGGCGTCCATCTCGGCGATCACCGAGAAGTTCACCGACAGCAACGCGCCGGTCTGATCTGCGAGTTCCGAGAGCCCACCCGCGAGGTACAACTCGGCAAGGCGGCTGTACGACGGGTTCCTCCCGAAGCGCACACCCGATCCCACCGGGAGCGGGATGATGGCGCCACCCTTGGATGCCTCGCCCGTGGCCGCAGGTGCCTTGGTGAACACCACGAGTGCGGTGAGCGCGCCCGAGTCGGCCTTGATCGCCACCAGTGCCGCCGACGTCGCAGGCAACGACACGGCCGGCGGCAGATTCGTTGCACGGCGCCCGGCACGCGAGTCCTCGAGGGTGCGGACACCCCACACGGCGAACACCACGAGCAGCACGGCCGCGCCGAACGCAGTCACCCATCCGAGGCGTGTCCAGCGCTGACGGAACTCCGCGACCGAGGTCATCGTTTGGCCGCCCACACGATGTCGTCGCTTCGGTACAACCCGCGTTCGCTCGCCACACGCAGCACCGCCGGCGGCACCAAGTAGTCGAGGGGACGCCCATCGGCGAAGCGTGCTCGCAGATCCGTGCTCGACACCTCGAGGTGGGGAACCTCCACGCGGATCCACTCGGTGATCGCCGGCACCTCACACACCGAGCCGGGACGGTCCACCACCACCAGACGCGTGAGCGCAAGCACCTCTCGATATCGCTCCCACGTGGGCACCAGCGCTGCTGCGTCCTCGCCGAGGATCGTGAAGCACTCGGCCCCGGGGAACTGCGAACGGAGATCGGTCAGCGTGTCGATCGTGTAACTCGGCCCCGGACGGTCCACCTCGATCGACGACACCTCGATTCCTGCTGCGTCGCCGACAGCCGCACGCACCATCGCCAAACGATCCGGGGCCGGACTGATGCGCCGGGAACCCTCTTTTTGCCATGGCGAACCTGCCACCACCAGCAGCACGAGGTCGAGCGCCAGGGCGTGGCGGACATTCACGGCGGTCACGAGATGCCCCACGTGCGGCGGGTCGAAGGTCCCCCCGAAGATCCCGAGACGCCGAACGGGGGCCGAGACGGCTTCCGGGCGGGCGACATCGGGCACGCACGGAGCCTAGAACCCGGGCGCAGCCGCTCCGTGATCACTCCCACAGGCGCACCGAGCGTTCGAAGAAGTGCATATACCGCCCCACGGATGAATTCCCTCTTCTCAGACGTTGCACGATGCAGTACGATCAGGTTCCCCCAAATCGGGAACGCCACGTTCGGCTCCGAAACCCGGCAGGAACTGCCCGGCCCGGAACCGACACACGGCCAGCCCGCCAAGTCCTCCCCCAACCCCCAACCAAATCCCCTCCCGCGGTCGACCGCGCGACAACCACTGTCGTGCTGCAAGCCCAGCCCAGCGGTGTGGCGCACGCCACGCATCTGGACGGAATGCCGGACGCGAACTCCCAGTTGAAAGAAACATCATGAACGACTCAATCGGTCTCTACCTCAACGACATCGGCAAGGTGCCCCTCCTGAACGCCGAGGAGGAGCGCGAACTGTCTCGAGCCATCGAGGCCGGCCGCGAGGCCGCCGCCCGTCTGGCTGCAGGCGAGAAAGGCGCCGCACTCAAGATGTCGGTGCGCAAGGCGGCCGAGGCCAAGGACCGTTTCATCCGGGCCAACCTGCGCCTCGTGGTCTCTATCGCACGTCGCTACCCGCTTCCCCAGGGCATGGACCTGCTGGACCTCATCCAGGAAGGCAACCTCGGCCTCGAGCATGCCGTCGACAAGTTCGACTGGCGGCGGGGCTTCAAGTTCTCCACCTACGCCACATTCTGGATCCGTCAGGCCATCGGTCGTGCGCTGGACCAGAAGGCCAGCCTCATCCGCATCCCCGGCGACCGCTCGGCGAGCCTGCGTGCAGCACTGCGCCAGACCTCCGGTGATGGCGAGACCCTCGATCCGCTCTCGGCCGAACTGCACCGCCTCACCACGCCGGTGTCGCTCGACAAGACGATCGGCGACGACGGCGATGCGACGCTGGGCGACCTCATGGACAACGGACAGGGAACTCCCGAAGACGCCGTGATGGCGCTCGTGGACACCGAACTGCTCGACGAGCTGCTCGGCACCCTCGATCACCGGGCCCGCTACGCCGTGGAGGCACGTTTCGGCCTGCTCGACGGCGAGCGCAAGAGCTTCCGTGAGGTCGGCGAGCATCTCGGCGTCACCGCCGAGGCTGCACGGCGCTTGGTGTCCCGTGCTGTGGCCTCGCTCAAGGACGACGCCGCCCGGGTGCTCGTCTCCTGACCATCAAATCGAGCCCCACGGACACCACCCGGGGGCGCTGACGTTGTGAAAGGGTGCCGCGTTGCGGCACCCTTTTCGCGTGGGAAAGAACTGGAGTCCGTCGTCGTGGCAATCGTTCACGGCCGCGCAGCAGCCGGAATGGCCCGATGAGGCCGAACTCGAGCGCTCGCTGAAGCAGATCGCCTCCTATCCCCCGCTCGTGTTCGCCGGTGAGGCACGCAGCCTGATGACCTCGCTCGGTCACGTGGCGGCCGGCAATGCATTCCTCCTGCAGGCCGGCGACTGCGCCGAGAGCTTCGAGGAGTTCTCGGCGGTCAACATCCGAGAAAAGCTCCGAGTCATCCTCCAGATGGCCGTGGTGCTCACGTACTCCCTCGGTGTGCCCGTGGTGAAGGTGGGCCGCATTGCCGGACAGTTCGCCAAGCCTCGTTCGTCCCCGTTCGAGAAGGTCGGCGACCAGCAACTCCCGTCGTTCCGCGGTCACATCGTGAACGATCCCACGCCCACTCCCGCTGCGCGCGTGGCCAACCCCGAACGACTCGTTCAGGCCTACCACCAGTCGGCATCGACGCTGAACCTGCTGCGCGCGTTCACCAAGGGCGGTTTCGCCGACCTCAACCGCGTGCACCAGTGGACCCAGGAGTTCGTTACGTCGAGCCCCGAGGGCGAGCGCTACGAGAACCTCGCGAACGAGATCGACCGTGCACTGCACTTCATGCGCGCGTGCGGCGTGGACACCGAGTCCACCTCCACCCTCCACGAGGTGGACGTGTACACCAGTCACGAGGCGCTGCTGCTCGGCTACGAGGAGGCACTCACCCGCCAGGACTCGCTCACGGGCGGCTGGTACGACTGTTCGGCTCACATGCTGTGGATCGGCGAGCGCACCCGACAGCTCGATGGTGCGCACGTCGAGTTCCTGCGCGGCGTGGGCAACCCGCTCGGTTGCAAGGTGGGTCCCGAAGCAACGCCCGAGTTCGTGCTCGAGATCTGCGAAGCGCTCAACCCTGCCCGTGTGCCCGGGCGACTCACGCTCATCTCCCGGATGGGTGCCGACAAGGTGGAGGACTCGCTGCGACCGCTGCTGCGCGCCGCACGCGATGCAGGACATCCGGTGGTGTGGGCGTGCGACCCGATGCACGGCAACACCTTCACGTCGGTGTCCGGACGCAAGACACGCCACTTCGATGCCGTGTGCGCCGAGATCGCAGGATTCATCCGCGCCCACCATGCGGAGCAGACCTGGCCCGGCGGCATCCACGTGGAGCTCACTGGCGACAACGTCACCGAGTGCCTCGGCGGAGCCGACGACATCCTCGACGAACACCTCGACAGTCGCTACGAGACCGTGTGCGACCCGCGCCTCAACGGCCGCCAGTCGCTCGACCTGGCGTTCCGCGTTGCAGAGATGATGCGCTCGGCCGGCGTGGCCTGACGGGTCCTCCCGTGGAGCGCCCCGGTACGCAACCCCACACGCCACCTGCCGTCGCGCTCGCCCGGATGGATTCGTGGGGCCTGCACGATGCTGGTCACCACGGCGCCGCTGCGATCTTCGACACGCAGGGGATGTGGAGCCCCGACGGAGCCCTGTCGGTCCACGGCGATGCGGACCGACCGTTCCGCATCGCATCGATCTCCAAGCTCTTCGTGGCCTACGCCGCGCTCATCGCTGTCGAAGAAGGATCGCTCCAGCTCGACGAACCCGCAGGGCCACCCGGGTCCACGGTGCGGCACCTCCTCTCGCACGCTGCGGGGTTCGCGTTCGACGGCGACGAACCGGTCACAGGTGTGGAGCGCAAACGCATCTACTCGAACACCGGCATCGAACGGTTCGCGGAACATCTTGCACAGCGCACCGGGATTGCCTTCGACGACTATCTCAAAGAAGCAGTGTTCTCGCCCCTGGGCATGACGGCCACGGAGCTACGCGGATCTCCGGCCTACGGCGTGCGCAGCACAGTGCGCGATCTCGGCCGTTTCGCGAGCGAGTTGCTGGCACCGCGCCTGTTGTCCACCGCCTCACTCGAGATCGCAACGAGCGTGCAGTTCCCGGGACTTGCGGGCATCGTCCCCGGCGTGGGTCGCTTCGACCCGTGCAACTGGGGACTCGGATTCGAACTCAACGCAGCACGCCCCGGGCACTGGACCGGAACTCGTCTGTCGCCCCGATCATTCGGGCACTTCGGGGGCTCGGGAACGTTTCTCATCGTGGACCCCACGCGCGGTGCAGGCATCGTGTGTCTTACCGACCGCGAATACGGCCCCTGGGCACTCGCTGCGTGGCCGCCCTTCATCGACGGGATTGTCGAGTCGATCGATGCCGTGCGCACGCGCACTGCTGCGGGGCAACCATGAAGATGCGCACCGGCGACCGCGTGCGGGTGCACCGCACCGACGAGGCCGGCATGGCGGTGTTCGTGTACGGCTACCTCGACCGTGTGGACCACGAGAAGGACTATGCGTTCGTGTTCGTGGACGACGAGTTGCGTGCGTCGCACTGTCCGCTCCGTGACGTGCAACCGGTACAGATCACCACCGTCGAAGTGCGCTTCGACAGCAGCGAACTCTGCCTGGCGCTGGCGCACAACCCGCCGCTGCGTCGCGGTCTGGTATTCATGTGGCAGGCCGAGGCCGAACTCGCCGGCATCGAACTGGACCGCCTCGAACCACTCGGCGACGACGGCAACGGACTCCACGACCACGTGGACAGTTGGGCACTTGCGGTGCTCGAGGCCGGCGGTGAGACCTTCTGGTTGCGCATGTGGGCGCAGGTTCCCACGCCGAGCGCACCCGACGGGCTCGTGCGGGTGTGCGCCGAACCCCAGCACTGGGACAGCTGACCGCACCGCCTAGGGTGAGTCGATGTCGTTGCGCAGTCCGGGCCGGGCCGTGTTTCTGGTGCTGCTGGGCGCAACCGCGCTCGGGGCGGCCGGCAACAGCGCGATCTTCGCGCTGCTCCCCGAACTCCAGGACCGCTACGGCTTCTCCGACGCAGGGCTCGGTGTCATCACGGCCGCTGGCTTCGGCATGTCATTCCTCGTGCAGTTGCTCGTTGCCCCGCTCGCCGACCGTGGTCACCCGCGACTCGTGCTCATCATCGGTGCAGTGGCATCGGTGGCGGGAAACATCGTGTGCGCCACGAGTTCGGGCCTCTGGACGATCTCGGCCGCACGCGCGCTGATCGGTGCCGCATCGGGGTGTTTCGCCCCCACTGCGCGTGCCCTCGCCGCATCCATCAGCACCGAGGGTCGAGCGGAACGACTCGGTCGGATGGCGAGCATCGAGACCGCCGGCTTCGTGGTGGGCCCGGTGATCGGTGGCGCCTTGGTGGGACCATTCGGTGTTCGCTGGCCCTTCGTGGTGTTCTGCGCGCTCGGCATCGCCAACATCGTGCTCGTCTCGAGCATTCAGCTCCCCGAGTTGCAGCGGCGAACCGACAGCGGACGCATCTCGATCGGCCTCATCCGCGAACGGCCCGTGCTGTATGCCGTGGTGACCACCACCGCATACAGCCTGCCGATCGGCATGTACGACGCACTCTGGGCGCGTTACCTCACCGACCGCGGGGCGAGTTCGCTGCTGGTGGGCGTCAGCCTTGCTTGCTACGCAGTTCCCTTCACGGTGCTCGCCGGCTTCGGCGGGCGTCTCACCGATCGGTACGGCGCGGGACGAGTGGCAGTCATCTCGACGCTGATGGTGGCCCCGTTCACCGTGGCGTATTCGCTCTTCACCAATCCGTGGATCCCGATCGCCATCGGTATCGGCGAGGCCGTGGTATCTGCGGTTGCGTTGCCCGCAACACAGACCGTCACGGCGAATGCTGCACCACCGGGCCGTGCTGCAGGAACCCAGGGACTCGCCGGGGCCACGAGTGTGGCCACCATGGCGGTCGTTGCACTGGTGAGCTCGGCCCTCTACGGGGCGTACGGACCGCGCACCACCTTCATCTCGGTGGCTATTACGGGTGCCACCATCGCGCTCATCGCTCGCGCCCTGCGACCCGCGGGCTTCGCTGGCGCACCCGTTCCGGCACCACCCGTCGTGGTTGAATCTCATCGATGAACGCACAACTCGTCACCTCCGGACTCAAGTTCCCCGAGGGCCCCGTGGCGATGCCAGACGGCACCTTGCTCGTGGGCGAGATCGTCACCGGCAATCTCCTCCGCGTCGGCACCGACGGCTCGCTGAGCCTGGTTGCACACCTCGGTGGCGGCGTGAACGGTGTGGCGATCGGTCCCGATGGCGCGGCATACGTCACCAACAACGGCGGCAGCGAGCACGCCTTCGTGGAGTCACGAGGTTGGTACCTGCCCGGAGATCAGCCGGAGGGCTTCGTAGGCGGGGGCATCCAGCGCGTCGACCTCGCCACGGGTGAATGGCAGTGGCTCTACACCCACGTGAACGGCTATCGCCTGCGCGCCCCCAACGACCTCGTGTTCGACGCGCACGGCGGATTCTGGTTCACCGATCACGGCAAGGGGCGGGATCGTGACCGTGACCGCGGCGGCCTCTACTACGGACTCGCCGATGGATCGATGGTTCGCGAGGTGCTGTATCCCCTCGACGCGCCCAATGGCGTGGGTCTGTCGCCGGACGGATCACGCGTGTACGTGGCCGAAACGTTCGTGGGACGGGTGTGGGCCTGGGAGGTCACCGGCCCGGGAACGGTTCGATCCAAGCCCAAGGGACGTGTGCACGGCGGAACGCTGCTCGTGGGACTGCCCGGCTACGACCTCTTCGACTCGATGGCCGTGGATGCCGCTGGCAACGTGTGCGTGGCGACGATCGGTGACCACGCAGGTATCACCGTCGTGGCACCTGACGGCTCTGGCTATGAGCACGTGATGCTCGACGAACCCTTCGGCGATCCGATGACCACCAACATCTGCTTCGGAGGTTCGGACCTGCGCACGGCGTACATCACGCTCTCGGCGAGCGGACGCGTGGCGGCCGTGGAGTGGCCTCGCCCGGGGCTGCGCCTCAATCACTGACCTGCGCGCTCATTCGACGAGCCGCAGCGATTCAGCTGAGTCGTTCGATGATCATGGCCATGCCCTGACCACCGCCGACGCACATCGTCTCCATGCCGATCGACTTGTTCTCGAACTGCAGCCCGTTGATGAGTGTGGCCATGATGCGTGCACCGGTCATGCCGAAGGGGTGGCCGAGCGCAATCGCGCCGCCGTGGACGTTCAGCTTCTCCATCGGGATACCGAGGTGACGCGCCGACGGAAGCACCTGCGCGGCAAACGCCTCGTTGATCTCGACGAGATCGATGTCGTCGATGGTCATGCCTGCTCGCGCCAGTGCCTGTCGGCATGCCTCGATCGGACCCAGTCCCATGATCTCGGGGTTGAGTGCACTCACCCCGCTCGAGACGATGCGGGCGAGTGGTGTGATACCGAGGCGCTTGGCCTTGGTGTCGCTCATCACGATCACGGCTGCTGCGCCATCGTTCAACGGGCACGCGTTGCCGGCCGTGATCTGCCCGTCGGGCCGGAACGCCGGCTTGAGTTGCGCAAGTGCCTCGACCGTGGTGCCGGCGCGGGGGCCGTCGTCACGGGACACCACGGTGCCGTCGGGCATCGTCACCGGAACGATCTCACGCTCGAAGAACCCGTTCTCGATGTGAGCCACCGCCAACTGCTGCGAGCGCGCGCCGAACGCATCCATGTCGGCACGCGAGACGTTCTCGGCTTCGCGCACGTTCTCCGCGGTCTGCCCCATTGCGATGTAGATGTCGGGCAGACCCGCGCCTGCCGACCACGACGGTTGCCCACCCTGACTGCGCAACGCCGTGCGCTTGCCGGCGTCGTCGAAGCGCGGGTTCTGCGGTGCGGTGTCGGCAGCGCCGAACTGATACCGGCTCACGCACTCCACGCCGGCAGCGATGAAGCAATCGCCCTCGCCCGCTTTGATCGCGTGCGCTGCCATGCGAATCGTCTGCAGCGACGACGAGCAGTAGCGGTTCACCGTGACACCGGGAGCATCGATGCCTGCAAGCAGCGCGGCAAGGCGGGCCACGTTGCTCCCCTGCTCACCGGCAGGCTGACCCGCTCCCATCATCACGTCCTCGATATCGGCGGAGCCGAGTTGGGGAACCTTGGCCATGACTGCGGCGAGCATCTGGGCGGCAAGGTCGTCTGCGCGGATGCCGACGAGTGACCCCTTGTTGGCCCTGCCGATCGGGCTGCGGGCGGTTGCGACGATGACTGCCTCGGGCATGACTGACCTCTTTCGGGAGATGGATCTGTGTATGACGGTTGCTGGACGGAAATGAACTGAGCGGGCGTGCGGTCAGGTGCGACTCACCGCGTGTCGATCACCTGGAACGACTCTGCTGCACGACCCGCCCCGAGACCGAATTGCTCGGCTTGCATGGCACCCCACGCCCGCACTCGGGTCGCCATCTGATCGGGGTCGGGATGCTGACTGGCATGGCACAGCAGAGCGCTGATCTTGCGGTCGAGATGATCGGTGATGTCGACGGGGTGCTGCGGGTTGGGTCCGCCCATCATCCACACGTCCTGCACCGACCATGCGTCGAGTCCTTCGTCGATCAGTTCGGTGAACGTGAACGGGTTGCGCGCATCGGGGTACACGGCACACAGCGCCGCTTCGCCGGCAGCGAGGTGATCCGGGTGACTGGCATAGATGCGCGAGAAGTTGCGCTGTGGGCACTGACACAGCAGTCGTTGGGGGCGCACCTGACGGATGACGCGCGAGATGTCGCGCCGAAGATCCAGCGTGGGCAGCAGTCGGCCATCGGGATACCCGAGGAACACCAGTCGTTCCACCCCCACAGCCTTGGCCGCAGCGGCCTGTTCGTCACGACGGATACCTGCAATGGCGGTCCTCGGGATGGCCGGGTCGAATCCGCCCGCGTCGCCGTCGGTGACGATGCAGTACACCACCTCGATCCCCCGGTCGGTCCACGTGGCCACCGTTCCAGCCGCGCCGAAATCGACATCGTCGGGGTGCGCCGTGACGACGAGTACTCGCTCCACCTCGACACCCGAGGCGGTGCGCTCGTGGAGGTCGTCGGGCCCGGCTGCATCGGTCACGAGCCCACGGTAGCCCCACTGCCGCTACCCCCTGCGACCTAGCATCTCCCCATGCAACTCTTCGATGTGCCGGTGGAGGAGATCAACCTCTCCGACGTCAACTTCTGGCTCGCACCCCGTGACTACCGGGAGAGCGCATTCCATGCGCTGCGCACCAAGTCACCCATCACCTTCTTCGAGGAAGCCGAGCTTCCCCCCTTTCCGAAGGGACCCGGCTACTACGCACTCACCCGCTTCGACGACATCTGGCACGTGAGCCGGAACCCTGCGTTGTTCTGCAGCGGCAACGGATCCAACATCGGCGACCTGCCCACCGAGATCAACGAGTTCTTCGGATCGATGATCAACATGGACGACCCGAAGCACTACCGACTCCGTTCCATCGTGTCCAAGGGATTCACGCCCAAGGAGATCTCACGGGTGGAGGATTACGTGAAGACCGTCGCTGCGCAGCTCGTGGACGATCTGCTCGAGCGTTTCCCGAACGGACAGTGCGACTTCGTCCAAGAGGTGGCCGCTCCCCTCCCACTGCGAATCATCTGCGAGATGATGGGCATCCCCGCCGAGGACGAGAAGCAGATCTTCGCGTGGACCAACACCATTCTCGGAGCCGGTGATCCCGAGTACGGCGGCACGTTCGAGAAGTTGATGCAGGACTCGCTCGAGATGTTCCAGTACGCACAGACCCTCGGCGAGGACCGCTTGGCCCACCCCCGCGAGGACCTCACGAGCGCACTCATGCACGCCGAGGTGGACGGCGACCGGCTCTCACCGCAGGAGTTCGGCAGCTTCTTCATCCTCCTCGTGGTGGCCGGCAACGAGACCACACGCAACGCCATCAGCCACGGCATGCGTCTGCTGACGCAGCACCCCGACCAACGAGACCTGTGGTTCGCGGACTTCGATCGCCACACCCGTGGAGCGGTGGAGGAGATCGTGCGCTACTCCACGCCGGTCATCCACTTCCGCCGCACGGTCACCGCCGACACCGAGGTGGGCGGCAGGCAACTCCACGCAGGCGACAAGGTCGTGATGTTCTACTGCTCGGCAAACCGAGACGATTCGGCGTTCCCGGATCCGCATCGCTTCGACATCGCTCGGGACACCACCAAACAGGTGGGCTTCGGAGCGGGTGGTCCGCACTTCTGTCTCGGGGCAAACCTCGCCCGACGCGAGATCGGCGTGATGTTCGACGAGATCCGCCGCCGGCTACCCAACCTCCAGATCACCGGTGAACCCGAGTACCTCCAGAGCGCGTTCATCAATGGCATCAAGCACATGCAGTGTTCGTGGTGACATCGGATCCCGGCTCTCCATCGGACAGTCACCCGCTCGTCACCCCTGACCCACCTCGGGTTCACCCGCAACGCCTACGCTGATGCCCATGCGCATCATGGTCACCAACGACGACGGCATCGACTCCGTCGGCCTGCACAAACTCGCACTCGCGGTGCGTCCGTTCGGGCAGGTGGTGGTGGTGTCACCCGACACCGAGTACAGCGGTGCGTCATGCGCGGTCGGCGCGCTAAACGTGATGCGTCCAGAAATTCATCGTGCACATCTCGAGGGTGTGGACGAGGTGTGGACGGTCAGCGGCCCGCCGGCGCTGTGCGTGCTCTTCGCCCGACTCGGCGCCTTCGGTGAACCGTTCGACCTCGTCGTGTCCGGCATCAATCCCGGCGCCAACGTCGGCCGGGCGGTGTACCACTCGGGCACCGTGGGTGCGGCACTCACCGCGCGAAACGGCGGGATCACCGGCGTTGCCGTGAGCCAGGACGTGACGGTCGGCAGCGTCATGGGACAGGCGTGGGACGAGATGCTGCTCGGACAGAAGTGGGACACGGCCGCGCATGTGGCCGCACATGCTGTCGAGTCCATCGTGGCCAACATGCCGTCCGAGCCGCAGGTGCTCAACATCAACGTCCCCAACGTGGAGATCAACGAACTCCTCGGCTGGCGCCGAACCAACCTTGCGGTGCAACCGGGCCGCACGTCAAAGCCGATCACGCTCGAGCCCAAGATCGGTCACGAGAACTCGTTCCACGTACGCATGGACTGGGGCGATCCGGTGGAACTCCCCGAGAACACCGACGCCGGTGCCGTACAGCGCGGCTATGTGTCGCTCACGTGGCTGAGCAGGATCACCCCGATGGATCCCGGCGGCGATCACCACGCCGAACTCGGCATGGATCGGCTGTTCGGCTGACGCCGGTTCAGGCCTCGGCTGACGCCGACGCATCCGGATCGGCGCGCGGAACCGCAAGTTCGGCCACCACCGCTGCGTGATCGCTCGGGTAGACCCCGTCGATTGCTTCGGTACCCGCGAGCCAGATCCCGCGAGCGTTGCCCGCAGGCTTCTTGCGGGGGTGCGACACCAAGATGTAGTCGAGCCGACGGTTCGGCCACGAACTGTCGCCGGTGTTCGGGTTGTCGCTGCGCCACGTGAGTCCCTCGGCGCCGAAGCGTCCGCCGGCGCCGATGTGTTCCCACACGTCGGAGAACACCACGCCCGGAACGCCGGGCATACGGCCCGTGAGCATGCGAATCTCGTCGCTGTCGGGCACGGCGTTCAGATCACCACCCACCACCACCGGCAACTTGTTCGCTGCACCAGCGCGTACCGAGCGAACGAAGTGCAGGAGGCTCTCGGCGTGGAGCATCCGATGCCGCGAGCCGTCGAACGGGTGCTCGAAGTGCGTCGAGGCGAACGGCCAGTCCCCCCACGGGGTCTGCACCGTGGCAAGCGTGACGTGTCGGTACATCGGGTCGCCGTTGTCGAGTCTCGGGAGACGGTGGATCTCGGTCCGCACGATCGGCCACCGCGAGAGCACCGAGTTGCCGAGCCAGAACCCCGAGAACCACGGACCGTGTGCCCACGCGCTCGAATACCCACCCAGACATTCGGCGAGGTACTCGGGCTGACAGAAGTCACCCTGTTGCGCCCACGACTCCTGCAGCATGATCACGTCAGCGTCGATGCGACGCAGTGTCTCCACGATGGCTGGGAGACGACGCTCGTGACCGCCGTTGCGACCCCACAGGTTCCACGTGGCGACCTTGATGACCGGGGCCTGTGTCGCTGTCATCACGAACCTGCGCCCGTCGTGCGGGCGAGACGGCCCGCTGCACGCGCAGCGGCCTCGGCAGCCTGCAACTGAGCCTCGATGATGTCGAGTCCACCGTCCCAGAAACCCGGGTCGGCGAGGTCGCAGTCCACGATGCGGCCCAACTCCTCGGGACTCATGGACCCGCCCGCCCGCAGGAGTTCGAGGTACTGCGGCACGAAGGCATCACCCACCTCTTCGTAGCGGCGGTACACCGACAGCGCGAGCAACTGACCGTACGCATATGCGTACACGTAGCCGGGCGTGTGAATGAAGTGCGGGATGTAACTCCACCAGGAGCGGTAACCATCAGTGATCTCCACGGAGTCACCGAGCATGTCGCGCTGGGTGGATGTCCACGCGTTGCTGAAGTCATCGACAGAGAGTTCGCCGCGCTCACGCCGATGCGAGTGAACGGCGTGCTCGAAGCGGTTCATGGCCACCTGACGGAACACCGTTGCTATCGCATCGTCCATCCCCGAAGCAGCAAGCGCAAAGCGCTCGTTGGGGTCGTCGAGCAGTTCCATGAGCCGAGCGCGCGTCACGGTCTCGCCGAACACCGATGCCGTCTCGGCCAGCGTGAGCGGAGTGGACATCTGGAACACGCCCTGCTCGCGCGAGAGGTAGCCGTGCACACCGTGGCCCAGTTCGTGGGCAAGTGTGGCCACATCGCGTGTGCGTGATGTCCAGTTCAGCATCAGGTACGGGTGGTGGGCTGGCACGGTGTAGGCACAGAAGGCACCGCCCCGCTTCCCCGGGCGCGTGGGCGCATCGACCCACGGCTCGCGCAGGAACCGTTGCACCACCGAGGCGATCTCGCCGGAGAACGATGCGTAGGCGTCCACCACTACTTCGGTGGCTGCGGCCCATCCGATCGTGGCGTCAGTGGTGGCCACCGATGCCATTCGGTCGTAGTCACGCAACACCGGGATGCCGAGCACCTTGGCCTTGAGCGCGTACCAGCGTTGCGGAATGTCGTAGCGGGCGACCACAGCGTCGACCAACGCCTGCACCGATTCATCAGACGCCTCGTTGGCAAGATTCCGACTCGTGATCCACGAGGGGTAGGTGCGGAGACGATCGTTCACCGACTTGTCGTTCAACAGCGTGTTGAACACATACGCACGCGTGCGAAGTCCGGGCGCGAGACCAGCAGTCACCGCAGCATGCGCGTGCTCCCGGACCGAACGATCCGGGTGCTGCAGCATCGCGAGCCCGTGCTCGAGCGGTGCGGTTCGTGTTCCGCCCGATCCGTCGTCGAGTTCCACCTCCACGGCCGACATCAGTTCGTCGAACAGACGGGCCCACGCCGAATCACCCGTGACCGACTTTTCCTTCATCACCCGTTCCTCGGGTTCGGTGAGCAGGTACGGCTGGTACCGACGAGCGGAGCGCAGGTGATGACGAACGAAGTCGAGGGCGGGGTTCGGGTCCGACAGCACCGACTCCGCCTGATCCTCGGGCGCTGCCGCCCATTCGAGCTCGATGAAGATCAGCGGTGTCGTGATGGCCGTGGACCGCTCCTCCACATGGGCCATGCGGGCACCCACTGCCGGATCGTTGGTGTTCACGGCAAAGTGGAGTTGTGCGTAGTTCGCCG
>Ga0075471_10000870_pt1 | contig 19031 bp, 18 predicted proteins | sample DEB19_08_DNA_2_FD_74787 | JGI IMG/M metagenome (GOLD analysis project Ga0075471, IMG submission 74787) | Aqueous microbial communities from the Delaware River and Bay under freshwater to marine salinity gradient to study organic matter... | ecosystem: Environmental > Aquatic > Marine > Coastal ... | reverse complement strand
ATGCGCCGGTGTTGTTGCAGAAGACGGTTCCTGCCCAATCATTCGGGACGATCACGGCCCGGTTGCCGGTGAGAACGCCGGTTGTGATCAGGTATCGGCAAGCCGCCTGCGCCTGTGTGAGCGTGACGTCTGCAGCGGTCACGGCGACGCTTGCCTTGCTCGTGATGTGCGGAGGCGTCACCCATGCGCGATAGTCGGTGTAGCCGGTCACTGCCGTTGCGTTTGTGGTCACGGTGTAAAGCGGGATCTGGCCGGGAGTGAATGCTGTCGTGTTCTTCGAGACAACGCCGGCCCGGGTCGCTTCGACGTAGTTGGTAGCGCTGGCCGTCAATGCCACCGTGCCGTTTGCGATCACCGTCAACGCGCCATCAACCACCATCGGCCCGCCGTAGTACCCCCAGGTCAGCAGAGTGCTTGTGAAGTTGCGCCGGCCGAACAGCGCGCCGGCCGACATGGAGTTCCACAGCTCATTTGCTGTGACTTCCTTGCCTGGTTGCGCCTGCAAGACCAGATCGAGATTTGATGTGCTTGACGACATGCCGCGCGCCTTATGAAATGGTTGCTGTTGCCGGGTAGCCGCGGCCAACAACGGATGAGAGTTGGTAGACCTTGGCGTAGATGGTCGCCTGGTTGCTGCCGAAGTCCGTGACCTGCTGCGCTGATGTGTAGGTGCATGATTGCGTCGCAGCGGTGATCGTGCGCTTGACGGTGGCGAACGTGCCATCGGCGAAGATGTCGACCTCGTATGCCTCGCTGGTCTCGCTCAATCCAGCGTCGACAAGGTCGCGCCACTCGCCGTCCATCCGGCTGCGCCTGACCCACTCCAGATTCCAGTCATTGGTGGCAACTGTCTTGTAGCCGCGGAAATAGACCGGGCTCAGGCATTCGAGATTGACGCCGACGTAAGCGAACGGAAGGTCGACGTCCGTGTCGATGTCGCGTCCGTAGGTTATCCCGCGATACTCGCGCGTCAGGCCGATCGAGGCAGAAGCCATGCCGATCGCGGTTACATCGGTGAGGCTGAGCGATACCAGTTTGTCGCCTATCTGGTGCGTGCTCATGGCCCACTCCGTGCCGGCACGGCCGCGCAGCATGTCATAGAGGGTATAGGTCTTGCCGCTGACAAGCGTGCAATTCTGTACCCCGATGATTTCCCATCTGCCAGCGTCGCCATACGCGAAGTAATTCTCCCCGTTCAGCACAGCCAGTTCAGTGACGCTCGACAGGCTGCCATTGAGCATCGTGACGCTCAAGCTGCTGGCCTTGTCCCATACGCGCGAATCGACTGAGCCGATGGTGTTGGTGGCAATGCCGACGTCGCTTCCCGGCGGGTCAAATGCCTGCAGGTCATTCCATGTGGTGCCGCTGTCGTCTGTGCGGATGAGCACCCCGCCAGGCCAGCCGGCAGAGACGCCGAACATCGCCGCGAGGAAGCCGGGGTCCGCCTGCGCCGGGTGGAGATACGGCACGTCAAGCAGCACATACGACGAGGCGCCGGATGATGCTATGGTCGTCGGCCCGGTGACAACTGGCGCCACCCCGAGAGCGGCCGGAGTATAGACAGCCTGATCGGCGTATTTCGCGCGGCATTCCAAGCGGCTGTCGCTGGTGTAGTTGATTGCCGTCAGCCGCAGCAGGACGTTACCCTCTGGCGTTTCGAGCGTCACGACGTCGGCAGGCTCGAGGTGGTTATACGTTTGCGGCAAATTGAACGAGAGGTCGTATCGCTCAAGCCAGCGCATAAACAGCAGCACCTCTGCTTTTCCAGCTGCTTCGGCGCCGGTCAATACAATGGCGATTTCCTGCGTTTCCTCGTGCACCGAATCGGTATTGAGGCGCTCTGCGTACTGCTCGCCAACGTCGAATTCGCGGTCGTAATCTAGGTATTTGATCACCATACGGCGCGGCAGTTGTGTGTCCATCTCGCGGCTTGCAGTGACCTGAATTCCGGCTTCCGTTCCCTCGCCGCGTGCGTCAAGGTCTTCCTGCGGGATGGTCTGCACCGACGCGCCGCCCCTCGGAACGAAGGTCACATCGTAGCCGCTCTGCACCACGTCGAAAGGCCAGGAGGCGGCCAGTTGCGTCAGCGCGCCCCGAATGCTGCCGACACTCGCAACGGTGTAGCCGCGCACGGTGCTGGTGAGCGCTGATGTGTTGATGTCTGCCGGCTGCAGGATGCCGGATTGCAGACACTCCTCCGACACGATGTCATCGAGCGTCGGCGAGACTGAGGCGATGGTGTAGGGCTTGATTATGCGCCAGCGGCCCCAACTGGAGGCGGAAGGCTGAAAGAATACGGCGCCGTCCCATATCAAACCACCGCTCCAAAAGTTGCCTACCCTGTTAACTCGCGTCCATGTCGCGCCATAATCTGCCGACCATTCGTAGGCACCATCAGTGCCGCATGCCACAAAAACGCTGCCGTCGTTTTCTACTAGAGATCCGCTCCCGGCAGCCAATGAAAAACCGGCAGCGTAATAGGTCCACGTGATTCCATCCGGGCTTGCGTAGTTTCCGCCTGAACCGCTGCTGATCAAAACAACTTGACCGGTTTGCATCGCTGACGCATAGTTCCAATTGCTATTGATCAGGGTTTCCCGTAGCGTCCAGCTGCCGCTTACGCCTGTCTCTGATGTGTAAACCCTGACGCCCTGATTTATCAAAATCCATCGAGACCCGTTGTGCGAGACGCTGGAGTATACCGAGTTATAGGTCAGATCAGGCGCAAGATGATCGACCCACAAGAGACCATCATCCTCTGAAATCCAAATCCGAAGAGCGGAAAAACCCGCCGTTCCAGCCATCAATAGCTTGCTGCCGTCGTAGCCGATTGCAGTCGCAGAGTAACCGCCTGGAACCGCAATAGTTGACCACGTGATGCCGTTGTTGGTCGACCTGTAGAGGTTTGCCGACGACATCAGGATGATCGATTTCGATGTTTGCACCATGTCAACAATTGGTGCGCCGGCGAATGCGGGAACAGATTCGGTCCACGTCACGCGGTCGTATGATCTGGCAATGTGCGAGCTGAATACATCAACGACAAGATACTCTGCCCCGGTCCAAACTGCGTACTTCCAGTTGCGCGCCGGCAGCGTGCCATACGTCGCTGAATAGTGCTGTTCGGTTCCGGTGCGAACGACCTCGACTTTCACCTGCGCGCCGACGAGGCTATCGCCGTACTGCGCCAGCGGCAGGTCAAGGAAGACGATGTACGCCAGCCCGCGCCATGCCGGCGTGTTGGCGGCGCCGAGCGTGGCTTGAATGCGGGTATCCGGCAGCTGCGTGTCTGTCCCGAGATGGACGGTAAAGCCGGTGGATGCGGCATTAGATGCAGCTACCGTACTTGGGTCGGATGATCCGGCATCGTAGAACAGCTCGCCCTTTATCCAGATGCGCTTAACGCCTGTAATCGGCCCTTTGCACAGACCGACGGCGAAGGTCGCATAATTTACGTATGTCTTCGTCTTGGTCTTGCTGCCTCCCTTGCCGCCGGACTTCTTTTTGACGACGGTCTCGCGGATAGCGTTGTTTTCCAGCCAGAAAAGATTGCCGACAATCGGGACCGTGCCGTAGACGCGAGGGATGACGGCGCCGTATGTGGCAGTCTGGACAGTCAGATCGCCAAGCCGCGGCCCGGTGACTGTCGGGCCTTTTGGTGGGTCGAGAAGCCCGCCGAGCCATATTCCAAGCTGCGCGCCGACCTGCCAGCCAAGGACAGGATTGAAGAAGCCAACAACGCTGCCGATTAGCCCGCCGAGTGCTTGCCCTGCTGTGCTCATGAGAGCCCCTTGACTCGATAGACGCGCACGATTCGCGCCGCCCACTTGGAGCAGATGTCATGCTCGCAGCACGCGCCGACAGCCTCGTATGCGTGAATGATGCCGGAGCCGGTGCAGATCCCGACGTGCTGCGGCTCGCCCAAGAATCGCATCAGCAGGATGTCGCCAGCGGATCGGTCGGCGATGTCTGGCAAGCGCTCGATCATGGGCTGCGCGTCCATGGCGGCGGTCAATCGGCCCTTGTTCGGCGTCCGCCCGTATCCGGTTACGTCAAGAACATCAACCCCGAGCGCGCGCACGGCATGGACTGCAACGCCCGCACAATCGAGCCCGACGCCGACCACTCGACCCTGGTGAGCGAATGGCGTGCCGATGCAATCGCGAGCAGCGGCGATGATGTCGTCCGCGGTCATGGCTTTACAGGCGGAAGCTTTGGCCGCGGCATCTCAGACCGAAGAGCGCAAACCGGCACGGTTTCTCGTGGATCGGAATGCTTGCCGGCCTCAAACAGCCAGACAACGCATCTTGATGGGCCGAATAGGCGACGAGGGGCCGCCTGGTGTGTGCAAATCCCGTCGTGCGCGAAACTCCGGCAGTTGATGTTTATTGGCACGCGTTATTCCTTTCCGGCATGGCTGCGCAACTTGTCATGCGGCGCCACTCCGCCCAACGTGGGCATATGTCGAGCCGTTTGGAATCCAGAGGAAACCGCCGAAGTTGACGACGTTCGAGCCGCCAACCCGGTTCTGGCAATCGATCAGTCGCTTCCTGCAGCCGCGCAGCATCGTGTAGCTGTCGCCGACCGATGGCAGGTAATATGCGCCGTCGAATGTCGTGATCGTGCCGTCAGCGGCGTGCGCTTTGATCTCCAGCGGCTTCAGGCCGGCGTTGGCGCCCGTCGTGAATTGAATTGTTCCGGCGCCGAATGTGTCGGCGGCTTCGGCTCGTGTGCTGTCGCGAAAGACTGTCGTGCTGGTAACGTGCGTCAGGGTGCCTGTCACGGTATTGGCTACCGGGTCCGCCATACAACCGGCGTACTCCTGGCCGCAAAAGGTCTTAGGACAGGCGGCGCCGTAGGTATCGCCGACCACCTGGTTCAGTGCGTCTATCAGGCTGACGCCCCCGATCTGATAGCGGTCGTCGCGCAGCGTTGCTTTGCCGAATACGCCGGCCGTGATCTGTTCTTCGTTCTCGATCGGAGCCGCCCACGAGGTGGCGAAGATGTAGCAGCGCGCCCCGTCGAATACGCCACTGGCAATCGCCGCCCTGGTGATACCAGCAGCGCCAGCGATTCCGTCAAGGTCGAGTGACGCCGGCGCAAAGTCTGCGGTTGCAGAATAGCCGGTGAATTCGTAGCCACTTGTCGACAGGTACGTGTGCCCGCTGATCACGATGTCGCGCGGGTAGTCGGTCAGGTAGATCGGGCCAGCAGATACCGGCTCGATTCGCAGGCAGAGGATGCGCGTTTCCGGTGCGGCGACTGTCACCTTCATGGATTCAGCAGTTCCACGACTTCCATTGATCCGATCTCGCGCACTGAGCGGGTAAGCAGCGTGGCGTCGACGTCGGAGTCAAACCGACACGGCAGGTCGAATTCGCAGCCGCCTTTCACCGCCTCGCCTGACTGCGGCCGGGTGTTGGCAGTGCCGCCGCTGGTGTAGGCAGTGAATCCGGCGCTGTTGATTGCGACCGTAATCGAGACGCTGGCGACGACAGAGACAATCAGGCCGCGCATCCCGTTGATCTCGACCATGCCGACGACGCCGGAGATGTGCACCGATTCGCCGGCCAGGAAGGTATGGCCGGCGCAGGAGATGACCGCCTGCACGGCCTTGGTGATCGCGGTGATGGCGCGGGTTTTGTTGGCCGAGAAGGTGACGCGTCCGGTTGTCGAATCAGACGACAGGCCAAGCGTCGGGATAACGCCACCGATCGAGACGAGGACAGCCCCGGCCACAGGCTTGAAGATGGTGCGGACAGGATAGCCAGACGCTCCGGCTGTTGCGCCCAGGCCGTAGGCCTTCTGCAGCTGATAGACCCCGGTGCTGACTAGTTCCAGATCCTGATCAATCGCTGTCGGAGCGGCGCGGCCGTCTGTCGCTGTCGTGCGGTCGTCTGGCCAATTGACGCGGAAGCCAGCATAGCGGCCGTGCGCGCGTGCGTAGAGGTCCATCACGCGCTTTATCGTGTCGTCGCGCAGCCCGGTGAAATTGATCACGAAGCGCCGCAGCGGGATCGGATGCACAAGGCGCCGGTGCTCCGATCCGCCAGCGGTGCGCGTGATCTGAACCTCATAGCTGTCGCGGACCTGCGCGCCCATGCGGATTTCGTCCGGGAGTCGCTCTTCCAAAAACTCAGGCATAGCGGGCGGCTCCTGATACGGTCTGTCCGATGCGGCGAGCGATGTCGCCGGCAGATTGCCGGAGGTCGCTTCCGCTCGAGCCGCCGGCCATGTTGATGACTACGCTGATGCTCTGCCCGCCACCGCCTGAACGGTTCTGCGCGGCCGGGACAATGCGCTCGCCTTGATGCACCTTTGCCACCATGTCGCGCGGCACGTATGGAGTTCCAACGTCGAACGACGGCAGAGAGCTGAGCAGCGAGCCAACCCAGCCGCCGATCTGTCCGCCGCCCCCGCCCTTGCTTCCGAAGTCGCCGAAAAGTCGCTTCATGATTTCGGCTGACGCGGCCTCGGCAATCATCCGCTTGATGGTCTCGCCGAACTTCTTCAGCATGGAGTCTGTGCCGTCTGAAAACGGGTCGAAAAGGAAATCAGCGAAAGCCGACTGCATGTTCTGCGCTGCGCTGCGGGCAAACTCGGTGAGGGTGTCGGCTGTCTCTGCGGTTTTCGTTTCCAGACCCTGCATTTCTTCTCCGGCCTTGCTGGCTGCCCGGCCGAACGTCTCCATGCTGATTGCTCCGGTTGCCTCAAGCTCTACCAGTCGCTCAATGGTGGCGTTCAGCTTTTCTGACGGGGTTTGCATGGCTTTGAAAATAGAGGTTCCCTCGCTGGTGTCCGACATAAAAGCGGCTTTTGCTTCTTTTGCAGCCTCTGCGGCTCGCTTTGTCACGTCAATCTGCGCCGCCAGCCCTCGAGCTGTTGCGAGGTTCGCCGCCGTTGCCGTCTTGTATTTGCCGTCAGCAATCGCCAGTTCTAGCTTCTCGACCTCGGTGAGATCCTGCGTCGCTCGAATCTGGTCTCTTAACTGCTCGACCAAGCGGGCGCCGTCGTCAATGGCTTTTCCTGCGCGGCTGCCGGATTTTGCGCCGCCGCCACCGCCACCGCCGACGAACCGCTTTATGGCTGCATCAGATGGCGGCTTCTTAGCTGCTTCGTCGCTTCCAGCTTTGACGGCGTCCTTGCTGAACTTCTTCAGCGCTTCAATCTGATTTTTTGTAACGGCAATCTGCTGGTCGAATTCTCCCGGTTTGCCGAAGACCAATTCGCCGAGGAAGCCGCCTTGACCGGTAGCGCGCTTGGCTTTTGTCTCCAGCGATTGCAGCTTGTTTTCGAGGTCTTTGATTTGTCCGGCGCGCGAGGTGTCAATCTCTCCGAGCGCCAAGTCAAACGGCAGCTTTGCCAGCCCGATCAGCCCGGCAAAAACAGCCTGCAAGCCTTGCCCTTGCGCAGCGAGCGCCTCCATGCGGGCGGCTGTGCGGTCAAGCGAAGGGACGAGAGAATTGACTAGCTCGGTTGCGGCGCCGCCGGCGCGAGCCTTGAGCAGGTCTAGCTTGGCATTTAGTTCGGCGGATTTTGCTGCTGATTCTGCCGTGACGCCTGAAACATCCTTACCCTTGGAGACAAGCGCCTCGAATCCTTTGGCGCCCTCGGACAGCGCCGGAGCCGCTCCTGCCCATGACTTGCCAAGCGCTTCGGCTGCAACCGCGGCGCGATTCTCCGGCTCTTCGATGGCGACGAAGATGTCGGCAAGCTGTTTGAAAGCCTCGTAACCGTCCTTTGCGTTGATGCCTAGCTGCTTGTACTTCTCCGGGTCTTTGCCGATGTTGACCTGAAGCTTGTTGATGGCCGCTGCGATGCTGTCTAGGTCACTACCAGTTGTCTTTGCTGCGAAACCTAGCCCGGAAAGCGTTTCGATTGAAATTGCGGTGGATTTGCTCAGATCGACCAGCGCATCTTGCGCGTCGACCACTTGCTGCACGACATCGGACAGGAAGCCGGTAACGATCGACGCGCCAAGCCCGGCGAATGCGCCCTTGATTGCCGAGCCTACGCCAGAGAAGGCAGACTCGATCCGCTTGGCGTTTTGCTCTGCCATGCGCGACACTTTGCCAAGGTCGCCTTGAATGCCGGCGAGCTTGGCATTGATGTCGACGGTCAGGGTTGCAATTGCCATGCTCAGGCCTCTTTGTTGCGCATGTGCTCGCGCAGTGTCACCAGCTGATAAATGAGCACTTCAGGATCTCCGATTCCCAACATGTCCACGACGATCGGCAACGCTTGCCAATCGAGTCCGCCCATGAGGTTCCACGCCCGCACAGCCGCTTGTGCCGTGCGTGGCGCAGCCTTCTCGCCTGACCGGAGTTGCTCCGGCAGTTCCTGCTCTTCCAGCCAGGCGGTTAGTTTCCCAGGATGTCGTCAAGCCCTTGGGCATAGGCGTCGTATGCCTTGACGACGCCATCGACCACGGCGGCGAACAGGTCAGGGCGATCCGACAACCACTCTGCGCAGGCGTCAGCGTCGAACGGCAGCGGGTGAGGATCTCCACCTGGGATCAGATCGCCCTCGGTGACGTCTTCCCACCCGATGACGAGCGATAGGATGCCGCGCGCCGGGTTGTCGCCGCTGAACTTTTCCTGTCGCTCGATCGGCGTTGGACGGCGAGCAATGAACGTGTGTTGCCGCGGCGAGCCGGTGACAATGCGGACCTCGCGAGCCCGCAACATCTTCTGCAGAAGCGCACTCATGATGCGTAATAGGTCGGCGTGCCGTTCATCGTGATGGCGGTCGGCGTGGTCACAAGCTGCTGCGCGGACCCGCCAGGAAGCAGCGAGGCGCCAACGTGGCCGGCGAAGACCATGATCTGGCCGCCGGAACCCCACGTGAAGCGGAAAGCCCTTTTCGCCTGTACGTCAGAAGCCGCTTTCATGGCGAGCAGGCCGGCGTCTGAAATGTCGTGGATGTGGTCCATGGTGAAATTGCTGGCTTCAGGCAGACCCGGGATCGACGTGTTGACGTTGCTGTGAATCGTCGTCGTCGGGATGAACTCGAAGCCACCTCCGCTTGCCGTGATGTTGGTAGCCGTGGTGATCGACGTACCAAACGTGATTTTCTCAGCCGTGCCAGACGTGAAGGTATCGAACAGCGTCGTATCGACGCCCTCAAGTTGGAACGTATCAGCCGCCACGCCGGCAACCCTGACGACCTTTTCATTCAGCTGAAACATGCCGTTGACCGACAGATAGACAAAATCCCCATTGGCGTATCCGTGCGCAACCGAACTGGCGACACCGGGGCTTGCCTTGGTGATTGCGGTGATCGTTTTGGCCGCAGCAAGAGCAGATTGCATTGCTACAGCCACGTTTTTCCATACTTTTGCCGTTGCCATTTTTTTCAATTTCCCAAAAAAAAGCCCCTTTCGGGGCCTGGCGTTACTCGAAAAAAAAGCCCCTTTCGGGGCCGTTGGTGGTGCTGGTGCGGGTTACGCCGCTGTGAACCAAGTGGTATCGAGCGTTGCGGCAAAATTGCCGGTTTCCTCGTCGTATCCGCCTGCGCGGTTCGTTACCGGATTTCCTGCGACGCGCAGGGCTTCGGCGATCTGATCGCCGACTAATTCGGCCATGGTGCGAGTCGGCGCCCATGACGAGACGACCATCTGCGCGAACTCGCCGAACTTGGCGCCGCCGATTCCGATCACCGGCTCAGTGCCCTGGCGCGCGGTGACGACGGCCGGCAGGTCTGCGTCTTCCGGGATCACATCCGGGTAGATGCGCTTTCCAACCAGCGAGGTGAGCGCCGGCAGGCCGGCGAGCGCGGCATAGAGTTCGGATTCGACGGACATCAGGCTGCCCCGGTGTTGATCTGGTTGATTGCGGAAGTTGCTTCGCGTATCACGATGTCGGCTGCCTGATCGAGTTTTTTCGCCCCATCAGCGAGGAACGGGCGTTTGCTCATCTTCTTCGTTCCGAATTCAAGGAACCACCAGTAAAACGGGTCGTTCGGGTTCTTCGCCCCGGCAGCGCCAAGCTTTTTTGTCCTCGCTCCACGCAACGGGCGGACGCCGACGAAAACGCCAAGATCGCCTGCTTTCCTGGCGTACTTCGAAGTTCGCACGACGATGGCGCGGCGGACGGTGCCTTTCTTGCGGTATTTCGCCTGCCGCTCGACAATGGTCCCGTCTTTTCTTTTGCGCTTGATTGGCTGCAGCACCGGTGCGGCCGGTCTTGCGGCATCGCGAACGAGATTCCCGGCGAGCCTCAGCCCTTTGAGCAGGCCCTTTTTCTTGAGCTTGTCTGGAACCTGCTCCAATGCTCGCTTCAGCTCATCGACGCCTTTTAGCTCGACCTCAAACTCCTGGCTCATGCGTTCGCCCCGTTGCGGATGCCATTGACGGCCAGGATCTCGGTCGTGTGATGCCCTGCGCCAACGTCGATAATCTGCACGATGTCATAAGGCTCGGAATTCCACAGCACTCTGTGCTCGCGCGTGATGTCGGACCGGTAGCGAATCCGGAAGCGAACATCAGCGGCGTATTGCGTCTGTTGCGCGGCGAAGAATTCGCGGCCTTTCAGCGGCCAGGCTTCGGCCCATACGGATTTGTCGCCGGTCAGCACGACGTCGCGCCACTTGACGACCTCCTCGCCAATCGCGTTGCGCGTGACGCTCTTGCGCTGGATGCGAACGCGATGCTTTGCGCGGCCCGGGTCAAATTGAGTGGTCTGCATCAGGATGCCGGATAGAATCGCTCGGCATCGAGCAGTCGGTCAATGAATGGCAGCGGCTGCAGTGCGGCGACGTTCAAGCCAGACGGATTGTCCAGCGCTTGCACGACCATGGCGGTGATCCACAGGCGCACGTTTGCCGGCACCGAGGCATCATCATCGCCATACCCGACGACATAGCGCACGCGCACGGCATTCGGCACGGCATACGTCGCCGGCCAGCTTGCGTCGATGTCGAGCAGGACGCGAGCCGGAGATTTGGCGTTGTCAAGACTGTAGTCGGTGTTTATGACCGTCTGCTCAGCGCCGGCAGAATCCAGGTATTTGACGCTGGTGATGCTCTGCACGCTCGGCAGGAGCAAGTCAATCTCGCCGTCCGGGAATTTGTCAAGGACAAGCTCAACGGTCTGCGTGATCAGGCGGCGCCCTAGTCGGTGCTCTGCCTCAATCCGGACGGCCGGGATCAAGAGCAGCGCCATCTGGTCGTCAAATGACTCAGCATCGAGCCTGGCGGCGATCTTGACGTCTTCAACGCTGACCGGCTCTGCGTCAGGCGGGGTGATGGTGATCAGTGGCATGGCGGCTTTACTTGTTGTGGACTCGGATTACCGGAGATTGTCTAGCTAGCACGACGGCATACACGGCCTGCGGGACTCGGTATGGCTTCCCTCGCCATGTGCTGTGCGCGCGCCACTGGGTATGAGGACGCCAGGTTAGAGTCATCGCGTCACCCTGGCTTAATCAGGAGAAACCCACGATATAAGGTCTCGCGCCGTGCACACTTCAAGCTTTCCTGAATCCTCTCTCTGGCGAAGACCTGCGGATATGTCGTCAAATACTTGCCTGTTGATGTCGTAACCAGTTGCTCCAGAGGAGAATATCTTGTGCAGCATGAGAGCACAGGACCATCCTCCGACAACCAACTGGTCGACTGTGGCAAGCAGCGTCGCTGCCACCGTCGATGCAGTAACTTCCATACGGCGCAGAATGTACCGATCTACACCCCTTGCAGGAGTAATTCTCTGATTTCCAACGGTGAATGCTCCCTTGAACCCCATGGACTCTAAAAGAGCCGGTATTTCCATTGTGTTACCAGGCGATCGCAGATAGTTGCCATACGGGTACACGTAGACGTCCGAGTCGTCACCGCAGCCGCCAAGCTGTTGCACCCAAAGCCGATTAGAAGCTATGTCATTTTCAACATCCTGCATTGTAGCCATCGCTGTCAGATCATTTGCCCCGTGCACAATCATGCGATGACCAGACCAAGCCATTGTTTTAAATTGCTCAAGAGGAGATACCGATGCAATCAAGGCAAAGTTTGCTATCAACCCATATTTGTTCAGGATTGGCAGCGCAAAATTGTAATCAGACGTGTTTCCGTCATCGAATATCAGAGCACATTTTGTCCGTCCACCAGGGGTGATAACCGCCCGGTCGAAAATTAAAGACGTACCGGCCTCTGAGGCAGCAGTCACCAGCATCCGGAAGTTTGTAATTGTCTCATAGGTTGGTGATCCTGTAGGCGACCCAACAGATAAATCCATGCTCATCAGCTGCCAGCCGTTATGACTAAAAGTCGTAATCGTCTTGAGGTAGTAATCAGTGAACGAGCTGTTTGTAGCAAAATAGAACGACACCTGAGTAATGCTTGCGTGATCTTCGATATAAACCCAAACGTCGACTCGAGGAGTTCCAACGGGCCCGGTAGATAGAGATCCGATAGTTATGCTTGCATTTAAGGTGGTTGTTGCTATGCGCAACACCGTTCCTTGGTTCGTCCTATATTCTGCCGGACCTCCGGATGGTTTTGCGACGGCCGACAGCGTTATTCCAGCCGTAGTAGACCATCCCGTAGTGCTCGACCCGTCCTTCAGGATTTTTCCTGAAAATGATGGCCTTTGCATTGATCTGCGTAACTCAAATTCATCGAGCAGTCTCGTTTTTTGCACCGACGAGTCAGTGAGTGAACTTAATCTGCTCTCAATCGATGTAGGAACGGCGCTTCCATCAATCCCCACCTTCGCCTGTAGCGCCTCCAGTTCGTCACATATCTGATTGTGCAGTAGGTCAATCTCTGTTCCCGGCGCGTCCATGAAATCGCCAGGCAATACCCGCTGGATCGCAGCAAGCGAGGTCGGAAAATCTGCAGCCATTGAGCGTCCCTATCAGGCGGATGTGGTGATCTCTGGAAGCACGGTCAAAACCGACTTGGCAGAGCAAATTGGTAAAACTGAGCTATCAGCGCGGACCATCTCGATGTCGAAATAACGCTTACCGGCAGCAAGTGCCGATGTGTCGGTGGTGTCGAGCGTCAGGCGCAGCGAGTCGGTGACGAGATCAATCAGCAGCTCGCCGGTGGTGTGCTTGTAGGTGGCGAGAACAGGCCCGCTGATGCTGCTCTTGACGTTCATGCGGGCATCAACGAACTGCGACAGGTCTAGCGGCTCGCGGTAGACAAGTTGGCCGCCAGACACGTATGGAGTAAAGCTGATGCCGTTGACGTCGTTGAATTCGACGGTATTGGCATCGATCAGCGTGATACGCCGGAGCGCATCATCAATCGGGTCGTCCCAGGCAATATCGATCTCAGGCACGCCGGAATTCATGATCGCTGCTCGCCACCCGTCTTTCATGCCGTGCGCAACCGCGGTGATGCGAATAGGCGCCGTGGCGTCAATGTCCGTGATCGACTTGTAGACGAGGACATCGGATTCAACGCGAATCGGAATGTCTTCGCTGGCTCCCCGTCGTATGGTGAGCTTGAGTGTTTCGAGCATGGATGGCTTCTGTCTGAAAGGCCGACCCTTGCGGGCCGGCGGTCTCTTGGTTGCCCGGTTAGGCGGCTGCGATCTTCAAGAGCTTGATCGCTTGCGTGTTGCGCAGCTTGCCGCCGACGCGCTTGCGAACGTAGAACTTCACGAAGCCAGGCGAGGTGATCTCGTCACGCGTGATGCGCATCCCGACGCGATCGGCGATCAGATAGCCTTCCTTGAAGTCGCCGAACGCCAGCGAGAAGTTGCCCGCGCCAACTGCCGGCATGTCCTCGGCTTCAACCACCGGAAAGCCGATGAACGTATCCGGCTGTTTGGCTGAAAGGCCCGGCTGCCACATGTAGGCGTTGGTCGTGGCTTCCTTGTACTTGCGCAGAGCGGCCAGCACGAGCTTCGAAGTCACCCAAACGGCATTTGCACGGTAGCGGGCACGCAGCGCGTAGACGATGTCGTAAAACGTATCCGGCGTGCTCGGCAGAGCGGCAGCCTGTCCGCTGGCGATGTATTGCAGCGTGCCGAATGCGCGAGATGCGTCAGTCGTGGTCAGCGGTGCAGGGCCTCCGAGGAAACCGGTTGGCTTCTTGGTGCCGTTGCCGCTGACGAACGCTGCGCCTTCACCGGCTGCGATGGTCTCGGCAGCGGACGTGATCAGCCAGTCCTCGACGTTGAAGAACAGGTCGTCAAGCGACTCTTCCGAAGCCTGCGGCTTGGCACTGGCCATGCCGAACGTCGGCGCTACTTCTGCCAGGTCCGGGGTGTTGGTCTGGTTGCGTGCATCCGCCTCGCCGAGCCATTCAAACGCTGCGCCGTTGACGTCAAACAGCTCCTTGTAGTCACTCGTGCCGACCATGCGGACGGTCGAAATCTGGCGGATCGGCGAGATGTCGACCGACAGGCGTGCAATGCTCTGCTCGATCTGCTCGGGCAGCGCGAAGCCACCGGACGCGCCGGTGCTGGTGACAACTTGGGCGGCCCGGGTCTCGCGGCCATCGGCGCGGCGACGGGTCTCGAGCTTCTTGCCGGCTTCATGCACCGCGGCTTTGCGCTCTGGGTCGGTCGGGCTGCGAACCCAATCGATGAACGCCTCCTTGTACTCGACGGACTCGGCCGAGTCGCCGGCCTTCTGATCGCCGCCGAATGCGCCAGGGCGAGCCATTCGGGTCTCGAGCTTTTCGAGGCGGCTCTTGGCTTCGGTGATCGCGTCGATGTGGGCGTCCATCGCGGCCAGCTTGGCGTCAAGATGCTCGGTCGATGCGCCCTTCTTTACGGCTTCCAGGCGGGCGTCGTTGGTGTGCTTGTACTCCTCGAAGGCGTGACCGATCTGGTCGATGGCTTTGGCAATCGATGTGATGCTGGGGTCTTCGCGGGTCTCGCAGAAGCCGCCTGTGGCGTCGAGTTTGGCGAGCAGTGAGGCGTGATGCGAGAGCATCAGAGCGCCAATCATGATTTGCTTCATGGTGAATTCCTTATCTGGAAGTGATGGACTGAAGCAGCTTGGTAGCTGCCTTGAAGGCTTCGGCGGTCGATTCTGCGGACTCTCTCCGCGCCTCGCCCATCCGCATGACTCGCGCCACAATGGCGGTCGAGTCGGCTTTGCTGAATCCGGCCTCTCGCAGGACTCGCTCTGCATCTTTTGGTGCTGCAATCGTGTCGAGCGTCGATTTGACGTTAGTGACGCGCGCCTGCGGGTTCGCCGGGAAAGTAACAAGCGAGACTTCCCACAGGTCAATGCCGGTCAGCGTGCGCACGTCGGTGGCTGTGTTGTAGGTCCATTGCACCGGCATGAATCCGATGGACAGGCCGCTGACGGCCTTCATCTTCATCAGCTCGTAGGCTTCCTTGCCACCTTGCGTATTCATGGCCAGTTGGCCGCGAACGAATAGCCCGGTGCCGTCTTCCACCATGTCCGTCCAAACTCCGATGGCCTCGCGGCTTGAGTGCTCGCGCAGCATCGCCGGCATGGTCCCTGCCGTTTTGTGCGCGGCCATGCTGTCGGAGAAAGCGCCGGGTATGATTATGTCGTCGTAGTTGTCGAGTACGCCGAAAACAGAGGCGTAGCCCTCGATTTCGCCATTCGAGCCGACCGCTTTGACTTGCATCGGGCAAGAACGGGTCTCGCGATTCGGTATCGCTGATCGTGTTTCGGTGGTCATTGGTCTGCTTCCTTCGCGTCTTCGGCGTTGTTTTCGTCTGCCGATTGATCGCCTTTCGCCATGTTCAGCGGCGTCAATGGTTCGTCCAGGCCTGGCAATGGGTCTTTGCCTTCCTCGTCGCGGATTTCGTTGCGGGTATAGATGCCCATCTCGGCCATCGTGCGCGCCCACTGCGCCCGATCCTTCATTGCGCCGGCCGTCAGGTAACGAGTGTCGAACTCGGCATAGAGCGGGCCTGAGCCATCCAGCAGCATTTCGTCGATGCGCTGCTTCCAGGCCTCATGCCATGGCGCCAGGGTGTGCTTCAGGTGGGCGGCGAAAAATGCTTCTGAGCTGGCAAACGTCGCGCTCTTGTCGGAGTGCCCAACGAGGATCGGGAAGACTCCGTAGGCTCGGCACATCTCTTCAATCTGCAGCCGTCGAGTCTCGACATGCTGAGCGTCGACGCCTGTCATGGCCGTATTGAACCACTTGGCATTGCGGTCGAGAACGAGCGGCGCGCCGGCATTGTCGGGCCCCGACTTGTTCTTCAGGTGCGCTGTCAACGCGGCGTACTGGTCAGCGTTTAGCGTGCCTTCAACCGAGTACGTGCCGCCCGGCCTCAGCCCGTTGGCGTGCATGGCGGACTGGCTGCGCTCGGTGGCGATGGCGAGGCCAACGGCTGAGCGGGCAAGCGATACGGCATTCATGGAGCAAACCCAATCCCACTGGACGCCATTCAGAACGAAAACGTCATCAGGAACGAACTCGCCGACCAAGCCGAAATCATCCCAACAGCGATATCGGACCTCGTAGCGCGAAATCTTGCGGACATCCCACCGCCCGGGCTGCACCGGGATAAGCTCGCGGACCCGGCGATTGTCGCCGCGGACCTTGATGGACAGCCCGGCGCCGGTCAGTGCGGCGTGCAGCGTCATCTGCCGGCGCCACTCGAACGATGTCTGCCATTCATTAGGCCGGCGAGAAAGCAGGCGATACTCCGGAATATTGTCGGCGCGCTGCCGGCTGCCGTCTTTCGCCTTGCGGAAAACCCCGAGGCTCGGCGTTGCGCACCCGTCGGCGATCACCTTGACGCACGCCAGGACGGTAGCGACTTGCAGCGCTGTTTTCTCGGTGACGGTGACGCCGGCAACTTGGCCACCGCCGACGCCGTCGATAAGGCTCGCGACTTGATCGTATGTGAGCTGTGCGGCCTTGCGTCCGAACAGGCGGTCAAAGAATTTCACGCGGCTTCTACTTCCCAGAATGATTTCTCGCTCGAGCCGGTGGTCGTGATCTTGCCGGCAGCCATAACCGCGGCCACCATCAAGTCGATTCGCCCGGTCGCGTGCTCTTTGCTCAATTTTCGATTCCCTGCACCGTCAGTCACCGTCACCGCATTACCTGCGCACATCGTCATAATCTTGTGGCCGTTGTGGACGATCTGCCCGTTAAGCAGCATCCGCTCGAATTCCTCAAGCGCCGGGCTCATGTCCTTGTAGCCCTGGCCAAACGGGACCATCTCAGGAAGCGATATTCCTTCGTCGCTCGCCATCTGGATCAAGTCTTCAATCCGCCAGCGGTCGTATGAGCAGCCAACGACCTCGAAAAACTCGCACATCTGAGACAGCTTCTGCAGAATGACGCGCTTGCTTATCGCGCGGCCCGGCGTGGTGCTGAGCAGCCCTTCTGCTTTCCACTGCACGTAAGGCACTCGGTCGGTTTCGCTCTTGCGCTTCAGGTCGGCATCTGGCAGCCAAGCGAACGGCACAATGCGCCACGGCTCGCCTTCTTCGATCGGCTCGACGAGGAAGACAAGCCCGGTCAAGTCTGTCGTGCTGGACAGGTCGAGCCCGGCAACCGCTCGGCGCCCGGCAAGATCTTCCACCTCGAACGCTTGCTGCGCGCCTTTCCAAACTTCGTGCGATATCCACGGGCTTTCTGCGTCCGTCCAGGTGCAGAAATTCAGCCGCCTTACCAGAGCTTCCTTGCTCGGCATTCCGCGCGCTTCGGTTACTTGCTCCCGGATGTACTTATACCCAGGCAGGTCGGCGTCTTGCAGCGACGGGTTGGCTTTCGGCCAGCAGTCCTCGCTCAGAAACGGGTCGTCGACCTCGTCCAACGAGCAGATGTATGGAAAAAATGAATCGTCCTCAATCTCGCGTTTGGCTACTCGCGCGCCGTATTCGTGATAAGCCCAACATGGGCCGGTCTTGCCGCTTCCGGCGTTCGTGATCATGAAGATCATTGCCTGTCGCCGGCTCTTGGTGCCGGCCCGCAGCATCTCCACGACGGTGTTCGTTTTGTGCTCGTGCAGTTCGTCAATCAGCGCGATGTGCGGCCGCGGCCCGCTCTGCCCGTCGTCGCTGCTGATCGGCCTGAAGAACGCGCCTTGTGCCATGTAGGCCAAGTTCCAGCAGCGCTCTCCGGTGCCGCTCTTAGTCAAGCGCTTTGAAAGCTCCGGCGACTGATCGACCATCGCCACAGCATCGCGAAACAGGATCATGGCCTGATCCTTCTTCGTTGCCGCGCTGTAGACTTCCGCCCGAGGCTCTGCGTCTGCAACGAGGCCAAGCATTCCGATCCCGGCAGCCAGCGGAGACTTCCCGCTGCCCTTCGCTGTCTCGACGTATGCCGATCGGAATCTGCGCGTTCCGTCCAGGCCTTTCCAGCCGAACAGAGATCCGACTACAAAACGCTGCCATGCCAGCAACGCGAACTCGACTCCCTCGAATGCGCCGCCGTTGAGCTTCAGGACGTTGGCAAAAAACCGCTGCGCCTTGTCGCTGGCTTCCACATCCCAAACGAGGCCGCGCGATGCTCCGTGCTGAAGGTCATCAAGATGACGCTGGCACTGTGCGCGGACGTGCGGCCCGGCAATTCTTGATCCTGCTACAACCTCCCTGGCGTACGATGTGACATGATCAACCGAAGAACTCGGCAAGCGGGTCTTGTCTGTTGTCATCTTCCGCCGCTGCGTGGACCTTTGACCTGGCAGCCGGAGTCAATCCGAATTCAACCAGGTACGATTTGAATTGCGCATCGGCAGCGCGCAATTGCGCAACAGCCGGATTCGCTTTGATCAGCGTGTCGCCGCTCTGAGTCGTGACCGAGTAGGTTCTGCCGTCGCGCTCGATCAGAACCCGGCATTCAAGAATATCGGTGTAGCAATCACACAGCCGCTCAAGCGCCGCGCTGTCGGCTTCCGTCATAACTCCCATGCGATCGAGGATCAGCGACAGTCGGCCCCATGCGACTTTTCCGGAGTCGGCCAGGTGCGCCGGGCATGACGGGATTTCTCGTCTCGGCTTCGGCTCTGTTTTGTTGAGAGCGCGCTTGCCAGGATTGCCGGCGACGATTTTCAGATGCGTTGGAGTCGGGCGCCGGCCTGCCATTTATGCTCCTTGGAAACGATGGTCATTTTGCGGGTGTGTGTGAAAACA